>Ga0233403_10000568_pt1 | contig 17456 bp, 11 predicted proteins | sample Na_oxic_1_MG_FD_179866 | JGI IMG/M metagenome (GOLD analysis project Ga0233403, IMG submission 179866) | Seawater microbial communities from Saanich Inlet, British Columbia, Canada - Na_oxic_1_MG | ecosystem: Environmental > Aquatic > Marine > Inlet | place: Canada: British Columbia | collected...
AAGGGGCGCAAGGGACCCTATTAGATATTGATCAAGGCACTTATCCTTTTGTCACTTCATCTAATACAACGGCAGGCGGTGCTGCGACGGGTAGTGGTGTGGGACCACGCGATTTGGACTATATTTTGGGCATCACAAAAGCTTATACAACGCGAGTGGGTTCTGGTCCCTTTCCAACAGAATTATTTGATGATACAGGTAAACATTTATCGGCAAAAGGCCATGAGTTTGGTGCCACGACTGGTCGCCCTCGTCGTTGTGGTTGGATTGATATGGTTGCTTTGCGACGCGCCAGTCTCATTAATAGTCTGACTGGAATTTGTCTCACTAAATTGGATGTACTTGATGGATTGGAAACGGTGCGTATTTGTGTTGGCTATCGTTGTGATGGTAAAGAGTTGAAAATGTCATCAATGGGCGCGGAAATGCTTGCTCGTTGTCAACCGATTTATATTGATATGCCGGGCTGGAGCGATCAAACGGCAGGGATGCGCAGTTATGAAGAATTACCGGTAAATGCTCGTGCTTATATAGAGAAACTGGAAAGTTTGCTTGAAATTCCGATAGATATTATTTCTACGGGAGCGAATCGCAATGAGACGATTATAAGGCGGCACCCGTTTGATTAGCCTATCAGCTTAGTTTTAAAAACCTCTCTTGGGAATGGAAAATTGTGTCAGTCAGTTATTGAATGCCCTTTAGGGCACTTTTAGCTTGATGGAGCCTTTAGAATTTATTCTGAGGCTTTGATGTGATGTTTTGCTCGAACCTCGGTATAAATATTTAATAACTTATTGTTTAATAAGGTATTTCCCCATTTCCCATTCCCCCATTTCCCATTCCCAAAAATCACTGTTCAAAAGCATCACGGTTCTTTTTTTCTGTTTTTTTGCCGATACATATTTGAATCAGCCATCTTTATTAATTCATCTGGGGATAGGCTATCCTCATAATGAAATTCAAAAAATCCAAAACTGAAATCAATCGGTAAACCGTTTATTTTTTGGTGATGCAAATTTTCCCTGATTCTTTTTATCAGGCTATCGGAATCAACACGTTTTGCTTTTGGAAATATGAGCAAAAACTCATCACCGCCCATACGGCAAATATAATCTGAGGCTCTGGTAGCACTTTTAAGGGCATCGACTACAGTATTGATGAGTATATCGCCATGGGCATGACCAAAAGTATCATTTATTATTTTTAAATTGTCTATGTCTATATAACAAACAACCAAATTAGTATGTTCCCTTTTAGCCATAAACATTTGTTTGGCTAAAATTTCATAAGCCCACCTTCGATTGAATACGCCAGTCATTTCATCTGTTACTGACATTTTTCTTAATCTCTCCATGGCTTTTTTTAGTTCTATATGGACTTTTATCCTAGCCAGTACTTCCTCTGGCATGAATGGCTTGGTGATATAATCAACGCCACCCGCCTTAAAAGCTCTTAATTTATCTTGATGTCCTGATAAAGCCGTAATAAATATAATTGGTATATTCTTGGTTTCTTCTTTTTGTTTAAGTTGCCGACAGACTTCTATCCCATCCATACCGGGCATCATAATGTCCAACAGAATGAGATCAGGTTGTTGATTTCGCACAAACTCCATTGCTTGATCACCATTTGGTGCCAATTCGAGTTTATATCCATTTCTTTCCAAAAAATGTCTTAATAGTTGAAGATTTAATGGACTATCATCCACAATCAAAATAAGAGTTTGTTTGTCATCGTTCATTATTAATTGTGAATTGTTTTTGGTTTCTGGTAACGAGCTGTTTCATTAAAAACCTGACAGGTTGAGCGTTCCGCTACCTCGTTGCAAAAACCTGTCAGGTTTATATAACGAACTAAAGTTAATAGAATGACGAGGATGTTATTATTCTAACATAATTAGGATTGACGCTTTTAAAAAATAAATTATTTTATAAATCAATAACTTATAAATTTACGTCTTGAAAAAATGAAATTTTAAAAGCAATAAACTCAATGAGTTATATTTTAGGTAACTCGCAAAAATTAATATACCCATGTCCAGACCTGACAGGTCTTTTCCTAGACATTTTTGAAATGGGTATTTTATTATTTGCGAGTTACCTTAGATGCGTCAGTCCTTATAATCTTTAACTTCAACCACTGAGGTGCTTATGTATTACATCGGCGGTTCTGCCTGTTCAAAGTTTCGTCTTGAAAAAATATTAACTCAAGCAAAAACTTATGTACCTTCTCTTATGACGCAGATTCCACAATATCTGTATTTTGTTGATGTTATGCGTCCACTGTCTGACACTGAAGAAACTCAATTACGTGCTTTATTGCCAGAGAGTCAATCCCCCCTCCTCCTAACCTCTCTTTTTCAAAAGGGGGAGCTTTTGGTCGTTCCCCGCCCCGGCACGATTTCACCTTGGTCAAGCAAAGCGACAGACATAGCCGCTGTTTGTGGTTTGTCAGCAGTTAAACGACTTGAGCGGGGGGTGTACTGGCATTTTACCAAAGATACGCCTCTTGATAAATCACAAATAGCTCAACTCAGTGGTTTGATTCATGATCGTATGACGGAAACCGTATTATTGGGTCCTAATGAAATAGATACCTTATTTAATCAAGCTGCCCCACGTTCCTTGCAGACGATTGATTTATTGACACAAGGAAAACAAGCCCTTGTTCAAGCTAATCAAGTCCAAGGGTTGGCTTTGTCTGATGAGGAAATAGCGTATTTATTTAATCATTTCAATGGGTTACAGAGAAATCCTACTGATGTCGAGTTAATGATGTTTGCCCAAGCTAATTCTGAGCATTGTCGGCATAAGATTTTTAATGCGTCATTTGTGCTTGATGGAGAAGCACAACCTTTATCATTGTTTCAGATGATACGCCATACCCATCAACAACATCCGGGGCCTGTGATTTCCGCCTATCACGATAATTCTGCGGTGATAAAGGGTTTTAAGAGTAAGCGTTTTTTGCCTAATCTTGACACGCATCAATATGCTTATGTTAAAGAAGAAAGCGCGATCTTGATGAAAGTCGAAACGCATAATCATCCGACGGCGATTTCACCCTTTCCGGGGGCGGCGACAGGTTCAGGCGGTGAAATCCGTGATGAAGGAGCGACGGGGCGTGGTGCGAAACCAAAAGCGGGGTTGACAGGATTTTCAGTCTCTCATTTGCGTTTGCCTGATATACCGCAGCCTTGGGAAACGCCTTACGAAACGCCTTCTCACAAAGCAACCGCACTACAAATTATGTTAGAAGGACCTATCGGTGCCAGTGCCTTTAATAATGAATTTGGTCGCCCTGCCATATGTGGTTATTTTCGGACTTTTGAGATGGAAGTTAATGGGCGAAGGCGTGGTTATCATAAGCCCATTATGTTGGCGGGTGGGATAGGTAATATTCTTCTTGAGCATGTCCAAAAAAACAAAATACCCCCTGAAAGTCTTTTAATTGTATTAGGGGGGCCTGCTATGTTAATTGGTTTGGGCGGCGGTGCCGCTTCGTCAATGGCAGCGGGGCATAGTAAGGAAGATTTGGATTTTGCTTCTGTACAGCGGGGCAATCCCGAAATGCAGCGTCGTTGTCAAGAAGTTATTGATGCCTGTTGGCAGATGGGTGCTGATAATCCTATTTTATCTCTACATGATGTGGGTGCCGGGGGATTATCTAATGCTTTACCTGAATTGGTACATGGGGGTGGCTGCGGGGCGCAATTTCAATTAGATGCAATCCCTTCTGCTGATCCGAGTTTATCGCCGATGGCCGTTTGGTGTAATGAGGCACAAGAGCGTTATGTATTAGCGATTCATCCAGATAAATTGCCTTTGTTTTCAAAGCTTTGTGACAGGGAACGTTGTCTCTATGCAGTGGTTGGAAAGGCAACAGAAACACAACAGTTATCCTTATTGGATCGGGGTGCGACGCTGATTGATATGCCACTTTCTGTGTTATTGGGCGCGCCGCCTAAAATGCGCCGTGAAGTTGAGCGTGAACAAATCCCTCCTTTGATAAAGAATGATCAAAAGGAAATGACCCCGCCCTTTGATAAAAGGGGGGTAACTGGGATTTCAAACCTAGAAGAAGCGGCTTTACGAGTCTTACACTTACCCGCCGTCGCTAGTAAAAGCTTTTTAATTACGATTGGTGATCGCACTGTTGGTGGTTTAACTGTGCGCGATCAAATGGTAGGCCCTTGGCAAACCCCTGTTGCCGATTGTGCTGTGACTGCAACCCATTATGATAGTATCACGGGGGAGGCGATGGCAATTGGTGAGCGTACACCTTTGGCATTACTTAATGCAGCCGCCTCTGGGCGTATGGCTATTGGTGAGGCTTTAACAAATATTGCCGCCGCACGTATAGATGATCTGAGCGATATTGTTTTATCGGCTAATTGGATGGCAGCGTGTGGGCAACCCGGCGAAGATGCTGCTTTATTTGATACTGTTAAAGCCGTGGCAATGGAATTATGTCCCGCTCTTGGTATTAATATCCCTGTTGGTAAGGACTCATTATCCATGCATACGCAATGGGAGGATAAATCGGTGACTGCCCCATTGTCGTTAATTGTTTCTGCTTTTGCGCGTGTTTCAGATATTCGCCGTAGCCTGACACCCCAACTTAAAGGGGGAAAGGGTCAGGGAAAAGGGGAAAGGGGTGATACTGTATTGTTGTTAATTGATTTAGGGCGGGGTAAAAATCGCTTAGGGGGGTCAGCGTTAGCGCAGGTTTACAATCAATTAGGGGATACGCCACCTGATGTGGATAACCCGAAGGATTTGAAGGACTTTTTTCAAGCTATCCAAGCACTTAACCAACAAGGCAAAATACTTGCCTACCATGATCGCTCCGATGGGGGGTTATTTACGACGCTCTGTGAAATGGCATTTGCGGGACATCGGGGCTTTGAAATTAATCTTGAAGGCTTAGTAGGTACAGACATTTTGTCCACGCTTTTTAATGAAGAGTTAGGCGCGGTGATAGAAGTCAAAGGGGGAGAAGTACCTCAAGTCGTGAAATATTTTACTCAACATACTGATTTATTAAAACATATTCATGTATTGGGGATCACAACTGATACCGATATGATCAATTTCCGTCAAGATGAAAAACGGGTATTCAGTGTCTTGCGTAATAAATTACAACAGGCATGGGGAGAAACGAGCTATCATATCAAAAAACTGCGTGATAATCCTGAGTGCGCCATGCAAGAATATGATGCGTTGTTAGATACTCATAACCCGGGATTGTCGGTGCATTGTACATTTGAGTTAAAATCCGCTTTATCTTCTATTGATAAAGCAGCTAAAGGAAAGAATAAAGTCGTTGCTGTTGAAGCTGTTGAAAAAGCGGCTAAGTCTCCTCTTTCCCTCTTTAAAAAAGGACAGATTTCTCGTCCCCCCATTGCTATCCTCCGTGAGCAAGGTGTTAATGGACAGCTGGAAATGGCAGCGGCTTTTGATAGGGCAGGTTTTACTTGTGTTGATGTTCATACCAGCGATATTTTGGCTGGGCGTGTCAGTCTCAAAGATTTTCAGGGGTTCGCAGCTTGTGGCGGTTTTTCTTATGGGGATGTTTTGGGTGCTGGAAGTGGTTGGGCAAAATCTATTCTTTTTAATTCACGCGCCTACGATGAATTTTCTGAATTTTTTCAGCGTCCTAATACATTTGCGCTTGGCGTGTGTAATGGTTGTCAAATGATGGCACAGTTGCGCGATTTAATTCCGGGCGCAAGCCATTGGCCGAATTTTTTGCGTAATAAATCGGAGCAATTTGAGGCACGTTTGGTGATGGTGAAAGTGGTTGAATCGCCTTCAATATTTTTGCAGGACATGGCGGGGTCACGTTTGCCAGTGGTTGTTTCTCATGGCGAGGGACGAGTACAAGATTTCGTTGTGCCTTCTGTTGAGAGTGATGTTGAGAATGAGGTTAAGAATGATTTGGTGGCTTTGCGCTATGTGGATAATTATGGCGCAGTCACGGAATCTTATCCTGCGAATCCTAATGGTTCATCTGATGGTATCACGGGGTTGACAACGCCAGATGGTCGTTTTACCATTATGATGCCACATCCCGAAAGGCTTTTTTTAAGCAACCAATATTCTTGGTTACCTGATCATTGGCTGAACAAAAATGGTCCTTGGATGCAGATGTTTTGGAATGCTCGCCGTTTTGTCGTTGTATGATACAGAGCGTTCTAAAAAACCATGCATGACGACATCCGAAAATTTTGTCAACAATTGAAATAAAACGTTTTTATATAAAACCTTTTAATAACAATAAGTTACAAAAATTGTCTGATGCATGAACCAATTAGTAATAAACGGTTTGTCTATTATCCAACAACCAATAAACGATTAACCTCTGAACCGTTAACTAAAATAGCACTTGGAGCCTCTTGCAAAACTCACTTTATTGCTGATTTTAAGGGAAACGAAATAATGCAAACATCTGTTTTTATTGACTTTAATTTCCCACTTGTCTGAAAAAATGCCATTTTTCAGAGTTTTGCAAGAACCTCCTTGGGCAAAAATTTTATGGTGGTTGGATATTGCCTATTTATTTCCAGCAGAACAATTTTTTTCTCGTTCCCACCGCTCCAGCGTGGGAATGCATACCACGACGCTCCAGCGTCGAATGGAAAGATTTCGTCTGATTATCGACGTTTTTTTATATAAGGTGTGACGCTGGAGCGTCACGATACGCATTCCCAACGAAGACGTTGGGAACGAGTAAAAATCCGTTATATTTTTGGGTGGATTATTGTTTATCTTCCTAAACCTGTCAGGATGTAACTTAAACAATAATGGTAACATCGTTGGTGAGCCTTCAACAATTAGAAACGTTAAGAACGGTAAAAAAATGGCTTTGGTGATTGGCAATGGGGCTTATAAAATTGAGCCGCTCACTAATTCGGCTAACGATGCCCATGACATGGCTGCTGTATTGCGTGAAGTTGGTTTTGATGTGACACTTGGATTTGATATGAATAAAGCCACAACGGAAGATGCCATTCAAACATTTCAGGATAAACTACATGAAGACGGGGTGGGTATTTTTTTCGTTGCGACACAGATAATTCGCCAGCCATAGCCGGGTAGCCACCCAACGTCTTTTTCTTTGCCCCCCATTCATATCGTAATAAAGGAATTACAAAAGAAGGCATTAGAATGGCGGAACAGTTAATCATGTATCTCGTTGATACTAATATCTGGTTATAGCGTTTCCCGATTGGGTGCAGTACAAAAACAGTAAAAAACCTTCAAGGTTGAGCGTTCCGCTATAGCTTGTCAGATAAATATTTTGGCCAAAAGACCTGTCAGGTTTTGAAAACCTGACAGGTCTGATAGCTTTAATTTTCTGAACGTCTATAGTTTGTGTTGCTAAAACCTTGAAGGTTGAGCTTTCGGGCACGAAGTTGCGTTATGTACCTTATGCAATCGGGAAACGCTATAGAAAGTTTGCTCAACCAATATTTAAAGCTTTATTGTAAAGCCTCAATAGCATATTGTGCCCACTCTGTCGTATGCATCATTCTACCAAATTGAGCCGTCACATTTTCTGGCCCAATTGCTATTAGGGGAACAGGCGTGGTGGTATGGGTGCCTGTCGCCCAGACGGTATTTTGGTATTTAGCGGCGACTCTGCCCAATAGGTTCCGACGCAATTCATTGCCATAAACGTAAAATTCCTTAAAATCATGGATTTTCGGAAATAAGTCAACGCCTAAAGTCTTGTGTCCAGCCACATAGTATTCATTCACTTCGGTTTCCAATACAGCCGCCGCATCAGCTAGGGTAATGGGAAATTGTGTGTGTTTATTCACGATTTCCAGCAGGGATTGAGGTGTTTGCTGATGCGCTGGCAGTGCGTCGAACTGCTTCAGCATATTTGCATAACTGAGCTTTTGGTTGTAAAGTTTATCCAAAATCTCATGGCTGCCAAAGTTGAAATTAGGGCTGAATTTTTTCCCCTCAAAGAGTTGACCAGGTAAGTCCTTTGCTTGGGGGATATTTCTGCGAGAATAGCTAAAGCCAAACCCACCCGTTTCATGATCGGCTGAAATGATGAGTAAGGTATCCTGACGATTTTTCACCCACTCAAGGACATATTTTATCGTATCATCGAACTTCAGCATTTCGTGTAATAGGGTACCCGCATCATTACTATGTGCTGCCCAATCAATTTGCCCCCCTTCTATCATGAGGAAAAACCCTTTGTCGTTTTTTGAAAGCACAGAAAGTGCCTTCATCGTCATTTCTTTCAAGGTTGGAACTGTGCGATTGGGATCGTTTTTGGTCAACGTTTCTTGAATACCATTAGGCATTCCAGAATCGCTGAATAAGCCCAGAATTTTATGGCCCTTTGCGTTTTCCAATTGGGATTGAGTTAATGCGACAGCATATTGCTTCTTTTCCGCTTCAGCCAGCAAATCTCGATTGTCTTTGCGCTTGGATTTTATTTTGATGTTGCCCCCAGTGCGCGTTTTTAATTGTTGATGGACAGCAGAGTTTTTGTCATTCGCTTCCATGGGTATCCAATGCCTCAATCCGCCTGACAGCATCACATCAACTTCGGCGTTTAAAAGGTCAATGGCAATGGCATTTTCCTTAGAACGGTGGGTTTGATGAGCAGCGAAAGCGGCGGGTGTGGCATGGGTCATTCGAGTATCAGAAACCAATCCCGTGGATTTCCCAAAATCTTTAGCGAATTCTAGAATGGTTTTTGTGGCATTGCCAAATTGATCGCAGCCAATCATTTCTGAACCAGCACGAACGCCCGCAGCGAATTGGGTTGCCGAAGCCGCAGAATCAGTCACTAAGACATTAGCAGCGTCGTGATAGGCATATCCAATCATACCCACTGTCATCGCATTTTCTATGGCTGTTATTCCCCCTTGGGCTTTGTAAATGGAGTTAGGTGCGTACTTCGCGTAAGAATTAAGCAACCCAACCTGTTGTGGACCCATCCCATCACCGATCATAATGATGACGTTTTTAATGGCTGTCGATTTGCTGCTGTTTTCATTGCACGACGAAGTCAATGCAGCCATTAAGATGAGTATGATAAAACGACCTTTAAATCTGTAACTTTTTGATATTCCTATCATTTTTTTTATTTAGAATGTGGTGAAAGATGAAGTACAACGAATATTGATTTAAACGAATTGAATGAAAATAAACTCAATCCATTAATTTCAAATATCTTTAGGGACACCGCAACAAATAACTGACGTAGCAGCAGACCTGTCAGGTTTTTAAAACCTGACAGGTCTTATCTCACGCGTATATTATTTCCTGCGTCGTCCCTTAGCAAGCGCCGGATCACTACCATTAAGTTAAGGGATTCCTATGGTTGCCCTCACGAAAAAGCGTTACGATATGGCATTGAAGCATAGGATGGGTAGAACTTCGGTAAACCCATTATACTATATTTTTTTGGTTATCCTTTCATTAGGGTGATGATTTCTCCGACAAAACCTGACACTCGATGATCAAGTTTCCTTCCAAAGTCTATAACTACAAGGATTGTTTATAATAAAGGATTAAATCAAAACACGTCGGAGATAAGTTCTGTTATTCTCTTTTCGCGGTGATTTTTGTGTTCGATGATTCGATCTGGGGCAGTGTTTCTTAACGAACTCATTGTGATGTTTTTATCCTTTAGGAATGGTCATGAAATAATTTCCCTAGGTTCCACCTAGGGCTATTCACATTCAACCCACTGAAGGGGTTGAAACAGGGGAACCGTATTCTTTCGTGTCGCGTCAGAAGAGGTCCCAACCCCGAGAGGGGGTTGAATGTGAATAGCCACCGGTGGAACCGGTGGTCACATCGCAACAAAACGGGAAGTTTTCTTGTATGAGCAGCTTCGTAAAGAGCCACGCTTTCAAACGACGTTAGCGGTTTTGCAGCGCGAAGGTTTACTCGTTGATGTTAAGGAAATTAAGCAGACATTACAAACGATTAAGGGAAAATATGATCAAGCCGTTAAAGTGGATGATTTGGATCAGGTGCTACAACTGGGATCACTCCGAAAACAATGGCAGCAGATTGATTTGGTGACGCAAAGCCATTATGCCCAATTTCTTGATTTTAGCCAACGTTTTGCTGATTGGGCACAATTTCTTAATCTGCAATTTGAGCAAGTCTTTAAAACGATAGCTGATTTGCAACAACAAGTGGGTGGCATAAAAAGTGAGACGGAAAAAATTTTAGCTATCCTTCAGCAATTGATGGCTCGCGCTGATTTATTGCCCCAAATTAAGCCGCGTGATGAATTGACGCAGTATAGCTCTGCCAGTTTGGAGTTGATAGGGGAGGCACGGCAATTGTTGAAAGGCATTTCTTCATCTGATCCGCAATATAGTCGAGCGGCGATTGGTTTAGGGAGTGTTATGTCTTCGCAGGGTGATTTGAAACAAGCGGAGGCGTTATTTACGAAAGCCTATCAGCAGGCAAGCAATGATAATGAACGGGCGTTGAGTGCGTTTAACCTTTTTCAAGTGTTTGTTCGCCAACAGGATTATGAGCAAGCCTTCACGCATTGACAAAAAGCCATTAAGCTGAATGAGCGACGTTATTTCTCGTTCCCAAACTCTGTTTGGGAATGCCTTCCTCTCAGCGAAGCGTTGAACCGTTTTTTATCTCGTTCTTATACTCTATATGATTATTAATTTCTATTTGTTTGCGTCGAACTGATTCTCGCAACGCGGAGCGTTGCGTGAAGGCATTCCCAAACGGAGTTTGGGAACGAGAATAACTCTGCTTGGGAACGAGAATACGAGAATAACTCTGCTTGGGAACGAGAAACATACGAGAATACGGAGTTTGGGAACGAGAAAAATTTAACGCTATCAGACCTGTCAGGTTTCTAAAACCTGACAGGTCTTTAATAAATTATCATCAAGACAAAAACCCCTTTATCGTTGTAATCAATTCCTTCATGCTCACAGGCTTATCTAAATAATCATTAGCCCCTGCCTTCAAACAGCGTTCCTTATCACCGGGTACTGTTAAACCCGTCAATGCAATAATTGGCATCTTGGCAATTTTAGCATTCGCCCGAATATGACGAATCGCTTCCAGTCCATCCATTCCCGGCATTTTTATATCCATGAGAATCAAGTCTGGATTATATTCCTTTGTTTTTTCAACCGCTTGTAGTCCATTATGTGCAATAAAAACTTGATAACCTTTGACTTGGAGATGCTTAGACAATAGTTTAATAAAGCTGGTATTGTCATCCACTAATAAAATCTTTGCCTTAGCGCATTCTTGAACAACTTCTGTTTGAATCGGTGCATTCATTTCTGTACTATTAACTGCGCTGCCGTTTATTTGCCAAGGCAATGAAATGCTGAAACGGCTACCCTTGCCTACCTCACTTTCAAGTGCAATTCTACCGCCATGCATTTCTGTCAAACGGTGAACGACAGTTAAACCTAAGCCTGTACCACCGTGTGCTCTATTAAGCCCCCCATCCAGTTGTACAAAGGGTTTGAAGAGACGTTCCATATCTGCTTCTGCGATACCCATCCCCGTATCCGAAATACTCAAGTCAACCATATCCCGCTTAACATCACCACGTATTTCTAAATGAACAGTTCCACCATTAGGGGTAAATTTAATCGCATTATCCAATAAGTTGAGCAAAATCTGCTTTAAATAACGTTCATCGGCTTGAATAATTTTTGTGGCAGAATCAATGGTGACAGTGGTTTGAATCTGTTTTTTTCTTGCTGAACCCTTCATTTTCTGCAAGCATAAGTTACTTATCGTTTGAGTGGAAATGGGGCCAATTTCTAATTTCACTTTACCTGCTTCAATCTGCGCAAATTCAAGAATGGCATTGATCAAAGAATGCAAGCGATGCGCATTTTCTACAACAATATTAATAAATTGGGTTTGTTGGGGGCTGAAAGATTCCTCTTGTAGTATCTCTGATATGCCCAAAATGCCATTAAGCGGGGTGCGTAATTCATGGCTCATATTAGCCAGAAATTCGTCTTTGAGGCAGGCAGCACGAGCTCGTTCTGCATTGGCAAGCGTTAATTCTGCCGTGCGTTCTTGAACACGTTCGGCTAAGGAGGTGCGTTCTTTTTGTAATGCTTTTAATGTTTGCATCCTTTCCAATTCTGTCGAGATGCGAATGCCAAAAATCTGCAACATGGACTCTATCAGTTTTTGGTTCTTCGCAGGTTGGCTATCCATTATCACCAACAAACCGATCACTCTGCCATCAGACTGAAATAAGGGTATCCCAAAATAACTTTCAATATTCATCTTTTTCAATAAGTTATCAAGTGGAAAAACTTGTTGAACTGTTTCAGGATAGGCACGGAGCGTGTCTTCATCTAGCATCTCCTGACAAAGACTATTGGCTAAGTCATATTCGATCTCAGATGCTTTGTTATGGGCAAATCCGGCAATTGTCTTCATTTTATTGGGATTATCTTCCTTCAATTGGGCAATGTAAACATAGTCTTGTTGCAGCATTTTAGCGAGATATTCAACGATTTTTTGAAGAAAATGCGTGTCAGTGGTGGCAGAAACGCCTTTAACTATATTTCGCAGAGTTTCTTCAGCCATCACCAAATCTTGTATCATTTGGTGTATTTGCTGAATAGCGGTGCGAAAAATATAAAATCCTTCAATGATCAGTACAATAAGAATTAAAATGGCTAAAATAGCAGCAATGACTTTGACTTGGTTCAATTGGCCCGAAGCTTCAATTTCATATTGCAATACAATTGCATCCATTCGCTCCACAAAGGCGATTTGTTTGGCGAGAATTTTTTCTATAAATGCCGACATATTGATAGGCGTACTTGAATGAAAAGTGTTTTGACTCGCCAACAAATTTTGAATAGCACTCTCCAGCGCTTGATAGTGCGACTGTAAATCAGCAAACAGGCGTGTCACCAAAGCACTGTTGTTGCCGGGTAGCCCCATCTCAGCATTACCGAATTGCAACCCGTTATGGGATTTTTTCCATAACGCCAATTTTTTAGTCAGTTCTTCAACGTACTCCTGCCGGGGCGATGTTTCCGTCTTCAATTGAATAAGAAGAGCAATTTTGCTTAAATTTTCACTGAGCATTCGCTGCCGTCCTGCCATATTAATAATGTGCGCATTGTGGCTTTGTTGATGTAGTGAAGACTGGATGAGGAAGAGTCCAACAATAGTGAGTAATGTGATGAGACTTAGGGCGATAATATAAAACCTTGAAAGACGTTTAAATACTTTGTTTGATATTGTCGTAGAGTCATTCATGTCGGTTATTCAGTTATCCATTTTTGGTTATCAATCTAAAATGCTTCTATAGGGATTGTTAGCACTTGGTTCAAAAAAATCTTAAAGTCTAATGGCAGGCATGATAGAAACTCAGTACAACGAATGACTAGGATAAACAAATAAGGGACACCGCAACAAATAACTGACCTAGCTGCAGACCTGTATTTTTCCATTTTTTTATAGGATTCTGGGGGTTGTTCTGAATTATTATTGATGCTAACGAAACGAGTGCCGGGTTCCTTGGTATAAATGCTCTGACACATTCTGAGCAATTGTTCCTTTGTTTGGGCGTAATTCAGTAAAAAGGAAGCCACCACCAGATCGAAACGACCCCTTTTTTTGAGTTCAATCACATCACCGACGATATATTCAATACCAAGCGTTTTTTTTGCCTCTTCTTGTTGAGCCAGTTCGATCATTTTTTCGGAGATATCCACCCCCAGCACATGTCTTGCCCCTTTCTGCTTGAACTGTCTGGTGTAAAATCCTTCTCCGCAAGCCAAATCAAGGATTGTTTTGCCAGCCATTTCTCCAATCAGATGAAAATATGTATACGTTTCGGCATACTGTCGTATAGGCAATTCCTTGGATTTTTTATATTGCCAAGCGATATTATCGTAATGAGTTGTCATTTATTAGAACCTATTCCAGTAATATAAATGTTCAGATAATTGATTTCACAAATCAAAGTTATACTCGACTATCAAGTTTTTGATGTTATTTAGCTTTACAACGAAATTTTTTTGATGACTTAAATATATAACTCATTGATTTTTAATCTCATTGATTTTTATCCGCTAAAATCATATCTTTTTTATAAATCAATAACTTATAAAAAACTTGATAGTCGAGTGATACAGATACTATCTGGAATGGTGAAAATTGTGAATGGCGAATGGTGAATGAAAATCCAATTTATAAATGATTGTTTTTTTGTAACTATAGCGTTTCCCGATTGGGTGCAGTACAAAAACAGTAAAAAACCTTCAAGGTTGAGCTTTCGGGCACGAAGTTGCGTTATGTACCTTATGCAATCGGGAAACGCTATACTCAGTCCTTAATAATATTTAGTACAACGGTTCAGGGGAATGACAAGACATTTTAACATGACTTCAAACAAAAGCATTAAGCATTATTCCCTATCATCTCCGCAAAGAGATATTTGGTTCGACCAAATCCTGCATCTCAATGTATCCCTGTACAATTGGCAAGATAAATACCGCGAAGTACCAGAGCCGCTTTTGGTGCGCCACTATGCGGCTCAATTTAAGGGTAAAACTGTTCCAAGCGAACGCTCAACTCTGCGTCTAAAACGGTATTTTTACAATCAACTCATTGATTTTGCTAAAGAAAATAAAGATTCCACTTTCCACGTTATTTTAGGCACCTTATATTGTTATTTTGTCAGGACGTGTGATCGAGAAGATTTTTTCATTGGATTACCGACACTGAATCGGAGTCGCGCAGCCTTTAAGCAAACAATGGGGTTGTTTGTGGGTGTCAGTCCCGCAAAGTTCTGTTTTGGTTTGGATTTAAACTTTATTTTCTGGTTCCCACGCGCCGGCGCTCATCGTTATACATAAGTTAAAATGTAGGGGGCCGGCAAGTCTTTTTTTGCCCACCATCCTTTGAAAGGTGGGCAAGGAATAATGGTTATAAAAAAATAGGGGTAATTGCCAGCGGTAAGGCGGCGTTTGTCAAAAATGGTTTTGTACCTGAAGGAGAAAAGCGAAATGGTAAAATGTTGGCAAGAGGCACTGAGGTTCCAGTTTGGCCTTTTGACAACATAAAACCGAGGTTTTGAGTGAAATTATTTATCTGAAAAACTATAGAACAAAGGAGTTAAGAAAAGAGGTAGGACACTTGTAAAAATGTCGCTGCATAGAAGGGTAGGCGTAATGAAGAGCAGAAAGAAGAATCTAGTTGAAAGATTTCTCGTTCTACTCAAAATGACAAAAAAACTGGGTAGTCCTGAAATGTGGGTGATATTTTTTTAGGAGTCCAAACTTTAGTTTGGGCGGATGGCCTTAACTCCCAAAATAAAGTTTGGACTCCATCACCCACATTGCACCACTACCAAAAACTGAATTATGTTCTTGGTTCTCGTTCAGAGCACTCTATTTAATCATGATATAATGGCACTTTCTTTAATTTATTATATTGGGCTAACTCATGCTCTATCCATAGTTCAGCACCGGTATCCTTGAGAAACTTCTCAATGTGTTCCATCGATTTAAGGCTTTTCTCTTTGTCTGTATTAAAAGTAGGCACAAGCTTTTTCTTCCAGCTGATCTTAAAGTGGCAGATATCTCCCGACAGTACAATGGGTCCGGTTTCCTTTAAATCAAGAAACAATACCTGATGACCGGGCGTATGTCCCGGGGCAGGAATGAGTCGAACTCTACCATCTCCGAATACATCGTACTCGCCATTGAGGAGAACTTTGTCTGCATGCCGGAGATTTCCATACAGCTTAGGATCAAAAGCAGGCACTGTTATTTTTTCAGCAAAAGCAGCATCGTACTCATCCTTCTGGATAAGTAACTTTGCCCCTTTAACGTCATTGGCGATCCCGACATGGTCGAAGTGCATATGTGAAAAAGCCATATAATCGAAGTCATCCATTTTCAGACCGATTTGGACCAACTGCTCTTGGAACGTCTTGTCAAGCCGCATACGCCAGCCTTTCTTTTCCTGCCAACCATAAGTGCCAGCTTTAGACTTACTTGAGGGTAGTCCTCCTTCTTTAGACTGATAAGCGCCAGCTTTAGACTTACTTGAGGGTAGTCCTTCTTCTTTAGACTGATAAGTGCCAGCTTTAGACTTACTTAAGGGTAGTCCTCCTTCCCACAATAGCCGACCTTTCTGATGTTCAATGACATAACAAGGCACAAAGAGGTCACGCACAGTGGTTTCACTGGCAGAAATGCCAAAAAACTTCAAAGTGTCATCGTCATAGTTCAGTCTCCCACAGTCAAATACGTAGAGCTTGAGCTGTGATTGAGTAGTCGGCGGTTGGACCTCCGCTACAGCGTAACTAGCACTAAATACTAACCCTAGACAAATCAATCTTCGCGTGAATCGGTTCATTATATTCATAATACCTTTTATGTTAATTGGTTCTCTTACTTAAAAACGTCAAAACCACAAAAATCGGCTTTGGTTATGTTTAAGGGGTAAGGGACTTCCAAAAAAATAATATACCCATTCAAAAATGATTTATTGGACGATATAAATTAACATGATTTAATTGCGGGTATATTATTAATTGTGAAGTCCCTAAGCTCCCTTGGGTGATAAACTATCTCTCACCTTATGTATAATAAACACCGATTTTGAGGCTAATCTGATGTGAATTATAAGTCTAGGTTTTACCCAGGGCAATCGCTCTATAAGAATTAAAGTATTTAAATTCAATGAGTTAAAAACATACCCATAAAAATTAACCTATTTATAACTATACGAATTGAGACTAAACTCTTATGCCTCGCCAAAAATATCTTCTTATAAATCCCTTTTTATATGTGATCTTTAAGTTATTCTTGCTGCGGGAAAAAAGAATAGAAATGCGCCCACTATTCAAGTCTCAGTGCGATAAACAATGCTTGTCGCCAACCTTTCTATCGATTCTCAATCACTATTTGAGTTTATTTTAATATTATAACATGAGATATTATATAATGTCAAGCCTGTTTTTAAAAAAATGACACTTTTTTAATTTTTTTTTGTAAAAATAGAAAATATAAACACCTATTAACCACTAACACTATAAATTAAAACGATTTATATTTTAATAAAGGTTAATTTTTTGTCATGTTTTCTGACGATATTTAGTAAATGAACACAAATTGAATTCAAAATTATATCTAATTGAATTATAAAGATAAATTAAAATATAAATCCTTAATCAACCTTTTTCATTCGCAAAATGCAATGCAAAATGAATTTTTTTTTGCAAAAGTTATATCAAATTTTTCCGTTAAATGGGGATAATTATATGTTCCCACCCCACTTAACCTTTCCCCACTTAAGCTTTAAATCTTTTTTCTTTTATTTTGATCATTTCAAAATTCAGTACCATGAAAAGCGAAAAAACTCTTTCATTGAAAATACGCACGTAAAAAAGTCAAACATCACGTCAGCTTCAATTATATAAAGTAC
>Ga0233403_10000569_pt1 | contig 17452 bp, 14 predicted proteins | sample Na_oxic_1_MG_FD_179866 | JGI IMG/M metagenome (GOLD analysis project Ga0233403, IMG submission 179866) | Seawater microbial communities from Saanich Inlet, British Columbia, Canada - Na_oxic_1_MG | ecosystem: Environmental > Aquatic > Marine > Inlet | place: Canada: British Columbia | collected...
TCGCCTGGTAAGCCGGCTTTGTATGGAACTACCCGCGAATTTCTAAATTACTTTAACTTAAAGGCGCTGAATGAGTTACCGCCGTTGTCGGAACTATCGAACTTGATTGAGCTACAAACAGCCGTTTTGGAATCTGAAAATAAACCGGGCGAGGTTGAAGTGGTGACAGAGGAGGAGAGTGCTGATATCAAGGTGATTGACTCTGAAGAAAAAACGATTCCTCAAATGGCGGAAGAGGCTATTGATTCAGAAGAGATTGAATCGGAAAACCAGGGAATAAATCAGGCTGCTGAAGAAACCGTTGTTTCAAAAAAAGTTCCATCTGAAAACAACCAACTGAATCAGGCGGCCCTAGAAGCCGTTGCTTCGGAAACTATTGAGTCTGAAAAAATAGTCCTCAATCAGGCAGCCCTAGAAGCTCTTGCTTCGGAAACCATTGAATCTGAAAACAACCAATTCAATGAAGCCGCCGAAGAATCCGTTGCTTCGGAAATCATTGAGTCTGAAAAAATAGTACTCAATCAGGCAGCCCAAGAAGCTCTTGCTTCTGAAAACAACCAATTCAATGAAGCCGCCGAAGAATCCGTTGCTTCGGAAATCATTGAGTCTGAAAAAATAGTACTCAATCAGGCGGCCCAAGAAGCCCTTGCTTCTGAATACCCTTCAGAAACCGAACCGGAGAACAATCAATCTCTCCAAAAGTCCTCCGAGTCAGAAGAAAAAATCAATAAACCGGAACTTAAAAAAGACAACACCAATCAGCTCGCCTTCAAGTTATAAAACTAACCGCCTCTTGCTTTTACCCCAGGTGAAACCTGGGACAACCCCGATAGGGGTTGAATTTGAATAGCCCCAGGTGAAACCTGGGGAAACTTTCAAAAAGAGTTTTGCAAGAGGCTCTAAAGTTTTAAAAAATATTCCTCTTTTGATGAAAAAGCTTTTCTAAAAAAAATGTCTTAAAGACTTAGAAAAGTTATAGGCTCAATGTGGTTAGCCTTCCACGTCAAAAAAAAATGGGGTTGAGCTTAGCTTAAAGTAGCCCTAAGCTTTCATCAGGCGAGGGGATAAAGGGTTGATACTCCCTAATCGGCCCAATGTTGAAATGTACACATTTTATGTCTACATGTAGATATTTGTCGATGAAATTGTTATCTAAAAACAATGTGAAACGAGATAAGCCGCTGTCCAATTTATCATTTTTCATTCATTGACGCTAAAGTTTTTGACCAATATTTATAATTGTTAATTTATTCATTTTTTAATGGCTGCTTTATAACTTAATAGGTTACGGCTTGTTGTCGGGTACCAAGAATTATCTCCGTCAATTTATTGTACTTTTTTTGTTAATTCGTTATAATATTTTCATAAATTCGTTGTATTGATTTCAATAATTCGTTGTATTTTGATAATTCGTTGTACTCCTTTTGAAATTCGTTGTACTTGATGCCTCCTAATTACTGCAAGGATTGAGACGGAACCTCTGAAGTTTGCAAAACTTCAGGGGTTTTTTTGCCTTTTTTTGCCTCAAACTTCCGCTTGAAAAAGGATTGCTCCTACAATATCAATTATATTTTTGAAATTTCATTTTTCTCATGTCTACTATGTGCTGGCACACCATTAGCACCGTCTTTTTAGATATGGACGGAACCTTGCTTGATTAGAACTCTTACCCTCCCGCCCACTTGCCCACTATCGCTCTACCCACCCGGCATAAGGTTAAGGTTAGAAAGTCACCTCAATACCTACACCCAATCGAAAGAGGCTATCGCTGGTGCCGATGGTAACAGCACCACCATCTATATCTTGCCAATTCCGATAAACATATTCAAGGCTGCCGCTAACTGCAATTGTCAGTGACAGAATAGCTCAAGCCGCCGCCGAGGTTGAAGTGGACATTATAGATATTATCCGTCGTATCCCCGGAAGAATTGATGAACACCATATCCGTATCAGCTTGCCCAATCCCTAAGCCCGCCTTTAAGAACGGAGTGACCGGTTCTAACAACGGAATAAGGGGATTTTTGAGGAACGTGAAGATGTAGTTACCGCCCAGTTCCCATTCTTTTTTATCACCAAGCTGTCCGGATTTATCAACATCATACTGGGAAAAGTAGAGTTCTCCCCGGTTGTCTTCGACGGAACCAAGCCCCAATCGCAGACGATAGCCAGTACTGTCGGCTACAAAACTGCTGGTGTCAAACTCATTTCCAGAGTACGAATAACTGGCTGACAAATCCCGATCACCCGAATCTTTGAACAAATCCAAACTCAGCGTTAATTCCGCATTCGCTTGTTGTGCTGAGATAAGTAAAATACTCGCCATTGACAAACAAGACATTTTTGTCATAAATTTCAACCTCTTAAAAAAAAAATAATCAAACCGAGAAATGAGAGAATATTTATAAATCAATACTATTGGCACAGCCATCCGCCGTATTGAGTGATCTTTTGGAATAGGCGATACTAATTTGACAAAATAGCCAATTCAATATGTCAAACACCTTTTGTAGGTCAGAGGTCGCTGATATTTGAATAGGATGTTTAGTGAAAGTTCCCTCTGTTAATTTGCCAAATTCCCATGCTTTCCCGGTAGTAACAATACTGTAACAAACGTCCACACCTTGCAAAGATGATGCGACCATTTCAGCCAGTGCTTGCGCCCACCCCTCATCAAATTTTTCTTGTTTGGCTTCTATAATACACAGAGCCGGTCTTTCCATATCACCGTACTTTGTCTTTGGTGCTATTAAATAGTCCGGTTCTCCTATGAGACCTTTTTCAGCATCGACATTATAGGTAACATGTGACCAGATGTTTAAATTCTCATAATCCGCTGTGACGATATCTAGGATAGGTCTGATAATGGTTTCACAAATAGTAAATTCATTGATAAAGTTTATGCTTGTACCTAACCTCTTTTTAAGGTCGGAAAAATATATTTTTGAAACGTTTATCTCTTTCTGCTTTATGAAAGAATTATCAACGACCTCGATATTAAATTTCCTTGCGACCTCTGATACGGATTTAAAATTGCCGTATGACATTAAATCTCCTTAAAAGGCTTTTTTGAAAAGGAATTTTTTGATTGTAACAGATTTTGGTTGGGGGTGACTAAGAATTTCAAAGGAGGTGAATTAAGAGTTGAATTTTATTCAATAGTAAGATTCCTATAAAACAATATTTAGATAAAAATTTAATGTTTCTAGTTAAGTCGCCAAGTACAACGGATACTCGAAATGAACGGATTTTAGGAATAAACCCTTTTGGTCACATTATGATTTTTGAAAAGTTTTTTTATCCGTTTATTTCGAGTATCCGTTGTACTACTTTTATATCTTAAATATCTTTCCACACTCCATTGGATTGACGACAAGCGGTGCCCTTTGAGCCTTCTTTCCGATTATTCATTCGGGCACTGATGTAGTATTCTCGACAGGGCGTACCGTCTTCTTTTTTAAACGTTTTGGTGGACAACATGGTGTATTGGGTATCTGAACTGTCCCAGTTAATGGATTCTTTGGTCGGTATCATTTCCAATGTTTGTTGAACGTAGATCTGATCTGTTTGAGTCATCTTATCAGCCACTGAACCACCGATGGGGTTGTCTTCAAAACCGATGAGATCACAGTTTTCCAGCGGTACGTCGAACAATCTTCCAATCAAACTAAAAATAGCATTTTCAATAATTTCACGAATCGCCAAGTCTTTTGGATCGGAGATTCTGAAACCAAAATTGGCTCCGCCCCCTTTGTCGATATTGGCACCCAATACTCTAAAAATGACTCCGTTGTATTCCTTGACATTGATCTCGTTCTTCAGACTGACAGCCAACTGTCGTCCCTTAGAGTCTTTGATGACGGTATGCGTTTTTGGACTAGCCAATCTGAAATCCATCGCAACCGTGTATTTTTTATCGGTACCAGAAAAATTATCGGTACCATAAAAACCGATATCTAAAAACTTTTTAAAAATATCGAGGCCTCCATTGCTTCGGCCAATTTCTTCGTGGTATTCCGTGATGGCTCCGGCTAAATAGAACTGGCTTTTGGGATTATTAGGATTTTCTTTCTCAATAATATTAATGGCGTTGATTTTTTTGAGTGCCACGATTGCCATATCACGAGTCCCCTGAGTGAGCTTTCTACCAGTCCAGTCTGCTAGGCCGGTTTTATCTATTATATCACCAACTGCGGCTGTCACTTTGAAGCGCTCTTCTTCTTTAATCTGGGTTCCTAAACATTTTAAATGGTCCGTGTAGTGTGTGATATTTTCTCTTACTGGTGGACATTTGTTACCTTGGCATGGGGGGGGATTTGGAGGAGGCTCAGGGTCTATATGACCACATCCATAAAATAAAGTGGCCACTAGCCAAAGAGTGATGGGGCGGTGCAGAATTAATCGTTTCATAATCATCGGTTGTAGGAATATAAGTATTGAGGAAAAGGGCAATCATAACGGATTGCCCAGGCCATTCGCATTCAACCCCTTTGGGGTTGAGAGTATTAACTTGAACGGTTTTTTTTACCATTCCCGCTCAAGGGTAGCAGCCATGCCGCCTATCGGGTGATATCACTATATCTACATATCACTGTTGATCTAAAAGGTGGGCAAGCCGGCACCGAGATAACAGAACCAACCAAGCTTACTGTCCCCCTACTTTTAAATATCTTTCCACACCCCATTGGATTGACGACAAGCGGTGCCCTTTGAGCCTTCTTTCCGATTATTCATTCGGGCACTGATGTAGTATTCTCGACACGGCGTACCGTCTTCTTTTTTAAACGTTTTGGTGGACAACATGGTGTATTGGATATCTGAACTGTCCCAGTTAATGGATTCTTTGGTCGGTATCATTTCCAACGTTTGTTGAACGTAGGCCTGATCTTTTTGAGTCATCTTATCAGCCACTGAACCACCGATGGTGTTGTCTTCAAAACCGGTGAGATCACAGTTTTCCCGTGGTACCTCGAACAATCTTCCAATCAAATCAAAAATAACCTTTTCAATAATTTCACGAACCGCCAAGTCTTTTGGATCGGAGATTCTGAAACCAAAATTGGCTCCGCCCCCTTTGTCGATATTGGCACCCAATACTCTAAAGATGACTCCGTTGTAGTCTTTGACATTGATCTCGTTCTTCAGACTGGTAACCAACTGTCGTCCCTTATAGTCTATGATGATTTCATGCGTTTTTGAACCAACCAATCTTAAATCCATTGCAATACTGTATTTTTTATCGCTACCAGAAAAACCAATATCTAAAAACTTTCTAAAAATATCAAGCCCTCCACTGCTTCTGCCGATTTCTTCGTTGTATTCCGTGATGGCACCGGTTAAATAGAATTGGCTTTTGGGATTATTAGGATTTTCTTTTTCAATAATCTTAATGGCGTTGAGTCTGGAGAGTGCCGTGATTGCCATATCAGAGCCTGCCTGAGTAAAATCTTTACCAGCCCCTTCTGTTTTGCCGGTTTTATCCACTATGTTACGAACTGCGGCAGTCACTTTGAAGCGTTCTTCTTCTTTAATCTGGGAACCTAAACATTTTAAATGGTCCGTATAGAGTGTGATATTTTCTCTTACTGGTGGACATTGTTTACCTTGGCAGATGTCTGTAGGTTGATCATCGCCTATCTTTTCTATAAGACCACATCCATAAAATAAGGAGACCAGTAGCCAAAGAGTGATGGGGCGGTGCAGAATTAATCGTTTCATAATCATCGGTTGTCGGAATATAAGTATTGAGGAAAAGGGCAATCATAACGGATTGCCCAGGCTATTCGCATTCAACCTCTTTGGGGTTGAGAGTATTAACTTGATCGGTTTTTTTTACCATTCCCGCTCAAGGGTAGCAGCCACACCGCCTCTGGCTTTGGCAGTGATATCGCCGTGAGACAGGGTTGTTCCATCAACATGGATTAAGGAAGCATTGCCTTTGATATTGATTTGTGTGGCGGCGGCATCCGCTTCTACTGTTGACACGCCGCTGGCATTGGCACTAATATCGCCTTGGTTGGTGGTTCGAGCATTAATACTAACGACCCCTCTGGCACCGCCAATATTAATCTGACTACCAGCGGCACTCGCGTTGGCATCAAACCCAGCCGAATCGGCGGAAATGTTGCCCCGGTTGATGGTATGAACACGGACATAAACTGACCCAGGTGCATTTCCTACATCTATTCTGTCTCCAGTGACATTGTTGGTTTCTCTATTATCGGTGTCCCCGATATTCAATTGAGTCCCCGCCGCATTTGCAGAAATCCCATCAGCATGGATATCTTCATTGTTCTGCATCACGCCCATGACGATGGTTCTGCCATAGCCTTGGTGAATCTGAAGCATATTGTTATTTCGTACACTTTGTTGGGCCGAGTTTTGTTGCAACATCCGATTTTTTGCCGCTTCCATACGAGCGGAGGCGGATAATTGTTCGGCGGTGGTGAGGGGCGAAACGGTTAGAGCCGCCAGTGCTGAGACGGTTACTAAAAATGATTGGTTAGGAAAATGACGCATTTTTAAATTCCTATGGTTTTTTTTCATTTAGAGGGCAACCCGAACGGATTGCCCCTACAATTTAAACGGCAACCAACTCAATAAACCCATGAATTAATCGTTTTTTTGAATGGTTATCGTGGTAGATTGGTCAGTTGAATGAATTTGGAGGTTTTTTGGGTTGCCTTCGATCACAATATTTGAGCGATTCGTCTCATTGCTGACTTCAGTGGAGAGGTGAATATTCAGATCGTCATCATTGATTAATCGGACCGATGCCTTAATCTTTCCGTCTATTTCCGCTTGGGTATTTTCGGCGTTATCTGAATTAATAATCAGCGTTCCGGCAGAAGCCGATACCGAGTTTCCGTTGCTGTCATCGATTCGGACGGTAGCGGAAGGGTCTACAATAATTGTCGTTGTGCTTTGGGCAATAGCACAATTGCTACTGAGTAGTAGCATGGTTATCAACCATAAGTTTTTGGGTGCCATGACTAGAAAATCCATACCGGTAGGGTCACTGCCATATCGTGTCGGGCAACCATAAAGGATTGCCCCTACGGTCATTAATGTAGGGATGGACAACGAGTTGCCCACCCTACACGCTTATCATCGACTACTCTCATTGGTAATAGAAATGACCGCCGCCGTTGCGCTGACATCGTTGTCATTGCCACCCATATTTTGGGCAGTTGCTTTGAGATCACCGGTATTAATAACGTCTAACTCCAGATCCATGTTCGTTATGATATTTGTCCCATCGCTGGCATCATTTCTGACATTAACGGCGGCCGCTATGGCATGAACGTCGTTGTTGCTCCCACCCATATTAGTGGCATCTGCTTCAATATCACCGAAATTATAGGCCTCTATTTCAGCTTCAAGAGTGCTGAACACATCGGCCGTTACAAACGGTGCGGAAAAAAACATCGCGGAGGTTGCAATTGCAACGATTATCGATTTATTACGCATTATATTATGCCTCTCAGATTCAATTGGACTTTGAACATTTTATTTTTCCCCAAGGTTGCACTTGGGGCTATTTACGTTTTCAGTTTATTGCCCGCTACTATCATTGGTAATAGAGACGGCTGCGCCAGTTGCGCTGACATCATTGCCACTGCCTCCCCAATTGGTGGCAACTGCTGAGATATCGCCACGATTCTCAGCCTCCAAATCCAAATCTGTGCTGGACATGATATTCGTCCCATCGCTGGCATCATTTCTGATATTAGCGACTGCCGCTATGGCATGAACGTCGTTGTTGCTACCACCCATATTAGTGGCTTCAGCGGATATATTCGCGTTATTTTCAACCTCAATTTCAGCATCAAGAGTGCTGAACACATCTGCCATTGCAAACGGTGCTGAAAAACACAGAGTTGATGTGACTGCCGCTGCGATTAGAGATTTACGCATGATATGCTTATCCTTTGGTTAAGTAAGTTAAGTGAAAATATTCCAATTGGAATGAATAAATGGGTAGTACAACTACCCCCCCTGTCATCAAGTCGTTGTGAATTTCCTTGGAGTCCAAACTTTAGTTTGGAGGTCCAAGCGGAAACTTAAGCCCCTTATGAAGTATTTCCCATCGTCCGGTTTCGTCGTTTTTACAGGCTTTACCATTTTTATTGCGTTCTCCATCAATGGCGAGTTGGAATTTATGGCACTGTTGCCCTTGGGCATTTTCAAAACTGGAAACCGGTGTGATTGAAATCTGCTCTTTGGGGTCTGGATTTTGCCAACGACCGGGTTTACCGGTTTCAAAACTATTGATAGTTTCTTGTTCGTTCGTCGGATTGCCCATCAAGATATCAGGTATAGCCGATACTTTATCAATCATGGAAGAAACTTGTTCTTTTATTTCAGTAGCACTACAAGAACAAAGCAGTAAACTAAAACAAGCAATCATCATTTTAGGTTTTATGTTTTTTACTTTCATTGAAGTCACTACCATTTCTTTAGAAGTAATATTTTTTGGTATTGTTTACTTAGACGTAATAGAAAAATATTTGTGAGGGTAATTAATTATCCAAAAATTAAATATTTTTCAAAAGAGCCTCTTGCAAAACTCTTTTTGAAAGTTTCCCCAGGTTTCACCAGTTGCTCTTAACATTCAACCCCTATCGGGGTTGTCCCAGGTTTCACCTGGGGTGAAAGCAACCGGAACCTGGGGTTATTCTTTTAACAATATCAACCCTGTAGGGGTTGAATGTGAATAGCCCCAGGTGAAACCTGGGGTTTTGCAAGAGCCTCAAAAAATTTTAATAAATATTATTTGTCCATCCAATCGGATTTCTGAAACTTCAAACCTAATGGCTGTGCTGCATGATAAACACAATCTAGTAAAAATTGGTATCAATTGAGTTATCATTCAGTATCAATTGAGTTAAAGCGAGTTAAAAGAATTTCTGAAACTTCAAACCTAATGGCTGTGCTGCATGATAAACACAATCTAGTAAAAATTGGTATCAATTGAGTTATCATTCAGTATCAATTGAGTTGGAGCCGGTTAAAAGAGTGATCAGTCAACGTTTTAAAAATTTCAAAAAACTTTTTTTAAAAAATTTGTCCAACCAATCGGTATTTATAAATAAATGTCTAATGACTTAGACGTAACCGAAAAAAAAGTGTGAGGGTTTATCGCAATGAAAAATTTAAAAATTTTAGATGTCATAGAAAATAAAACGTTACGGTAAATTTTTTTTTCGTATGGATACTTACAGGTGGGTGCGTATTCTAAAGAGTTTTTTTTGAAAAAGTATGCAACAAGACTGTTGCATACTCGTGAGGTGTGTAGAATTCGCTTGGTGATTGGCTTTCTTGATTTAATTATTGTGCGAAAAACTTGTTTGGCACGATTATTGATTTTTACCATTAAATTTAATGTTTAATGAAATGTGTGAGAGTAATTAATCGCTCAAAAATTAATTTTTCAAAAAACAGTCCAACTAATCGGATTTATAAAAAATTTGACGCTGAATTGAACCAGTGCAAAAATGTTAGAAAATATAATTGTTATAAAAGCAGTAAGCAAAAAGAATAGGAGAATAAATCATGACAGCCCGCGCAGCCATGTCTACGCCAATGACAGAACAACGAGTCTTGCTCCGCAGTGTCGGTTGGCAAACTTTTGAAACCTTATTAGGAGACTTAGAGGAAACTCGTTCAGCTAGACTTTTTTACAATCAAGGAGATTTAGAAATTATGGCACCACTTTCGCTGCTCCATGAAAATGATAACCGCCTACTAGAAGTATTAATAGGTGTGTTGGTGGAGGAATTGGATTTAGAAATTAAGCGTACCGGTTCTGTTACCTGTAAACGCGAGGATTTAGAACGGGGTGCTGAACCGGATTCGTGTTACTACATTCAACACGAAGCGTTTGTCAGAAATAAGGATAAAATAGACTTCGATAATGATCCGCCACCCGATTTAGTCGTCGATATCGAATATACCCATTCCGCGTTACCCAAATTATCACTGTATGCGTCGTTGGGAGTGCCTGAATTATGGCGTTATAATGGCGACCAACTGAGTATTTACCAATTGGTGGGCGACAAATACGAGCAAACTCAACAGAGTCCAACATTTAGTCCAATTCGCGTCACGGAAATTCCGCGCTTTTTGCGAAGCAGTAAAAAAATCGGAGAAGTTAAAATGACCAAAGCTTTTCGCCAGTGGGTTCGAGAACAACTGGATATCCAAAGCTAAAAGCTTTGGACTCCAGCGAATGTGGTGAGCAACACGTTGGGGCTATTGAAAAAAGGGGGGAGTATGGCGTGTTTTTCTGCTGCGAGAATCCATCGTGACAAGGTTTAAATTATGTCGTTGCATAAATTCTTGTGCTTTTCGATGAATATAAGCACCTTCCTCTTCAGGCGACATCGATTCACACTCTTTTTGTGATTTTTCGCGCCATTCAAGAACTTCAGCGAGTGATTTGTCAATTTTTAACGTCATTGTAGCTAACCTCCATCGGTGTTATCAATTGAAGGTCTTTTTTATAACCATTCAACCGGTTGATTGCATTTACTTTTTCTTGACGACGCACATTAGCAATATGCCGTAAATTCCAACTGACCACATAATCTAATTCGTTGACGGTGGCAAAAGCAATGTGCTGGGCATCACGACGAGCTTTGGGTGGCAATACTTTATTCTGTAAATAGGCATCGGCTAATTCTTTTACAGTGGGTTCCCATGCCAGAATCGTGGGCATAAATTGCACAATCAAACGTCTGAGTTGGGCCATTTTCTCCTCAGAGGCCTGGTCAACTTCTTTCAATACAACATCTGATATATAAATGTCAAATTGACTTTCTGGCAACGAGTCAAAAAATTCACGAGTAACGGCCATTTTTTCTGGCGCATCATCCGCGTAGTAGAAATTCCATGAAGAAGTTTCCAGATAGAGTGTTAAGTATTTCATTGTTTTTCCGTTTGATATAAAAACCTACGCTCTGCGAGTCTAGTTTACCACCTCAATCACGTTAACAAAAATGGCACTCAAATGCGTTTGTCCGTCAAGGTGGTGGAACGATTGCTCAGCCTGGCTACTGATAATAATATTATAGCCAGTAGAGGGCCGGTAAGCGGGCCGCACGATCTTTGATTTTATCTCTTCTCGGTGCGAGTCGCAGTTTCATCATTCTGTTCCTCACCCAAATAATCTTCCGATTTCCAAAATGATTGGAGTGCTGAGCGGATGGATATCAAATCCAAGATTGTGCGGCCCGCTTAGCAATCCATCCCACCTGACATATTTTTTTGGAGAAACTCTAATCAACCCATTCCATCAGAAGCAGAATCATAAAACCTATCGTCAGTAACCACCAAGCCATATCAATGACTGAACGGTAGCGTTGTTCCTTCCTCATTTCTTGTTTCAGCTTTTGTTCCGTTAAATAGTTGATAACGATACATGGCTTGTCAACAAATTTAAACAGTTCCATTTCAATTGGCAATGGATTTTCAAACAACGTCAGTTTTTCGAGATGAGACAGTTGGTAACATTCAAGCGGCAACTCCGTCAGTTGGTTATCGCTCAAGTAGAGTCGTCGGAGCAGAGATAAATGGCAAAGTTCGGGCGGCAACTTGGTCAGTCGATTGTTGTTTAGGTATAATATTTCAAGGCGAGACAATTTGCCAATCCCAGAGGGTAATTGACGGAGTTGATTGTCACTCAGAACTAATAGCCTAAGTTGAGTTAATTTGGACAGGCTCTCTGGCAACGTGGTCAATTGATTGCCGTTCAGATAGAGGGCTTGCAGATGAGATAATTGGTAGATTTGGTACGGCAACGTGGTTAATTGATTGTGACTCAGGTATAAAAACTTCAGGCGAGGCAAGCGACATAAGGCTTGCGGAAACTGGCTGAATTTATTGTTGCTGAGGTAGAGTACCTTAAGCCGGGACAGTTTAGCCAATGAAGGTGGTAATGTCGTTAATTGGTTGTTGCTCAATCCAAGTTCTTCAAGCTGATGTAATTCAAACAATTCTGGCGGTAACGTCGTCAATTGCTGATTAAACAGATGAAGTACGGTTACTTTGTCTTTGGCTGCTTGCTTGATAGTTTGAAGTAATTGATCGTTATTCATATCAGATGTGCCTTAAGTAAAGAGGCAATCTCAACGGATTGCCTCTATGTATTGGGGCAACCACAAGGGATTGCCCCAACATCAATAATGACCGTAGGGGCAATCCTTTATGGTTGCCCCCAATCTTTTATGGTTGCCCTTAACTTAATGGCAGTGACTCTGTTTGCGTAGCAAGTAATTTAAGATCGGTGGGGTCAGCAATGTGGTTAAAATAACCATGATAATGATGACTGAAAACATTTCTTCAGAAATCACGACCACACCAAGTTCTTTGCCAAGTTGTAAGCCGAACATTGCAAAAATCAGCCCAACTTCGCCACGGGGTGCCATTCCCCAGCCAACAATATATTTATTCACCGGCCCTGCCACTACGCCGGAGACCAATTTGCCGATAAATGCGACCACGGTAATTGCTAAAGCAACGCCTAATATGGCCGGATCAAATAAGGTTTCTAAGTTGACTTGCATACCAGTCACGATGAAAAACAGTGGGACTAGGAAATGTCCCAGTGGTGCGACCAATTTATCCAGATGATGTTCGCTATGATGCTCCAAAACCGTTTTCACTTGTTGTTGGGTCTTATTGTCGGCGTGTTTGACCGCTTCTTCTATTTCTTTATTAATCGTCGGTTTGGCAAACCGCTTAAAGTAAACATGTTCCAGCATTAAGCCAGCTGCAAAAGCACCGACGATTGGGGCCAGTCCGACTGCATGAGCCAGATAGGCGAAGATGAGGCATAGGCTGATGGCAATGGTAAACTTCATACCAACGCCGGTATTAATCATAGACAATCCTTTTCCTATCTGAGGCGCTAACCAGCGTCCTAATAATATGGCGCCGACGAGAAATAATAGGGCTTTCAATGTTATCAAACCAATGTCGTAGACACTGACGGCACCGGTTTTAACAATGGCCGTGACGACGGCCAAAATGATTAAGCCCATCACATCATCAATCACGGCGGCACCTAACACAATTTGAGCTTCTCGTGTTTGCAGCTTGCCCAAGTCACGGAAAACGCGCCCGGTGATACCGACAGAGGTTGCGGTTAGGGCGGCCCCTAAAAATAAATAGGCATTAAAAGGAAGGCCCGGCATCAGCCAAGGTCCAACCAGAAAAGTGCCTAACACAAATGGCGCGATCACGCCGACAATAGCAACCAAAAAGGCTCGCCATCCGACTTCGCGCATCTCATCGAGTTTGGATTCTAAGCCAATTTGAAACAGTAATATCACGACACCCAGTTCGGCGAGAAAGGCGATGACTTCGTCGTGCTTAACTGATTCAAATACGTCTATGTTGATGAGAACCAGATTTCCTAATATCACGCCCAGCACCAGTTCGCCCAGCACGGCGGGTTGGCCCCATTTTTCAATCAAACTGGACGCTTTTGCCAGTAGCAGCAGAACGGCAATCCATAGAAAATTCATCGCTATCTCTCCGCCACCGCTGCTTGCATACGCCAATGGCGCGATGAGGAATAACAGAATCAATGCCCATCTCCATTGAATCGGGCTGGGGGAGTGATTGCGTTTGGTTAAGATCATTTATGAACGACTCCTAAAAGAAAGATGAAACAAGAAAGATAGATTAACAGATATCCGATTTTTCTACTAAAAAATTGGAAGGCGCATTCCCGTTTTCACGGTTAAGTACTCATTACGCGGATAAACGAATTAAGTACAACTCATTACAAATTCAGTACAACTCATTACGCGGATAAACGAATTGAGTACAACGACACAAGAGAAAAATCGGCTTTTATCAATCCTTCTCGATAATCTAATCGATGTCGCTATTATACTCAACATGGTCATAACTTGGATTTCCTGGGGCGTTGCCCCGTTGCGATTAATATCGCCCCGTTGGGGCTTTTCAAAGTGATGAAAGGTTTCTCAAAAAGTCCCGTTTGTTCCCTTCTTTCGTATAGCTTTCGTACCCGGAAAATGGGAATGCGCCCTCAACGACTGAACTCAGAAAAAGGCCTAAAGCCACTTCAATAAAACCATCGTCGGCATTGTAAAACAGATACCAATAATGTGTTTGATTTTTAGACGGACAGCGGATAACAATTATTACAACTGAACCAAGATGAGTGATTCCTAAAATCCGTTCGGTTCGAGTATCCGTTGTTGTACTTGGCTTGGCAGCGACACGAGAAGGCAGTGAGGTTTGAGCAGGGGCTATTGACTATACCTCTCAATCAGTCGTTTTTGGAACTTATATCTTAAGGGGTGTTTGGCGGTTATCGATAATCATCAGTACCATGAATTTTGGTGCTTCTGATAGAAAAATGTGATAAGACTTGATTAACGATTCAATATAATTTTCTTAAAAAAAGGGGCTAGGCTCGAAAAAATGGGCCAGACTCGAATTATTTTGCCGGCCCCAAACATCATAACGGCAATTCTCCTTGATTGAAGTTATCTTCAGCCTTGTTATCTTTTTGATTTTTGGGTCTACCTCGTTTCGGTTCGCGCCGAAGCCCAACCATAGCTTCTATCTTGGTCTAAAAACGTGAATTGCCCAAAGGTTGGTTCTGTGTAATTGCTTGATCATTGATTACATCAAAATCAAGTTCACATTGGAATAAACCTCTGTAGGTTGCTTGTCGAGATTTTGAATTTTTTCCAAGAGACAGATAGACAGGATGTGGCGAAACGTATTGATTCACTTTTTCCAAACCATTGAAGCAGTATCTGCTCCAGCCAAGTAGGGTGGGATCGCTGTCGGCACGATACTCCAATTTGGACACCTATCTATCCGCCCTGTTGGTGAGCTTGTCGAACTATTGTTATTCCGCTTCATTTTTATGATTTTAAAAACTTAAAGTTAACCCTTCTTTAATTATACTCAACGCGGGGACAAATTTAACTTTTTTAATCAAGCAGGGGGCGCATTTCTATGCACCCACTTATAATCAACGTCCCCAACCCCGATAGGGGTTGGGGAGATGTCGTTTATTCAATCGGGAAACGCTATGCCTAAAAGTTTAAATTGTGCCCGCGTGCAGTATAATTAATCATTAATCATTAATCATTAATCATTTTCATCACCCCAGGGATAACCTATTTCTTTACGGTGGTTACCTATCACTTGTTTCATGATAATATGACAAGACATTCATTGAATCAGGCGATTGCTAAAACGCGACAAAATTATTGAAGCTTGGGTACTTTTACCTGAGCACTTGCATTGTATTTGGACTTTGTGGTGATAATGATTTTTCGATTTCAAAGGAATTTAATCAAATCGCATAAGATTTAATTCAACCCTGACTTCGTCTGAACAAAATACCAAATCGCTCCACTGTTCGTCGAATTGCCTTTTTGGGGCCAGGTGAGAAGTCAGCAAGGTTCAGGTTTTTTATCACTCAATGTTCTAGTTTTTTATTAACGCATTGATTTATCAGTTTTTTTAAAATATCACCGGTATTTGAGGCTAATTATTTTTATCTAGCAAAAACAATTAGTTAGTCTGATAACGGCCACACTGCGAAGCTTTATCAGCCCCGTTTTCGTCAAAAACTAGAAGATCGAGTATCAACTCGCCTTTTTGGGGCCAGGTGAGAAGTCAGCAAGACTCAAATTAGTTATCTGCCAGAGGCCTAGCCATTATTTGTGACATTATTGAAATAAAATCAATTGCTTAGTTGCCTGAATGCGTCAGTCCTAAGCCAATATACGGCACCTAAAACTGATAATGGCGTATATTTTCTCTCAAATTGGCCCAAAATGGTTTCTGCTCAACTAGTTGATTATTATGACTTTTTTATAAATAGGCCTTGCTGACAGTCAACGGATTAAATTGAATATATAAATAAAACAATAAGTTATAAAAAATTATTGCCCAATATTCCTTATTTGGACTTTAAATTTCAAGAGCCAAGGTTTGTCGGCTCAAGTGTATTAACGCGAGTTCGACTTGAAATATCAATGAGTTATAAATTTATGAGTTATATCAATGATTTATTGATAATGACTTAATTATCAATCAGTTAAAAACAAAACACCTAAGCTGTACTTAACGATTCCGGTTGATGGCCCACAGGATTATTCACGTATTAATGCTAAGGGTATCTCCAAAAACAAAATGTTTCTCAAATCATTTAGGACTGACATCTTGACAAATTTAATTTATTTAATATTCAGTGAGTTACCTGTCAGAGGCCTAGGCCGGTATTTGTGAAAATCTTGAAATCAATTCAATTGGTTCGTTGCCTGAGTGCGTAAGTTCTATAACTGTAATCAACTATTTGATTAACATCATATTTATATGATTTATTGAAAAATAAAGTCGAACTCACGTTACTAGGAGATGACACTGGGTACATTAAAAGGAGTAATTTAACTGCTATTGAAAAATTGGACAAAGTTACCCATAATTAGACATTATGGGTAATAAATATCGACTACATGAATTTGCTAAAAAGATACATGTTTCAGCAAATACGTTAAGAAGATGGGATGCTTCAGGTAAATTGGTGGCTAAACGCAGTCAGGTGGCAGCAGCGCGAGGGACTTTGGCTTGCTACCAAGTGTTACCCTAATTTGAACGAACCATGCCAAAATTTTCCCAAAAAAAAAAGCTTGACATTGATTTTGAGTTAAAATATAGTGCGTTTATCATTGGCAAAAATGTTGAGTTTGGTGATGGAATTTTCTTACCTATCCCAAAAAAATTTGACATAACAACTAAGGACAAATTCATTTATGTCAAATACATTTACCAAACTATCGTAAGTCAAGGGTGTACTATACTCAACGCGGGGACAAATTTAACTTTTTTAATCAAGTAGGGGGCGCATTTCTATGCACCCACTTATAATCAACGTCCCCAACCCCGATAGGGGTTTTCAGGCTAAAGTTTCGCGAAGCGAAACTTTAGCCTGAAAATGTGAATAGCCCCAGGTGAAACCTGGGGTAGGAAAAAAACTTCCCCCCTTCGGGGTTGGGAGGGCCAGGGTGGGGTACCCATACGCGCCAACTTAAGGATTGGCATGAAAATTGACACGGACAAACACGCCCCGAATACCTGCGCTCCACGTTATTTTACCCTTGTCCATAAGTGATTGATTAATAATTTAAAATCAATGGGTTACGTGCTTAAGTTGGCGCGTATGGGTGGGTGCGCCAAGCGAAGCTTGGCATTTCTTGTAGGGTGAAAGTCCCTGTCAGGTAAGGGCTAACCACCCACCTGTATCGAGTGTTGCGTATCGGTAGGATGTAATTTTTTTTACAGAACGAATAATACGAAGCGTACACAGAGAATCCAATAGACCACAAGGGCGAATCGCACAGCCCTGAAGCTTGATATAGCACCGTTAAACGCTTAATGCAGATGGCGACGTTTTCCA
>Ga0233403_10000570_pt1 | contig 17442 bp, 15 predicted proteins | sample Na_oxic_1_MG_FD_179866 | JGI IMG/M metagenome (GOLD analysis project Ga0233403, IMG submission 179866) | Seawater microbial communities from Saanich Inlet, British Columbia, Canada - Na_oxic_1_MG | ecosystem: Environmental > Aquatic > Marine > Inlet | place: Canada: British Columbia | collected...
GATATTCAAAAGCATTAATCGAATCATCTGGTAAAGTCGCACTCATGGATTGTTCTCCATATACGGTTCGATGAGTTCCATAATCTCCTCGTCTTCAAATTGTTTGGCTAAATCCCGTAATTGACGAGCAAAAGGGATATATTTTTTATCCAATTCCTCCAAATAGGTGGCTTGTTTTTGAATCTTTGGCATCTTGCCTGCCATCGCTAATTGGTATAACTGCTTCAATTCTTCTAATGGTGGTGGAATAAACTCCTCATCTTCAGTGGTATTGTTCTCATCCGTTGTCGATTCATCTACAATGTCATTGTAAATCCAGTCTAATTTAAGACTATTCACCAATACATTGATTAATTTATCTTCTTCAATTGGCTTGGGAATAAATAGATTAAATCCAGCGATGAGACTTTTTTCTTGATCGCTTTCAAATACACTGGCTGAATTGGCAATAATGGGTGTCTTTTTAAATTCAGGGTGTGTGCGTAGTATTTGAACGGCTTCAAATCCCGTCATCACAGGCATAACGAGATCCATAAAAATAATATCGGGATTGAATTTTTGAGCTTGTTCTACAGCTTCTTGCCCATTACACCCTTCTATCACTTTAAAACCAAACCACTCTAGCATATTGAGCAATATTATGCGGTTTTCTGAACGATCATCTACAATTAAAACCGTTCGTCGTTCTCCTTTATAGCCTGTAATTTTATGTAAGGTTTCTTGTAGCGCTTTCCCTTTTATATCAACGAGAGGCAAATTTAAGTCAAACCCAAAAGTACTCCCCTTGCCTTCTTCACTGCTAACACGAATTTCATCACCCATCAATGAGACTAATTTCCGACTGATGGCTAAACCTAAACCGGTTCCTTCGGCTCGTTTTTGAGTATCACCAACCTGTTCAAAGGGCAAAAATATTTTCTGCAATTGTTTAGGAGTCATGCCTACGCCACTATCTTTGACTTCAAAACGTAAAGTCACCATTTGAATCGTTTCATCAAGAATTGATAGACGTAAGGTGACTCCCCCATCATCTGTAAATTTAACGGCATTGCCTAACAGATTAATCAGCACTTGTCGCAAGCGTTTTTCATCAGCTTCAATGCCTTCCGGTAACTTGCCAACAGCTTCGTAATGAAATTGAATATCTTTTTGTTGGGCCCGCATACGCATCATGCCAGTAATACCTTCTATGAAACTGGATAAATGAATCGGAGCAGAATATAAATCTAATTTGCGGGCTTCAATTTTAGATAAGTCCAAAATATCATTGATCAGCGTTAAGAGATGCGTACCACTTTGATAGATCGTATTGATGCCATTGATTTGCGATTCATTTAAATTTTGGCCTCGTTTCAGAATTTGGGCATAGCCTAAAATACCATTGAGAGGGGTGCGTAATTCATGGCTCATATTAGATAGAAAATCACTTTTGGCTTGACTGGCAAACTCGGCTACTTTTTTAGCCTCTTGTAATGCTTTATTCGCGATTTCTAATTGAGCCGTGCGTCTTTTTACACGTTGTTCTAATTCGGCATTGAGTTGACGAATTTCATTTTCAGCCTGCTTACGTTTGATAACCGTTGCAATACTACTTGCGATGACTTCATAGAAAGAAATGACTGCCGGAGAAAACATATCTTTTCGGCTATCCGCTAAATGCAGTAAGCCTAGACATTTATTTTCAGAATGTAAGGGTATCAAAGAAATGGATTGATAACCTTCTTTGCAACAATGATTTCTCAAATAACAGTGTTCATGTTGTTCAGCATGAGATGACATAAATTGTTTAATCTCATTGCTGCCAAAACTGCCGTATTCAGTAAATGAAATGTTTGAAGAACAGTCTCTTTCTGATTGCTCTTTAGAAATAATATTGCCGCAGATACAAGCCAACACGGAATTTTTTTCAGCATCTAAAACTAAATTGCCCTTTTCATCACGCACACAGAGTTCTTTTTCAGTTTCTAAAAAATGAGTTGAAAAACCAATGGCATCATAATAGGGATAATCACTATTCTCTTGCAACCGGATACCAATGGCTTCAAAGCCTGAAAATTGTTTGATGAGGGTAAGAATATTATGAATCATATCTCGAATCTCATCACTTTGATAAAAGGCACCCAGTACTTGTGTCGCTAAACCCGCTTCGGCTTGCTTAATTTTTTGATAAGTCCTCGCATTACCTATAGCTAAACCACAGACATCAACGATATAGCTGGCCATGTTCAGATAATGCTCTTTATATTCTGGACAGGCCATTTCATCTAGCTTCATCACACCGACAATGTCATTTTGATGTTTAAAGCGTAATAAAAAGCCGTTACCTGATTCAGTCCAGCTATATTTTTCATTAAAATGAAGCAATTGATTTTGCAGCGTTTCATTCTCGACAATGGGCATCGGCCAGGCATGTAGCTTTTCAGGCTGCTTGTCTCTAATTGATAAAAAATAGAGCCCTTGCGGCGCAAATAGCATGGCGAAGATATCAACGATTCTGTCAATAATCTCTGATTCTGTAAAGGTTTGACTTAACTGGCTAATTAAGTCTAAAGCCATTGAATAATCCGCATTTTGCTTCTGGGTGACAGTGAACTCATTTTTTGTTATCGCTAACTCGTTTTCTAATTCGCAGGTAAGATTTTGCTGATCTGCTAATATGATTTTGCTGATAAACAATTTCAAAAAATCAAGGCCTACTGGCACAATCTCATAAGAACAATCAACAAAATCAGCAAACTCTCGCAAAGATTGTGCGCTGTTAGCCTCAACGCCAGTATCAAGCAAGACTAATTTCGTACAAATATTTTGAAAAAAATCACGCGCCCCTTGTTGTTCAAAACCCCATAGTTGAAGTTGTCTCTGCCAATTGGCCAGCCAGCTAGAACTTATTAAATAGGCTCCTTGTTGCAAATAATGCTCAATTAATGTTTTGTTTGTTAAAATCGACAAACAGTGTTCTAACTGGTGTAATTGGCCATTTTTAATGGCACTGTCTTCTAACTTAGCCAGACAAAATCCCCCAATGATATGAATTTTATAATCATTGGGGTTTCCAATCAATGTAGCCAACTCATCCGCTTGTATATGAGGGCAACCACAGCGAGCAGGATAAGTCAAAAAAGTCACAGCTTCAAAGCATTCTAACTTCTGAATGGCTTCGACTTCTTTTTGGAAATTTTGACTGAATAAAATACAGATTTTAGGCGTCATGGCTTTCATCTCTATATGTGTTCTGGATTTTTTTAATAATAGACTGATTTATATTGCACATGGGGATAGCTTAAATTTTTTATATTTCACATTTCACGTTATTTTGCGGTGATTTTTCGTTCCAAATTTATTTTGCGTCGCGATGGAGTGCAAAATTTATTTTGCGTCGCGATGGAGTGCAAAATTTATTTTGCGTCGCGATGACCCTTTTTTTGGGAATGCGCCCTATCTCAAGAAAATCGAACAGCAAAATAACAGGCATTCCAGTCAGGCCGCAAAATAAATTTGGAACGTAAAACAAACGCAAAATAAATTTGGAACGTAAAACAAACGCAAAATAAATTTGGAACGTAAAACAAACGCAAAATAAATTTGCACTCCAAACAAACGCAAAATAAATTTTGCACTCCAAAGAAACGCAAAATAAATTTGGAACGTAAAAGAAACGCAAAATAAATTTGGAACGTAAAAGAAACGCAAAATAAATTTTGCACTCCAAACGCAAAATAAATTTTGCACTCAAATGCATTTGTACTTCATTCAATCTGGAAACGCGATAATTACCAATTCAGTGGGTAACGTCCCCATTTATGCACGGATTCTGAGATAGCCAGTAATGTTTCCTCTGGCACTTGCCAAGGAATTTCTCCGTGATTATCCGCTAAAATATAACCACCGCCCGGCCCGGCTTTAGCAATCGCTTCTTTGACAATCGCTTCTGCTTGATCTGGAGTCCATTTACGCATTTCAACGCCATTTAAATTACCGATCACCGTCAGTTTGCCTTTACAAGCGGCCTTCACTTCAGTTAAATCTTCAAGTACGCTGATGCCTATAGCAGCAGTGCCAGTTTGACTAATATCATTTAAAACAGGTAAACTGCGTCCAGATGCTAAATGGGTAGCCGTTGGCCCTTTAATGCGTGCAATAGTGCGTTTGGCAATTTGAAAACCGGTTTCCAAATACATCTCCCTTGGCGTGACGGTTGTGGATGAAACCGGATCAAAGTACGTCACAGCGGTTGCACCGGCTTCTAATTGTGCATTGGCCCATTCGACACAAAATTCTTCATTCATTCTCATCAATCGTTCAAACAAATCAGGGTGTTCATACATCAGTTCGATGTATTTATCGAACCCCATTTGCATCACTGGTAAAGAGAATGGGGAGATAACCGTTGCCAGAACCGGTGCGTCATCCCCACTCTTTGCCTTTAATTGTTGGGTGGCTTCTAACACCTTGATTAAACAAGGCTTTTCTTTAACCTTGGGGGGTTCAAGATATTTAATATCTTCTGGCTTACGAATGATAGGTGTACCTGAATTAGGCGGCCCATCTTCACGATAAATCACTTCACTACCCCAAGCCTCGACTTCGGCAGCGGCATAAAAAAAGTTGTTCAGACAATCATTGCGATATTTTTTACGCATTCTCAGTTGGCCTTCAACAACATTTTCCGCTTTGGAAAAATACTCTTGAATAGAAAGACCAAGTTCTTTAGCACCGTGCATCGTGACTAACAAAAAAAGCGGTACGCGATCTGGTTCTTTGTGTCCTAGCGTGGTTAAGACCCGTTGCAAAGAGGTCATTTCTGTTGTCATGCGATTTTCTCCATAAAAGTTGTTACGATATCCACAGCTTCTGAGGCATTTTTTCCCATGGCATCAGCCCCAATTTCTTGCCATAATTGTGGATCAAATCGGAAAGGGGCACCCCCAACGACGATTTTAGTTTCTGGACTCGTGAATCTAATTCTCTCAATTAAGCTTTTAATACGCAATGCCGAGTTGAGCATGAGTACAGAAACTAACAGCAGTTTGACATCATCCACTTTGACACGGACGGCAAGTGCTTCGATATCTGTACTTTGACCATAATCGAGTAATTCAAATCCGCTTGCTCGTAGCATGGTATACACAATACGTTTACCTAAAAAATGGTAATCATTAAACACCACAATCGCCATATTAGGGTCGCGTTTTCTAGCGGGATCAACAGTAGGGAGTATCGTATCTACAATTTCTTCACAGATACGGCCACTCATATAAAGTTGAGACAAGGCAACATCACCTTCTTCCCATTTTGACCCAATACGTTCCATAACGGGAACAACAATTTTTTCGACACATTGCATTGCGCCTTCGGCTTGTGCAATTTCACGGATCAAGTTTCTTGCAGCAATTTTGTTAAGAGATAACAATGCTTTTTCAAAAGCATCAGTTTGGTTTGTCATCACATCAAGTCTCCTAGACTTTGAACTTTGAACACGAATTAGAATTATATTAACATAACATTTTTTGCCAATATCGAATAGAACGCAGATAATACTGATTGTCATGACGCCACGCAGCGAAGTATAGCTTCGCTCAACTTTAGCGTGAAACGCTGATTTTTTTTAACTCATTGATTTTTAATAGCATAACGAAAGCAGATTTTTTGAACATGATTTCCCTTATTTCATCCACCTCAAATTTATTGGGTGAGGCTTCAATATCAATGGTTTGGTTTGCCTGTTCACCCCATTGCAGTAGCAACTGCAATACTTTTTCAAACAAATTTCGGTTTTCAAGCAATCGCCTTTTGATGAAGCCTTGCTCATTTTCAGACAGCGCCGATTGTGCTCGCAATTTGATAAAATCAATCACAAGGGGAGGCTCAATAAAGCTCTCTTGCTTTGAGGCTTGGGATGATTTGGTGGTTTTTGTCATAGTGAAATTAATCAAAAATGTCGTGATCAGATTGATTTTTGACTGATTTAATCATTTGTAATTAGCACAGATGCAAGGCATAAAACACAATCAGCATTCTCTCAGGTTTTGAGTGTTAAGTGTTAAGAGTATAAGATGAAATCTATCAAATTTCCATTTTTTATGCAAAATCAATTTGGTTTGAAAAGCGGCCGCAAAAATCAATTTGGTTTGAAAAGCGGGCCTTCAAAATTACCCAGATAAAATGTTTCAATAAACTGTTTAGGTGTTGGCAGCGACGTTTTCCATTCCCATAAAAATTTTCCCCCCTCTCTGATTTCAATAATGCTTTTAACGTCTTTAAAAAAAGCCGTTATGACTATCAGAGTCTTATCAGCACGGGATATGTTTTGGTTTAAGGTGCCTTGTAAAACCTGATCATGCTCTGTCGTTAGATTAGCCGTCAAAGTCGCCCGGATGAGATTTAGCAAACTCGTTTTTCCCGTACCACTTTGCCCCAGAAAACAAACCTTATCCAAAGGTTTACCTTCTTTTGGATGGCCTTTGGGATAAGTTAAATCAAGTGTTAGGTTTTTAAAAGGGTTATATTCTGTAATGTCTATTTGACTGATTTTCATATTGAAATGGAGTCCAAACTTGAGTTTGAATTAGCTTTTGGCCGTTACTCAAAACAGGAAAATAAACGCTAAAGACGCTAAAGGCGCTAAAGGGCGCTAAAGGAGCCTTAACGAAATACCTATCTTTTGCGTCTCTTGCGTCTCTTGCGTCTCTTGCGTCTCTTGCGTTATTTTTTTTAAACGCGCTATTCATTAGCCAATCTTGTCGTCTTGATCAAGAACTCAGAACGTTGAATAGGCGTCAGATCATCCAGATAATCGAATGGATTGGTTCCCTCTGTCACATAAAGCGCGTAGAACACATAATATTTCACGATTTCTTAGCGAAACTATCGCTAAGAAATAAAGTTTTTGTTTGCCTCAACTTCTGCGTGAAAAACAATTAACAATTATCATCTGCCCAATTATTATCCGATAGATTAACGACGTGTGGTACTAGGTTTTGAATCATGGATGATGCGGTTTTCGCAGATTGCATAATATTGTGACATTGATGTTGCCTTTTATTAGTCATTATTTACAACGACTAATTATCAATGATTAATTATATTTGTTTAACTATCACTAAAGCCACCCTACGCTCGCTAAATATCCAAGGTAATACGGAGAGCTTTATTAAGCGTTTTCATTTTGTGAGGTGGGAGTGTACCGATAAAATTTGTTAGGACTGATTTAGGCAAACTCATTAATTCATCACAGTGAATACTACTGTCATGTTTCAAACCTTCATCTATTCCAACTGGTATTTGAGTCGATAAACCATTGTAAGCTGTATAAACAGGGGCACAAATCACAGTTGAAAAACGTGAATCAATAAGTTCTTGACGACTAACGACTACGAAAACCCTAAATTTCTTAGGGTCTATGGCAGTTGGCTTGGCAACACGATAAAGTTCACCTCGTTTCATAAATTCACCTGATAAGTGAGTGCATCCCTAGCTTCTTCATTAAGACGGTCCGCATTTTTGTTGATAATTTCAATATCTTTCAGGTTTTTTTCAACAGGTGTTGCGATTTGAGCAATAAAGCTACGCAAAGCCATTTCAATCCATTCAGAGCGGCTTTGATATTGATCAGACAGTTGATCAATGACATTAACGAGATCCGCAGACAAGGAAATAGACGTTTCAACTTTCATTTTAATCAGTTATCAATTATCAAATTAATACAAAATTTCACAAGGGCAGACACGCAGTTCTGCCCCTACAAGACGATTTGATGTAGGGGCTTCCCAAAGTTATAGCCCTTGGTGTGAAATTATTTTTCTGAACCTGTTAGCAAATGTCGTGCGCGTTTTAAGCATATTATATCAATGAACAATTATCAATTATAGTTTAAGTGCCATTATTCACCCCATATGGAAAACGATTTACTAAAATACGCCGAACATTCCCTTCAATAATTTGCCATGCTTTTGGAAAAGATTTAATTCTTTCTATGGTTGCATAGACTTCAAAGGCAAAATCTAAACCAAGGCCTTTTTCATCGTAGTAATCTATTGCATCAAGAAATTCTTCTGCTTCTGGGTGAAATGAATATTTCATTTAGAAAAGCGACTCCTTATGTTTGAAAACACTTCTTCGCCGGGGATGGGTTTTACCTCACCAGAACGTATTTGTTGAAGACGCGCCTTGGCTACCGTAACCCACTTTTGATCAATATCTGATTCAGGTGTATTTAGGGTTTTTAATAATGAGTCAACGATTATTGCTCGTTCTTCTACCGGCAAAGAATTGGCTTCTTTGATTAAAATTTGTGTATTCATATTCTGTCAGAAATGGCATATTGGGGATTTTTCGAGCGGGCAAAAACGCAAATTGTAAAAAAAACAGTATATCATACTCAAATCATAATAATTTAATCAATTGGTAATTAGCAATTAGAGAAAATAGGGAATGAAATTCATTTCCGTTGTGTAGTTAGTGCGCGTTTTAGGCACTTTTAAGATAAGGATAGAACGCCTCATGTCATGATTGAACGGATTTACGCAGATTTAATCAACGAAAACAGAATCTAAGCTTTCTAGGAAAAACCTGATTTCTAAAACAGGTAAACCCCGTTTTCGTTCAGGTACTCATTTATGAGTATTAGCATTCTGTGATGAGCGGATTAGGCAATTTGAGTTTGATAGTGGCTTTTTTATCTCTAAATGTAAAAATTTTTTGTAATAATAAAAGTTCTTTTTCCAAAACAGAGATTCTTTTTTTATATTGTTCCTCATTAAGATTTTTCAGCCGATAAGCATCTGTCACGCAATAAAGTTCAAATTTATTGAGACAATAATCCTTATCCATAAAAATATCTTGAAATCTATTTTTTAAGAAATCTTCTATAGTTGTCATGAATTTTTCATTAATTTCGGCTTTTTTTAAACCCTTTGGTGAAACAACGTTTCTTAATTCTACCAAATAAAATTCATAACCCGTATTAATACATTTGACAATAATCAGACAGTCTATAGAACGTTTTGGTTTTGCCATCTTTGAGGGATGATAATAGGCATCAATTTTTAGGATCATTATTTTTTCAAAAATGCCGCTTTCTAAATCTTCTCTCAATTTTTCACTCAAATCTATGCCAATTTCGTTTTCAAAACAACTACTTCTACATAAACTCCACAAGTCTGGATGATCTAATATCGCATCAAACATGATTCATATTGCCGTTTATACTTAGCGCGGTAACAAATTGAATTTTTTAATGAGGATGTGGGCTTTTAAAATACAAAACCCTACAAAGGGGAATTGTGAGCAACTACACTATATAAAGATTATTATTATGTATCATTTAGTTTATCTATTAATGCCATTTTTTCATTAAAGAGTTCTTCTGTTGCATCAATAAAATTTTCATCATCAATGCCAAGTTCATCTACGTCAATGGATTTAGCAATACTACCTTCATTTGTTTCTGTTAAAACAATTGATTGTGTAGAGGCTGTCTCAATTTTGCCTTCTAATATCAGATTGTTCATTTTATTGAACATGTAGTTGCTGTGAGAAGTCATGACAATTTTGACATTGCTCTTAACTAATTTGGCAAATATCTCCATTAAAAGAATTTGGGTTTCGGGATGTAAATGTGCTTCTGGTTCTTCTATGAAAATCAGAGCGTTTTCGCTAGAAAAAGCAACCAGATATTTTAAATAGCAGACGATGGGAGACAGTTCTGACACCATTGATGACGCTAAAGATATATCTAAAACCAAATCGGTTTGTTGAGGTTTATAAAAAATTTTTTGGGTGTCTTTGTCAAATATCACGTCACCTTTCAGGATATTTTTCTCTATCTCATCCACTATGGAAAGGATAGGATTATTGGTATTGGTTTTTCTGATTTTGGCGTTGGATAAGCCGACTAAATAATCACTCACTACCTCAGATAGGCTGGGTATTTCAATTTTTTTACTCAAAAATCTCCGACTCTTCGAGAGTTCAAAAAAAATTTGAGAAAATGAGCTTAATGCTTTATATAAGCCAGAACGGGAACTGGGTAAATAATAAACGGATATTTTATCATTGAGCAAACAAAAATGATTATACATTGATGACAACATCACATTGGCACTCATATCAAAATCTGTTGTTTTTGACTGTTCATTGAATGATTTTATGAAGTTGTTGATCAAACCATTTTCTTCATTTGAAGCGGTTAATAAAAAATCTTTAACAACCAGTTTGCCTTCTTTGATGGCGAGGATTAAGTCACCCATATCTGTGGCTATAACAATACTGGTTTCCTTTTGAGAAAATTGGCTAATAATACTGTTAATATCTTCAAAAGTGGCGTAGAAAGAGTCTTGGATATCCTTCACTAATGGTTTTTGAACCAGATAACCCACAATTTTTGCAATTTCTTGATTTATCTCTCCTTTTTCCTCAAAAACCCTTTTAAAGTTTTCTATTAAGCGGACTAAAATTGAATCCATTGGAAAAGAGTTAAGTTCAATTTTTTCAAGATTAAACAAATTTTTTAAAATCAAATAAACAATAGTCGTCGCATAAGATTTGCCTATATTATTTTTGCCGAAAATAGCAATCAAATTTTTTTCTAACTCAAAATCGAATGCTTTGATGGGACCAAAATTTCTAATTTTAATTTGCATAGTGTTCTCCTAATATAAAGCTTTCCATAAAAACATAGTTTTTTGTGTGTATATTTTCAGTTATCAGTTATCAGTTATCAGTTATCAATGCTTTGATATCCAGTATGTTCAAGGCCAACTTATCTATCTGACAAACTATAGCACCGTCATTTATACGTTATAAATAGTGTTTTATCCCTTAATCTGGGATATTGGGGATTTTTCGAGCGGGCAAAAACGCAAATTGTAAGGTTAAATAGTATATCATACTCAAATCATAATAATTTAATCAATTGGTAATTAGCAATTCAGATAAATATGTTGGCCTTGAACATACTGGATATCAAGGCGTTGATAACTGATAACTGATAACTGATAAGTGAAAAACTAGTGCAGGAAAGCGGAAATATCGAGACCACCCAGCCACACAGCCAACAGCTAAAGCAGTTGTCTAAAAGCTCAAGTCACCTAAAGGTGACTAACCTGTAGTTTTTACGAAAAAACGGGTTTTGACTTCCAAAAAAGCGCAACTGTATAATTAGAAATATAAAATTTTTACAAAAAAATACAATATAGTATTGTGTGGAGATAGTCACCTAAAGATGACTAACATGCTGCACGTTTTTTCTAAAACGAGCAGCTTTAAATGGATTTGTACTTCCAAAAAAGCGCAAATTATAATTGTGAATAGTCTATTCACAATTTAGTTATCAAGAATGATGCTAATAAATACGATTGTGTGGATGTAGTCACCTTTAGGTGACTTGAGCTTTTAGACAACTGCTTTAGCTGTTGGCTGGGTGGCTGGGTGGTCTGAGGATTTTCGCTTTCCTGCACTAGCCTGTTTCTTCATCTATTGAATTTCCTGATAAAGATTTAAAAATACTTTTACCCGTATTGTTGACACCTGCCAGTAATGTCATGGGCGATAAAGGAATACTGTCATCAATGAACGATTTAAAATTTAAAAGACGCATTTCAGTTAACATTTTTTATACCTCGATTGCATACCTATCAACTATTTTTTTCAGTTCCTTATATCTTGATTGAACGGCGTGATGTCTCAAACTATTTCGCGATATAGCATTAACAAAGTTTTGATCTTCTAACAGCTTATGGTATTCATGTAAAAAATCGTTCTGATTGTCCATTAAATATTGAAAACCCTCATTATCCAAATCGGCAAGCAGATTTCCCCATACTTCAAAGAGCGTTTTATTAATGGGAGAACGTCTATTTTCAGCAAAGGATTTTCTAAAAGTATGCTGCTGAAACAGTTTATACGCACGTCGCATGGCCTTTCTAAAACGTCGTTTTAAAACGCCGACATCATTAAAACGTATGGGCGGCATCAGCGAATGGTTAAATATTTTGTCAAGTTCACGTTTTGGTAATTCTGGCATAATATTAATAAGCCGCATTGTATCGCTTAGAAATTGATCCATATCTGATGTTTTGGGATAATTTTTATGGTGGCGAACAGAAAACGCAAGAAAGCGCAAGATGAGTTCTCTGGCTGCCATTCGACTATCGTCAACTGATTGACTAATCACAATGTTAAAGGCCCGAATTTCCACTAACTCTGCCAAGAGTTTTGTTGACTTGCCTTGGTAAAGCGCATGTCGAATTTCTTGCGGTGCGAGGGGCATGCCACCAGTATTAATACGCTTAAAAATGTTTCGTTTAACTTCTTCTGGTGTTCCTGGATTGATGATGGTAAATCTAAATTCTGTCTCTAATATTCGATTAATCAGGAAATCGGGTAATTGATTAAATGTCGCACCATCGTATTTTTCACCCCAAAATTCAAGGGATTGAAGCTGGAAACCTTGTCCTTGGTATTTTTTGTCTCTCGTCTCCATATACTCATTTCCAAGGATAAATTCTTTAATTGTGGTTAATCGTTGTAAACCATCGACGACATCCCAATGGCCCTTTTCATCAGCCGCAACATAAAACATGGGTAAAGGGATTTTTAGCATCAAAGATTCAATGAGCTGGCTTTTTCTCTTTAAATCCCAGATTGCTTTTCTTTGGAATGCCGGAGCCAAACGAATTGAGCCTTGTTGTAAACGGCGAATGAGCGTCTCCATTGCAACAACCTTGGGTTCAATAGAAATTTTTTCAGGATCATAAGGCTCTTGCGGTTCTGTTTCGTCTGGATCGGCTTCCACGCCAGCAAAACAACCCTCTGCGGCTAACTCTTGTTTGATATTTTCCTGTAAGGTATCGGTTTTTCCTTGATTCATTTAGTATTTTCCTTTTGAATGGTTGCTCTAGTCTATTATTTTTATTTATAATTAGACACTAAATCATCATAAAAAAGCAACCCATTAAAAAAATGGCATTGGTTTAGTTCTTTTTTAATATTCAATCAGTTATATTTAGTTTCAGCGACTATCATACTTAAATTATATATTATATCAATGAAAAATTATCAATTATCAATTATCAATTATTAATTATTAATTATTAATTATTGCTGAGGGATAGAACGCTGATTATCATGATTTACGCTGATTTAATCAAAGGGCCGTAGGTTTATCCTTTCTTATAACTAATCCTTGTAGTTATTCTTATAACTAATCCTTGTAGTTATTCTTGTAACGAATCCTTATAGTTTTGTATGTCACCAATCAATCCGATTCTAAACACGCCTTATCAAGAGCCTCTGTTTCATTACGCCACCCATAACGGGGAATTGAATTACGAAGATGTGAGAGAAGGGCGACGTGTTGCCGATATTCAGGGGCAACCTCAAGACGCTCAACAGAAACCTGACGAACATCTGATTCATTTAATCCGGCAAGAAGTAAAAGCTTGGCGAGTGCAAGGTTATCCTAACACGACACGAGTCTCTCAAGAATTACTCTATTTTTGGTTTAAAAATCCTGATAGGGCGGATTGTCATAAATTATTCTTCGCGCAGCAGGAAGCCATTGAAACAACTATTTGGTTAAACGAATTAACCCAAAAGTCTAATGTCGGGCAATTGATATTAAATGAACTGAAAGCCGCGAGAGAAGTGAGCCAAACCTTTCCGACGCATAATTTGCCGCGCATTGCTTTCAAAATGGCAACGGGTACCGGTAAAACCGTCGTGATGGCCGCCCAAATTTTGTATCACTTTTTTAATCGGCAAGAATATCGTATGGATATGCGCTTTGCAGACAACTTTTTGATTGTCGCGCCGGGCATTACGATTAAAAATCGTTTAAGCGTTTTATTCGTTGATACGCTCAATCGGGGCAGCAATATTCAAGATTATTATCACATCAGACAGTTGGTTCCACCGACGTTAATGCCGCACACGAAAGGGCTTAATGCAAAAATCATCATTACCAATTATCATGTTTTGGAACCCAAAATTTTGCAAGGCAATAAAAGGAGCCCTTTTGATGGTAAAAAAGATGCGACGGGCCAAAAGGTGGAAGCCAAGGAAGAGTTTAATCAAGTGATTAAACGTGTCTTGGGCAAATTCAAAAAAGAGTCACGATTGCTGATCATCAATGATGAAGCCCATCATTGCTTTTGGCCCAAAGAAAAGGGCAAACTAAACGATGACGATAACAGTAAAGCTGAAAACGCTTATGCTGCCATTTGGTTTAACGGCTTAGTTCAAATCGCTCAAAAATTTAAGGTGTCAAGCATTTATGATTTAACGGCTACGCCTTACTATCTCAGTCATTCGGGTTACCCAGCTTATCAGTTATTTCCTTGGGTTGTCAGCGATTTTGGTTTGATAGAAGCCATTGAATCCGGTTTAGTCAAAATCCCTTTTTTGCCTGAATCCGATAATCCTGAAGCACTTTCTCTGCCTGTCTTAACAAATTTATATGAGCAGGTTAAAAACGAATTGCCTAAAAAGGGGCGTGTGACACACGCTCAAAAAGCGGGTAAGCCAGTCGTCGAACAGCTTCCAAATTTGCCGACTTTAGTTAAAACGGCATTAGAACAATTTTATAGTCATTACCAAAAAGACTTTAATCGGATAAGGGCGTTATTCGACAATCCGCCCGTGTTTATCATCGTTTGTAATAATACCTTGGTTTCTAAAGAGGTGTATAAATACATTGCGGGTTATGAATTGATTGATGACGCGGGTAATGTGATTGATATCGTCACTGGGCGATATGAGTTGTTTTCTAATTTTGATGTCGTGACAAAACAAGCTTTGCCCAAACCACCCACTTTGCTGATCGATTCTAATGCTTTAGAAAATGCTGATCTGGTGAGCACTGATTTTAAAAAAGTGTTTGCCCCTGAATTGGAAAACTTTAAGCGCGCCTATCGCATTCGCCATCCCGATAAATCTTATGACAACGTTACCGAAGCCGACATTTTAAGAGAAGTCGTCAACACGGTTGGCAAACAAGGCACATTAGGCGCTCACATTCGGTGTGTCGTTTCCGTTTCCATGCTGACAGAAGGTTGGGATGCAAATTCTGTAACCCATATCATGGGCTTACGCGCATTTAATTCGCAATTGCTTTGTGAACAAGTCGCCGGGCGCGCTTTGCGTCGTCAAAAATACGATTTAGATCAAGAGGGCAAATTGCCACCAGAATATGCTCATATCATCGGCGTGCCGTTTAAACTGTTCAAGGGGGGTACGACGATTTTAGCCGAACCTGTTGAAACTAAACAGATTTATGCGCTACCAGAAAGACAAGCTGATTTTGAAATCCGTTTTCCTCATTTGGTAGGCTATCGAATTGAATCGTTGGATGATGAGATCAAGGCTGATTTTTCTCGCCTAGAGCATTTTGAAATTGACGCTACTCAAATTGCCATTGAAAGCGAAATAAGAAACGCCTTCTCATCAGAAATGCTCAAAGTGGCAGATGTCAAAGAAAAACGCGATCAAAGCCTGATTTATGACATCACTAAAGCACTGATTCAGTTTTATTATTCTGATCAAGAGGGCAATCCCAAATTTCATCAATTCCACGCATTGAAAAAAATTGTGGAAGAGTGGTATTTTGAAAAAGTCACCGTGATTGGTTTCACCGATCCCGCTTATCGAAAGCTACTTTATTTTGAAGAACCTCAAAAAATCTGCGATCACATTATGCGTGGCATTGATGCCGAACACCGTCACACCGATAACATTTTACCCGTGTTTAACCCTGACAAGCCATTTGGGAGTACGCAAGAAGTGAATGGCATTACTTCCAAAGCGGTGTATCCCACTCAAAAAAGCCATGTTAATTTTGTTGTCGCGGATAATACCGATAGTCGGGAACACATCACAGCCAAAACGCTGGAAGCATTAGACGATTTCGTTATTTCGTATGTCAACAATAGCTTTTTAGGTTTTGCCATTCCTTACGTGAAGGCCGGAACAGATCACTTGTATTATCCTGATTTTATTGCAAAATGCAAAAAGCAGAATGGTGAAACCATTCATTTAATCATTGAAATATCCGACATGAAGCAAGACAAAGCTGTTCAAAAATGGACAGTTGAAAACTCTTGGATCCCCGCAGTCAATGTCGTGCGTGATAAATATGGGTATGATGAATGGCACTTTATCGAAATAACGAATGATATTCGGGAGATTGAACATCAATTAACGGATAAAATCCGAAAAGTGTCGATTTAATTTGGAATGAGGTAGGGTGGCGTTGCCACAATGCTAAGTAGGTACACATAAGTTTTTTAACATTTTTTGTAATGCGGCTCAATGTGATAAAAGTGATAGAGATAAGATAGATTAGATATTGGCAAAAAATGTTAATGTATTTTTGTTTACCTACTTATATCGTATCGGGCAGACACGCGGTATTCTCCTATAAAATACATAGAAATAACCGGCTGTAGGGGCGAACCTGCGTGTTCGCCCAGAATCTTTTCACTACAATCGGGCCGCAAAATAACAGGCATTCCAAGATAACCGCAAAATAACAGGCATTCCAAGATCACTGCAAAATAAATTTGGAACGTAAAGATCACTGCAAAATAAAGTTATTTTGCGACGGCCCATTTTTAAACTATACTCAGCATCGCCATAAATTGCGTTTTATCAAGCCCTCGCAAAATAAATTTGGAACGAAATAAATCACGCAAAATAAATTTGGAACGAAATAAATCACGCAAAATAAATTTTGAACGAAAATCTTAAAAGCGCAATTTATGGCGATGCTAAGTATAACAGTCTTCCTGCGAGATTTTGCTCTACTCATAGTCTACCAATTGCCCATATTCCATCTTCAATACCCTATCAGCAATATGGAAATAGTGATCATCATGCGTTACCGCGATAATCGTTTTGCCTTGTTGTTTTAAATCCGGTAGCATCACTTCATAAAAATACTTTCTAAATTGCGGATCTTGATCTGCTGCTAATTCGTCTAAAATGTAAATGGGCCTATTTTCTAAGAGAGCGGCTATAAAAGCCAATCTTTTCTTTTGCCCTGTGGATAAGTCAAGGTGGGTAAATTCTTTCTCATGATATTGGGTTTTCTTCTCCAATTGCATTAAGCGTAAGAGTGTTTTGACTTCTTTGTGATCAATATTGGATAAACCATAGAGTTTATCGAACATGTGAAAATCGGTAAAAATAATCGAAAATAATTCACGGTAACTCGCGTATTCGCTTCTATCAATGGGCTCATGATTCAAATCCAGAGAACCGGCGGTTGGATAATACAAACCGCTCAACACTTTCAATAAAGTGGATTTGCCGCTGCCATTACCGCCTACAATGAACACCATTTCCCCTTTTTTAACTTCAAAATTAATGGGCCCAATAGAAAATAACGGTTTATCCTGTTTATCCTGATAAGAGAAAGTCGCTTTATCAAGTTGAATGGCCTTGAAA
>Ga0233403_10000571_pt1 | contig 17422 bp, 5 predicted proteins | sample Na_oxic_1_MG_FD_179866 | JGI IMG/M metagenome (GOLD analysis project Ga0233403, IMG submission 179866) | Seawater microbial communities from Saanich Inlet, British Columbia, Canada - Na_oxic_1_MG | ecosystem: Environmental > Aquatic > Marine > Inlet | place: Canada: British Columbia | collected...
TAGCATTGATAACTTGAGTAGGCAAATTGAAAATCAGCCTCAAAACAAAGGGTTACGGAAAGCACGGGTTGATTTGATTGAACAAGTGGACATGCCTAAAGTCGCTCAGTCTGATCGTACTGTATTTAATTAACTTTTAAAATCAGCGTGAATCAGTTTAATCAGCGTCATCAGCGTTCTATCCTATTTTAATAATAGAACGCTGATTCTCATGAGGACACTGATTCACACTGATTTTTTAATAAGACGTTTATAGGATTCCTCATGAACATTATTAATATAAAGCCTATCACATTATTGACTTTTAATTTTTTACAGATTTTATTGATTACTTTACCCCTCCATGCTGAAGTCACTTTCGACGGCACATTAGGCCCCCGTGTTGCTTTACCAGGCCCTGACTACCACATTGAGGCGCAATACGGCCAACAACACGGTGGTAATTTATTTCAGAGTTTCAGTGACTTCAATATCAACTTAGGCGAAAGTGCCACCTTCTCAGGGCCCGATAGTGTTAACAACCTCATTAGCCGTGTCACGGGTGGCAACCCTTCAACGATTAACGGCGCATTTCGTTCAACCCTCCCCAATGCCGATGTCTATTTCCTCAATCCAGCCGGTCTCCTATTTGGGCCTCATGCCTCACTGGATGTGCAAGGGGCTTTTCATGCCAGCACGGCAGATTATCTTCGATTGGGAGACAAAGGGCGTTTTGATGCCCGTTCGCCAGATAATAGCCTATTGAGCATCGCGCCCGTTGAAGCCTTTGGCTTTTTGGATAACACAGTGGGCTCAATTTCGGTTGAAGGGCGTGGCCGGATCACCGCCTCTGAATACAATGGTGAAACAATGGGCCTGACAGTGCCTGATGGGAAAACCCTGTCATTGATTGGAGGCGAACTGACATTCAAAAAGGGAACGTTTTCTGGGACTTTTGATGAAGAACAAGGCTGGACTGATCTCAATCGTTTGGGGAGTCTGCAAGCGCCACAAGGGCGAATTAATCTAGCCAGTGTTGCCTCAAAGGGTGAAGTCATCCCAATAGACTTGGATTTAGAAATGGCCTCATTTGACCAACTGGGCAAAATCTCAGTGACTGAAAACTCATTTGTTGATGTGAGTGGCACAAAAGGGGGCAGTATTTTTATCCGGGGTGAAGCATTGGTTTTTCCAACAAGCCGTATTCATGCCAACACCCTGACTAGCCAAGATGTCGAACCTCAAGATGGCGGGCTGATTGATATTCAGGCCAATCAGATCAGTGGGATTGATATTGAAGCCAATAATAGCCTCAATGAGGGTGATATCAATGCCAATTCAGGTCGAATTAATATTGCGAGTCATCAAGGCAACCTACACATCAGTGACGCGGTGCTCATTGCCACGTCTGGTCGTATTAACATTGCGAGTGTTATGGATTCTGGAGAAATGAGGCCTACACCAGACGATTTAACCTTATCAGCACCAGGGGGCACTCTCACAGTGCAAGAATCAATTATTGCAACGGGTGGCTTGAGCAAAGAAAAAAAACCCTCAGGTGATATTTATATTCGTGCAGGGCAGTTTGAATTTCGTGACAGTATAATGAGTGCAGAGACAGATGGGGAAAAAACAGGAGGCAGCATTGATATACGGGCCGAGCAATTAACGATTTCAAAGGATGGCAATTTGTTCCCTAGGGTTGGTTTGAGTATTGAATCTAAAGGTTCTGGCGATAGTGGTGACATCACAATTGTTGTAAAGGATTCGCTTGATATTAATCAGGGATTAATTTCTGTTGTAACAGCTAACACAGAAGACAATGCAGGGAATGGTGGTACGATTGATTTAAGGGCAAAGCAATTAAATGTCTCGAATGGGAGTGAGATAGCTGTAGGTACCCTTGGGCCAGGCGATGGTGGCGAATTAAAAATTAAGGTAGATGAGGCTATCAATTTATCTCATGCTCACTTTATGTCGCTGACTATCGGCCAGATGGAAAAAGCAGGTCAAGGGGGCTCAATAAGTTTGCAGGCAAAGCAACTACGCTTATCGGATGGGAGTCAAATATCTGCTTCTACCCTTGGGGCGGGCAACAGTGGCGACTTAACAATTAAGGTAGATGATACCGTCAATTTATCTAATAGTGTCTTTTTTTTGGTTAGCAATGGCCATATGGAAAAAGCAGGTCAAGGGGGCTCAATAAGTTTGCAGGCAAAGCAACTACTTTTATCTGAGGGGAGTAAAATATATGCGGCTACTGCTGGGCCTGGCAATAGTGGCGAATTAAAAATTAAGGTAGATGAGGCCATCAATTTATCTAATAGTCGCTTTTATTTGATTAGTACTGGCAAGATGGAAAAAGCCGGTCAAGGGGGCTCAATGAGTTTGCAGGCAAAGGAACTACACTTATCGGAGGGAAGTGAAATATTTGCGGCGACTACTGGGCCTGGCAATAGTGGCGAATTAAAAATTAAGGTAGATGATGCCATCAATTTATCTAATAGTCGCTTTTATTTGGTTAGTTATGGCCAGATGGAAAAAGCTGGTGCAGGAGGCTCAATGAGTGTACAAGCAAAGCAACTCAATATGACTGAAGGTGCACAAATAAAAGCGGATACTTACGGCCCTGGCAAAGCCGGCAACATCAGCATCCACATCAGAGAAAATGTTGAACTGTATAATCAGAGTGCCATGACCTCCAATACGGAAAACGTGCGTGGAGAATCGGGGGATGGGGGGTTAATTGATCTCCATGCCAAGAGACTGATTCTTGATGATGATTCAATTATCAGTGCCGAATCTGGTGGGCAGGGAACTGGAGGCCGTCTCAATATCCACATCACAGAAAACGCGAGTATTTCTGGTAGTAGTCGGATGCTTACTGGGGCAAGAGTTCAGAAAGAAGCCCTTTTTCGAGAAACCGTGGAGGTGTCAATTGAAAAAATAGAAGCCTCTTTTTTTAAGGCTGAAGAAGGCGGATATAAAAGAGAATTTGAAAGAGAGGTAACAGAGTTTGTGTTTAGGCAATTTTCAAAAGAAATTTTTCAGGCCCCTTTTTCTGGAAAAGCGTCACGCGCACTCATTAAAAAAATCTCATCTCTTGACCGTTCTCGCCTGAACACAGGCTTCAATCATATTCTCAGACAAAACGTCTTCAGTGAAACCGTGATCACAGAAACAAAAAATGAAGTAAGAGAGTCTGTCAATGAATTTTTTGGAACACAACCTGAGCAATCGGCTTACGCTTTGGAACAACTTGAAAAGGTAGAAAATGTTTTCCTCAATGTGAACAATTCATCAGTTCTTGATGAAGCCATAATGACAGTAGATAGGACAGTCAATGATTTGACTCACCGTTTAGGTCAAGCCGGTGATCTGAATTTACACGCTGGCACATTAACTTTGACCGATGGGGCGAGAATAGGTGCCATTACTGAGGGGGCAGGAAAAGGGGGCATGATTGATATTGATGTTGAGGGTTTAGTCACCATCCAGGGTGAAAATGATAACGGTAATTATAGTGGTCTTTTTGCCAGAACTTATGGCAGTGGACAGGGCGGTGAGGTGCAGTTAAATGCAAATGAATTACGTCTCCAAGACGGCGGAGTAATCAGTGCTTCCAGCTTTGGTAGCGGTCAAGGCGGTAATATAACCCTTGATGTCAATGGATTAATCCAGCTTGAAGGTGATGACAGCCATGGTGAAGGCAGTTTCATTGGTGCAGGCACTTGGAGTCAGGATAAGACGCATAAGGCGGCTAAGGGGGGGAGTGTGACATTAAAGGCCAAAGACTTGCAAATAATGGGGGGGGCTGCAATAGAAACGGGTACAATGGGAGAAGGTCAAGGGGGCAATATTAACATTAATGTCACTGGGCGCACGAGTCTCTCTGGTCGTAAAAGCGGTGATGGTCAGGCCAGCCGAATTCTGACGGATTCTAAAGGGGCAGGAAATGCCGGTACCATTGATTTGACAACTGGGGAATTGTACTTAACCGATAATAGCAAAATCAGTGTATCAACCACAGGAACGGGCAAGGGGGGAGATTTGAAGATACAGGCCAACCATTTTAGTCTCAATAATCGCAGTCATATCTCTGCCACCAGTTCTGGACACAATGCCAGTGGAGGCACCATTACCCTCACCTCTCCTGGCAATTTGTATTTGAATAACAGCAATCTGACCACTAGCATTAACATTAAACCCACTGGAGAGAATAAAAAGGGAGGAACGGGCGGTGATATCAAACTCAATACCAAGATGATCGTATTAGCCAATGGCAGTAAGATTAAGGCTGATGCGGTAAAAGGTCGAGGGGGTAATATTGACATTACAGCGGACGGAATTTATAACAGCGCCACACCTTCTGGCAGTTTTACACCTTATCATGAAGAAGACTATCCAGCCGATGATCGCTTGATCACGGCTTCCTCCGAGTTAGACGGAATGGAAGGGGTTGTCGCGATTAATGTTTCTGATATCAATGTGGTAGAGGCTATGGTGGCTTTACCCACGACTTTTTTTGATGCCAACGCTTTACTCGAAACCCCTTGCAGTGAAGAAGTTGCTGAAAATAGCAGTGAATTTATTACCACTTACAGTGAGGGCATTGCTAATGCGCCAGATGATTTATTACCCAGTGGGCTAATATTTTCTCAACCGATGGGATTGAAAACGCGCAGTTCACAAACAGGGCAGTATATCAAGGGGCTGTCCTCTCTAAACTTTGCTGGCTTGCAAAAAAACTGTCAACCTCGTTCATCAAAAGGGCAGTAAAAAATGCTATCGTTTGCGGTTTTTGTAGTGGTCAATAGGATGTTAAACAGTTAGGGAGACTTTAAACAAATCTTAAAACCTGATAGAACGCTGATTGTACTGATTATCCTGATTGACGCTGATTAAGATTAATATTAATGCCTGTTCAACTTCAATCTGACCACTACAATAGTTTGCGATTTTTGTCCTACCAGCAAACTCATTTTAAGGAGCTTAATATGTTGAAATTTTACGCACTATGCCTACTGTCTGCGTTCTTCACCTTGTTCATCAGTGGTTGCGATGACGATTCAAATGAGACGGTTGATAGCGAATTTGAGCCGGTTAAAATGGGACTTTTAATCCCTTTGACTGGCACTTACTCTGAATCTGGAGCAGATTTAGACAAGGCAACACAACTGGCCGCTGAGCATTTGAGGGAAGCAGGTTATCCTATTGATTTATTTAAGCATGATACTCAAAGCAATAAGGAAATGGCTTATAACAGTGCTAAAACACGATTTGATAAAAAAAAGATACAAACACTCATTTGTTGTAGAAGCAGTGCCATAACTCTTGAAGTGGCTAAAAAAGTGTCTATTGACAATCAATTAACACAAATCGCCTATTCTGCTAGCTCAGTTGAAATCACAAACTTAATTGATCAAGATTTTTTATTTCGCACCAACGCTTCTGATAAAGGGCAAGGGACTGTTTTGGCCAGATTAGTTTATGATGAAGGTTATCGGAATATTGTCATATTTTATATTAATGATGCTTTTGGTAAAAGTTTAAGGGCGGAATTTGAAAAGAATTTTGAACTCTTAAGTGATCAAAGTATTTACATTTATCCTGTTGCACATGAAGAACAAGAAGAACAGGAGACTTATCTGACTCAACTCATTGAGGCAAAACATAAAATAGAAACAGAAGGTATCAAGGATGGAAAAACAGTGCTGATTCCTATCAGTTTTGTCAAACAGGCTAAAATCTATCTCAAGCAAGCGATTGATAACAATCTGTTCAAAAACTTCTGGTTTGTGGGTTCTACCAAGTCAAAGGAGCTGGTTGAGGCCTTAGGCAAAAGGCATTTTGAAGGGATGTGTGGTACGGTCTCCAGCGGCTTATTTTTTTCTTCTTCACTAGAAAAATTTCAAGAGAGTTATGAAACAAAGTATGGTCACTCACAAACCTCCTTTTTGCCGAATATATATGATGCTGTTGTGGTTTCTGCCTTAGCCGCTTATTCTGCTCAGGCAATGGGTGAGGCACTGACTTCGTTCAGTATTCGTGATCACTTACGCAGGGTCGCTGGATGGCCTGGCGAACAAGTCATCGCAGGACCCGAGGGTTTGAGGCAAGCCTTGAGCTATTTACGAGACGGGCAAGAAATTAATTACGTTGGTGCTTCGGGTGATGTGGATTTTGATGAAAATGGAGATGTGGTCACCCCTGTTGAAATTTGGTGTTATGAAAACGGTGACATTGTGACGAAACGCTTAGAACAACCTTGTCTATTTTGTGCTAAAAAATAAATGCGAAATCAATTTAGGCTCACGCAGAGAATGAGAGAAGATTTGAGGGTTAGACAAGCTGGCGGTAGAAACCTCGCATCACACCTCTGCGCCTCTGCGGCTCTGCGTGAAATAGTTACTCAGAAATTTGTAATGAAAATGCAAATCAAATCACTCAATCACAAACGAGTCTTTTTGCTTATGAATAACGCTATTATCCAGAGCCTCTTCGCTCTTATTATATATACCTATTTTTCGCTGATGTCGCTAACAGTCTTAGCGAATGAAGCCGAGCATGATCCCTTTTTAGAATTGACCACTCAAGGTGATGCCTTTTACCAACAAGGCCGTTTTCAAGAAGCCGCGAAGTCTTGGGAAAACAGTTTAGCTTGGGTTGGGGCGTGTACCGACAATACGGCGGCCTGTATTGATATCTTAAGACGTTTGGCCGCGGCTTATCAGGCCCTTGGACTGCACAGTGCTGTCGTGCCAACACTTGAACGCGCCTTATCGCTGGCGGAACACGATTTAAAACGTCGCGCCTTGGTGAGCAGTCAGTTAAGCGATGTGTGGCTCTCTATGCGTCATTCCGATAAAATCGTTGCCACAGAAGCCCAAAAACCCAATGAATTGGAATATGAATACTGGCATAAAACTTGTTCATTAGCCTGTGCCAGTGTTGTCGATGCCAAACTCGTCAAAGCACCCATTGTTTTAGCGGGGGCATTAAACAGTTATGGTAATGCCTTAGCGGTTTTGGAAGATCATTTTCTCAAAACCCGCTCAGATAGTGCTATCACGACTGCCATTGAAGCGTGTTTATTAACGCACTCCCAAATGAATGAAAATCCAGGATGCCAATGGGATCAAATCCTAGTCGATGACGATGATGCCCCTTTTGCAAACGCTTTGCAGACATTATCAACGGCCTATCACACTTATGAGCAAATAGCGGCTCAAAACTCAGCCCAAGATGCCGATATTTCGGCAGCCATGAATCGCTTGGAAAAAAGCGCCATGGCGGTGATGGCAGCCCTACCAAAATCAGCCATGAGGGCTTATGAAAAAAGTGCTGTTTTCGCTAAACAAGCCGGTGATCTCACATTAGCGTTCAAAGCCAGTCTCAATCGTCTCAGAGTCGGCGTGATGAGCGAACAGTCATTAGATGAGGTGGTGATTGGGCTAGATGAGCTGTGGCAACACATCAAGACACAACCTGAACACGACACCATAAATCTCTTGTCAATGGGCACCTTAGCCCTCAAGGTGTTGCAAGAAAATGAACAGATCGACTGGCTTTCTGAAGACTTTGTCGGGCAAAATAAACTACTGACTCAACTGAGTCAACCCAAAAAACAACAAGTCAGTTATCAAGCCTATTTGGCTTTTCAGGAAGCCGCACGCATTGCCCAAAATGAGCAAGATGCCAAGACACTCGAAAGGGCTTATGGCTATTTAGGCGAATTGTATGAGCAAGCTCAACGTTATGAGGAGGCACTCAAGCTCACAAGACGAGCCATTTTTTTCGCCAATCAAAACCAAGTGCCTTACAGTGCTCAAGATACCCCCCCCCATCTGGAAAAAAATCCTCAACCGATTCAAAACGTTATCCCACTGACAGGCCATTTTTCTCATTTTCTGTATCAATGGTATTGGCAAGCAGGCAGGATTTTTCAACAACTCGGCCGATTGGATGACGCGATTGCTTCATACCGTTTAGCCTCCCATAACCTGAAACCGATTCAACAGATATTGGAAGTCGGCTCTCGCATTTCAGTCGGCCTATTTGATCAAGTCGTCAAACCCGTTCATTATGGTTATGCTGAACTCTTACTAGAAAAGGTTGCCCTTTTGAATACCGATCCTCAGGCGCAACAAACCCTACTCAGAAAAGCGATAGATACTGTTGAACGGGTGAAAGTTGCCGAGCTCCAAAATTATTTTGATGAGTGTGTACTGGCCTTACACGCCAAAACGAATAATCTACTTGATCTCAACCACAGCCATCTTGATGCCAGCGTCTTACAAAAAACCGCACTGCTTTATCCTATACCTTTGCCAGATCAATTAGTGATGTTGGTCAAAGTGTTAGATCAAAACGATATTCACCATTACACCATCCCCATAACCAATGAACAACTGAACGACACCGTTGTGCAATTTCGATTTAATTTACAAAAGCGGTCTCATAATCGGTTTCTCTTTCAAGCCAAAACACTTTATGACTGGTTAATACGCCCAATAGAAAGACTCTTAAATGATTATCAAGTTGATACCTTAGTCGTCGTGCCAGATGGTTATTTACGCATGATTCCTTTTTCAACCTTGCATGATGGGCAACAGTTTTTGATTGAAAAATATGCCATGGCCCTCACACCAGGGCTCACTTTAGTTGATCCGAAACCCATTAAATGGGACAACAAAGAAATTCTATTGGCTGGTTTATCAAATGCCGTGCAAGGGCATTCATCTTTGCCTAATATCCCAACAGAAATGGTCAATTTGCAATGCCTGACGCAAGGGGCAGCAGATCAAAAACTGATCTCACTATTAACTCAGTCCTTTGCAAAAACATTTTCAATTGAAAGTTGTCGTCAACAAGTCATGAACACAGGTCATCTTGATAACGCACTGTTATTCAATCAAGATTTTTCACTTGACAATTTTCAAGCTTTATTGAAAATGAATAAATATAGTATCATTCACATTGCAACGCATGGTGAATTTGATGCCGATCCAGAACACACCTACTTACTCAACTATCAAAGCCATATCAAAATGGATCAGTTAGAAAAGGTGATTGGGTTAAACCAATTTCGCCACAGAAAGCCATTAGAACTTTTAACCTTGAGTGCCTGTAAAACAGCAGTCGGTGATGATCGGGCTGCTTTAGGGCTGGCTGGTGTTGCCGTCAAATCTGGTGCTAGAAGTGCCCTAGCCACATTATGGTATGTTGAAGATGATGCCACATCCAAGGCGATCAGTGAATTTTACCGACAACTCTTAAATACGCCTAATTTGTCTAAAGCCAAGGCCTTACAAAAAGCACAAACCAAACTCATCGCCCAAAAGTACTATTGGCATCCTGGCTACTGGGGCCCTTTTTTATTAATAGGCAATTGGTTATGAAAGGGGTTTGTAGGGGCAATCCCTTGTGGTTGCCTGGTTACCCCATAAAATTCATTCTCTGCGTGAGCCGACCGTTGTATTTCATTCAAGTGGGAAACGCTATGCACGATCATCCAACACAAAATGAGGCGATTATCATGTCTAAATTTTTGAAATTAATCACCCTATTATTTATCGTTACAACGCAAGGTTGTTTTCAACAGAGCAACGAGACTCAATCTGATGCTCAATTTCCAGACACTGCTTCGGAGAAAGCTGATGAGTGTTCAAAAGAGACGAACTGTCTGCGAATACCGCTGAGCACTAAAATCACTAGCCTTGATCCTGGAATCGCGAATAAGGTTGAAGACTATGAAGTCATTGACCAGATGTTTCTAAGCTTGACAACCTTGGAAAAAGGGACTTACAAGGTTGTGGGAGAACTGGCCAAGGAGTGGACAGTGAGTCCTGATGGCAAGGTTTATATCTTCGTTCTCCGTCAAGATGTCAAATGGAGTGATGGTAAACCAGTCACGGCCCATGATGTCGTGTGGGCCATTCAACGCAATTTGGATAAAAAAACCGATTCTCCACATCTTTCCACACTATATGTCATTGAAAATGCCCAAGCTTTTCGAGAAGGTCAGGTGAAGCCTTCATCGTTAGGGGTTCGTGCCCTTAATGACTACACTGTGCTATTCAAGTTAGCGTCTGCAACAAGCCATTTTCCGATGTCACTCAGCCTCAGAGTCTATAACCCTTTGCCACGACAGGTTATTCAATCAGAGGGAGACAAATGGACAGCACCCGAAAAGATAATCACAAATGGTCCTTATACACTGGACACTTGGGATAAAGGGCACAAAATCACTTTGAAGAAGCATTTAAAGTACTATCAAGCGGATCAGGTGAAGATTCAGGCAGTGCAATACCACATTGTGCCTGACAATAATATCGGTTTAGCCATGTATGAAAATGATGAATTGGATATCATAGGTGGCGTGTCTCTTAGACTGCCTCCTACGGCTATTCATCGTATTAAGGCTGATTTAGATTTATCTAGTCAACTGCAACGAGGTACCAAGGCCTGTACTGAGTTTTATGGATTTAACCCCAAACTTGCGCCAACAGATAATCTATTGGTTCGCAAAGCGATTGCAGCGGCTATTGACAAACAACTGTTGATCGATGTGGTGACACAAGGAACACCTTTTCCGGCAAAAACCATAACACCTCCCTGGTTGCTTTATCTTGGTGATGAAGATGAAAAAGAGGTTGGTATTGAATTTGAACCAAAAAAAGCCTTGAAGGCGTTGTCCACGGCTCAAAAAGACAATCACTTTTCTCCCCTTATCTTAAGGTATAACCTTAGCCCCAAAAATGAGTCCATTGCGACAGCGATAAAAACCTTAGTTGAACATCATTTAAAGATGGACCTTCAAGTACAAGGTATGGCAGATGATCCTTATTTTCATTTCCTCGACAACCAAAAAAAACAACTCACTGGATGGCATATTTTCCGTGACGGATGGTGTGCAGATTACCCTAATTCAAATGACTGGCTTAATCCACTGTTTAATATGAAGTCGGGTTATTATAAATGGCTATTAAGCGTAAACAAGGCACTTGAGCAGGAATTTGCCGACTTGATAGAACAGGCAGAACGTGAGACTGATATCACTAAACGTAAAAGGCTATACCGCCGTGCTGAAGAAATCTTAACGGAAGAAGCCGTCGTCGTCATGCCGCTTTATTTTGAAGAAGCGCTGTTTTTGGTGAAACCTCGGGTTAAAGGTTGGTACAACATGGCATTTGGAGGGAAACGTATCCGTGATTGGTCATTATCTTTATCTGAAAATTGAAACAGCAGGTGATTACTTATGAAATTCAAATATGGGATAGTCTCACTTGTTACACTGTGTTTAGTGATTTTATTGATGCTTTTGTTGGTGACCGGGAGAGTTGTTGACCCACCCCTTCATATTGCGCTCGTGGGCCCGATGGATAATCCTAACGGCAAAGCGATGGTAGAAGGTGTTCAATTGTATCTGGATAAAATTAACCGCGAAGGCGGTATTAATGGTCGGTCGATTTCGCTCATGGAACCGTTTAACGATCAAGATAATCGACATACCGCTGAAACCGTGGCAAAACAGATTGTTCAGAGCGAGGCACTCGCTGTCATTGGTCATTACAGTAGTGAACCTTCTAACGCCGCTGCTCCCATTTACAAGGGTAACATTCCCGCAATTACGGGCACAGCAACGGCAGACGAAATTACTCAGAGAAATGATTGGTATTTCCGTGTCATTTTTAACAACAGTGATCAAGGTGCAGTCGTCGCCAATTATGTGCGTAAAGTGCTTGATTCTGAAAAAGCCTCTGTTTTCTTTGATGAGGATGCCTATGGAAAAACACTCGCAAGTGCCTTTACACAAACCGCAAAAAAGATTCAGTTAAACGTCGAACACCAATGGCATTTTAATCGGAATGCCAACAACTTTGAAGACAAACTCGACGAGATGATTGGCACATTGGGTTCCAAAGAGTGCGGTATTTTGTTTTTGGCGATTCATTCGCGGGAGGCCGTAGAAACCATTAAAAGAACGTCGTTCTTAAACTGTCAGATTATTGGGGCAGACGCACTGGCAAGCAGCCATTTCCGGGAAACATTTAATAAGACCTCCTCTTCTTCCCAAAAGAAAACTTATCCGAGTTACTACACGGATGGGCTCTACACGGTTTCGCCCTTTATGATCGATTTTGCCGGTAAACGCGCTCAAGATTTTCAACAGACTTTTCTCAAAGCACACCCTGGGCAAGACAGCCATGTTATTACCGCTGCGATGTATTACGATGCCGCGATGCTTGCCGTTGATGCGATTCAGAAAACCTTGGCTCAAGAACAGGCTTCAGAAGCAGAAAATACTTTTATCAGCTCTCTACTTAAGCCGATTTTTGGCGTATTCAGAAATGAGCAGGAACCTGCCTTTTTAAAGGAAAAGCGTCGTCAAAGCGTACAATCTCATTTGCGGCATCTCTATCGGATAGAACAAGCCCTAGAAGGGGTAACAGGTGATCTCTATTTTGATAAAAATGGAGATGCGATGAAGTCGATGCCGATTGCGGTTTATGAAAATGGAAAGCCCTTCACGGCCTTTGAACAATATCAACCCATCGCTAACTTACAGCACATAGACAATGTGTTGCAAAAAATCTTGGATAATGACATTATTCAAGTCAATGACCGCTTTATGCATAAAGCGCATGTGGTTCATGTCGGTATGGATTTCAATGATATTGGGGAACTTGATCTTAAAAAGTCTATTTATACGCTTGATTTTTATCTCTGGTTCCGTTTCAAATCTGATGCCCATCAAGTCGCTGACTTTGATTGTATTGATTTGATCAATATTTTTGATCCAAAGCACAACAAGCTCGACAAATCGTTATCTGGATACAAACCCAAATGTCGTGAGGTTGGGTATCACCCGAAAAATGAACAGGCCGGGGAAGTCATGAGCAGAGTTTATCGTTTAAAAACGAAATTTAAACTTGATTTTGATTTTAAAGACTATCCCTTGGACAAACAAACTTTGACCATTCAATTTCGGCATCAGTTTTTGACCACTCAGAAATTAATTTATGTGGTTGACACACAAGGAATGGACATTGTTCATTTGGACAAAGACCAATCCATAGCCGATAAAATTCAGATAGAAAAGCCATTTTCTATGGGGGGGTGGAAAGTTAAAGAGGTGTCATTCTTTCAAAATCGTCAAAAAAACGATTCAACTTTTGGTGATCCAAACAGGTTTGACTCGCAACAACGGCTAGAATATTCACAATTCAATTTTGAGATAGAAATTGCTCGGCATCTGGGGAGTTTTATTTTAAAAAATCTGTTGCCGCTCTTTTTTGTGATAGGATTAGGTTATGCCGTTTATTTTACCGATGTGTTCAGTATCAAAATGTCACTGAGCATCAACGTGATATTGGCCACCTCGCTCTTCCACTTAAAACTGGCCGCTTCAACACTCACCAATGTTGAAAACAATACTTTAATTGAAAACCTGTTTTATTTGGTTTACCTGCTGGGGATAGCAGGTGTTGTGATGGCACTCATTTTTAATTTCAAGAATGATACCGTGAAGAAAACGGAGGGTAAGCTTGATAAGTTGAAAGAGGCTCAGGAACCAGATGAAGAAGCGATCAGGAAGATTGAAGAAGCGAGCGCAAGGGGCAAGCGACTGCTTCTGAATATTGATCTGATGGGTAGAATCGCTTACCCATTGGTACTGATCATTTTTCTCCTTACAATATATTACCAATATTATTTATAATACAGATATCAGGGCAATCTTTCATGATTGCCCCCTGCAAGAACTCATTCGATCATTCCCCAGATCCGTTGAACTATGACGACCCACACACGAATCAGATCATTCCCCTGAACCATCCGTTGTACTAAGCGCTAAAAACCTGATAGAACGCTGATTAGACTGATTATGGCCTGATTGACGCTGATTTCAAATCAGCGTAGATCAGTTTGATCATGATAATCAGCGTTCTATCACATAATTGACAGATTAGACTGATTGTCATGATTAACACTGATTTCAAATCAGCGTAGATCAGTTCGATCATGATAATCAGCGTTCTATCAATAACTGACAAAATAGAACCCAAATTACACTGATAATATGCCGTATTAAAAATCCTGTTAATCCATTAATCCGTGTAATCCTGTTCCGAATCATTATCAAGCCAAAAACTCATTACCTATGTCTACCTTAAAATTGAATATCCCAGAATTAACTTATGATTCGTTGTTCCAAACAGAAAGCCTCAATCAACTGGATCAGCACTTTCTCACGCACCTCCATCAACACAACCCGGCCTTGCATACCGACTTGCTCAGTTATCGTAATGCCACGCAAACCTTCACCCCCATACAAAAAAGTGAATTACTCATCGCCTGTGCCAAAGTGCTGGAAACCTTTCTCGCTGACTTATTTGGCATCCATCAAGCCCTTCAAACCACAGCACAACAATTCCGACAACATGATCCCGTCTTCGCCTTTAAAAAATGGTTTGTGCTGCGACGCGCCAGGCGGCGTTTAAACAAAAAAGAAGCCCTAGAAAGTTTTACCGAACTCAACACTTGGCTCAGTGAACAGTTATCAGTGAACAGTGAACAGTTATCAGGGAATACGGAGCCACTTTCACTTTTATCAGCCGATTCCGATCATAACGGATGGACAACTGATAAAGAACACGCTGTCGCTTTACTCGCAAAACGTTATCTGGCTGATAAAAACGCTTATGCTGATGAAATTGAAAAACTCACCCGCTGGTGTATTCGCGCCTTAACCACACCAGAGGGCAAAACGGCTGTGCAAAATTGGATCAGCTTTCGCCTACCCCAACAAATCGATCCGGCCAATTTAGTCCCTTTGATCGCCCAACCAAACGATGCTGCCGGCCGACTCGCCGGCCCACACCATACGCGTCGTCAGCGTCAAGGCTTTAAATTAACCGATTCACGCATGTCAGCGCGACAAATACAAAGTGAACTCAACTATTGTCTGTATTGCCATGATCACGAAAGCGATTTTTGTTCTCAAGGTTTTCCAAAGAAAAAAGGTTCCCCTGAACTCGGCTTTAAACACGACCCCTTCGATCATCCCCTCACAGGCTGTCCCTTAGATGAAAAGATTTCAGAAATGCAGCGGCTCAAACGCGATGGCTATACCATTGCCGCACTCGCGATGATCATGATCGACAACCCCAATTGTCCACTCACCGGGCATCGTATTTGTAATGATTGCATGAAAGCCTGCATTTATCAAAAACAGGAACCCGTCAACATTCCACAAATTGAAACCCGCATACTCACCGATGTGCTTTCATTACCTTGGGGCGTAGAAATTTATGACTTACTCACACGTTGGCACCCCTTACGGCAAACACAATATCTGCCTAAACCGCACAACGGATTAAAAATCCTCATCGCTGGCATGGGCCCGGCCGGCTTAACCTTGGCCCATCATTTACTCATGGAAGGCTTTACTGTCGTCGGTATTGATGGCCTGAAAATCGAACCCTTGCCTGAACACCTTATCAAGCAACCCATTGAATACTATACGGATTTCCAAGAAGAACTGGATGAACGCATCATGACCGGTTTTGGCGGCGTTGCCGAATACGGCATCACAGTACGCTGGGATAAAAACTTCCTCAAACTGGTTTATCTCAGTCTCTTACGCCGCCCTCATTTTCAAGTTTACGGCGCAGTACGCTTTGGGGGAACCCTCACGGTAGAAGACGCTTGGGATTTAGGCTTTGATCATATCGCCATAGCCGTCGGGGCCGGCCTACCACAAGCCCTACCCATTCCAGGCAGCCTCGCCCCAGGAATGCGCCAAGCTGTTGATTTTCTGATGACTTTACAACTCACAGGCGCGGCTAAAGAAAACAGCTTAGCCAATTTACAAGTGCGTTTACCCGCAATCGTCATCGGTGGCGGGCTAACCGGCATCGACACCGCCACAGAAGTACAAGCCTATTACCTCATCCAAATTGAAAAAATCCGTCATCGCTACGAACAACTGATCCAAGTCTTTGGAGAAACACGCATCCATGAACAACTTGATCCCCCTTCACGCGACATACTTGAAGAATTTTTAAGCCATGCCAAAGCCTTAGAGGCAGAACGCGAACGCGCAGCCGGCACCGAACCCGATATACAAGGTTTACTACACCAATGGGGCGGAGTCACCGTAGCCTATCGACGCAGTTTGCAAGATTCACCCGCCTACCAACGCAACCATGAAGAAATCATCAAAGCATTAGAAGAAGGGATTTTTTACCTTGAAGCTTTAGAACCCAAAGCCGCACGCCTAGATCAATATGGGCAGATACAAACCTTAGTCTGTCAAAAACGGGTACAAGATGCCGAAGGCAACTGGCAAAACAGCGAAGAAGAGATCGTCTTACCGGCCCGTGCGATTTTTGTCGCGACTGGCGCGAAACCCAATGTCGCTTATGAATTTGAACATAAAGGCCATTTTGAACGCCACAGCCTGTTTCAATATCAACCCCATCACGACATTCAAGGCCGCTTGCAAGCCATTTCAGCGGCAGAACACTGCAAAACACCTGATTTTGGGCCCTTTACCTCCTACGAACACACTGATCACCGTATCACATTTATTGGCGACACCCACCCCGCCTTTCACGGCAGCGTCGTCAAAGCCGTCGCATCAGGTATGCGAACCTATCCCCACATTGTCAAAGCTTTAAGTCAAAAAATCGCCTCAACGGCTCAACAAGAACGCATTGAAAACAACAACTTAGGAGACATTTTACAGCCCAGAATAGAACAAATCCAACGACACAGCCCCAATATTATCGAACTACACATACGCGCCCCCTTGGCAGCAAAAAAATACCAACCCGGTCAATTTTTCCGACTACAAAACTATGAAACCCAAGCCCCCATAGTAGGCCAAACCCGCTTACAAACTGAAGCCTTAGCCCTGCGGTGCGCCGGCATAGATCGTGAAAAAGGCCTCCTCTCATTCATGATACTAGAACAAGGAGCCAGTTCACGCTTATGTGCCACCTTTCGCCCCGGCCAACCCATAGCCTTAATGGGGCCCACAGGCGTACCCACCAAAATTGACAACGGTGGAGAAACCATCATGATCATTGGCGGCCCCATCGCCTCAGCAGACATACGCACCCTAGGCCCAGCCCTGCGAACCGCCGGCAATCGCGTACTCTACATTGCCCACTTCCAAAGTGCAGAAGACGTATACAATCAAGCCGCATTAGAAGCCGCCGCCGATGCCATTGTTTGGAGCACCGCATCCGGAAAACAGATATCCGTCAACCGTCCACAAGATTGCAGCATCACAGGCGACTTTTTAGAAACCCTAACCCGTTATGCCAAGGGCGACTTATCCGACACGCCACCTGCAATACCCTTGCAAGAAATCACCCGCGTACACATCATCGGCAGCCATCGCCTCGTGCGCCTGATACAACAAGCACGAGGC
>Ga0233403_10000572_pt1 | contig 17405 bp, 12 predicted proteins | sample Na_oxic_1_MG_FD_179866 | JGI IMG/M metagenome (GOLD analysis project Ga0233403, IMG submission 179866) | Seawater microbial communities from Saanich Inlet, British Columbia, Canada - Na_oxic_1_MG | ecosystem: Environmental > Aquatic > Marine > Inlet | place: Canada: British Columbia | collected...
TTTGGATAAAAAATATATCCCTTTTGCGCGTCAATTACGGGATTTAGCCAAACAATTTGAAGACGAGGAGATTATGGAACTCATCGAACCGTATATGGAGAACAATCCATGAGTGCGACTTTACCAGATGATTCGATTAATGCTTTTGAATATCAAGACTATACGATTTTGATTGTTGATGATAATCCGACTAATCTAAACGTTTTAGTGGATTACTTAGAAGAGTATGGCTTTGAAATTATGATTGCCAAAAGCGGTGAAATTGGACTCAAAAGAGTTAAAGTGACTAAACCTGATATTATTCTATTAGATGTCATGATGCCGGGCATAGATGGTTTTGAAACCTGTCGTCAATTAAAGGCGAATGAGGAGACTAGAGATATTCCGATTATTTTTATGACGGCCCTTGATAATGTTGAAGATAAAGTAAGGGGTTTTGAACTCGGCGCGGTTGATTATGTCACTAAACCGATAGAACAAAAAGAGGTTTTAGCGCGTATCAATACGCATCTCAGCATTCGAGATTTGACCTATAAATTAAGGGCTAAAATAGACGAATTAACTCAGACTCGCCAAGACTTAGTACAAAGTGAAAAAATGGCTTCACTGGGTAGATTAGTTGCCGGTTTTGCTCATGAATTGAATACGCCACTTGGCATTGCCGTAGGCTCAGCTTCAAGCTTGCAAGACAATAGTGATGCGATTAATCAATTACTGGAACAAGACGAAGTTGATGAAGATGAATTGGTGGACACCTTAGACAGTATTAATAAGGCAGCTCATCTCACTTTATCTAATTTAAAGCGAGCAACGAACTTAGTCAAAAGCTTCAAACGTACCGCAGTGGATCAAGTTTCTGATGACGTAAGAATATTTGAAGTAAAAGAAGTCATTCAAGATACGATTACCACCTTGCATAATCGCTTCAAAACGACCGACATTGACATTTCTGTGAATTGTCATAATGACTTAAAAATCAATAGTTTACCAGGAGTCTTGGAACAAATCATAACTAACTTACTCATGAATAGCCTGATACATGGTTTTAATGAGGGCATCGATGCGGGTTTGATCAACATCAACGTGCAAATGAAGGGAGAATATTTACATTTAGACTATTCAGATACCGGCAAAGGCATAGCCCAAGAAAACTTAGCCAAAATTTTTGAACCGTTTTTTACCACCCATCGCGCTCATGGCGGCAGTGGCTTAGGGATGTATATTTGCTATAACCTCGTGACTACCCAATTGCAGGGTACAATCAAGTGTGAAAGCACAGCAGAAAAGGGAGTCAAATTTTCTATCAGCTATCCAATAAAGGAAAACGAACCTCAAGCCTGAAGGTGTTGAATGTGAACAGGCCCAAGTGCAAACCTCATAAGTTAATTAAATGAATCTCTGTGGCACTCTGTGGTACTCTGTGTTCTCTGTGTTGAAAAAAAAAGCGTTGGCTATGATAGGTGGAAAGGCCTCAACTCCTTTGGTATTGAATCGACTCAAGCATTAAAAAAGGATAAAAAATGACACGATGTGAATGGGCGAATGCCAGCCCCCTTGAACAGGCATACCATGATAAAGAATGGGGCGTACCGGTTCATGATGATCGCTTGCTTTTTGAGTTTCTGATTTTGGAAGGCGCACAAGCGGGTTTAAGTTGGGCAACCATTTTGAAAAAACGAGAAGGCTATCGACAAGCCTTTGACAACTTTGACGCGAATAAAATCGCTCTGTATTCCGACGAAAAAATAACGGAATTATTATCTAATCCGGCTATCGTGAGAAATCAACTCAAAATCAAATCAGCCATTAATAATGCCAAAGCCTTTTTAGCCGTTCAGGCAGAATTTGGTCAATTTGATACTTATATTTGGCGCTTTGTGGATGGAGAAACGCAACACAATGCTTGGCAGGATTTATCAGAAATACCCACAAGAACCCCAAAATCGGATAAGATGAGCAAAGAGTTAAAGAAACGCGGATTTAACTTTGTAGGCACGACGATTTGTTATGCGTTTATGCAAGCCGTTGGCATGGTGAATGATCATACGGTTGATTGTTTTAAATACCAATCAATCCACTTAGCCCTATCCAAAAAATAAATTATCCGTAGTCTATGTGGGTTCGAGGTTGAAGTTTTTGCGCGCAAAAACTTCAACCTCGAAACGTGTTTTTGTTGCCCACAAATTCCATATCAAATAATAATGATTAAGCGAGTCACTCTTGACATGAAAATAAACCAACTCAAACTGAAAAATTTCAAAGGCTTTCAAGAAATCGCCATAGATTTTCAGCCTCACTTCAACATCATCATTGGCGATAATGGTTGCGGAAAAACGGCTGCCTTAGAAGGTTTAGCCACTGCCGTCTCCTCCTTTTTCTTAGGCATTGATGGTATTAGCAGTCGTGATATTCAATCTGATGACTGTCGCCTAGTCAATTATAAAAACCATATTGAGCCTCAATTTCCAGTTCAAGTTGAATGTTGGGGAAGCCTTGTCGGTGAAAGTCTCGCATGGTTAAGAGAACGAAAAGGTAGCCATAATAAAACAACCGTTGTCAAAGCTAAAAATATCAAAGCAGTTGCTCAAAAAATTCAAGATGAAGTACGAGCCGGAAAACAGATTAATTTACCAATCATAGCCTATTATTCCACTAACAGACTTTGGATTAACGGCAAAGATACCCGGTTCGTCGCTAAAGGTTCCAGATTCAGAGGCTATTATAATGGATTGAATCCCACCTCCAATAATATCCTATTTACACAATGGTTTAAGGGTAAAGAATTAGTCGCATTACAACAAGGTACAGAACCAGTTGAACTTAAAGTCGTCAGAAATGCGGTGAGTCTGTGTATTTCTGAATGTCAAAAGCTCTATTTTGATTTGAATGAAGATGCCCTCATGATGGCATTCAAAGATGGGCGAATTTTACCCTTCAAGCAAATCAGTGATGGCCTGAGAAATCTGTTAGCAATGGTTGCCGATATTGCCTTCCGTTGTATCAGCTTAAATCCACATTTAGGCCAAACAGCCACTTTTGACAGTGAGGGCATTATCTTAATTGATGAGCTTGACTTACATCTACATCCCGCTAAGCAACAAAAGATCATTTTTGACTTAAAAACCACCTTTCCTAACATACAGTTTATTACAACCACGCACTCCCCCTTAATACTCAGCACGGTGGCAGACAATGTGATTACCCTAAAAGACAATCAAGCATACCGCACTGAACATACTTATGGGCGAGATGTCAATAATGTATTAAAACTGACGATGGGGACTTTACCCCGATTTGAATCCGTCGAAAAAGAATTGGATAACTATTTGGCATTGATTGAGGAGGGAAATGGAAAATCTGAGGAAGCATTAGTATTAAGAAGGAATTTAGAAGCGAATCTGGGTATTGAAGACCCTGAATTAATTAAAGCCGATGTTTTAATTAACTTTTTTGAATAATATCATGAAATTTATTGAAAAAGGTAAAGAGCCACTCTCATTGAGCGTGTTTATAGAAAAAGAACAGCAAGCTAATATTCATCCGTCTTATAGGAATTTGGATAAAGAAGTCATCAATGATTTAAACGACTCATTGCTCAAAGAGCAAGGTTATTTGTGTTGTTATTGTATGGAAGAAATTGGTTTAAACAGTTTGAGAAGAGAGCATTTTTTGCCCCAAAGTCGTTTTAAAAGTGAGGAATTAAATTATTCCAATATTTTTGCAGCTTGTCATTTTTCGTCTGGATTACCGCCTGACCAACAACATTGTGATATTAAAAAGGGTAATTTATTGATTCCTAAATATATTTTAGACCCAAAGTGTAGCGATTATTTTCGCTACAATAGAAGTGGTGAAATCTTACCCTACGGCGATTTAAAAAGATATAGAGATTATTATAATAATTTTAATAAGTTAAATCCAGAACAACAGGCGATTTTAAGTACCATTGAGATTCTGAACTTAAATGCAGAGCGTCTGAAGACGAAAAGACAACATTTTATTTTACCATTGCTCCAGAATATTAATGGGTTTAGCAAAGTGCAAATAGAACAGAAAATTGAAGATTACAAAACGACAGATAGTTTTGGAAAACTAAAACGCTTTTGTGGCGTTGCTATATATATTCTTGAAGAGTATTTAAAAAAAAACGTTGCTGATTTTTTGAGTCATCATTCCTTTTTTTTAGCTTATTATCTGGATCAGACATTATACTGTCTACCGTTATAATTTTCACGTTTGGTTAGTCACCACCACCTGACTTAAGCTTTCAGACAACGGCTGATGCTGTTGGCTGTTCTTAAGATTTGCTGCAGGCGCTCACCGGCATAAATCCTTTTCGTTCAAACACTCATTACAGGAAATTTGAATATGTTATTAATCAATGTTGGCATAATGGCCAGTCTTTATATTGGAGCCAGGTTATTTGAACATCACAGCGATAAAAAATCGATCATCCAGAAAAGGAGTGGAGACGCACTGCCGTGCGTCTCTACAGAAAATGTCAAAGAAAACACAGAACAGAGCATTGAAAAAGCGCATGATCATCTTTTTAAAGTGAGTAGCGCAGCTATGGGGTTATCGGTCATCAGTTATCTTTACCCCCCTTTAAGGCTGTTAAATATCGCTGTGATTGCTTATATCACCTTTCCTATTTTGAAACAGGCTGAAAAATCGTTGTTGGAGGAACGGCGTATCAAGAATGATTTGCTCACCTCTATTGTCAACATTATGTCTATTGGCATGGGTCAGTATTTTGCCGCCTCCCTTCAAGCATGGTCTTATCACTTTGGCGGCAAAATGGTGAACAAAAGTCAAGATACTTCTACCCAAATGCTCACGAATGTCTTTGAACAACAACCCAGCAAGGTATGGGTTTTAAAAGACAGGCAGGAAATCGAAACGCCCCTAGAATCGCTTAATGTTGATGATATTGTCGTTGTCAAGGCAGGTGAAATCGTACCCATTGATGGCACCATCAGCGAGGGTATGGCCATGATTGATCAACATGCTTTGACTGGTGAAGCCATGCCAGCAGAAAAAGGTATTGGTGATCAAGTATTTGCAGCCACAATCGTCGTCAGCGGCTGTGTCTATATCAAAGTTGAAAAAACGGGTGTTGAAACCACTGTTGCTAAACTCGGCGAGATATTGAGTCACACGGCCGATTTTAAAACCAGTCTTCAATTGAAGGGAGAAAAATGGGCGGATAAAGTGGCGATGCCTTTGATCAGTGTGAGTGCCTTAAGTTCACCGCTGTTAGGTGCCTCATCAGCAACCGCTATCCTGTACAGTGCGCCGAGTAATACGATTAGAATAATGACTTCACTTCAGACGTTTAACCATCTTTCCTTGGTATCGAATAAAGGCATTTTAATCAAAGATGGACGCGCGCTAGAAGAATTAACTCAGATCGATACTGTACTGTTCGATAAAACGGGGACTTTGACGACTGGAGCGCCCGAAGTGGGACAAGTCATTCGCTGTGACGACATAGGAGAAGATGACATCTTAAGCTATGCTGCCGCTGCGGAACAGAGACTCACGCATCCCATAGCCCGTGCCATTGTTAAAAAGGCTGAGGAGCAGCATCTGAATTTGCCTGATATATCCGATGCGAACTACAAAATCGGTTATGGTGTGACAGTCAGTTTTAACAATCAGATCATTAAAGTGGGGAGTGCTCGTTTTATGACTATGGAAGGGATCACGCTGCCATCGAGAATAGAAGAAGCGATCAGAGATTCACAGGAAAAAGGTGATTCCTTAGTCATGGTGGCTATTAACGATCAAATCAAAGGGGCAATTGAAATGCAGGCTCAAGTACGCCCCGAAGTGGAGGAGATTATCACAGGTTTACGACAGCGTGGCATTCAACAAATTGCCATTGTTTCCGGCGATCATAAACAGCCTACCCAAAAGTTGGCAGAAAAACTGGGCATGGATAACTATTTTTATGAAGTGCTTCCTCAAGACAAGGCGAGTCTAGTTGAGCAACTTCAAAAAGCGGGTCATAAAGTTTGTTTTGTCGGGGATGGGATCAATGATGCGATTGCCATGAAAAAGGCGAATGTGTCAATTTCATTACGGGGTGCCTCATCCATTGCCACTGATATGGCTCAGGTAGTGTTAATGGACGGTACGCTTTCTCGCCTGTGCGATATTTTTGACATTTCAAAACACTTGAATACCAACTTAGGATACAGTTTATTGTTTTGGGCAGGATTCGGCTGCTTTAACATTATCTCCGCTTTTGTATTACGTTTCGGCATTTTGCAATCAACAATTGCTTATAGCATTGTTTTTGGGCTTGGAATCAGTCATGCAATGCTCCCCTTAAGACAACTTGAACAAGGAAAATCTGATTGACACAGAAAAATCTTATGATTATCAGTGTCATCAGTGTTCTATAGATTTTCAGATTAGAGTTGTACGAAAATAAGGCTTTTGTGAATTTAATTATTTGTTTTTATTAATTTGTTTTTATTAGCAAAAAAATTATTTACGGACAAGTCGATTAATTAATTTTCAAAATTCAAGAGTTCAAATGTTTTGGCCCTTACTAAAAACAAAAAAATAAACGCTAAAGACGCTAAAGGACGCTAAAAAGGCCTTAAAAATATCTTTTGCGTCTTTTGCGCCTTTTGCGTCTTTTGCGTTATTTTTTTGTTTTTAATCAGTATTAATCATGACAATCAGTCAAATCTGCGTTCTATCTCATCAAGGGCGCATTCCCAAAAAAAGGGTTATTATTGGCCGAAGCAAAATAACATGCATTCCAAATTGGGCCGAAGCAAAATAAATTTGGAACGAAAAGCCTTCGCAAAAGAAATTTTTAACGAAAATCGGGCCTTTAAGATTTATCAATATGACCATTTTTTTAATGCGCCTTTTCGATCTACTGATAATAAATCAAGGCCTGATTTGGAGCACTGGCTCCCATCCAACCGTTTTTTGGGTAATTGGGTGTAATTGGGTGTATTATTAGAAATCATGATTAAAATAAACCACTTAGAAATCAGTCCAGACATCCTCAATCTCATTGCTGAGATTGACGAATTCAAAGGTGCTTGGCGAGCTTTAGGCACCTTAGCACCAGAACGTCTCTCTGCATTACGGCGGGTGGCAACTATTGAAAGTATTGGCTCCTCAACCCGTATTGAAGGCAGCAAACTCGAAGATCGGGAAGTTGAACAACTCCTTTCCAATTTAAAAATTAAATCATTTAACACACGAGATGAACAAGAGGTTGCCGGTTATGCAGAAGTCATGGAACTCATTTTTCAATCTTGGGAAAATATCCTCTTAACCGAAAACCATATTAAACAACTCCATCGCGATTTGCTTATTTACAGCCAGAAAGATCAACGCCATCGTGGTGAATACAAAACATCCCCTAACAGCGTTGTTGCATTTGATGAGAAGGGTAAACAAATCGGAATAGTTTTTGAGACAGCGACACCTTTTGAAACACCAAGATTAATGACTGAGCTCATAGATTGGAGCAATCAAACTCGTGCGGAAAAAATGCTTCATCCCTTATTGATGATAGGAATTTTTGTCGTCGTCTTTTTAGAAATTCACCCATTTCAAGATGGGAACGGGCGTTTAAGTCGTATTCTGACTACCTTACTCATCCTACAAGCAGGTTATGCCTATGTTCCCTATAGTTCACTGGAAAGTGTTATTGAACAAAATAAAGAAGGCTATTATCTCGCACTGCGTCAAACACAAGGCACTATTCGTACTAATCAACCCAATTGGCAACCTTGGCTCAAATTCTTTCTGCGTGCCTTGCAGCGACAGATGAAAAATTTAGCGAAAAAAGTTGAACGTGAAAAGATTATTTTGTCAGTTTTACCTGAACTCTCTGTACAAATACTTGACTATGCTCGCGAGCATGGGCGGGTAACAATCGGGGATATGATAAAACTCACTGGTATCAGTCGCAATACTTTGAAAGAACATTTTCGTCAATTGATTCAAAAAGGCCATTTAGTGAGACATGGAAGTGGTCGCGGTACTTGGTATTCTCTGGCATAAGAGAATTTGTTGGTCTGTTTCTCCTTTTTTAACAAGGCCCACAGATAGGCAGAGACTTCATTGCGTATTTTTCTCAATTTCACGCTAAAGTATAGCGAAGCTTCACTACGCGCGTGAAATCTGCTTTTATCGGCATTGGTTGGTATTTCTTTGTGATATCCAATCTAACAACTGATAGGAAAATGCGTTATTCATTTTCACGCTAAAGTTTCGCTCCGCGAAACTTTAGCGTGAAATACAGTTTGGAATTATAACTGATCCTGGATTTCACCTAGGTTGCACCTTTTCAGGCAAAAGTTTTTGCGCGCAAAAACTTTATTTCACGCGCGTAGTGAAGCTTCGCTATACTTTAGCGTGAGCCGAAGGCCAGCGAAGCTAAATGTGAAAAGCTGTTGGCTGATAAAAAAAAATCATCGTCCATCATGATTATCAGTATCATCAGCGTTCGATCATATCACTCTACAGCGCGACTTTTAAAAAATATTTAATAATTTCAATGCGATAATCAATAAGGCTAATAATAGCACAAATCGAATCATTTTTTCGCCTTTTTTCACTGAGAGTTGGGCTGCCCACCAGCCGCCAAATGCGTTGCCAGCGGCTAAACTTAAACCTAATACCCAATCAACATTCCCACTCCAAATAAAAATGCCTAAAGCAGGTACGGTGTAAATAAAAACGATGAAGACTTTGTGCATATTCACAACAACTAAATGACACCTGACTAAGTGAAACAAGGCCGCCATTAATAAAAAACCAACTCCGACTTGAATAAAGCCCCCATAAAACCCTATTCCTAACATCGCCGGATAAACTAACCATTTTCGCGCCTTACCATTTCCCACTAACGGTATCGTTCGTTTTTCAGGTGTGAATATCATAGACAAAACGACAGCAATCAAGACGACGGCTAAAATACGTTCAAACCACTGTTCATCTATTTTAATCGCGACAATCGCGCCAATAATGCCACCCGGTATCGTCCAAAGTGCCAATTTCAAACTGGTTTCAAACTCATGAAGCTTTTGTTGGCGAAAAGATAAGATCGCAAAAATATTTTGGACCAAAATCGCAACGCGATTCGTGCCATTAGCTAATGCGCTATCTAATCCTAAAAAAATCAAAGCCGGCAAAGTTAAAGCTGAACCCCCACCGGCCATGACATTCAATATCCCAGCAACGGTTCCAATTGCAAATAGCATTAAACTTGATAAGTATTCCATTCATTTAACCTGATAATTTATTTTGCAAGATTGGAGTACAAAATTTATTTTGCGAAATTGGAGTACAAAATTTATTTTGCGAGATTGGAGTGCAAAATTTATTTTGCGAGATTGGAATGCATGTTATTTTGCGAATGAATATTTAACCGTATTCAGTATATAATACAAAAATATTTTGATAACTGATAACTGATAACTGATAACTGATAACTGATAACTGATAACTGATAGAGGTTAAAATGAAAGCGCAAAGCGCCAATACAACGATTCCTTCTGATGAGAAGGCTTCTCAAAACGATTTTATTCGTCAAATTATCGCTGATGACGTAAAAGCGAATAAACACGATGGCCAGGTAGTGACTCGTTTTCCGCCTGAGCCTAATGGTTATTTGCATATTGGTCATGCTAAATCGATTTGTTTAAATTTTGGTATTGCTACCGAACAGCCTAGCAGACATTGTTATCTTCGTTTTGATGATACCAATCCCAGTAAGGAGGATATGGAATATGTCGAATCAATTCAAACGGATGTGCGTTGGCTCGGCTATGATTGGGGAGAACGATTACGTCATTCGTCCGATTATTTTGAACAACTGCATGAATATGCCATCGCCTTGATCAAAATGGGTAAGGCCTACGTTTGTAGCTTAAGCAGCGAACAAATCAAAGATTATCGGGGTACTTTGCGTGAACCGGGTAAAAATAGCCCTTATCGTGAACGTTCTGTTGCAGAAAATCTGGCCTTATTTGAACGCATGAAGGCAGGAGAATTTGGCGAAGGTGAACAGGTTTTACGCGCTAAAATTGATATGGCTTCGTCTAATCTGAATATGCGCGATCCCGTGATTTATCGCATTAAACATTTATCGCACCAGATGACAGGCGATAAGTGGTGTATTTATCCCATGTATGATTTTACCCATTGCCTGTCAGATGCGATTGAGGGCATTACGCATTCACTGTGTACGTTGGAATTTGAGGATCACCGCCCGTTATATGATTGGATATTGGATACCTTAGAAACGCCGTGTCATCCGCAACAAATCGAATTTGCTCGCTTATCGCTGAATTATACCGTGATGAGTAAGCGGAAATTACAAGAATTAGTTGAAAATAACCATGTCAGCGGTTGGGATGATCCCCGTATGCCATCCTTGAGTGGGATGCGAAGACGGGGTTATACACCTGAATCCATAAGAGATTTCTGTGATCGCATTGGTATCACTCGAAAGAATACCCAGATAGAAATGGGGGTATTGGAAAACTGCATTCGCAGTGATTTAGAAACCAAAACGGCTAGAGTGATGGCCGTATTGAAACCGCTACGTGTGGTGATTGACAATTATCCAGCAGATCAAGTGGAACAATTAGAGGCCCCTTATCATCCGACTGATCCGAGTTTTGGTTCTCGTCAACTGCCTTTTTCACAGGTTTTATATATTGAACAGGATGATTTTCGCGAAGTCGCGCCGAAAAAATTCTTCCGTTTAGCACCAGGGCGCGAAGTGAGATTACGTTATGGTTATTTCATCACTTGTCAAAAGGTGGTGAAAGATGAAAACGGTGATATCGTTGAATTGCGGTGTACTTATGATCCTGAAACGCGCGGCGGCGCAACGCCGCCAGATGGCCGCAAAGTGAAAGGCACCTTACATTGGGTTTCAGCCACTCATGCCATCACGGCTGAAGTGCGCCTCTATGATCGTTTATTTAATCAAGCCGAACCGGGTGCTGATGGCAGCGATTTTAAAACGGCCCTCAATCCCAATTCGATTGAAACGATCAGTGATGCCAAACTTGAACCCAGTTTAGCTAACGCAACGGATCGTTATCAATTTGAAAGACTGGGTTACTTTTGCGTTGATAATGTAGAGAGTTCGCCAGAAGCTTTGGTATTTAATCGTATTGTCACATTACGTGATTCTTGGGCAAAAATTGAGAAGGCGAATAAATAAAATCTGTTAAGCTGTGGGCCGCTTAGAATGCCTGTTATTTTGCTGCCCTCTTTTCGTTCCAAATTTATTTTTCTTTCGTTTTTCGTTTCAAATTTATTTTGCTTTCGTTTGGAGTGCTTTCGTTTTTCGTTCCAAATTTATTTTGCGATTAATTGGAGTGCAAAATTTATTTTGCGATTAATTGGAGTGCAAAATTTATTTTGCGATTAATTGGAGTGCAAAATTTATTTTGCGAAGGAAGGTGAGCTGTACGTCATGAGATCGGGAAACGCTATATCACTTTTATGGCAGCAAAATCAATTTGGAAGGCCGACCAGCAAAATAAATTTGGAACGAAAAGAGCAAAATAACACGAAAAGAGCAAAATCAATTTTGAACGAAGGCCAGCAAAATCAATTTGAAACGAAAAACTATACCGAACACGGACATCATTTTAATTTATATGAGGCCATAATTTTGACAAGACATCGAATCGTTTACGCCGTACTTTTGGTTATTGTGATAGCGTTTGGGCTCGCTTCGCGCCACTATTCTGATATATTGCCTTATTTTATTGCAACCTATGCCGGCGATACGTTATGGGCATTAATGGTATTTCTTTTGATTGGTTTTGTGTTCCCTGCGTTTTCAACGCTAAAAGTCGCCACGATTGCATTGCTTTTTTCATTTAGCATTGAATTAAGTCAACTGTATCACGCGCCTTGGATTGATCAACTACGTCAATATCGCCTCGTCGCTTTAGTCATTGGACACGGTTTTTTGTGGACAGATTGGCTATGTTATAGCGTTGGTGTCATGATAGGCGTTGTGGGTGAAATGGTATTAGGTATTGCAAACAATTGACTCGCCTTTTTCTTATCCGAACTATAATTCAATGCCGTTAGGATCACAAACTGGTTTTCAGGATCCGTGATCCGATAGCGCAGAATTTTCAACGCCTTGAGTTGATGCCGAGGAAATTTAAACTTTTCAATGATTAGCATAACCTGTTCCGAGCTAAAACTATTACGAAAAGCGGCCAATTCCACAATATAAAATTGTTCTTTAGGAAACTTCTGACAGCTAAGCGCGTCTAGCAAATCAAAAAAAGCGACAGGTTTCATTAAAGCCGGTAGCTCGGTTTCTTTTTCTGATGAGGCGGCGAGTGTGGCTTCCAAATCATCTGGTTGCCTCAGTACAAAACGGGCTTTCTTTTGATCTTTGATAAAACGGAAAGCCTCGACAATTTGAAAACTATTGCCTATATCATCAATTCGAGAACGGAGTATTTCAAGTACACGCAATTGATCTTTGACAAAGCTTAGTTTTTCAAAGAGTTGCATGACTTGATCGCAAGTAAAAGTATTACTGGCAGCGGCCGTTTTGATCAAGGCAATCTGATCCTTGGGCGCATTTTCATCATCTACTGTTTTTAATAAACCCGGAAAATCTAATTGAGTCATATTCAGTTATCAGTTTCACGCAAAAGTTGCGCGCAACTTCTTAAGTGAAAATCAGTTATCAGTTCCACATTTCACGCTTAAGTATAGCGAAGCGAAACTTAAGCGTGAAATAAAGTTTTTTGCGCGCAAAAAACGTTTGCGTGGAAATCAGTTATCAAGGCATTGATATCCACTATTGGAAAGGCCAAGATATTTATCTGACAAACTATAGGTATTTAAATAGTTTAAAAAAATACATTAACATTTTTTGTCAATATCGAATAGAACGCAGATAATACTGATTGTCATGATTTTCACGCTAAAGTACAGCGAAGCGAACTTTAGCGTGAAACGCTGATTTTTTTAAAATCGAAAAATATTTTAATCAGTGTGAATCAGGCCATAATCAGGCCATAATCAGCGTTCTATCTAATCTATCGTTTTAGTCTCATTTATACATTTATACCAAAAATGTTAAAAAATTTATGTGTACCTACTTAATCCGTTGATTCCGTTAATTCGTTATACTTATCGTCAAGGAAAAACAAATGAGTTTAGACAACAATTGGTTTACTGAACAAGCTTCACCAACTGACTGTGCTTTTTCGTTACATATCAAGCAAAAATTACACGAAGAAGAAACCCCTTTTCAGAAGATTGCCATCTATGAAACAACAGAATTTGGCAATTTGATGACACTTGATGAGCTGATAATGCTCACCGATCGTGATAACTTTATTTATCATGAAATGATGTCTCATCCCGTGCTATTTATGCATCCCAATCCGCTCAAAATCGTGATTATTGGAGGCGGTGATTGTGGCACATTGCACGAAGTTTTAAAACATACCACAATTGAAAAAGTGATAGAAGTTGAAATTGACGAGCGCGTCACTCGTCTCTCCGAGCAGTATTTTCCAAGCCTCTGCGAATCAAACACTGATCCACGCGCAGAGTTTTGTTTTCAAGACGGCATTGAATGGATGGCAAAGGCCCAAGAGAACAGTGTTGATGTCATCATTGTCGATAGCACCGATCCATTAGGGCCGGGAGAAGGTTTATTTACCGTCGATTTTTACCATAATTGTTGGCGCGTCTTGACAGCAGAAGGCTTGTTAGTACAGCAAAGCGAATCACCCCTACTGCATTTACCCCTATTACAATCAATACACGAAACCATGCGTCAAGCCGGATTTAAGACAACACGCTCTTTGCAGTTTCCGCAATGTGTTTACCCATCAGGCTGGTGGACAGCCACAATCGCAGGAAATGGTGATTTAACACAATTCAGAGAAGAAGCAGCCCACAATAAATCCTTTAAAACGCGCTATTATAACCCCGAAATTCAAAAAGCCAGTTTTGCATTGCCCAATTTTTTAATCGAAGGGTTGCCTGATTAATCTTTATGTTGGGTGGGTAACGGGTTTTTGTTGCCTGCCATTCTTTCTTATGTTGGGTGGTAACGTATTGCCCACAATGATAGCCGTTTGTAGGGTGGGTAACGTGTTTTTGTTGCCCACCATTCCTCTACTTATTTGACAGGGTTGGGGGGCGTGATTCTGCCAGACAACCAAAATTGTCCTTGTATAATGCCACCAACTTGGGGCATTTTATTGAGTAATTTGTAGTCACAAACCACATCCATTTCGCAACCTAATGTTTTCACATCAAGCCACAAAAATTTTTCACCGGTTAATTCGTTCACCTTCTCGGCAATATTGAGTACGCGAGCGGCAAAAAAACCAAAAGCTTGTTCAGTTGGATTCTCTTCGGCATTAAAAAGGCCGATAGGAATAAACGATTCTGAGGCATATTTCAATTCTGAATCTTGGGTGTCATTAAATTCAGCTTCGTTATCAAAACAATTCATGTCGTAAGCAAAAGCTGTCAATTGAATGTCAACCAATAAGGGTAAGTTGAAATGGGGTACGGCACAAAAATCGGGTAAGTCAAAAACAAAAGGATAAGCCCCTGATTCTGGCTGATTTTCTTGGGTTGGATTAGCCCAACAATGAAACGCGCCATCCATTGCATTTTGTGCTTTTGTCATCCGATCCGTCAAACACACTCTCATGTGAGTCATGCCAGCGTAATGGGGATTCATGCCGATAAATTCCCACTGCTTATTGAATTGCAACCATAATTCCGCGCCTGAACGCTCATCGGTGAATTTGACACAATATCCGTTAGCACTGTCAATGACATTCCCTTTGTTGTAGACACTTTGAGCAAGAGATTGAAAGGCTTCCCTTGATTCAACGGGGAAACCAATGTCTGATAAATGGCTCATTGCACAAGCCTCCTCTTTTCAGTTATCAATGTTCTAATTATCAATGAGCATTCAATATTGGGTAGTTGATTCGGCTTCTTGTCATGATTGACGCTGATTTTTTTTAAATCAGTTTTTAATCTGCGTTAATCATGATCATCAGTTTAATCAGCGTTCTATCAGATGTTCATTGATAATTGATCATTGTTCATTGTGGTGTTGTTTTGAACTCTTGTGTTAATAAGGCTTTGACATCTTGATCTCGCAAGATTTCTTGAAATAATGGAACGCAGTAATGATAACACAGATTGTGACGTTGGATAATAAAGGCTAATTCAAGACGCGCTAGTGATTGATTCAGTTGTTCAGTGGTATAAATATAATGATGTTGATCAAGGATTGTCATGACATCAGTTAAGGTAAATTCGCCTTGTGTGATGGTGGCACAAACGATAATCCGATCTAAACGGGCTGCGTCTTCATCACCGCTTAACCGCCGCCAACCGACTAATGCACCCTGTACGGCTTGACTTTGCAAAGCGCGGGTGACATCTTGTTGATCTAATTTGTGTTGTTGTTTATCTAAATTTTTGAGCATTTCATCGCAGACAATCGCAATTAAATTAGCGCGTTGCCCCGTTTTGATTAAAATGTCTTCAACTAAGTGCTTGTCTGCATACTGAATACCTAACATTGCCATCGGTTGAGTGGCTAATTGCTGACAGGCTTCGGCTTCTAAGGCTCCAATAATGATGGGTTCGCCAAAGTTTTTAATTGGGGAATGATAATCTAATAACGCGGCATCATATAAATCCCAAAACCCGGCAAAGATAAAATAACAATGGCCTTCTTCACTGAGACTACGAAAATGGTTTAAGGTGGGATAACCGTTTTGCATTTCTTCTCGCACAAATAAATCGGCTTCATCAATTAAGATTAAACGGTATTGCCCCTCTGGCACATTCGCTAAAGCTTCAAGTAGTGTTTCTAAATCTGTTTTGAGAGGTAAACACAAGGCTTTCGCTAATTTGGCTTGCAGACTCGCCCCAGATAATACTAAATAATGACAATCTATCTTGGGATGATTTTTATAATGTCGTTCTATGTGTTTGAGTATACTGGATTTTCCAATTTGTCGCCCCCCCATAAGCAAATAATTGGCAGGCTCTCGATTCATGATATGGGCCAAAATTTGGAAACGTCCAAAAAAGGTAATGTCTTTATTGACACCTTCACTGACTTGATAGGGCGAAATCTGGGTGATTTTAAGTTGGCTTGCCAATAAGGTAGCAAAAACTTTTATGGGATCCGGTGCCAACAATAACTGGGTTAATTCTTGACTATTAGGTACGACGCATTGTGTTAAAGGGTTTTCGCCGCATGGACGCAGTGCCGTTTGTTGTTCAGAGTTCAAACTGATGACGATTGTGACTTGAAAGGCCATTTCTCCTTGTTTAGAACGCATTTCAAGTTCTTGAAGGGATAAATTTTCAGGTGGAAAGTATAACAAACAATGCGTTAGATTTAAGGGAAAATTTTCTTTTAGTTGTAATTTAAATACCTCAAGTTCTGAAGTCGTTGTATAGGTTGTGCCGACTCGATTTGCAAAAATGGCACAACGTTCTGGATTGGAGGTTTTTATAAATTTGATAGCCTCTTCTAACCAAATTTTAGGCACATCCATGTTTTTTAAAACGGTATAAAGCTGCTTACGATCTTCTAAATCTTGTTTGAATTTAGGCAATTCAACTAAGGGTAGGGATAAGAAGTGATGATTTGAATCAGCCATTAAGCTTATTTTTAAAGTTAATAACCGTTTTTCACACATTTTTTGCAACAATGCCGGCCAACACTGACTCTCATCTAAGAGCCATTGTGTGTCTTCAGGTGTGATTGGGTGAGGAAAATAATCAATTAATGTTTTGGCTTCAGCTTCTGTGAAAGGCCCTATTTCCAAAACATGACCAAATAAATTGAAAAACGAAGAAGCCCTATTTCTGTCTAGGGCTAATTTTTCAAGCAATTCATGGGCGGTGACTAAAAACCCCAGTTTGCCACAAGTACTGCCTAAAAAACGCATACCATTCCAAAATTCTGGAGTGAGACTGGGTGCCTCCAATGCGATACCAATCTCATCCATCAAAATGACAGTAGGTTGCTCCACTTGTTTAATGAGTTCCACAAAATGTAGAAAATCACAAGAAGTAATCGGTGTTGTGGTGATCTGTTGTAGAATGTGACTCAGTAAGTGTTCTAGTTGGCATAACATCGGTTCCCGAAAATCTACCCTGACAAATTGAAAACCATGAGGTAGCCAACCATTCCAGCCTTGAGGTTGATCGAGACGCAATTCTGTCAGTGGGGTTTGATTAATGTGTTGTAAATAGTTTAAAAGCGAAGTTTTACCACTGGATTTAGGGCCAATAATGGCGACATGCTCTAATGATGATGGGTTTCGCCAAGCTAGACTGATTCTATTGAGTATTTTTTCTCGTCC
>Ga0233403_10000576_pt1 | contig 17359 bp, 9 predicted proteins | sample Na_oxic_1_MG_FD_179866 | JGI IMG/M metagenome (GOLD analysis project Ga0233403, IMG submission 179866) | Seawater microbial communities from Saanich Inlet, British Columbia, Canada - Na_oxic_1_MG | ecosystem: Environmental > Aquatic > Marine > Inlet | place: Canada: British Columbia | collected...
CTTGGTTAAATGGACGACAACCCGGCCACTTCATATAATCACCAATTGAAAATTGAAAAGAAGACTTGGTTAAATGGACGACAACCCGGCCACTTCATATAATGACCAATTGAAAATTGAAAATAAGACTTGGTTAAATGGACGACAACCTGGCCACTCAATAGTAACATTCCTATATTTTGGTCCCATTTTGAGTGTCAGTAAAAGGACTCATATGGTTAAAAATATTTTTTTGGAACATTTTTATAGGAATGTCACTATATGCTCATCAAAAATGAAACCACCCATACTCGTGCAAGGTACGCCTGGAACGAAGGAGAACCATTAACCATTAACCATTAACCATTGGTTCCAACAACGCTAACAACCCGGCTTCATCAATGATTTTGACTCCTAAAGCTTGTGCCTTCTCCAGTTTACTGCCGGCTTTTTCTCCGGCCACGACACAATAAGTTTTTTTAGAAATACTACTACTCACATGAGCGCCCAACGCTTGCAAACTTTTTTTGGCCTCTTCACGAGTCATCACAGTTAATGCGCCCGTTAACACAAAGGTTTTTCCTGCTAAAGGTTGCTTAGCGGCATCATCCGCACTGAGTGTCGTTGGTGCAGCCCAATGCACCCCTAACTCTTGCAAGCGTTGAATCACTTCACGATTATGCGGTTGTTGATAAAAAGCCACGATATGTTTGGCGGAAACTGGCCCTATCTTGGGTATTTTCTGTAAGTCTTCCTCGGTGGCTTGCATCAGTTTATCTAAATGACCAAACTGTTGTGCTAACAAATCGGCCGTTGTTTCACCCACATCGCGAATACCAAGCGCATAAACAAAATGGGCTAAAGTCGTTGGCTTGCTCTTTTCAAGAGCAGCGATTATCTTTTCCGCCGACTTATCACCCATCCGATCTAAACCAGCCCACTGTTCCTTGCTTAACGTATAAATATCGGCTAGATTTTTAACCAAATCGCCCTCTATCAGTTGATCAACCAGTCTCTCGCCTAAGCCGTCAATATTCATCGCCTGACGCGAGGCAAAATGTTGTAACGTTTGCTTGCGTTGCGCCGAACAAACTAAGCCGCCCATACAACGAGCCACGGCTTCCATTTCAGAGCGAGCGACACCGGAACCACAAACGGGACACTTATCTGGCAACACAAAAGGTTGGCTATTCTCTGGCCGTTTTTCTGGAATAACGCGCACGACTTCTGGAATCACATCACCAGCGCGACGCACTATCACCGTATCTCCCGCCCGTACATCTTTGCGAGCCACCTCATCTTTGTTATGCAGCGTGGCATTCGTCACGGTGACTCCGCCGACTTTGACGGCTGCCAAGCGAGCCACTGGAGTCAATGCCCCGATACGACCCACTTGTACGTCGATAGCTAACACTTGAGTGAGTGCTTCTTCGGCGGGGAACTTGTAGGCAATCGCCCAGCGCGGAGCGCGGGAAACAGCCCCTAACTGTTTTTGTTGCTCAACCGGATTGAGTTTGTAGACGACCCCATCAATTTCAAAAGGCAGATTATCTCGGTGCGCCAATAGGTCTTGATAATAAGACAAACAACCTTTGACACCCTTAATAACTTGTATATAGACACAAATCGGTAAGCCCCAAGTTTGCAAACGCTGCAAAATATCATGGTGACGATTGGGTAATTCGGCTCCTTCCACCACGCCAACTGCATAACTCAAAAAACTGAGTGGACGACGGGCGGTGACTTTGGAATCTAATTGACGCAAGCTGCCAGCAGCGGCATTGCGTGGATTGGCAAACGCTTTCTCACCTTGTTCGGCTTGCTGTTTATTAAGCTGAACAAAACCGGCTTTTGGCATAAACACTTCGCCACGGACTTCTAACACTTTTGGAAAAATATCGCCTCTCAAACGCAGCGGAATAGCCTTAATGGTTTTAGCATTCTCGGTCACATCCTCACCACGATTACCATCACCTCGCGTGACAGCCCTTACCAGTAACCCCTGTTCATAACGCAAACTGATGGCGAGTCCATCTATCTTAGGTTCAGCAATATACTCAAGTTCACCTATCGCTAACCGTTCCCGTACTCGTTTATCAAAATTGTGGAATTCCTGCTCATCAAAGGCATTGCCCAAAGAAAGCATGGGTATTGTATGAGCAACTTCCGCAAAAACACTTAATGGTGCTGCCCCAACCCGTTGGGTGGGCGAATCTGGTGTGATCAGTTCCGGGTGTTGTGCTTCAAGCGCCTGTAATTCGCGCTGCAACTGATCGTATTCGCTATCGGGAATACGAGGTTCATTTAGCGCGTAATAGTAATAATTATGTTCATTGAGACTGTCGCGTAGTCGTTCGGCTTGTTGTTGAATGGGTTGAGTCATTTTCATAGTTATGTTGATGATGGAATAAAATGAAAAAATCGGATTGTTGAAAAAATTATCGCCTTAATGGCGACTAGGAAAATCTGGGCAACCAATAAATATTTGGCAAGGAGTCCAAGCTAAAGCTTGGATTCCTCTGTTTCTGAAAATCTCTATATTAGAGTTGTTACTAAAATAATATAAGTAGTTGAAATTTAAGTATTTTTTAATACTGAATTCTAAGTTAAGTCATTGATTTTTCAATAAACCGTGATAATTGACGGTTTTTTTTTGCAACAAGTCTGTCTATTATACATTAGACCGATTTAAAAAATAATGTTCGAGGTTCATTCGTTCCAGGCAGCTGATGAGAAATTAAGCACCCACGCTGGTGCAAGGTACGCGTTGCACTCTTATTAAAACCATTAACCATTTGACCTATTTATCCGGAGAAAGTGCGCTAATTTTTTATCGTCTTTACCAATATGTACTGTCAGCCAGTCAACAATCTCTTGCTGAATTTGTAGGGCTAAATATAAACTACCGCCTTTGGTTTTATAGTCTTGTTTGATTTTCCAAACATTTTCCATGAATTGTGTATGCTCTTCTTTGTGAATTCCGTAGTCAGGATAATGATACTGTGCCATATACATTTCTTCTAGTTCAAAATGCGTGACGATGTAATCTTCTAAAAAGTGAATCATCTCATAAACTTCTTCTTCGGTTTTGCCGCTGCCTATGGACATAATCAGGTTTTTGACTCTGACGAATAGTTCTTTGTGATGTTCATCAATGATCGGTTCATTGCTCAGTAGTTCAGATGTCCATTCGACTTTTTTGGCGAGTTCTTCCCAATTTTCGCTGTGGTTGATTTTCAAGAAGTTTTGACAGCGTTGAATGTAGATTTCAGCCGGGGCATCTTGAGGATTTAACACCACACAGGATTGCATTAATTTTAAAGCCCGTTTGAATTTTTGCTGTTGATACAAATGAACGGCTTCTTCAAAGGTTGTGAGGCTCACGAGTTTGCCTTCTCGAACAATTAACGGATCACTGTCGAAAACCTCAAAAATATTGACCCGTTCAAAACGCCCCTTGACTTTGATATTGTCAAGAAATCGAAGGGCGTATTGAGACGGATTCTTTAAGCAATCCAGCGTATTTTGGCTGATGATCAGTGCTCCTTTATAAATTTTGGTAGCATCTTCAAGACGCGAAGCTAAGTTAACGGCATCACTAATCACGGTGCATTGTACTCGATTTTGTTCTCCAATGATGCCTAACATCAGTTTGCCGGTATTCAGTCCAATGCCGATTTCAATCTCTTTATTGATTTGAGCTTGGTTAAAATCAGACAATTTGTTCAGCATAGCAATAGCGGCATCAACCGCGTCGTTGGCTTTGATAAACAGTGCCATAATGGCATCTCCAATATATTTATCAATCATGCCATTATGTTGACGAATAATGGGTCCCATTTGTTCTAGGTAGGTATTAATAAAAGTGAAATTGTCTTGGGGCGACATTTTTTCAGACAATGCGGTGAAAGAACGGATATCTGAAAACAGGATAGTCATATTCATTTCTACATGATGACCCCGTTTAATATCGGTAATAGAATTCTTTTTCAAAAGCCGTAAAAATTCATCTGGCACAAAACGGGCATACGCCTGATTGGTTTCTTTTAATAGGGTTTCTGAACGGTTAATGGAGTAAAGCATCAGCGTCATCGCGCTTGAGAGTTGTCCGGTTTCATCTTTAGATGAAACTTCAATTTTAATGTTTCGATCACCGGAAGAAATTTGATTGGCTACTTTAACCAGTGTTTTTAAAGGTTTGGTGATGCCGCGTGCTAAAAAAATGGATAACACAAGGGTCAATAAAATCGTTCCGCCGGTCAAGATGAAATAAAATATAAATATTGATTGCGCTTCGTCTTTAAGTGCTTGGGCGGAGTCTTTTAAATCAGATGCAATCTGATCTTCTATGGTTTTTAATCGATTGATTCGGCCGGTTGCTATTTTCCACCAATAAGTCGGTTCGACTTTTAAACGACTGCCATCCAATAAGTTATTTAATGCTTTGATAACCGGAGCATCGTCCATTTCAATAATCGCTTCAATCTCTTCAGCCGTTTTTTGTTGGTTTTTCAGATCAATAGCGGTTGCTAAATACTGCTCATAGGTTTTGAAGATGTTTTCAATGATCGATAGCTCCTTAATCTCTGATTCGGAAATGTAGGGTAGATTTTTATAGAGTTCCAGAATCATAGAGGCACTTTGGTATTGCTGATGAAAGGCATCAATATACTTTGGTTCACCCCAAAGGATATAATTATTTAATTGATAAATTAATCCCCCATAACCGATATGAGTTCGTAACTCTGCCATAACTTGAAATTTCACCGCTTTTTTTAAAGTGCTGGTTCTAATTTTTTCGACTTCTTCCATATAAGCACTTTTTTGCCATTTATAGAGTTGTTTTTGGCTAGGAGTGGCAAAGAACAAGAAATTTTTGGTATGGATATCTTGAGCCCCAATCAGCAAAATAAATTTTTTATAAGTGCCCGGCGCAAAATGGCCCATACTGAAAGCGTTGCTTAGAGTGGCTCTTTCAATCCCGGCTTTTTCTTTGGCTTGCAACAGATTCACATAAGCGACCACCCGATTGGACAAATCCGCGTCCGTGATGACTTTTGAGAAATGATTAATCCCGACTAACAGCGATTCTACCAGCGTGGTATAATATTGAATTTGTTCTTCGGCTGAAATATTCAACTCATTTACTAATTGTCTTTTGGTTTCAATGGCATTGAGTTCGGCGAAAATAATCGTTAGAGTTTCTTTAATTCCGGTGCCAAAGGGCTTGAAATTGAAGTGTTTCACAAAGGAGTCTAGTTCTGCCGCTGCTTGATCAGTTTTGATTCTTTGTGCCTGAAGTTCTTCAGAAAATTTGCTCCCTTGACTACCGAGAAAGCCAGCCGAGCGACCTCTTTCATTTTGTAATTCATGAATCAATGAACTTGATTTGACCGTGAATTCAGACAATTCCTGTAATAAGTTCATTTGAGTGACTATCTGGCGTTTTTCTAAGGTACTGTCGATAGTGAAGTAAATGAGTCCAAGGATTGGAATAGCCACCATGAATGCCAGTTTGTAACTAATTTTAAGATTTTTTAACATGGGTATTAATGGCTAATGGTTAATGGTTAATGGTTAATGATTAATTAATTTATCCGGAGTGCAACGCGTACCTTGCACGAGCGCTGACGCTTAATTTATCATGAGTCGCCTTTTACGAATGAGCCTCGAACATTATTTAAATCGGTATAATAGACATTATACCGATTTAAATAATCGCCGCGCTCGTGCAAGGTACGCCTGGAACGAAGGAGACATTAATTAAGGAACGTGCATGAAATAATTAGGGCAACCATAAAGGATTGGGGGCAACCATAAAGGATTGGGGGCAACCATAAAGGATTGCCCCTACATAATGTGACAATCCGTAGGGGTAATCCGTTGTGGTTACCCTCCAGTTGACTTACGGAACGCACACGAAATGAAATATTCATTAATAATTGGCTATTCCGTTATTATCATTATTTTGATAACAAGTTGTCGAAGTTATTTTATGCACGTTCCTAAGTTAAATCGGTATAATGTCTAATGTCTATTAAGTCAAATAGTGATTATTGGTATCGATTAGATTTTTTTAAAAGACATTTTTTGAAAAATTCATTCCCCAAATACCGTTCAAAGTTAACAAAATCATTTTCCCCCCCAGGTTCCACCTCAATGCCATATCGTGTCGCAGCCAAGTACAACGGATACGCTTTCTTAAACGGATTTTAGGAACGAATCATTTTGACAAAACTATAATTTTTAACCGGTTTTTTTATCCGTTTCTTTCGAGTATCCGTTGTACTATAGTGCCTGTCATATGAATTGATACCGTTTTAATTAGATCAATATTAATATTTTCATATAGTTACTGAAATTTTTCAGTATCAAGTCATATGACCGGGACTATACTTTGATCAAATGAGTTAGTTATATTCGTTACGATATGGCATTGAGGTTTCATCTGAGCTATTCTATTCACATTTTCAGGGTTTGGGGGGCGTTATGTTATTGCTTGGTATTTCACTCAGGCGGAAAATGCTATATTATTTTGAAAAAAACTTTAGCCTAAAGATATTCTTTTTTTCACCTGACCGGTTTTAAAAACCGGTCAGGTTTGGGCACTTAATCCGGTTAAACTTTATCAATAAGGCTTGTTGATGAGATTTATCCTTTCGTCTTGTTCTGGAAGTTTATAGTCTGCCGCTACGTTTAATTTCCAAGTAACGATTGACCATCATAACTGGTAATTGTTCTGGCTCAGTGTCTAAATAGATAATACCATGATTTTTTAACTGCTCATGGGTTTGTTGGCGCGAATTGATGTAGTTTAGGGTGGCTGAATGGCGTAGGGCATCTTCAAAATTTTCAACCGGTTGTTCTAGCACTTCATTAAGAATGCGTTCTTGCAGACTGGCGAGTAAAACGAGGTGTTTTTTGCGGAGTAATTGCAACGCTGGTAACAATTCGTCACTGTCTTCGTCACGCAGGTTAGAGATAAAGACAACTAATGCACGTTTTTTGAGCCGTTGCATCAGTTGTGTCGCCGCATTTAAATAATCGCTGGCATGGGTAGTCGGCTGTAAGTCGTATACCGTATTTAAGACTCTATTAATCGTATTCATACTTTTGCGTGGTGCGAGCCAACGTTTTTCGCCACTGAATGTCATCAGCCCTAGCGCATCACCCTGTCGCAGGGCAACATAAGAAAGTAATAATATTGCATTCAGAGTATGGTCAAAATGGGACAGTGGTCCATCTTGTGCTAACATACGTCGTCCACAGTCAATTAAAAAAATAATTTGTTGGTCGCGCTCATCTTGATATTCTTTTGAAATCAAATTCTTATGGCGAGCGGTGGCGTTCCAGTCAATTTGACGTAGGACATCACCGGCACGGTATTCTCGTAATTGATGAAATTCTAAGCCTTCTCCTCGGCGTTGCAGTTTACGGATGCCCAATTGTCCAAGCCGGTTTTCGGCAGCCAGCAAGGCATATTTCGTCATGGCGGCAAAATTAGGATAAACCCGTATCGGTGTTTCGATTTTAATGAAACGGTAATGTTTCCAAAACCGCCAAGGGGAATAATGCAAAAAATGTACCCCACCAAATTGGGTGGCACCGCGCTGTTGAGGACGAATGCGGTACCGGGTTTCTATACCTGCCTTGGTTGGGAGGGTAAGACGTTGTGGTTGCCCTTGTAAATCACAAGTGACCGGATAATCATCAAAGACTTCTATTAAGCGGGGTACCTTGGTAGGATTATGAAGACGGAGAATCACTTCGCTCCAAACGCCTAATGGAAGTGAACCGGGGACTTGGCGCTGTATCTGAATAGTGGGAAAACGCCAAACTCGCCAAGCGTCAATCAGTGCCAATAGTAAGAACAAAACACCGCCTAATTGCCAATAAATCGTCATTGGTGGACGTAGGGTGGCAGCGAAGGCTAATGTCAGCCAAAGAGAAAGTCCTAGAAAAGCAATTGGGGCTGGCCTCATATCAGTTATAAAAGTTATCAGTTGTGGTAATATACTCTGCACGGTCAAGTTTTAGCTTCGCTCGCTTAAGTACCCGTTCATATATTGTTCAAAAGCGAATAAAAACAATCGTTTATGTAGTTAAACTGTCCTTGAAAACTTCTGGACGGGTACTTATTAGTCAAGGATTTTTGGAGTTTTATTTATTCCTGGTTTTTGAAACTGGTCTGTAAATAACAAACCGAAAATTTAGCTTCGCTCATTTTCAGTACACTTGATAAGTCGTTTTGGAAAAAACGTAACTGATTGATTTATAAATGATTGCCATAAATATAAAGAGAATATTTTTAAATCAATAGTTTGCTGTTTTTTCAAAACGGCCTCAGTTTGATATCTGACCGGTTTTAAAAAATGGTCTGTTGAAAAACCGAAAACTGGGACATGACCGGTTTTGAAAACAGGTCTGTCAAAACTTGAGTGAAATAATTGTAACATCAAAAATCTAAAGTAAAAAACGGTACTAAGTCAAGCGTCAATTAAGTACCTTGGCATAATCAACCAAGTAGCAAGCTAAGACGGGGAATCCCAAAAGTAATCCGAGTCAAGTTCAAAATTTTAGAACCGTTTTAGAAAAATAGTAACTGATTGATTTATAATAATAATTGTAGCCGGAGTTTGAAAATCAATCCTCTTGCAAAACTCCGGTGTACCAGGACAATTTTTCTATAAGTTTTTGACAGTTTTTTTTAATGTCAACAGAGCCTAGTATCGCGTTTTGATGAACGAATATCGATATAAAAACATAAACCACTTTAAAATCAAGCCATTTAACATATTAAACGATTAAAAATTTAATGATAACCTATTGATTTATATGAGTGAATTTTAACCCATTATTCGCATTTTCGATCATTTTAAATGTATCAATCAGCTATAATTAATTTTTCAAGAATAAATTCAGAAAACTTGACCGAAAATAATTGATACTAATGAGCCTCTTGCAAAACTCTTTTTGAAAGTTTCCCCAGGTTTCACCTGGGGCTATTCACATTCAACCCCTATCGGGGTTGTCCCAGGTTTCACCTGGGGTGAAAGCAAGAGGCGAGTGGGGTTATTCTTTTAACAATATCAACCCCGTAGGGGTTGAACGTGAATAGCCCCAGGTGAAACCTGGGGTTTTGCAAGAGCCTCTAATGAAAAATTAAAAGGGCTAATAAATTCTTTAACAGAAACACCTTCACCGCAAAAATAACTTTATATCTTACACAGCATTAGGGAGCAAACATAACCAATATGAACGAAAAAATGTTAACCGGTACCCTATTAATTATCGATGATATGCCTGAATATGTGAATATATTACTGAAATTTTTAACTAGAATTGGGTTTGAAGTCCTGATGGCTTATGAAGGTCAAAAAGGTCTAAAAATGGCTCAACTACATCTACCCGATTTAATACTACTTGATATCAGGATGTCAGGCATGGATGGATTTGAAGTCTGCAAGCATCTAAAATCGCAATCAATCACACAAAATATTCCGGTCATTTTTATGACGGCACTCACGGATTCTGCCAGTAAACTTAAAGGCTTTAAACTGGGTGCCGCCGACTACGTTACTAAGCCATTACAGTACGAAGAAGTGCTGGCGCGTGTCAACGCCCACTTAAAATTACACCAACTACAAATGCAAATCGCCGAACAGAATCTGCAATTACAGATCAGCCAAGAACGCTATGCTTTAGCCGCAGCTGCTGGTAAAACTGGCGTATGGGATTGGAATATTCAGAGCCATGAAATTTATTTAGATGCTGCTCTTAAAGAATTGCTTGGTTATGGCGATATTGAATTGAACCAATGGAGCGATTGGATAGCATTAATTCATCCTTCTGATTCTGAGCGAGTCATTGAAGCAACGCAAGAGTATCTCCAACAACCGGAATCGGAATATCTGCTTGAATATCGGATGCTGCATAAAGAGGGCCACATTATTTGGGTGATGACACGCGGGAGTTTGATAGACGATTCCCAGGGCAGTGCCTACCGTATGGTGGGCACCACGACAGACATCACTGAACCTCAAAAAACCGAAGAAGCCTTGAAACTCGTCCATCAAATATTCACGACGGTATTAGACAGTTTAGAAGCCGCTGTTTATGTGACTGACATAGACACTTATGAACTGCTTTTTGTCAATAAAAATACTCAAAAATTGTTTAACCACGAACAACCATTAGGAAAAATATGCTGGCAACTGATTTCAAACCAAGAACAAACCTGCCCCTGTGGTTCATTTTGTCCGGCTTCAAAATTAATAACCGTTGACGGGCAAACCACTGATGGATACACCTGGGAATACCAAAATCCTAAAACCCAAAGCTGGTTTTATATTCAAGGACGAGCGATTGATTGGATTGATGGCCGATTGGTGCGGCTAGAAGTGGCTACCGAGATTACTCAACTCAAACAAACCGAAAAGGAACTCATACAAGCCAAAGATGCCGCCGAAGTCGCTAACCGTGCCAAAACCGCCTTTATGGCCAATATTACCCATGAGTTACGCACACCACTCAATAGTATTTTAGGATATACCCAATTATTCCAAATCAATCAGACTCTCAATCAAGAACTACAAGAAGGCTTAACCATTATCCAACGCAATGGTGAGCATTTATTGACCCTGATTAACGATATTTTAGATATCTCCAAAATTGAAGCGAATCAGGTCAAACTGGTGCCCGTCGATTTTTACTTGGAGCCGTTTTTGAAAAATATTTATGAATTATTCCAAATGCGAGCCAAACAGAAAGGCATTGCCTTTCATTATCAACCGGTGACTCCACTGCCTAAAATGGTTCACGCTGATAAAATTAGACTGCGGCAAATTCTGATCAACTTACTCAGTAATGCCATCAAGTTTACTCAAACAGGGAAAGTGACTTTTAAAGTGGGTTTAGTTCCAACTCAAAACGTCAACTTCCAAAATCAGAAAATCGAGTTTCAGGTGGAAGACACCGGAATTGGAATTGCCGCTGAAGACGCGGATAACATCTTTTTACCTTTCCAACAGCTGGGAGATTGGAAACATCACTCCGAAGGCAGCGGATTAGGGTTAGCGATTAGCAAAAAATTAGTTGAAATGATGGGAGGCAAACTGCATGTTAAAAGTACCCTGAAACAAGGCTCCACCTTTTGGACTGAACTACACTTGCCCATTGTTTCCAATCAGCCACAAATCACCGAACAGCAAGTCATTATCGGTATTGAAGGAATTGTCTGCAAAATTTTGATTGTTGATGCCCAAAAGGAACATCGATTAGTCTTAGTCAAGTTATTGGAAAATTTGTTAGGTTTTGAAGTGATAGAAGCTGAGACCGGATTGGAAGGTATAAAAAAAGCACAGCAAAATAAACCTGATGCCATTTTGATGGAATTAATTCTGTCAGACATGGAAGGCTCCGAAGCCATCCGTCAAATCAGACAAATACCGCAACTTTCAGAAACCGTCATCATTGCGAATTCGAGCAATCTTGATCATATTAATCAACAGCGATGCCATAATGCCGGCTGCAATGATTTCCTTGCTAAGCCTATTGATACTGATATTTTGTTAGAAAAATTACGGCAACATTTAAATTTAGAATATATTTATGGAAACAGCACAACAACTCAACAACATAGTGATTTTTTTGAAACCCACACCTCTTTCCAACCAAAAGAGGACTCTTCCATCGAAGTTTTCAGCAAACTGACTTTGGAACAAGCGACTACCTTGTTTAATATGACTCTAAAGGGTGATGTTTATGGTATTATTGAATATACCGGCCAAATTGAACAAACTCAGGCGGAATTGAAAGACTTTGCGATAAAAATCAAACAACTCGCTGAAAATCTGGAAATAAAAGCGATTCGTCATATTGTCAAACAATATACGGAGGAAACCTCTGATAATCACTAATCATTGGAACTACAAGGACTGTTTGCTTATGAAGGGATTGGATCGTGGTACTCATCAAGTTTTAATCCTTTTTTATAAGCAATTCTTGTAGTTATATGTAGTGAAACGACTTAACCAATAACAACTATGAAAGATAAAAGCACCGTTTTGGTGATTGATGATCGCCATGATATTCTCAATCTGTTACTCAAATTTTTAACCCATGCCGGATTTGAAGTCCTGATTGCACAAGAGGGTGAAGAAGGTATCAAAGTGGCAAAATTGGCCCTCCCGGATTTAATACTACTGGACCTAGTAATGCCGGGTATGGATGGCTTGGAAGTCTGTCAACACCTAAAATCACAATCCGACACCCAAGATATTCCAATCGTGTTTATGAGTGCCTTGACTGAAACCCTCAATAAAGTCAAAGGCTTAGAACTCGGTGCCGTCGATTACATTACCAAACCCGTCCAATACCAAGAACTGTTAGCGCGTGTGAATACCCACTTGAAATTAGCCCAACTACAAAAGCAATTGACTGAACAAAACCAGAACCTTCAACAAGAAATCGCGCAACGCCAACAAGCACAATCGGCCTTAAAAGAGTCCCATGAAAGGCTCACAACGATATTGAATAGTTTAGAAGCCCTTGTTTACGTGGTTGATATACAAAATTACGAGATACTCTTTGCCAATCAACACCTGAAACAATTATTGAATGAAGACCATTTAGTCGGAAAAATATGTTGGAAAACCCTTCATAAGGAGCAAACCGGACCCTGTCGCTTTTGTAACCAGAATCAATTAAAGACCCCTCATACCCCAGATTCCAACACTTGGGAATTTCAACACCTTCTGACCAAACGTTGGTTTTTCATTCATAATCGCACGATTCCGTGGATTGATGGACGCCAAGCGCGGTTGGAAATTGCCACCGACGTTACTCAGCGCAAACACATAGAAGAAGCCTTACGCACCAGCGAAGAACGCTTTGAACTCGCAATGCGCGGAGCCAATGATGGATTATGGGATTGGAACCTTGAAACCAATGAAGTTTATTACTCGCCACGCTGGAAACAGATACTGGGCTATGCTGAACATGAATTGACCCCTCATGTCGAGGAATTCTTGAAGCGACTTCATCCAGATGATAAGGAACTCATCCAAGAACAAGTCGCCGCCTATCTTGAAAAACAGATACCGGCTTACGAAGTCACCTTCCGCATGCAACACCGACAGGGGCACTACGTTTGGATACTATCGCGTGGCATTGCCGTCTGGAATCAAGCCGATAAAGCCAATCGTTTGGTTGGAACTCACGTAGATATAACCGCCCAAAAACAGACCGAAGAAGCGTTAACTCAAGCGAAACAAGTAGCCGACGTGGCTAATCGAGCCAAAAGTGCTTTTCTCGCCAATATGAGCCACGAACTACGCACTCCGTTGAATGGCATTTTAGGATATGCACAAATTCTTGGACAAGATAACAGCTTAAAAGCCACCCAACTAGACGGAATCAAGGTTATCCAACGCAGTGGCGAATCCCTGTTAAGCCTAATTAATGACATCTTAGAACTCTCCAAAATCGAATCCAACCGTACAGAAATTATTCCAACCGCTTTTTATCTGGAGACTTTTTTAACAAAAATTAATGAATTAATTCAGATGCGTGCCCAACAAAAAGGCATAGCCTTTCATTACCAACCACTGACCCCGCTGCCAACGATAGTTCAGGTTGATGAAACCCGATTGCGACAAATACTGATTAACTTACTAGGCAATGCCGTGAAATTTACTAAACAGGGGAACGTGACTTTCAAAGTCAGAGCCATCCAAACGCCAAATTCCAAACATTGGAAAATCCGTTTTTTAGTTTCAGACACTGGCATTGGGATTGCCCAACCGGAACTGTCCCAAATATTTTTACCCTTCCAACATGTAGGTGAGCGGAATTATCAAGAGCCTGGCACCGGACTGGGTTTAACTCTCAGTCAAAAACTGGTTGAAATGATGGGCGGAAAATTGCACGTCGAGAGTACCCTCGGAAAAGGTTCAACCTTCTGGATAGAAATAGACTCTCCAGAAGTATCAAGCACAACCGCTATCCCAATCAGTCATCAAAACTCCGATATTATCGGTTTTGAAGGCTCACCACGCACCCTGTTAGTCGTTGACGAACAATGGGAAAATCGTTCCATACTGACCCATCTATTAACACCTTTAGGTTTTAAAGTAGTGGAAGCGGTCAATGGACCAGAAAGTATCGACAAAGCACCGAAAATTCAGCCCGATGTGATTTTGATGGACTTAGAGATGCCTAACATGGAAGGCTTTGAAGCCACACGCAAGCTCAAAAAAATACCTGAACTCAAAAAAGTGGTGATCATTGCCATCTCCGCCAGTGTTTTTGATTTTCAAAGACAGCCCAGTATGGATACCTACTACAACGATTTCATTGTGAAACCTTTCCATAAAAACGTCTTGCTGGACAAATTACAAAAACATTTAAATCTCAAATGGATTTATCACGAAAATCAAGCTACCGTATCACAACCGGTAGAAAAGTCGCCGTTTTCCAGTTTATGGGAAGGACAACCTTTCCAACTACCGGCGGGACCAACTCCAGAACAAGCCAAGTTATTGTTTGATATCACCCTGACCGGTGATATTGAGAGCATTATCGACTATGTGGAACAACTTGAACAAACCGATACCAAACTAGACACCTTTTCAGTTGAAATCAAAAAATTAGCCGAAGACTTTCAAATCAATAAAATGAGCGAAATTGCCAAATACTATAAAGAAGCTGCCCTACCAACTAAAATGGATACACCAACCGCAGAACAAGCCGCTATTCTCTTTGACTTGGCTATGAAAGGCGATGTCTACGGACTGCGTGACTACCTTGAACAACTAGAACAAAACGATGCCAAATTAGCACCGTTTACCAAACAAATTCGCCAGTTAGGCGAACAATTTCAATACGAAAAAATTTTTGAAATACTTGAACCCTATAAAAGTGAAAAATGATCGGTTCCGACGAACGGCTGACTAAGCCATTTCGCCAAGAATTTTTGGTAGTCCTAAAATTCCAAAAAAGCGGATTTTTGGAGTCCAAAGCTTTAGCTTTGGACTTGCCCAAAACTATTTGGACTCCAAGCACCGGCAAAATGTCAAGAGCAAAAAACTTGATCATCGAGTTAAAATAATTCCTGATTGTAATGGATTTTGGGGAAAGCAAATGGGGTTTTTCAGTCATAGGTAGGTTGACACATAGCTCAACCCTTTTCAAAGAATCGCCCCTAAATCCGTTACAACCAGAATAATTCCATAGCAGTTCAGAAAAGCCAGCGTCCACTTTCGTTTGGATGACCAAGCTAAAGTTTGAACTTCTTCCAAAATATTTCACATTTCAAATGACCAATAGAAACTGATATGAAAGACCAAAAATCACCTCTAGCGACTCTCTTGATTGTTGATGATACGCCTGATAATATTGCCGTATTACTGGAATTTTTCAGCCATAAAGGCTTTAAAGTGTTGGCTTCCCAAAACGGTCAACAGGGTATCCGCACGGCTGAATACGCCAAACCAGATTTAATCTTGCTGGATGTCATGATGCCAGGTATAGATGGTTTTGAAGTTTGCCAAAAACTCAAATCCAATCAAGAAACACAGAAAATTCCGATTATTTTTATGACAGCGTTGTCTGACACCAACAGTAAAGTCAAAGGGTTAGAGTTAGGTGCAGCCGATTATATCACCAAGCCGCTTCAATATAAAGAAGTCTTGGCGCGAGTGAATACCCACCTAAAAATTCACCAACAGCAACAACAAATTCAGTTACAAAATGAACAATTACAAGAGCGTACTCTCCAGTTAGAAGAACGTACTCAAGAACTCGAAGAGCGCAACCTCGAACTGGATGCGTTTGCCCACACCGTCGCTCACGACTTGAAAAATCCGTTGGGCGGGATTATAGGTTTGACTGATATACTGGTTGAAACCATGCCAGATGAATCTTCGCTATCGTCCAACTGGACTGAAATATTCCAGTTGTTACAACAAAACAGCCAACAAGCGGTTAATATCATTGATGCCCTACTCCTATTGGCGGGAGTATCAAGAACCGGGCAAGTAGAAATGTTTCGGCTAGATATGTCCGGTATGATTGACAAGCTGATAGAGCAACGTCTACCCTACCTAATAAAAGAATACCAAGCTCAAATTGAGGTAGCAGAGGAAACTTGGCCGACAGTGCAAGGTTATCCCGCTTGGGTTGAGGAAATTTGGATCAATTATATCAGTAACGGGCTAAAATACGGCGGACAACCGCCTCATTTAGAACTGGGTTATGATACTCATACCAATGGCATGATACGTTTTTGGGTACGAGACAATGGAAAAGGTCTCACGCCGGAACAACAAGCCCAATTATTTACACCATTTACTCGTTTACACCAAAAACGGGTCGAAGGGCATGGATTAGGCTTGTCCATTGTACAACAAATTGCCGAAAAATTGGGCGGACAAGTTGGAGTAGAAAGTACCCTGAATCAAGGCAGTCTGTTTTATTTTACGTTACCAACCGGTGATGATTCCGATTAGGATCTCCCCAAAAAACCAGATTGTTATATTGACAAATATTTTGGGATACCTATATATTTAAGTATCCGTTCATAAGTTTTCTGGTAATAAACTCTCATAAACTTAAGAATTAACGATTATCAAAATACCGAAAAATATCTGGTTTGGTACTTATTATATTATGAGGCTCTTGCAAAACCCCAGGTTTCACCTCTTGCTCTTAACGTTCAACCCCTACGGGGTTGATAAGTACCTGTCCAGAAGTTTTCAGGGATTTTGAATACATAAACGATTGTTTTTATTCGCTTTATTTTTGAAAAATATATGAACGGGTACTTATTGTTAAAAGAATAACCCCACTCGCCTCTTGCTTTCACCCCAGGTGAAACCTGGGACAACCCCCGATAGGGGTTGAATGTTAAGAGCAACTGGTGAAACCTGGGGAAACTTTCAAAAAGAGTTTTGCAAGAGGCTCTTATTATTGTTTTTTCTTCAGAAGACCGGTTTGGTTTTTTGGTAAAATATTTTTTAATTCAGATAAGGCAATTCCCAAAAAATAAAATACCAAGGGCTGGAGTGGGATTGGGCAACCACAAGGGATTGCCCCTACGCGTGGGATTGCCCCTACATCATCAATGACCAATGGGGCAATCCTTTATGGTGCACCATAAGGTATATTATTTTTTGTGAGTTGCCTAATTTATCAGGATAACTAACTTTTTAAAAATCCGAGGCCTTTAAGACTTATTATTTTTATAGCATTTTCCGATTTGGTTTGTTAGGCTACAGTTTTTTTCCAAAAAACTATTGTCTAAAAAATCTAAGTACCGGAATATCTTGCAAAACTGTTTTTCAGGCTAAAGTTTCGCTTCGCGAAACTTTAGCCTGAAAGC
>Ga0233403_10000577_pt1 | contig 17348 bp, 9 predicted proteins | sample Na_oxic_1_MG_FD_179866 | JGI IMG/M metagenome (GOLD analysis project Ga0233403, IMG submission 179866) | Seawater microbial communities from Saanich Inlet, British Columbia, Canada - Na_oxic_1_MG | ecosystem: Environmental > Aquatic > Marine > Inlet | place: Canada: British Columbia | collected...
CTGGGGCTATTCACATTCAACCCCTATCGGGGTTGGCCCCAGGTTGCACCTGGGGCTATTGGCCTATTCAACCCCTATTGGGGTTTCTCAATAATCCCTAACACATAATGGATTTTGTACGTCATTCAATCGGGAAACACTATAAGTGACTGTTCAATCCAAATATTTGTGGTATTGGGTATTGATTAGACAAGCTCGAAATTCTTCATAATTGTCCACCATGTCGCGCATTGCTTGTGGCAATATTTTCTGCTGCTGACTTTTTAATTGAATCGGCTCGACACCTAAAAATTCAAAAACTTGCTGATTGTAGCTAAGAACCGACTCGCTACTGGCAAAATAGTCTTCATACCGGATGGTTAGCAAACGATGAGTGTTGAGTTGACTGACTATTCTTTTTTCATCTTCGACTTCTTTGTCAATCGCCTCTAAATGAGTCATCATATGCTCTGGTTCAATATGAACTTTGGAGACTTCAATCTTTTTTTCAGTAGCGGAAATCTGTGTTTTTCTCAAAAACACGGTTGAAAGGTAGCGACGCAAATTATTTTCTCGGTAAAGATAAATCATCGCGATATCTTTATTGGAGATGAGAAAATCCACCGCATTCTTTTGGCGGTAATTCAGAAAAAAGTCCTTAGTACCAAGGGTACTGATTTTTCCCCAGGTTTTGAAGCGAATCGGTTTTTTCTTTTTGATATGAGAATACGCCGAATAAAATTGCGCGGTATAAAAAAAAGCCTTACTACTATAAACGTAATTTAAATAATCAATGATGGAACCATGGCAGATTTTGTACTGTTTGCACCGCTGATAAAATTTATAAGGAATCAACATACTGGCTAATACTTCTCCATAATTAGCCAGATGAGGATGCTGGTTTAAGGTGTTAGTCAAATAATTACTGCCACTGCGTCCACTTGTTAAAATGATGTGACGATTCATACGATTCTTTGAAATTGATTGAGAAACTGATGTGACGATTGATAGTTTAAGGGGTAACCACAAGGGATTACCCCGACAAGAACCCCAACCCGATAGGGACATTTATGGTTGCCCGTTATTCACATCACATTTTTTTTTGAATGGGTCGGGGTTACAGATATTGGTAGTGGTGCAATGTGGATGACACCCCCTAACTCCCCCCAGGTTTCACCTGGGGCTATTCACATTTTCAGGCTAAAGTTTCGCGAAGCGAAACTTTAGCCTGAAAACCCCTTCGGGGTTGGGGGGAAAACCTTAGAATAGAAATGTGCCCGTTTGAGTTCCATCACCCACATTGCACCACTACCCAGATATTAACCTAGCGGCAGCGGACAAATCGGTGACTTGATGCCAATCGATGGCAGCCCCAATCTCTTGTTCCTCTAAACCTTTGCCGGTGTTGACGAGCACTAAGCCTTCACAATGGGCATGGTAGCCGGCTAAAATATCACTGATCATGTCACCAATCATCCATGAACGAGTTAAATCCAGCTTCATCTCGGCAGCTGCCTTGAATAACATACCGGGTCCTGGCTTGCGATCATAGTGATCAATCATCATCCTATCCTTGACTTGCGGCACGGCGGGACAATAATAAATGCCATCCAGTGTGGTATCATATTGAGCCAATTGTTCTAACAGAACTTGATGGATGTTTTTCAACTCATATTCGGTCAAAAGGCCACGTCCAATGGGCGATTGGTTGGTGACCAGCACACAAGCAAATCCGGCCGAACGCAATTGCTTAATCGCTTCCCCTCCACCGGGAACCAGTTTCACTTGTTCTGGCTTTGAAAGATAGTGGATTTGCTCAATCAATGTGCCATCACGATCAAGAAAAACGGCCGGCCGGCAATTACTGAATTGGCCAGTACGTTGCTGAAGTTCGACGACATCACGCTGCGCTGATAAGTAAGCCTCATAAGTGCCAATGTCACGATGATAACCGTCCCATACCCAGCCCCGCATTCGACCTACAAACCTTGGCAATGCATCGAATCCCAGATCGAAAGCTTTCAGTGCCGCGATTTGCTGATAGGCTTCGGTATCAAAAACATACACTCCAGCATTCGCAAAATCACTTGCTGGGTGTTGCGGTTTTTCCTCAAAACTGATGATTCGGTTTTGGCTATCCAATTCGGCAATGCCACAGGCTCGCGGATTCGGCGCATGAAATAATAGCATCGTAATCGGATCATCATGTTGACGGTGGAAGGCCAACATATCTTGCAGATTCATATCGCTCAAGTTGTCGGCATAGATAATGACGACCTGATCAGCACCGTCAGCAAAATCAGGATTAGCAGCCAGAGTGCCGGCTGAGCCAAGTAACTGTGGTTCATAGGATTCGATAAGCCGCAACCCATCACGAGCATTGACGGTTTCAATATAGTCACGTACTTGTTCAGCCAGGTGATGGGTGTTGATCAGTACTTCAGTCACGCCAGCCGCAGCCAGTTGTTCAACCCAATAGTTAAGCAATGGCTGGCCGGCTATTGGGACTAGACATTTAGTGACTCGATGAGTCAGTGGACGCAGCCGAGTTCCAAGTCCGGCCCCTAGCAAAACAGCTTTTGCACGATTCATGCTTTGGTAGTCCTATTATAGTCACATTCCTATAAAAATGTTCCAAAAAAATATTTTATGAGGCTCTTGCAAAACCCCAGGTTTCACCTCTTGCTCTTAACGTTCAACCCCTACGGGGTTGATATTGTTAAAAGAATAACCCCACTCGCCTCTTGCTTTCACCCCAGGTGAAACCTGGGACAACCCCGATAGGGGTTGAATTTGAAGAGCAAGAGGTTACACTAAAGGAAACTTTCAAAAAGAGTTTTGCAAGAGGCTCTTATTTTAAATAATTTCACCAACAAGCCCCAGGTGAAGCCTCACTGTCATTAAGTTAAGAAAATATGTGATTATAATCAACATGTTATATGATATAATTCAAGTCACTATTGAAGTGTCGCACAATAAATATAATGATATTTAAAGCTTCAAAGGGGCTTCAAAACTAAAGTTTGGACTCCGGCCAAACTAAATAGGGCCGGATAGGTTCATGGTGCCAAAGAAATCCGATTTATTGGGAGGCCGGCGAGGATGACTTATGCGATAGCAAGAATTTGATGGAGCCGTTGTCCAATAATATGGCCTATTGACATATGTAAATCTTCAATAATACCATAATTGTTGCTGGGTATATTGATGTGTATATCTGCCAATTCCTTAAGCTTGCCACCGTCAAAGCCAGTCAATGCGATGACGATAATTCCATTGTCTTTAGCCCATTGGCAAGCATTCAGAATATTCGGCGAATTGCCCGAACCGCTAATCGCAATTGCTATATCCCCAGCACTGGCGTAGGATTCCAACTGGTAGCGAAAAACCTCGTCATAAGAAATATCGTTAGCCAGTGCGGTTAATAAACCAACATTATCACTTAGACTCCGAACTTGTAATGCTTTAGGCCCTCCCGCTTGGCCAGTCATGGTAAATTCTAACCCAAAGTGTCCGGAGGTGCTGGCACTACCACCATTACCAAAAACAAAAACCGGTCGGTTGTCGCCCCTGGCTTGAACGAGCCTTTCAACCAATTGGTCAATGATTCCATAGTCGATGGTAGTTGCCACTCTATTCAGGGTATCAAAATAGTCCTTTGCCGATTGGCACATGCTTCTCATCATTGCTCGATTCCTCTTGGTTAGGGCACTCGAAAAAATCTAGCTAAAAAAAATCGACAAATCCGATGTGTTGAAGACATCGGATTTAAAAACATCGGATTTTTTAATATCATCAATCCGCCGAACACAAATCCTTGATACTTTCCGAGTAGGGTAATTCATTTCTCGGATCAGTGTTTTCGTCAACGATTATCATATCGAGACTTTGAGGACTGTAAACTAACTGACTGCCGTCTTGTAAACGATAGCCAAAAAAAACTCTGATAAAACCGGGCAACGCAATTTGGTCCTGGTATATTGGTATGGATTGTTCCGAATTCAACCGAATATTGTCTTGAAAAGCAACCAAGTGGGCGACATTTCTGTCCCACGGAATCGCACGGGTTTTGTTCAACATATAAAAAACCTCTTCTTCAGCCGCTGCTTCAGGAGAAGGTTTATGACCGGCAACAACTATAATATCAGCCAGTTGACCAACATCAGTCGGATCAACAATTATCTCACCTTGAATTTTAATCTGATCCTGAACACATTGGGTGGCAACCCGTTCAAAAGGGCCGCAATTGACGGAAATGCCACCGGTCACTTCGGTATTGCTACTGATCGGCTGCTGTATGGGTTGCAACGGAATCACGGCCGCTTTGACTTTCGGAATAGTCCCCGCAGCGTGGGCTTGGAAATTATCAAACACCAGTTGCATGGTTTTATGAGCAAATGGATAGGTGGCAAAGTAAACACCAACCGCTTGCACATCTTCAAAGGTATGCTCAACAAAATTGGCCGTTGTTGGATCGAATTCCATTCGATTAATTTCGGTCAGAAGTTCATCACTTTTTTCTTGATGACGTTGCGATTCATCGGAGCTGGACTTGTTTGGATTGAAATCGATTTCTTCCAATTCGTCAACCAGGCTATCTACTTGTTCTTGATTAGATAACAAAATTGTGTAGGGTGCCCAATGTGACTTCAACGGATTCAGTTCAACAAGAGCACCTCTTTTGAAATCTTCAACCCTCATTCCATTCACTCCAACTGATAGATGTTCATCAGCCTCTTGGACAGATGCCTCACTGATCCAGAGTTGATTGCCATCCTGCACTAAAAATCGGCCTTCTTCAATATTTTTGCGGAAGCGTGTCACATCAAAAGAGAGTTTACTGGTATCATCAAAAGTTATTTTTTCGACTATTGCTCCGCCATTGATGAAATCCTCTTTTTTCCATAAGAAGACTGCCGTGAAATTGACTTCAGCGTTTTCAGTTTGGTGGAATTTTTTAGACATAGGAGTCCATTCCGGATCTACGACAAAAAGTGTCATGTCAGCCCACTCTTCCCCATAGTCACCATTCCACAAACGAGCTTTATTGTGGGGATAGTTGGTTGAGTAAGAACAAGGTCGTGTACCTTCTGTTGGCTGGACGGAGGCTTGAGCGAACCCATCAAATAGTGGAATTATTTTGTCCCCTTTGCTCTCAGTGATATGGGAAACATTAGTAAAGCGGGCAACCATTCCGCCATAAAACTGTGCGCTGGGCCGATGAATGCGATACCGTTGCCAAGAACGGTCTTTACCGACTCCCGGAGGGAGTGGATTCAGCGGTTCGATCAGGCTGAAGCGGTGCCAAACTAACGCATCGTTGTACACACCATCGCTGTTAACATCTAAATATTGCGATGAAATAGGTTGTTCTGAACGATAGTTAGGGTTTTTTGTCGGATCATCTGGCGGAAAATAGGCGTTCCACCACTGAACAAATTTGACCGATTCAGCATGACTCAGTATCGGGGCAAGCCCTATCGTCGTTGCGGCCACTGTGCATATCAGAAAAGGTTTTAAGTTAAACATAATATTTAAACCTATTACAAATGATAAATCAATAGATTTACGAGTATATAAGAGGAACTTGCAAAACTCCGACCATGCAACTATAAATCAATAACTTACAGCCATTATGTCATCATAAGTTATTGTTTTTTGATAATGGCTCAAGAGTTATTGATTTTTATGGCGCTTCTTCGCTTTGCAAGTTTCTCATTTGAAATTTTAATTTCGTCATTTCGGCAAAACCGGTCCAACAAAATTTTTTCGGTGCTAAAAATCTGATGTTTTATTTATTGATATCAGAGGCTCTTGCAAAACCCCAGGTTTCACCACTGGCTCTTAACATTCAACCCCTATCGGGGTTGTTGCCTTTAATGTAACCTGGGGCTATTCACATACCCCATACCTCATACCTCATCATACCCCACCCCAGGTTTCACCTCACTGCCATTAAATTAATAAAATATGTGATTATAATCAACAGGTTATATGATATAATTCAAGTCACTATTGAAGTGTCGCATTAACTGATGTTACGCCGAAAGCTTCAAAGGGCAAACACTTATGGCTTCCAAACTCAAGTTTGGACTCCGGCCAAACTCAAGTTTGGACTCCGGCCAAACTCAAGTTTGGACTCCGGCCAGAATATTTATCTGGGCTATTGTCGAATTTGAAGAGCAAGAGGTTACACTAAAGGAAACTTTCAAAAAGAGTTGCAAGAGGCTTATTGATATTATAGAACAAATCCGATTTTTTGACCCAATCGAATTTGTTATTGATACATTCAAATAATTAATTATTGTGAAGGAATGCGGAAATAAAATCTACTTCCTTTTCCTGGTTCGCTTTCCGCTCCTATCGTGCCACCGCTTTTTTCGACAAATTCCTTACATAAAATCAAACCCAAACCCGTGCCTTCTTCTCGTTCGGTTCCACGAGTGGAGAGTGAGACATCAATTCTAAACAATTTGTCAAGGTTTTCCGGTTTAATGCCAACGCCAGTGTCTGAAATGGATATTTCAACCAGACCCTCTTCGACTGTGGTAGCTGATATTTCTATTTTGCCACCCTTGGGGGTAAATTTAATCGCATTGGATAGCAAATTTCTGATTATCGTGTGAAGTATATTTTCATCGGCAAGAACGAAGGTTTTTTCAACCGATGAAAACAGAGTAATATTTTTAGCTTTGGCATTGTTCTCTAATAGAGCAATATTTTGGTCAACAATATTTTTCAACTGAAGTGTGGCCGCTATCACTTGTATTCTGCCAGTTTGCGAACGGGACCATTCTAACAGGTTTTTTAGTAGGCCATAGCCTTTTTCTAAGCTTTTATGAATCAATAGCAAAAATTCTTTTCTTTCCTCACCATCAAATTGCTCATCAGCACCGGTTAACAGGTTTGATGAGCCAAGCGAGGTATTGAATATATTCGCTAAATCATGCGCGATGATGGAAAAAAATTTGTCCTTGGTGGCAAGAGCTTGTTTCAGTTCTTCCTTGGCCGATTTCAGTTCAAGGTGGGTATTGACACGGGTCATTAATTCCTTGCTGTTGAACGGTTTGGTGACATAATCAACGGCCCCCAGTTCTAGGCCTTGAATCACGTCTTCTTTTTCCGTTTTAGCGGTTAGAAAAATGACCGGAACTTCCCTAGCCCTAGAGTCTTGCTTCAATTGTCGGCACACTTCAAAGCCATCCATTTCAGGCATCATAACGTCCAGCAAAATGAGTTCGGGTAGTTTCTTTTTGACCGAATGTAAGGCTTTTATGCCATTTTGGGCAAATGCGGGACTTAAGCCGTTTAGCTTGAGTATGCTTCCCAAGACTTTGAGATTTTCGGCATTGTCATCCACTACTAAGATCAGTTTTTTGTCGTTCATTTGAACATTTTAAATTTTAGTTTCAGTCTGGGGTGATGAAAACGGGTTAATTGTTAATGAAAAGCTAATCATTATTAATCAATTTGTGAAGATGATTTTTCTTTCATCTTATGATGATTGAAAGTTAATTTTAAGGAATGATAATTCAATAATACCCGAAACTAAACCTGATCGGTTTTTGAAACCGGTCAAGTTTGGCTTAAAAGTTTCAGAAGTTATTAAAGCTTTATTTCTAACTAAAATTATATCAGAAAAATTAAGTCATTATACTTCAAACGATCAATATTTAGCTTTGCTCACTTATTGGTCAAGAATTTTCGAGTTTTAGAGCTGACCGGTTTTCAAAACTGGCACTGCCAAACTAAGATTAAGTATTTATAGTAACATTCTTATATTTTTGTACCATTTTGAGTGTCAGTAAAAGGACTCATAAGGTTATAAATAACAGATTTTTTTGGAACATTTTTATAAGAATGTCACTATAAAAGTTAACTCATTGATAATTTATTCTCTCATTTAATGGTTACAAACCAGTAAGTCTATTAACCAATCATTAACCATTAACCATTAACCATTAACCATTAACCATTAAGGAACGTGCATGAAATAATTAGGGCAACCATAAAGGATTGGGGGCAACCATAAAGGATTGCCCCTACGGTCATTGATTCGTAGGGGTAATCCCTTGTGGTTACCCCCAATCCCACGCGCAAGCCCCAAATGGGTATTTTATTTATTTGGAGTTGCCTAACAAGTTGTCGAAGTTATTTTATGCACGTTCCTAACCATTAACCATTAACCATTAACCATTAACCATTAACCATTAAGTTTTTATTCTATCTAAAATCGCCGGAAATTCTTCTAATGTCCGTTCGACTCCGTCAATGTCAAACTCTTGCGCTTTGTCGCGCAATTTGGTAGCGTAATCGATCAAAATTGAAGCATGATGTTTGTTTCCTAAATTGATTAACTGTTTGGCAAACTCATCAACCGCATCCGTTTCTATCATATCAATGATTTCTTGCCACTTGGGTAATATTTTTTCTTCCAAGGTTTGAAGCAGTACCGGAAGTTCAATCCAAGTTTCTAGCAAAAGTGATGGTTTATCGTCCATAGCCGCTTGCGGCTTGGTAGGCTTTTTGGTGTGTTTTAAGTAATGTGTTAATTCGTTAAACAGGGCATGGGTACTGACCGGCTTCGATAAATAGCCATCAAAACCATGCGCCATCACATTGGCTTTTTCATCCACCGTGACTGAGGCGGTTAACGCAATCACCGGAATTTTTTGGGTAGTTGGATTTTCCTTTAGCTGCCGAGTGGCCTCATAGCCGTCCATTTCCGGCATTCTAATGTCCATCAGAATCAGATTCGGCCGGTATTCTTGGGCAAAAAGTAAGCCTTTTTGTCCATCGGCGGCCTCCACAACGTCCAGATTGACTTTGGACAGATACTCGTTAATGAGCGTGCGGTTGGATTCAATATCATCCACGACTAATACTTGGGCTTTTTTGAAAGAAATATTTTTAAAATCAAAGGATTCCTGATCGGTTTGGACTGATTCTATCGACGACACTTGAATTTCTCGCAAGATGATTTCAAAAACGCTGCCTTGGGCGGCAGTACTTTTGACTGAAATTTGCCCATTCATCATTTCTACCAGTCGTTTGGTGATGGCTAAGCCAAGTCCAGTACCACCATATTTGCGGGTACTTTGACCCTCTTGTTGGCGGAATGATTCAAAAATCATGGCCTGTTGGTTTTCTGGAATACCAATGCCGGTATCTTCCACCGTTAGGATTAAGTCACCCACTTTTTCTGTCAATAGGTCACTTTGAATCGGCTTTGCAGTACCCTCCATGATGTTTTGGGCCGTTGCTTTCTGGCTAGGAGACATTTTGGCAGTCAGTTTGATATAGCCCTTATCAGTGAACTTAATCGCGTTACCAATCAAATTCAGCAGTACTTGTCGCAGCCGGACTTCATCCAGCGAAAGTGCCAGCGGTAGTTGTTTATCAATATCGACAATAAATTCCAAGTTTTTCTCTGCTATCTTGATGGCAAAAATCTGTTGTAACTCATTGAATATCAGAAGCGGATTGACGACTTCATATTGAATATCTAACCGCCCAGCTTCTATTTTAGACAGGTCAAGGATATCATTGATCAGCGTCAGCAAACTTTTACCGGCCGTTTGAATCGAGTCCAAATAACTTTTTTGTTGTTTATCTGTCGTCAGGCTCGATAACAGTTCACTGAAACCGATAACCGCATTCATCGGCGTGCGAATTTCATGGCTCATGTTGGCGAGAAATTCGCTTTTGGCACGATTGGCAGCCTCGGCGGATTCGATGGCTTTTTTCAGAGCTTCCTCGAATTGTTTGCGTTCGGTGATATTACGGACAATACCGACGAATTTACGCTGTTCGCCTATCCACATTTCACTGACCGCCAAATCCAGTGGAAAAGTAGAACCATTCTGGTGCTGCCCTTTCACTTCTCGGCCTTTCCCAATGACTTGAGCAATCCCGGTGGACTTGTAGTGTTCAAGATAACCATCATGCTCATGACGATAAGGTTCTGGCATCAGTATTTTGACGTTTTTGCCAATCACTTCTTCGGCCGAGTAGCCAAAAATCGTCATAGCGGCTGGGTTAAATGATTCAATTATGCCGTTTTCATCAATAGTAACCACGCCATCAACCATATTTTCTACCAGGGTGCGAATCCGTGTCTCGCTTTCACGTAAACTCGCTTCGGCTTGCTTACGTTCAGTAATGTTTTGCCAGACTCCGGCAATATGGGTCATCACGCCTTCGGCGTTGTTAATGACTCTGACCGTATCTCCAAACCATTTATAGCGTCCATCGGCTACCTTGAAACGATATTCATGTTCATAATAGCCGTTTTTCAATAACTTAGGAATATTTTTAAAGACCCGTTCGCGATCATCAGGATGAATATGTTCAGACCAAAAGGACGGGTTTGAGGTAAATTCTTTGGGTTGGTAGCCCGATACCGCGGTCACATTTTTACCCACATAAGTGGTCGCAAAAACGCCTTCTGTTTGGCAGGTATAGGGAACCACCGGCAACGAGTCCACGATGCTAGAAAGACGTTCGGTCAGTTTGTTTAGTTGTTGTTCGGCTCTTTGGCGCTCCGTAACATCAAGGGATACTCCAGTTATTCTAATCGGCTGCCCGGTTTCGTCAAAATCGCACAGCATTTGCGATTGCAAAATCCGTTCAGTCCCGTCGGTTCGGATGATGCGAGATTCATAATAGTTTGGTGGTGATTGCCCCTCTAAGAATGCTTGTCCGATGGCTGCTACTTTGGATCGATCTTCTGGATGGACTAAGTTCATAAAATGGTCAAACGACGCTTCAATCGCCCCAGGTTGGTATCCCAACAGGCGGTAATTTTCATCGGACCAGATTTGTTGATTGGTTTTGATGTCCCATTCCCAGTTGCCTAGATGGGCGATTTCTTGAGCGCGTGCCAACATGGATTCACTTTTTCGCAAGGCTTGTTCCGTTTGCTTGCGTTCGGTGATGTTTTCAATCATCGCCATAAAATAAAGCGGTTGCCCTTTTTGATCGTAAAAAAATGACACGCTGGTATTTCCCCAAACTAGGGTGCCGTCTTGTTGACGATATCGTTTTTCCATTCTAAAAGAGGATATTTCTCCGCGATACAACTGCATCATCATTTCTTTCGTTTTCGGAATATCCTCAGATGCACTGATGTCGATAATCGTTGCGCCAATAAGTGGTTCCGATTCACTATAGCCCAACATTTGGTAAAAGGCTTTATTGACTTGGATGATTTTTAAATAATAACCCACAATCACCATACCTAGTGGTGCGTCTTCAAATATCTTTCTAAACCGTTTTTCACTGGCACGCAATTGGTCTTCTGCTTGCTTACGCTCGGTAATATCTTCGGCCACTTTAATAAAATGGGTAACCGCTTTTCCCTGATTTTTAAGCGGAGAAATCGAAGCCAATTCCCAATACAGCGTCCCATTCTTTTTCTTGTTTTGAAGCTCGCTTCGCCAATCGTTGCCAGATAAAATCGTCTGCCACATATTTTGATAAAAAGCACTGGATTGTTGGCCAGACTTGAACAGGTTTGGTGTTTGTCCAATCGCTTCTTTCAACGTGTAACCGGTGATTTGACAGAATTTGGGATTGACATATTCAATACGTGCCTGGGTATCTGTGATAACAACTATGCTGGGACTTTGTTCAATGGCGGTAGAGAGTTTACGGAGTTGTTCTTCTGCCCGTTTGCGTTCGGTGATGTCTTCCACCTTGCCAAGATGATAAAGAATATCTCCGGTTTTAAAAACCGAAACCGCTAAATTTCCCCAAACGACTTGTCCATCCTTGCTCAGGTAGCGTTTTTCCATTTGAACAAACGGAATGTCACCATTCAACATTTGCTGTCGGAGTTCCAAATTTTGGGACATGTCTTCTGGGTGGCTAAGATCAGTCACCGTCATTCCAAGCAATTCAGCTTCGGTATAGCCCAACATCTGACAAAACGCGGTATTGACTTGGAGTAAGCGATTATCAGAATCACTAATGACCATACCAATAGGACCGTCCTCAAACATTTTTCTAAACCGTTCCTCGCTTTGGCGCAATTCCTGTTCAGCTCGTTGCCGATCAACACGAGTTCTCATCGTCGTCATCCCATAAGTCATATCGGCCGACAATTTTTCAAACAGTTTGATGATATCGGTATCAAACGCATTGGGTTCGGCAGCGTAAATATTGATGGCACCGATGGCTTTCTGTTGTAACAATATAGGCACGGCCATTGACGAAGCATAGCCACGTTGCTGTGCTTGAGGGCGCCAAGGGGCGTATTTTGGGTCGGTCTGAATATGAGCAGCAATACTCGGCTTGCTGGTACGAATGGCGGTGCCCGTTGGCCCTTGTCCCAATTCGTTATTTCCCCAGCTAATGGTGAGGTTTTCCAAATATCCGTCTTCGTACCCATATTGGGCGACTGGCCGGACTGTTTGATTGGCATCGGCTTCGGCAAAACCAATCCAGACTAAACGATAACCGATTTGTTCGACTAAGACTTGGCATATTTCCTGAAACATGGTCTGCTCATCCTGAGCATGAAAGAGAACTTGGCGACATTCGGTCAGTGCGGTTAGAGCTAAATTCGCTTTTGTTAATGCTTGTTGAGTTTGCTTAATGTCGGTTATATTGCTAATGATAACGGCCAGATAAAGTGGCTGGTCTTCATTGTCTTTAATCAGAAAAACGCTTTCATAGGTTTGGGTGATTTTGCCGTTGCTGGAAATAATCTTCATTTCGCCGGCCCATTGTCCGGTTTCTAATATCTTCGGCATGACTTCGGCTTGAAAACGTTTTTGCTGGGCTTCTGGATAGAAGTCGAGGATTTTTCGCCCGAAAACGGTTTTTAGATTCGGTTGATCAACAAAGCGGCAGAGACTGGGATTCATATAAATCACTTTGCCGTCCAGAGTCGCCATTCCCATTCCTTCGCCTGACGTTTCCATAAAGCGCTGAAAAATAGCCACTTTTTCTTCAGCAGCCTTTTTATCAGTTACGTCCAACATGATTCCACACAGTTTCACGGCTTGATCGTTTTCAACGATCACGGTCACCAAATCTCTTATCCATAAGGTTCGCTGATCGGCTGTGATCATGCGATACTCAAAATCATGATCCCGATTATTGGCCGTCGATTCAGCGCAATAGGTGGGCGCCCAAGTTTTATCATCAGGGTGAATATGTTCAGCCCAAAAAGAGGGTTGATTCAGCCAATCCTGAAGCGGGTAACCAAAAAAACGCTCGGCTTGTTGACTGATAAATGTGAATTGAAAGGTTTTAGCGTCTGCTTCCCATACGATACCATCAATGGAATTGACCAGATTTTTATATCTTTGTTGTGATTGTATCAATGCCTCATGCGCTTGCTTTTGAGCGGTAATGTCTCGGAAAACGCTTTGAATAACCGGTTGCCCATGAATTTGAATGAGATGAGTTATCACTTCAACTGGAATCGTCGAACCATCCGAACGAAGCGCGACTGTTTCAATATGAGCGCAAATGTTGTCTTTTTCCTGGTTGTTAAAGGAATGGTCTGTTGGTGGATCGGAAATATCCGCTGAAGACGGGTACAACTGTGATTCAGGATTGCCAACGATTTCTTGACGCGATTTAAGCAATAATTGTGAAGCGGTTGGATTGGCATCAAGGACTTGACGGTTTTTTGGTTCGATCAGAAATAGCGCATCCAGGGATCCTTCAAACAGGGCGCGAAACCGTTCTTCACTTTCTTCCATTCGGAGAATGATGGGATTGACGAGACGCTGGAAAGCAAAAACGCCTATGAGTATGATTAAGAAGGTAATCCCTATCGCAATCATTCCGGTATCAATAAACGGAGCGCGAATTTCGGCCATATCGATCTTGGCAACTATGCCCAGATTTAAAATAGATATCGGTTGATAGGCAGCCAATACTGATTGGCCACGGTAATCTAAGCCAATAACGGTGCCTGATTCGCCTTGAAGTGCTAGACGCATCGGTTCAGCCAATGGCGAAGACCATGGGATGAGGGTTGGTTTGTCCAAATCAAAGTTGCGTTGGCTTAAAATAAACGCTATTTTATCTCCTTCACGCCAAGCCAACACAACTTCACCGGTTTTACCAAAACCCTGATAGTGTTTATGAGCTTCAGCAATCTGGCTCAGGGTAGCAGCAACGGCACCACCGTCCACATCTTGGGCACTGTATTGTGCATCAAAACGTGCGACGGCTTCCATCAATTGGGCTTGGTTATGGACTATTTCTACCAAGCGCTTAGCCTCCTCGTCAAAAACCGCCGTATAAAGTAACCAGCCAATTATGCTGGACAATAGCAGGGCGGAGATTGCCAGAATGGCGGAGGAAACAATGATGATTTTATTGTGATAATTGAGTTTTGGAAATGTCATTTTAATAATGAAAAATTAATAATGAAAATTGAAAATTTTAATTTTGAAATTTTGAAAATTGTCTAATATTAAGTATAATAAAACGGTTCCAAATAAATAAATGATGCTCGTGCAAGGTACGCGTTGCACTCCTGATAAATTGTCGGAAAAATTGCTTAATTACCAATATGGAGCCAATTATGAGTGAAGTCAAACATTGTCGTCTGTTAATTTTAGGTTCCGGGCCAGCCGGCTATACGGCTGCCGTTTATGCGGCTCGTGCTAATCTAAATCCGGTTCTTGTCACCGGTTTAGAGCAAGGTGGGCAGTTAATGACCACTACTGATGTTGAAAACTGGCCGGGTGATTATCAAGGTGTGCTTGGCCCGGATTTGATGGAACGTATGCGTAAACATGCGGAACATTTTAACACTGAATTGGTTTTTGACCATATTAACGAGGTTGATTTAAAACAACGCCCATTCCGTTTAATCGGTGATTCTGGCAAGTACACTTGTGATGCGTTGATTATCGCCACCGGTGCGTCTGCCCAATATCTCGGCTTGCCATCGGAACAAGCTTTTAAAGGTAAAGGCGTATCTGGTTGTGCCACTTGTGATGGTTTTTTTTACCGTAATGAAAAGGTGGCCGTGATAGGGGGCGGCAATACGGCGGTGGAAGAGGCCTTGTATTTGGCTAATATTGCGTCACATGTCACTGTCGTTCATCGGCGCGACGCTCTTCGTGCCGAAAAAATCTTGACTAATCGGCTACTTGAAAAGGAAAAGGAGGGCAAAGTAACCATTGAGTGGGACCATGTCCTTGACGAAGTGCTGGGTGATAAGAGCGGTGTTACTGGTATGCGTATCAAAAATGTCAAGGATAGCAGCACGAAGGATATTACGTTGCACGGAGTCTTTATTGCCATCGGGCACAAACCGAATACGGATTTGTTTAATGGCCAATTAGATATGAATAATGGCTATCTTGTGGTGAAAACCGGCTTAGAAGGCAATGCACAAGCAACAAGTGTGCCAGGTGTATTCGCCGCTGGTGATGTCTGCGATCATGTTTACCGCCAGGCGATTACTTCAGCCGCAACGGGTTGTATGGCAGCGTTGGATGCTGAAAAGTATTTGGACAGTGTTAATTTGTAAGGTAACTCGCAAAAAATACCATCAGGGGCAACCACAAGGAATTGGGGTAACCACAAGGGATTGGGGTAACCACAAGGGATTGGGGTAACCACAAGGAATTGGGGTAACCACAAGGGATTGGGGTAACCACAAGGGATTGGGGTAACCACAAGGGATTACCCCTACGAACCATTAATGACCGTAGGGGCAATCCTTTATGGTTGCCCCCAATCCGTTATGGTTGCCCCCAATCCGTTATGGTTGCCCTGGTAGATTATTTTTGGCGAGTTGCCTAAGAAGCGAACTGGCAACCATAATTAAGATCTGACCGGTTTTTGAAACCGGTCAGGTCTCAACAAATAAAATGCGTTATAAATATCAAGCGATAGACAGCCAAAAGCAGGAAATCAGCGGCATTCTGACGGCGGCCTCTGAACGGGACGCTGCCCGTCAACTTCAACGACGCGGGCTGGTGCTTATTTCCGTCACGCCGATAGACATAGTTCATACGACCAAAAAGATTGGTAAACCGAAAAAGCGCGATATTATTATTGTTTTGCATGAATTGGCGACTTTACTTGAATCTGATATTGCCCTGATAGAAGCGGTGGAATCTCTGGCGAGTTCCACACATCATCCATTGATTACCCAAACTTTTGCCGACATGGCGGCTCAATTGCGTCAAGGTACCGCCTTTTCCGTCACGTTGCAAGCGTCTCCACTTTCCGTACCTTGGTATGTCACGCAATTAGCCGAAGCGGGAGAACTCACCGGTAAACTGGCTTCCGCGTTGCGCGACGGTGTCGCTCAAATGGAGTATGAGGCGCGAATTGCTGATGAAATGCGTAATGCGATGATTTATCCGATTATCCTGATCGTGTCCGGGATTGCGGCCGTTTTATTGATTTTTACTTTGGTAGTGCCTCGCTTTGCCAGTATACTCAAAAATCGTGGCGATGATATTCCAATGCTTGCCCAATGGGTTTTAGGTACTGGCATGTTTTTTAATAGTTATTGGCAATGGGTGATCGGTGGTGCAGCGGTATTGGCTATTCTGGTGGGATATTTGTTGAGTCAACCGATATTACGCGCGAAACTGAGGGATGCGGTGGCAACCTTGCCGTTGCTAGGCATTTGGATTATCGAAGCTGAAACTGCCCGTTGGGCTGCAATGATGGGTACTTTACTTGATAACCGTGTTTCTCTGCTACTGGCACTTGATTTAGCGGCTCAAGGGATTAAGTTGCCCCGTTTGAGCGCCAAACTCTCTCAGGTGAGCAAAGCCGTCAAAGGTGGGACACATTTATCACAAGCCTTGCAAGAAAATGAGGCTCTAACGCCGACCGGACATAATTTGATACGGGCAGGTGAACGGGCTGGACAGTTGCCACGCATGTTGCGTTCATTAGCCAAACTATTGGAAGAAAGTGGACGGGTGCGAATCAAGCGCTTTTTATTGTTAATAGAGCCGGTGGCGATTTTAGTGATCGGCGGCGTAATAGGTGTGATTATTACCGGAGTGATTTTGGCAATTACCAGTGTGAATCAAATTCGCTTTTAGCGGTTAGGGAAGATAAATCCAATTTTTTAGAGTCTGTCGGGTGGGATTGCTAAGCACTTAGCAGCCCACCATCTACCCCAGCCATATCGTCACGAATAACTAACCGATGCTCAAAGTCGTGCAACGGATACTCGAACCGAAGATCAGCGAAGCTAAATAAACGGATTTTAGGAAAATTTTTATAACATGATGATTTTAAAAAATTTTAATCCGTTTGTTTCGAGTATCCGTTGTACTACTTTTAGAAAATCAGTCAGTTATTCGTTACGATAGGCCGCATTGAGCCCTTGGGATAGGCAAGCTACGGCTTGCACTCCAAAATAC
>Ga0233403_10000578_pt1 | contig 17335 bp, 11 predicted proteins | sample Na_oxic_1_MG_FD_179866 | JGI IMG/M metagenome (GOLD analysis project Ga0233403, IMG submission 179866) | Seawater microbial communities from Saanich Inlet, British Columbia, Canada - Na_oxic_1_MG | ecosystem: Environmental > Aquatic > Marine > Inlet | place: Canada: British Columbia | collected...
GTCGCATAGTGGGAGGGTATGTTCATACGGCTTGCTGTGCCTGCAAAGAGTATTCTAAATATGCGCCATAGTTGTTCACTTGATTGTTTGACAACCTCCGCCTTTTTTTCTTCCCAACGCTCGTTCAGTTTTTTAGACCACAGATAATAGTTGCGACGATCATTGTGAATCATGGTGATGCCGTCATATTTTTTTGGCGGCTTCCAAGTGAAACAGTCCTGATACAAAACTTGTGCGTCAAAATTATTCTCCTTGATCAAGTTTTCCACATACTGTTTTTGATGATGAGATAAGGTAATACCAGTAACGCGAATCTCTCTACGTGCGGCATAACGCAAGAACCCTCCCCAACCAGAACCGATGTCAAGTACTGAATGGTTCGGTTTGAGGTTTAAGGAATCAAATGCAAACTTTAATTTACGTTCTGCCCCAATTTCCAAACTCTCATCATCAGTTTCATAATTCCCCGGGGTATAAGTGTTGTAATCAACATCAGCTGCTAACAGTTGCAAATTGTTAGAGTCGTAATGTTTGGCGATCCAATCAGGATTACATTTAGTCCTGCCAAGCAATAATGGCTTAAGTCGCCGCCAAACCTTGAGCCAAGTATTTTTATCAGATAGGAGATTTTGGAACATGATAGCCTTAATAAGGTCTCCTTCTATATCAATATGCCCTTCAATATAGGCTTCCGCAATTTTCAATTGGTTAAGTGACTTCATGGCACTTAAGCCAATTTGATTACGAACATGTACTTCAAAGGCTGGAGCCTCATTTCCTATAGGAATACTGTTTTTCCCCGTCACATGTACCACAAATGAAAATGGTAACGATCCATATTTGGAAACAAATTTTGGAACCAACTGATCTATCAAAGAAATTAAACTCATAAGGTTAAGTACCTGAGCAAAAAATAAAGGGGTATTTTTGGTTGTGCCACAATGGGTTGTGATAAAAAAATTTTCGTGAAAAATTACCCATTTTTTTTATCGCCCCCCATTTAATAATACCTTCGCCAATTCACGGACATATAACAAGGGTTTTAAATGAATTCCTTAAAAATCAAATACTTTCATTTTTCATGTCCCAAAATGTTCCGAATGGCAAAATGATCAATTTTACCCCTATTCGGTATTTTAGATTAATAACCATAATTTTAATCCGTGAACTGGCGAAGGTATTAATTTAATTAATAGTATAGTTTATCAGATAAATTTTTTGGTTGGAGTCTGCCAGCTTTAGCTTGGTTCTGCCAAACTAAAGTTTGGACTCCTTTTTCTAAAAATCTATAATTACTTAAGGGATGCTCCCGAAAGGACACGCGCTATATTATATTGGTTTTTAAAATATGTCAAGCACTTTTTCAAAAAAAAATTGATTTGAGTTGCCAATTTCAGTACATCCTGAGTACCGGGAACGTTGGCGACTTTCAGCCCCAAGTAAGAAGAAACAAAATTTACCATTGCAGCATTGTGGTAAATCACATCAATCTGATTCGTTGCCAAAACCTTGAAGGTTGAGCGTTCCAGCACGAAGTTGCGTGACTCTGTAAAAAACCTTCAAGGTTGAGCGTTCCAGCACGAAGTTGCCAAAACCTAGGTTTCGTGACTCTACCTATTTTTGGAACGATCCCCTTTTCATGCTATTCTAAGTGATTTATTCAAAAGCAATGGATCAATCAATATAAACAAATATGATGAAGTTAAAAGACCCAAAACTACTTGTTCAAGCCGCCCCCTTTTTACGACAAAGCTTGACAACACCTAAAGCCATGCTAGATGTTATCTATGCCTTGGTACCAATAACCTTAGCATCTGTATGGTTTTTTGGCATCAGTGTTCTGCTGGTATTAATGGCAAGTATTGCAGGTGCTTTATTTACCGAATGGCTTTTTTCGCCCAAGCACTCGCTATTAGATGGTAGCGCAGTATTAACGGGCCTTTTGTTAGGTCTCACTTTACCTCCCAGCTTACCTTTATGGATGGCCTTTGTTGGCAGTATTGTTGGTGTTGGCTTAGGTAAAACCATGTGGGGCGGGCTAGGAAACAATCTTTTTAATCCGGCTTTGCTCGGTCGCGCATTTTTGTTGGCGAACTTTCCTAATGCTATGACCACTTGGGCACCACAGCCCGATGGATTATTTCATGTCTATTCCAGCAACTTTGCATGGCCCTTTATGCAGGCACCCGTCGATGCGGTAACCACCGCGACACCGCTAGGCTTAATGAAATTCCAACAAGAAAATACCCCACTACTAGACTTAATGTTCGGCAGTACAACGGGGTCATTTGGTGAAACCTGCGGCCTGCTTATTCTTTTAGGTGGTATCTATCTCATCTTGCGACGCAGTATTGATTGGCGGATTCCAGTAGCGATTTTAGCGGCGGTTATTGTTTTTACAGGCCTACTCTTTATCGTTGACTCAACACACTATCCTGATCCCTTATTTGCCGTCTTTTCAGGCGGATTATTACTCGGCGCGTTTTTTATGGCAACCGATCCCGTGACATCGCCGCTCACTCCTAAAGGCGCTTGGATATTCGGTATTGGTATTGGCATTATTGTTGTATTGATTCGTGTCTTTGGCGGATTTCCAGAAGGTGTCATGTATGCGATCTTATTGATGAATGCAACGGTACCCCTAATTGAACGTTATACACAACCACGCGCTTTCGGACATAGAGGAACCGCCAAATGACAAATAAAATCACCAAAATCGCCAAAGACGATAATCCCAGTCCGTTCAAACTTATCTTTACCTTGGGATTAGCGGGATTCTTATCAGGTATTGCCATTATTGGCATCTATGAGACAACCTTGCCCACTATCACCGCTTATAAAGCGAAGGTTTTACGCGAAGCCGTATTTAAAGTCTTACCGGGTGTCACGCAGATAAAAAAATTTCGCTATACCGAGGGAAACTTACAAGAAGCCGCCTCCGAAGCTCGGGATGATGACAATACGATTTATGGCGGTTACAATGAGCAAAACGTTTTAATAGGCTATGCCATTACTGCTGAAGGACCCGGTTTTCAGGACACCATCCGCATTCTTTACGGATACAATATGGAAAAGCGACTCGTTGTCGGTATGGAAGTTTTAGAAAGTAGGGAAACTCCCGGCCTTGGGGATAAAATCTATAAAGATGCTGATTTCCAAGAGAATTTTTCGGCACTCCAAGTAGAACCGAGCGTCGTCTTAGTCAAAAAAGGCGCAAAATCTGCTTCCAACGAAGTCGATGCCATTACCGGCGCAACGATTTCCTCCAAAGCGATTGTCAGGATCATTAATAAAGGCAATGAAAAATGGCTTGAAAGATTACTGAATAGTGAATAACGTGCCATTCTGGTTCCTACGTGTTGGCATGAATGCCTTTTCTGGGAAAAGGATTAAATCAAAACACGTAGGAGATGAGTTCTGTTATTCTCTGATCGCGGTGATTTTTGTGTTTCAATTGACCTGTAGGGGCGAACCTGTGTGTTCGCCCTCCTTAAGTTAATGGCATTGACGCGCCGGCGTGGGAACGCATTCCCATCGCGCCGGCGTGGGAACGCATTGGCGACGCGCCAGCGTCGTGGTTTATATTGCCCACACGGGACGCTGGCGCGTCCAGAATGGGTGGGAGCGCCAGCGCGTGGGAACCAGAAAAGCCTGTCCTTTAATTGAGTATCTCAGAATCACATTTCAAACCCAATTGGCATAGGAAAGAATCCTTTATTATAAACAATCCTTGTCGTTATAGGCTTTGGAAGGAAACTTGAACATCGTGAACTTTTTTTCCAGATTGATAATTTAATTCTATAGCTGTTCAGATAAATTTTTTGGCCTAAAGACCTGTCAGGTTTCTAAAACCTGACAGGTCTGATCGTTTTGACTTTTATGAAAGCCTATATTTGTTTTATTAATTATCTTTGTTAATTCAATGGTTCGGACAGTTTTTATAAATGGTTATTACAGGATTTTATATTTTTCGCCAAAATTTAAAAAATGCCTAAATTTCAATTAGTTATAATTTTAGGTGGTTCTAACTTTTAAAAACTGTCCGAACCATTGTTAATTGGTACCTAAAAAAGGCAATAAAATTATATTTTTCTTAAAATTCAAAGAGTTAAAATTTTTTAATCCCTATTCATGAAAAACCGTTTTTTTAATAATTTCAAAAGGTTACAAGTCTAATTTCCTTTTTTAGGTAGTCTATCAGTTTCCTTAATATTTAGTACTTTGGCTCAGGGGAATGATCGGATTGGTGCTTCGGGGCACTCATGAAAACAAGGCAACCCCAAACGAGCTTCATAACTATAGACACATCACACCAATCCGATCATTCCTCCGAGCCAAAGTACTAAATATTAAGGGCTGAGTAGTTACTATTTTTAAATCAATGACTTATAAAAAACTTGATCATCAAGTTATAATGTTTTATGATTCCTTATTACAATGGTTTGGACAGTTTTTTAAAAATTCGCCTATTTATTTTTAAACGATTAGGACTTACGCATTGACAAAAGAAGTATTTTATGAAACGGTTTAAATTCAAGGAGTTACCATTTTTTTACGGAGTCATTTTTTTGTCATTTGCAAAATTTTGAGTGACGTAATTTTTTATAACTATATGATTTTTATAAAGAAAATATTTTATTCCGTTTATCAATGCGTAAGTCCTAGATATGATTTTAAGTTATTTAAAATTATCATTTTTGAAGCATGTCATTTATAATGATAAGCTTGATAGTGACAATTTTTATAAGTTTTAATAAACACCCCTTATTTCTAAAATTCAATTATTAATTAAGAAATATCCCCATGTTAAATAAGTTACTCAATCTATTTATCGTATCGATAACGCTATTGCTTACTGGATGCCCATCACAGCCTATAACACCAAGTCATCCTGTACCCATTGAGCCAAAATTACATACGCTCGGACTTCCCTCAGCAGCCAAAATTTCGGAGTCCTATGTCAATACATGTCCAGATATGAAAATAGTGTCCAGTGCGCGTAGTACAGAGATACTTTTTCCCTCATATTGTCTTGGTCGATCCATCTCGCTTACTTTGAATGGCATTGTATATACGACTCAGCTCTCTGTGGTGCCTCAAGCTTTGGTGCCTAAGCAACAACCAGAAGTTCTAGCAAAAATTACGCTTCCTTCGGATGCGGTTATTATTGATTGGACTAAATGTCCAGAAATAGAAGTCTTTTCAAAATTGGGCGGCAAAGAGGTACATTTTCCAAAAAGATGTTTTGGTAAAGGTGTTGAAATATCGACAGGTAATCAAGTCCGTCCTCTTGATGATTTTGCCTATAAATCACAGAGTCAACCAGAAAAAGTTACTACTCAATCCGAACTAGAACGTCGGAGGCAACGGAAAAAAAGGCAACAGGAAAAAAGGCAACAGAAATTACAACGAGAACAGAGGAAACAACAAGAAGAATTACAACGAGAACAGGAAAGGCAACGAAAATTACAACGAAAACGGAAAAGGCAACAGGAATTACAACGAGAACGGGAAAGGCAACGAAAATTACAACGAGAACGGAAAAGGCAACAGGAATTACAAAAACGAAAACAACAAAAGCAACAGAAATTACAACAATTACTAAATTTGGGCAATTGGCATATAGAAAAAAAAGCCAGAGGAAAAACGAATCACCAAAATGCGGCGGCTACGTGTCGGCGGTTAGGAATGCAATTGCCCGAAAAAGGTGTATTGGTTAATGGGGCTAATCGTGGTAAAATACACCTCAGTCGCTCAGGTGAATGGAGTGGTAATTCTACTACCCGTGAGGCTTATGCTGTAAAAGATAATAAATCCATAATCGTGGAGAAAAGTTTACAATTACCTTATCGCTGCGCTAAAAGGGTGAAATGATGAAACCAATTAAGTTAGGCACAACTTTTTTTACAAAATTTTCTATCAGTCATATTTTGATAGTGGTTATACTATTAGTGGTATTACTATTACCTGTCATCGTTTCGTGGATTTATCTGAATGCTTTTTACACGACACAGGAAGTCGGTTGCGATGGCGATTTTTGGCAGGCAACTATTGAAAGTCATTTTTCATTTCCTTTTGTATTTTTTGGGAAAATGTTATTAACTAATCCCTACATGTGGATTGTCTTGTTTTTTGGCATTGGGTTTACGATTTTTTGTTTTAAAATGGGGTTTCAGTGGTTGCGATTACGTGATTTTCCCCTAATTATTGTAGGCTCTTTTTTGATTCTTTCTATTCTCGGTGGTTGGGCTTTTTGGCAAAGTCTTGATTTATTTGCAAAATCAAAGATTGAAGAGAAATTAACGGATAATGACTACCGTTCTGGAATGTTTAATCGCAATTTAGAAACCTTGGGTAATGCTTTAGCTAATCAAGTGGGTATAGTGTTGCTCTCTCAAGAACTGAAAAAAGCGGCACGTCAGGCGCGTTTTTCTGATGATTATTTGTTGGATAGAGTTGGAGTGCAAGCGGCTGCACTATTTGATAAAACAAATTCAAGGCTTGCATTGTTTGAAACCTGTAAAGAATCAACGGGGATCAAGATTTTGATTGAAGAAAAAGATGATGAAGGCAATTCCACAGGTTTTACTGATGATCCTAGGGAAGTTTCAATTGATGCGATTATGCCTATTGGGTATCAGAACATTGCGAAAAAAGGGGGATTAGGAAAAAAATTCGATTACTTTATTGATGTTTTTGGCGTACATTATTTATTTAGTTGGTTTTGGTGGGTTTATTATTTTCTTATTCTGATACCAGTATGGATTTTTGTAGTTGTATTTGTTTTTTATAGAACTGCTGTACTAAAAGTAAAAGGAGATTTATAACATGGCCAATCTATTTTGGTTAGGGGGTACAGGGGCTAACGTGGCGATGGCTTATGCCCGAATGCAATATTTGGGTCTCATCCCGATTGATCGCAGCAATAGCCGCCATTTTTTTATTGATTCGCCGGAAAATTTTGGTCGAACGGATGAGGTTGAACATTATGATCGGAATGTCGGTGTTAATGCCCTGATGACTTTACTAAAATTCCAAGAAGGATCACAAATTTTTAAATTAGTTCCTCCTTCTTATAAGAATTTTCAAGAATTTCTGAATATCCATCCTAAAATGGGAATATTCTATCAGGGCATTGAGGATTATTGTGGTACTGATATTGGCACGATACCAGTTAAACATGGTAATTACTATATTCCGACCATAGCTTCTGCAATAACGCATACTCAGTCCGAATCCTTAGAGAAAATGAGAACAAATGAGCAAAACTCTATTATATGTTCATCCTCATATGGTGGCACTGGTGCAGGTGTTGGACCTTTCCTTGCCAGTTATTTGCTAGAGCAAGGGCATATTGTAAAAATTATCCATCTTAATCATTGGCTTATTGATGAAAGCAAGAAAGAAGTCAAAAGGATTATCCAACATAATGAGGTGGCTAATAGTTTTTATATTGGCTCCTTACGTCAAAATTTAGAAGAACGGAATTTGGCTGATAATCTTAAACATTTCTTATTTCATGTTCCAGAAGGTTGGCAGCAACAAACACCCCCGGGGCAGAATAGCAATACGACTCAAGAAGTGTCTAATCCTTATCCCTATTTTGTCGCAACCCATATTCATCGATTATTGACTCCGGCTCCCGGGATAGAGTACCCCGATGGTATTTTTAAAGTTAGCATTGATCCTCGAATGATGGAAAACAATCCAGCATTCATGTATGCCTATGCCTATACAAGATTGTGCGCTTTGACAAAGGAGGGGCCGTTTAGGGAATTTGATTTTGTTCTCCAACTGATGAACTCAAAATTACCTTATTGGGGTTTATCTCAAATCAGATGGGAAAAATCGTTTTTTCTTAACATGCGTGATAAATGGTACGGAGATGAAATACGCCGAAATGAAGCACTTCGTGCAATAAAAACACGATTAGACAGTAAAAAAGCAGGCTATGTATTAAATTGGCCCGGGTTTCAAGTTAAAGAAATAGACCCACCCGTAGTGGACGCCCCCCCTATTCGCTTATTGTCTTATCCAACCGTTTTTGCCTCCTACTTTTATTTTTTGAGTCATTTAGAAGAAAGTCACAATACAGAATTTCAAGAGGCTTATTTGGCTTTAGTGGCCCTCGTTATTACCAAACGTGTTTATGCTGAAATAGATACCGATGTTGACAGCCTCAATTATGATAAAGTAACGGGTGCCATGCCATTTAGCCTATCAGATAAAACTGAAGTTTTAGGCTATGTTGCTAAAAAGGGGGTTTATGTTTGGCCTCTGCTGAAACATTTAAAAGAATTACAAAACCGGTTGAGAACTGACAATACCTTGCAACAAGCTTTACGTACAATACACGAAATGACTTCAGAACAGTTACCGTGGCAGGAAGATGACCCTTTAGCTCAGGCCTTAAGAAGCTGGGCTGGTACTAATGTCACTGGTGAACAGCAACGTTCTGTATGGACTAATTTGTCTTTGTTTCAGGAAATAAAATCAATCTCTGGCAAAGAATTTGCCACCAATCATCAATATAAGGTTAGTCAGATTATTGCTCCTCATCAAGGTGAGAATTGTGATATTATTTTTCATCTCCAAGAAGCGGATAATGGCATATCCGTTCCAGCCAATCAATATAATTTATTTGTGATTGATAATCCGGGAAATGGATTAAAAATTCTTCAATACACCAATGTGCTCAAAAATGGTTACAGCAAAAAGATTTTTCGTAAAAAAGAAATAGCCCAAAAATTAATTCTTAACTACCGTACTATTTTGGACTTGTCTGAAGTTAAGAACGAAAATTATGAGGTAGAAATTTTACATCCTCGTCATATTTTGGCTAATCATACGTTTGAATTTTCTTTAGTTGAAGATAGCGCTATTGGTAAGTCTGTCGTTCCTTGGCCTTTACGCAAGAATTATGTCAGTTGCCTAAAACCGCTAGAAGGGTGGCATTCCGATACTAACGTCAATTATCCGACTCTAACCGGCGAATTTGTCGATATGCGTCCTCATCGCATTAAAAACTGGGGCGTGGTAACTGAAGTTGATCCTATCAATGCTTCTGAGTTTATGGTAAAACTTCACAGTACGCTTTTTGGTGAATCTAATGCTAAGGTTAGACAATCTGAGGCCAGTTACCAAGGTTATATTTGGCCTTGCGATTTCCAAACGAAACGCCTTTTAAAAGATTGGAAATACTACAGTATTATGGTGACTGCAGCACCAGAAACAATAATCTTAGCTAATGAGGTGGCAACGACAATTACAAATGATAGTTCAACAGTTCAAGAACAATGGTTTTTTTATCAAGAGGATTGGCAACAATTAAAGACTATACGGCCAGATATTCATATCGGTATTTGTCAGGGGAACCCTCCTAAAGCAATTGCCTTGGAGTACTTTGACAAAAATGCAGCACTTTATTACGGTGCCTATTTTCCGATCATGCCTGCTACTACTAAAAATTTTGATAATGCACAAGCTACTTTGGGTATTGACTTTGGTACATCTAATACTTGTGCGGCGGTTGATATAGGTATCAATACTGAAAATACTACGATTCAAATGAATCCATCTGAATTGCTATATCCGATATTTGCAAGTCATCTTTGGCAAACAAATGATTTATTGGATTTTGGTTGGGTACCTTATTTTAGTATGCCACGTTCTGGTTTGGTTCGAGGAACAGCCAAAATTTTTCCGACGGGACTTTGTCGTTTTAAGGAAGCTGTTTGGGAACGAATTGAACTTCATCTACAAGATGACGGTACACTACAATTTAATGCCTCTAATAATGAGCCACATTTACCCTTAGTAGATTTCACAATTCCGGGAGATAAGCTCAAAGAACAGGTTCGCAACGCGGTTACCGTATATAACCTGAAGTGGGAACCTAATGATAAGCGCAAACTTATTTACTGGAAAGATTTCCTGACAACCTATTTACTCTTTTTAAGTGCTCATTTATTTATGGGTTCTCAATTTAAACATACTCGTTTTAATACCTTAAACGTCAAAACAACAATCCCGCTTAAGTTTAGTCAAACTCCAGTCAAAGTGGATAACCTTGATTTTTCCAATATGGAGGATGCTTTTAAAACGGTTCTAGCCTCTGCGGTTAAAGATGTAAGCCAATTAACAGGTTTATCCTTAACCTTAAATAATAAAACAGCTTTTTCTTATGAAGCAGTAGCCCCACTTCGTGCAGATTGGCAATTATTAAATAATAGGACTGGATCACTTTTGGTGGTCATAGATGTAGGTGGTGGTACAACAGATGTCGCTGTGTTAAAGGGGACCACTTGTATTTCTACCAGTAGTTTTGTCTTCGCGGGCAATAATCCTTTTGGTGAAACTTTTGGTGAGGATTATATGACTGCACAGATATCCTTGAGAAACAGATCGGATAATAAAAGGGAAGGGACAATAACGGGTACGCAGGAATTACACCGTTTTCTTGATTTGATCGCAGCTTATACAGCTTTGCTTACGGGTGCTGCTATTTTGCAAACTGATTGGAAGGCAGACAAAATCGGGGATATCAAAATATGTCTTTATGGGCAAGGCTGGCATTTAGCTCAATTCCATGGCGATATTCATGGCAAGCCCAATGCGGATTATGTAGAAGAAATCATCAAAGAACATATTTTGGCCATTTTTAATGATAAAGTGCGTCCTGAACTGGGGGAAAATGGACAACAATATGCTAAATTGGACAAAAACAATATTTCAATTAGAAAAAATGCGACACAATCAAAAGTATCCTGTTCATTAGGGGCTATTGAAGCGCGTTCGATTAATGTGGAAAATGCAAGAGAAATGACTTTTGTGGGGATATCTTCCAACAGCGAAAACGGAATCAAATGGCATGAAAAAGCATGTGATAAAGAAATACGCCATAAAGAAACGATTGCATTGGAAGCAGTGTGCCCTAACTTGTTGCTTGAAAAAGGTGCCCTAAAATTACTCCTAGAAGATAATTGGGATAATATGAACAGTATGCTTGATCTCTTTGTCAATGGTTTTTTGAAGCGCAACTATGTTGAATATCTTTTAGAAACTGAAATTGGAGGTTACGATCCCACGCAAAAGGGTAATGTTAAGATGAAGCTTGATATTATCAACAAGGATATTTTACCTGCCCCAGACAGTAAACCGAACCAAAACGTTGCGGATGATATTGGTATTCCTAATGAGAATGATTAACTCACCTTACTGAGTTGTCTAATAAAGTTTTATTCGGTTAGAAAACCTTCGGGGAGCTAACTCGGAGGTTTTTGAAATTGGCAGTTTTTGAAAAGGTGTTAAATCCGTGCTCAAAAGTTTAATCATTTTTCATCCCCAAATTGAGTACAACGAATTTTAAAAAAACAACGAATTTTCCACTTATAAACTTTCAGAAAAATCTAAAACGATCAGACCTGACAGGTTTCCAAAACCTGTCAGGTCTTTAGGCCAAAATATTTATCTGAAAAGCTATATTCGTTGTTTTTTTTAAAATTCGTTGTACTCCTTTTTCAGGTGAAAAAATTATCTACCATTTTCTAGTAGATTTAACACCCCAGTTTGAAACAAAAAAAAATTAACCACAATAGATTGATATTTATGAAAAATTTTATGCAAAAAATAGGCTTAAATATCATTATAATCTTACTCAGTTTAGGAAACTGGGCAGTATTTGCTGATACTTGTGAGGAAATTATTACAAAACCTGATCCTTGGCAAATTTTTTACGAAGAGTGCCTTGATAAATCAAATCAAGTCAAAGCGAGTATACCATTAGCGGTAAACTTCATTATAAAAAAAAGTCAGGAAAAGAAGGGTGTTTATCCTTCATCAAGTCACATACCCGAGTTATTTGTCAAAATGAAACTGTTGAAAATAACCAATTCTCAAGTATGTGACTTGGTAAAAATATATTCAAAGCATGAAGAATCAAAACAAAATGTTTATCAAGAATGGTTTACATACTTTAGCTGTGATAAAAAACCAAAAGTGAGTGATGATTTAAGTGATAATTTAGATGATACTGATGGTTATCGTGTTAATTTATTTTGGTTATCAATTATAGTTTCAATTTTTTTTATCATCAATTTATGGTTCATTTTTTTGATAATCATTATCTATCATAAGTGGTGGGTACGCCCTCTGATTCAGGAAGTACAAGAGGAAATTAGCAATATTAGTGATATTCCGGTGACACAAAAAAAATTCTATTCACCAACACATAAAGGGGACAACACTAAAGATATAGCAACTTCAAATCAGATACAAACAAAACCTTCTATTTCTTCACACCAAACATCTGATAATCCGGTTAAAGAAGAAATACTTATTTTAAAAACAGTAGCCACTCAATTGTTACAAATTAGAAATATGGATGAAGGAAAAAAGATTGTCAAAACTGCAACACAAAAAATAGACTATTTGAAAGTTGCTTATGGAATTCCAAGTCAAGAAGCTGGTGAACAAAAAATATTTAGATTTGATATTAAACATCCAGAAACTATCAAAAGTATCAGAGACATTTATACAATTGTTAGTTTAGAAAAAATGGAACATACCATTAATTTTTTAGTGCCTTGCGGTATAACTGGTAGAGTACCCTCTACTTTATTAAGTTTATTTTATAGTGTCGATCCAAATGTATCAGCTATCCGACAATTAGATAGCCATACACCTACTAAAATTCATGTTCAATTTAATAAGCAAAAAGAAATCATTTATTTTACCGTCAAACAAATGGGAAAACTCGTATGAAACATTTTTTTTATTGGGCAATACTTTTAGGTAGTTTTTTGTTTAGCCTACCTGTTTACAGTGTCGTTTATATGGAATACAGCCAAGCCATGGTTGATGCGTTTACAGATTCCAAGAACCAATCCTTTATTAAGCATATTACCCGGGGAGAACCCATTACCTTTTATGCGGTACACCCTGAGAAAGGCACCGGATACCGACAGCAATTTGGGGAAAAACCCTTTGAGAAACTGAAGGAATGCTTTTCTCAAGATAGGTTGAATGATACCTGTGATGAAAATGATAACCTGCAACGTCATCCTGATTCTTCTATAGACTTCACCTTTTTGGATAAACTGAAGATTTCCTCAATAAATGTGGGGGTACTCTTTGCCAGTTACACTGGAAAAATGCGGCAATTTAAACAGTTTTTACAGAAGAAAAACCGCCCTTTTCACCTGTTATATCATGTTTCAAAGAAGAAAAAACTGTTCTACCTTTCTTTTGGGCAGATTAAAAATGGTAAATTATTAGTGGGAATACACCCATTTCAGCGACAAGATCAAACAACCCAATGCTCTGCTACCTGTATAAAAAAGCGGGTAAAATTTTTGGATAACTGTTTTTCAGGTAGATTGCCCGGATATTTGCAAAGAGTAGATTACCGTTATCCTGATAAACCATTATTGCCGAATAAGTATATTAGATGTCCAGCCGGCAGTTTTCCGCCTAAGCCCGTTTTACCAAGACATTTAACGACTTTGGAGACGGGTGTTTCAGAAAGAGGTTACTATCGTGATTTAAAAACCTGTTGGAACCAGAGTGGTATTCCATTGCCTAATGAAATTCCAACCAATGTGGGTATAAAAATGGAAATTGATTTGACGGTATTGCCAGCAAATCCTAAACAATTCAATAAGTTGCCTAAAGCGGTGAAAAAGATGTTAGCTTCTTTTGCGAAGGTGTCGGTGGGTACTTATACGCAGTCGATTATGCGTACTGTGCGGGTTGAGTTTTTGAATTGTCAATAAGCCCAAGCTTTAGGAGCAATGCCATTTAAGGGCAGACACGCAGGTCAGCCCCTACAAAATTCCGCATATTTAGCGGCTGTAGGGGCGAATCTGTGTGTTCGCCCTAGCTTTAGGAGAGGAGTACTATATAAAAATGTTAGATTCTCTGTATATTAAGAATTTTCGTCTGTTCAAAGCACTAGAAATTGAGCGGTTAGGTAGAGTCAATCTGATTGTTGGAAAGAATAATTCTGGTAAGAGTTGTTTGTTGGAAGCGTTATATATCTACGCTAAAAATGCTTCTCCTAGAATCCTCTATGAACTGATTGAAGAAAGAGGAGAAAATTGGGCAGATATAATGCAACAGGAACCCTCCATAACGGAAAGCCCATTTTGCCATGTTTTTCATGGTTATCAATTGCCAGAGTTGGGTAGTCATGGTATAGAAATCGGTTCTCTTAAACAGATTAAAAATAGAGTAAAACTTCATCTTTATGCATACAGAACCATTGAAAATGAAGCCGAAAGACGGCTGGTTCGTATTAATCAGCAACAATTATCAGAGATAAATGATGCGGAATTAGTTATAGAGGTTGAAGAAGGGGGTGAGTTTAAATTTCGATTTTCTATAACTGAATCTTCCACAACTAATAGATGGCGTTTACCTAAAAATGCTGAAACAAAACAGAATGTTCTACATGTTCCAACCAAACAATTGAATGACGACACCGTAGCGGAATTGTGGGATCGCATACTTCTAAGCCCGTCTTTAGAGGAAGAAGTTAAAAATGGTTTGCGACTCATTGATGACACTATCCAAAAAATTGTTGTTGTTGGAAGAAGAAGGGAGATTCCCATGTTGATTTACGAAAATAACAAAAAACAACTCCCTCTAAAAAGTTTGGGCGATGGGGCAACACACCTTTTTCATATTATTCTTGCCCTCGTTAATGCGCGTGATGGTTTTTTACTCATTGATGAATTTGAAAATGGCTTGCATTACACCATACAACCTCAAGTGTGGGATTTTGTTTTTAAATTTGCCACGCATTTAAATGTTCAAGTTTTTGCGACAACCCATAGTTGGGATTGTATCACTGCTTTCCAAACAGCCTCTCAGAACAGTAAAGAAGAATCCATACTCTTTCGATTGGGGCGCAGCGCAAGAAAAAGTAATCAAGGTTATGTGATTGCCACAGCTTACGATAAACACCGTTTGCAAACGGTGACTCAAGCAGAGTTAGAGGTACGCTAAAAATGACATCAGGGATATCAAGAGAAGAAGCAAGGGCAACTCTGCTAGTAGAAGGTCGATGTGATGTTGATTTTTTTAGTCGGTTGTGTCGTTTATGGCAGATTAATATTTCAATTCGACCGCCCAATGAATGTGGAAATGTTTTAGGCGGTGGTGTATCCAAAATCCCTAGTATTTTACCCGAATTACTTGATAATCTTGCGGACGAGAATCAAGCACTCCAAAAATTGGGGATTGTCGCTGATGCTGATCATACGGGTATTAGCGGTGGTTTCTCTGAACGCTGGAGCCAATTAACTCGCCCCCTAGAAGAGGCCGGTTATGTTATCACTTCACCCCCTACCCAAGCTTATGAAGGTAGCGTATTTAAAAATGATGACGGCTTGCCGGATGTTGGTTTATGGCTTATGCCTAATCACAAAGATGATGGTATGTTAGAAGATTTAGTCAAACAAACAGTGTGCGAGGGGCAACAACATGATTTATTAAACAAAGCGATAAAGTGTCTTAACGAATTGCCAGTTCACCTTTTTGAACCGGAAGGGCGACATCACCGTCGTACTAAAGCAACAATTTATACTTGGTTAGCATGGCAAGAAAAACCGGGGCAAGATTTAAGGGTTCTATTGGATTTTGAAAAACCCGAAAAAAATTTGATTGACATATATTCGTCTGAAATAAGCGCGTTTAAAAATTGGTTGAACCGTGTATTTACCATGTAGATTTAATTTTCATAACAATTTAATGTATCTTAAAAGTAGATATAACAGCCTAATGGCACTTATTTAAAACATTTTATTGTCTGAATCAGAATTTGCAGAATTTAAGAATTTCAGAATTTGCATTAGAATTTAGAATGATGAATAAGGTATTAATTCTGTTAATTTTAAAATTCTGTTAATTCTGATTCAGACAATAAATAGGTGGAAAAACTTGATCAACGTTATCGAATCATGGAAGATCGTGAATATGAAAACCTGCGAGAAAAAGGTATTACAAATGCCATCAAGAAAAGAGATATTGAAATTGCTAAAAAGATGCTTAAAGAAGGCGTTGAAATCACATTAATTGCTAAAATCACTGGCCTGTCTTCTGATGAATTGGCTGTTTTATCATTTTGACTATTGTTTAACTTTTAGAAAACGACTAATCAAAAATGAAAAACTTAACTTTTGCGAGTTTCGTTATTGGTGTTGTGGGCTTAGTTATTGCTCTATATGCTGTAGGAATTACATTATATATTATAGGAATTAGTAACTATCCTACTTCTGCCCAAAATGATCCTTGGAAATGGATAACTTTGCCTTATAAACATTCTTCTTTGGATAGAGAAAAAAAGTATAATTTAGATGAATTTCTGATAGGAAACGAGGATACACCAATTACACATCTTTTTGTTTTGGATATAAGTCGATCCACTGGCAAAATTCTTAAACCTACATGGTACGATGAAGTCGTTAAGTACTTACTAGAAAAACGCCTCTTCACAGATAAGAAAGAAAAATTAGTCAACTTGAAAAAGGACAGAATTGATAGTTTTGATGCTGCTAAAATTAGGTTGTATCAACTCCTAATGGAATCCTTACCAACTAATAAGAACGTATCTTTTGCGGTTTTAACACTGGGAGATTATGGTACTAGGATTTTTCCAGTGGGTTCTTTGTCAACTATTGTTCGCCAAAATACTATTAAAATGAATATTAAGAAAGTTATTGAATTAACTCGTGATTTGGAGAGAAATGGAGGAGATACAAATTTTGAACATTTGTTTAAAGACGTTGTTTTATCAGATTATAAGGAAAAAATTAACTATGAAGGCAATACACCATCCTTTATAGTAACTATTTTAAGTGATATGTATCATGATGTTGAATCTCAACAAAAAAATGATGGACAAGCATATTTGAACGAGTTAGAAAATAAAATAAAAATTTTTTCTAATAAAAACGTTAAGGTAAATCTGATTACCATGCCAACCACATACCGTGATGATGGTTCTAGCACCCAAATTACGCAATTTTTTCGTGATTATCGTCAAGATTGGTATCGCTTAAAAGAAAAGAATATTGTGGACAAATTTAAAAATGAGGATTTTTTATTCCCCCTAATTTATAGTGAAAAAACAGTTCCTTTATATTATGAAAAGACTTCTTCTGATCTTATCAATAATATAAAAATATCAACCACACATAAGGGTAAATTTATTAGACTTGTCCCGAAATAATAGCCTATAAATTATTGATTAACAACGTATTTTTAAATTCCATAATCCGGCAACTTGAAAAATAACCTCATCAACCCAATTTTTAGTCATGTTGTTACGAAATTT
>Ga0233403_10000579_pt1 | contig 17312 bp, 16 predicted proteins | sample Na_oxic_1_MG_FD_179866 | JGI IMG/M metagenome (GOLD analysis project Ga0233403, IMG submission 179866) | Seawater microbial communities from Saanich Inlet, British Columbia, Canada - Na_oxic_1_MG | ecosystem: Environmental > Aquatic > Marine > Inlet | place: Canada: British Columbia | collected...
TCGATTGGGATTGATTGTTCACTGCCATTAAGTTAAGCATTGGAGTCCAAACCTTCAGATTTGGAAGCGTTTGATATTTAAGCCGAATAATCCAAATCTGAAGGTTTGGATTCCAATAATCATTCCTTAACTTAATGGCATTGGATTGATTGTTACATTCGACGATTGACAAAATCTGTTACATTATCAAATTGCATAAACGGATTACTTTTTAATTGCGCCGCTATTGTTGAGGAAGGCTGTTGGGCATAATGATGGCCGGGGTGTATAACCGTTTCGGGCGGTAGTTCGGAGCCCAATTTTCGCAAAGAATGGTACATTTGTTCTGGTGAGCCACCCTTTAAATCACAGCGTCCACAACCATCCACAAATAAAGTATCACCAGTTAGCAAATGCCCATCAAGATAATAACAGGCTGATCCGGGGGAATGTCCCGGAGTGTGTAAAACCTCAATTTTGGTATTGCCGAGTTGAATTGTGTCACGATCATGATGCAGAGCCGGCTTATTCAATTTATACCCCCAAAATTGAGCCTCAATTTCTAACAGATGAACTTGTGCAGCGTAAGTATTTAATATTTCGGTCAGTCCATTAGTATGATCATGATGACTATGGGTAAGTAAAATATCAGTTATATCAAGGCTTTGGTGCTTAGCAAGGGCAATTAATTTCGCAACTTCCCAAGCCGGATCGACTACAGCGGCTCGACTTGAACTATGATCTTGAATAAGATAAACAAAATTATCCATTGGCCCTAATTCGAGGGCATGAATAGAAAATGAGCGAATATCTTTCATGGCTTATTTAGAAAAAGGGAGAAGAAAAAAGGGACACAATCGTTTCAAGTGCAAATAGTAAAATGTAATTACTTAATTAAGTATCCCCATTCGTTGGCAAATGGATTGTACCAAAGTGCCAGAAAAAATAAAACGTAACGGTCCTTCATGTCGCATTTGTGCAAGGTACGCCACTCCTAACCAAGCAGAAATCTGTAATGCAAAGTACGCCTAGAACGAATAACCAACCAGAAATCTGTAATGTGACATTGTCAAGTTGAGCACGTCAAAATAAATCTTGTCAATCCTCTTTGAAGCCTTTGATTTGATGGATACATTGTTGGTACTTGACACTGGTGGGTTTATTACCTACCATGACTTGGTTCAGCCGGATGCCCGGCTTTTCCAAACAAGCTCTATTATATTTAGGAAATTCCAAGTGGTAAAGATGTTATATACCAACCTTCACTACTAAGTTTGTTGGTAATTATTAATTAATATCGAATTAGTATTGCGTTATCCTTTATTGTTTTAGGAAAAGTGTTACCAATTTACTTGTGTTTGTGGTTGATTGCGGTTGCCCCCTATAGCCGTGGCAATAAAATTGGCTACCAACTCGCACGCCCTTGATAGGGATATAAATAGTGGAATTATGATAACTGGTAAGTTTTAGAGGAGTTTTTGTGAACGTAAATCGTGATAAACCGGACTTGTGGAAAGTTGATATTGCTAAATCAGTTGAATTTTATAACAACTGGTTTATAAAATTTGCACCAAAAGCGTTCCGGGAAACCAGAATAAAAACAACTAAGCAAGTCGAAGAAGCATTACAGTGGACTGAAAATTTGACCAATATACGACCGGAGACATTACAGCGCTACCCATCGGTTTTACCAATGTTACGCATGACTACATGTCCACCCATTGCTCGTGATCGTTTAATAGGACTGGCGGGAGTCTCACCAAACCTTGTGACAAATATGGAAATTTATGAACGCATTCCGCCACGAATGGACAAACAAGATTTGCTTGAAAATCTGCAAAAGGTCAGTGTGATTATAGAAAAAATGGCTGATCCGGATATTTTTGTTTGGAAGGAACGAGGCGACAAAGGCACCGAAGAAGAAATACACCGTGCCTCAACAGTCGTTGCCGATCGGCTTTGTGGTGTCGTTGCTGGTCCGATCATCCGAAATGCACAAAAACAACGTCAACTTGCCGCAATGAAGGCATGGTTGGAAGCAAATAGTTATCGTGAACTTAAACCCGGTGAAGCGGAAGGTTTTTTATCTATGCCACCCGGTACATTTTCTTTCCATTTCAACGTTCCAATAACACTGGATAATGGAAGGAATGTCAATCTTCCAATTGACGCGGTCATTATGCGTAAAGATGCCAAAGAAGGTAGTTTTCCGGTACTATTTGAGGCCAAATCCGCCGGTGACTTTACCAATACTAACAAGCGTCGTAAAGAAGAGGTAATAAAAAAGCAACAGCTTCGGAAAACTTATGGTGAGAATATAAATTTTTATCTATTCTTATGCGGTTATTTTGATTCTGGCTATTTGGGATATGAAGCTGCTGAGGGAATTGATTGGGTTTGGGAACATCGTATAGATGATCTAACACAATTGAATTTTTGAGTCATGAACTTTTGGCGTTGGTCATAATTTGCTGAAAATCGCCTATAGACATTCAGATAAATAAATTATCACTAAAAACTAAAAACCTCCGAGGTTTCCAAAACCTCCGAGGTTTGGCTACATTGAAAGTTTTCACAATACCCATTAGGCAAGTGAATATTATTTACTCACTCTAACACTGGAAAAAAAAACGGAAATGAGAAAACGATACATTTTTATGGCCCTGAGCGTTTTGTTATCGCTCATTATGGGTGTTAACAATACAATAATTGGCGTACTAAAAGCTGCGGAAAATAAAGAGGCTATAAACAAGAAGGTAGTAGTAGAAGCCCCGGCGGCTGATGAGAAAACCGTGTCGAAGGAACCCACGCTCCGTAATGATGGTGAAACTCCAAGTAGTGTGGAACCATCGCCGGATGTAGATTTGGTTAAAGACTTTTTGGGTTCAGAAGTCATTCAGATACTTTCACAACCAGAGCGTGTTGAAAGTTTTCAAGTGGGGCCTGAACTGGCAGAACCAACAGTGCCTGAAAAAAGTAAGTTGGGCGGATTTCCCATCCTAAATGTAGGGCCGAAACTGAGCAAAGAACAGATTAAAAAGTTCCAAAGCTTGGTTTTGAATGGAAGTAGTTATAATTGGAAGGTAGCTAAACGCTGTTTGTTCCGTCCAGAAACCGGTTTCCTTGTTGTGAAAGGAGATAGTGTCGTGGAGATTTTATTATCTAGTTGGTGCGGTATGTGGTCTTTTACTTCTAAGGGCCAAGAAAAAATAGAGGATTACGATCCAGTCCAAGAAAAAGTAGATGCTTTTGTGGGCATTTTATTTCCTAACAAACCGTAAGGGGATGTATCAAATGTTGTCTAAAAATCAACCAAACATGTTGTCGTTTTTCCTAGTTACTTTGGTGGCACTTTTTCCAATTCAATTAATGGCAGCAGCTACGCTTCATACCATTATTGTTGCCGATGTGACTGATACTGGTATTGGTGCTGACGTTGATCAAGCGAAGTTGCAAAAGTTGGAGGACGCAATTGAAAGGGCAACTTGTTTGAAAGTTAAACGTCAGGTTATTCACGTTGGTAGAGGAAAAAGTGATGAGGTGAAAAAAGCGGTGAGCGAATTATCGGTAAATCCGGATGATGTCGTGTTTTTTTATTATTCCGGTCATGGTGCCAACTTGGGTGACGGTTCTATATGGCCAGTTTTGGCAGTGGAGGGTCAAAGAACTCGAAAAAAACGGCTTGTAAAGCTCGAATGGGTTAAAAAAACCATACAACGCAAAAATCCACGGTTTTTTTTGGTGATGGCAGATGCCTGTAACGTTTTTATATCCGGTGGGGAACGTTCCTTAAGAAGACAATTAGAACAACCCAATAGCTATAAAAAGCTTTTTTTAGATACTCATGGTTATGTTGTAGCCTCCAGTTCGGTGCCGGATCAATATTCTTTTGGAGATCCACAGGATGGCGGTTATTTTACTAGGGCTTTCCTTGGTAACTTGAATGAGGCACTTGGTTCATCCAATCCGGATTGGAATACAATTATGACTGGTGCAACTGAGACTATTTCAGTTAAGCATAAGCAAGGTATACAAAAACCTCAAGCAGATGTTCAGGTGACTTATACGAAGACAACAAGTCGAGAGCCGGGATGGTGCCAAACACCACCTACCGGTGATACATCCCTTAAGCCTATTTCTGACGATCTCGACCGGCCTTCCCAACAGAACACATGTGCTAAAGCAAAATACCACCTAAAAGATGGACAAAAATGTTGTTGGGATCGAAGAGGAATTGAACGTTGTTTTCATAACTAATTTTTAATCAGAAAAAATCAGTTAGAAACCTCAGAGGTTTGGCAAACCTCTGAGGTTTTTGTTTGCGAATTTAAATACACTATTAAAAAGTGGTTATCGCTATTGGGGAGCCATAGTTCCATAGGTTTCACCTATGGCTATTCACGTTTAACCAATAAAATCAATAAATTATGTTAAATGAAATAACCATAAGTAATTTTAAAACCTTCAATGACTTTAAAATGGATGGGTTAACACAAGTCAACTTAATTGCCGGCAAAAACAATGTTGGTAAGACAAGTTTGCTAGAATCTGGTTATATAAACTTAGTAAGCCATGATATTGAACATTATCTGCTTTCACTCATCAAGCTCAAAAAAATAAAAAATTGTTATCTTGATACTTATTCGAGTGGCTTAGAACTCTCCGATTTTAGAAATGCTAAGGATTTAGAGACTCTCACTATTCGTTCAAATATTAATACAACCGCTTTTCATGTTGATAATGACGCGATAAGCTTAGAGGTGAATGGAATCAGTAAAACTTATTCTCGTTTTGAAATTCAAACACGGGCGGAACATGGAACGGCAATGGTTGAGAAAAGCAATGTTCAGTTTATACCTTCTTTTTCTATCAATGATGATTCTTTATCATTTCTATTTTCAAAAATTCAAATGGCTAGAAAAAAAGATTTGCTTAATAAATCCTTAGCTGAGAATTTTGATGAAAACATAGTTGAATTTGACATGATTTTGGGTGAGCCAAAATTGTTTTTGTTAAATAGAGATGAAGGATGGATACCTTTATCTGAGTTTGGAGAAGGAACAAAGAGATTTATTACCATAATTTGTGCGATTTGGGCTTCGCAAGAGGGAGCCTGTTTTATTGATGAAATTGAAGACGGCATTCATTATATTCATTATAAAAAATTATGGGAGATAGTTTTCAATATGGCAAAAAAAGCGAATTGCCAAATCTTTGCCTCTACCCACTCGAAAGAAATGATAGAAAGTTATTATAAAGAAGCTAACCGGTTAGGTAATAAAGATATATCTTTGACCACCTTGGTTAGGAACAAAGAAAATCAGATAAAAGCTATCACGTATGATTTTGATTGGTTGAGCCATGAGATGTCTCAAAATCATGAGGTGAGGGGATGGTAAGAATTTTATGCGAGGGAAAAACTGATAAGAAATTTATTTTAGGCTTATTATCCCATATTGGAATAGAAGATAAGGCTAGTGATTTTGAAATAATGGGTTGTAAAAATAATTTCTTTGAAGCTCAAAAATATAAGATTATCACTCAATTAGTTGATAGTGATCAATTAAAGAGATTACTTTTTGTGCTTGATGCGGATTATGAGGAAAATGACTCACGCTATGGTGGGTATAATTTGTGTCATAAAGAAATTAATAACATGATAAACAACTTTGGGCTTAGTCGTATTAGCGATGTCATTATTATACGTGATTACAAAACGAATAATGGATATTTAGAATCACTCATTTTTTCGACACTCAAAGAAGAGCAGAAGGAATGTATTAATCATTTTTTGGATTGCTCCAACTTTATCTCAAAAGATAATCAAAAATCTATTATCAATCAGATTTATAAAATGGGCTATCCAAATGAACCGTACAATTATGAACATCCTAACTTTAAGGAATTAAAAGATAAGCTTCAAAAATTATATGAATCCGAGTAAAACGCAGCAAACTAATAACTGTGTCAAGTGTGCTTGGTTTTTGGTTTGACTGGAATTAAAGTGTGGTAGCATTAGGCGTTTATGGAAATACGTCAGGGGAACTGATTTGCAACACTGCCAAATCGTAACGCCTTGGAATCCAAACCTTTAGATTTGGAACGGTTTGGACTCCAATAAATATTCCGAGACGATATGGCATTGCGGGTTTGCAACCCGATCCTAAACATAATCAGGATTTAATCCGGTTTATCTACTCCAGCCGTTAAATCTTGTTCAAACAGAAAAGGCTTTTGAACAAGATTACACGGATTAAAGGATAATCAGGATTTAATCCTCAAAGACTTAATGCTTTATTCGTGGAGGGAACCAAATTCGTTGTACTTAATTCTGATAAATTCTAAAATTATGAAAATTATGATTCAGACACTAATCTAATTTAAACCTCCTTCCAAGCCAAGCGTTTTCAGTGGTTTGAGAAAACCATATAGGGGTTCTTATTTGGGCTTTGTGGTGTTTGCGTAGTTCAAGCTCAGAATACTCTTACAACGTTGCACCTGCACCACCTAATAATCGCAGTGCATCGCGGTTTTCGCGTAAATCTGTAGCAAACCAATGCGCCAACATTCCTTTTCCTTTAAAATGTTTAATCCAGTAATTATATTCGGCAATAATCTCTTGTCGTGCATCTTCAAATGTACAACCATCTGTATTCAACATTTTGAGTATACCTTTATTGACACATTTGCCAAGATAATCAGAATAAGCTAATCTGAATGAAACTGGTTGATTATAACCTAAGTAACAATACACTACGCTTTCTGCTTTTTTACCCAGTTCTTGGGTAGTCCAACATGCCATGACGTAAACTTTTTTGTTTTTCAACAAACTCATGTTATTAAGATTGATAACAGCTTCTAAGTTTTGACCAATCATACAACTAGGAAAGCCATGTCCATAAAAAATCACTACCTCATTTTTAGCATCTTGTAATATTGACTCTACTTGTGAAGTAATGGCGTTGTCTATTGCTAGATCAATGACTTGCCAACCACTGGTTTCAAATTGTTGTTTCAATATTTCAGCCCATTCGTATGAATATTCCGTAGCATCAGGCTCAGTTGGCTTTTGACGTGGATGGCGTGTCCGAATGAGTACGGCTGTTTTCACTTCTGACATTATTCGACTTCTCCTCTTGTCAGCAAATCAATCGTGAGTTGGAAAAGTTTGCGATATTCTTCTCTGCCAAACTCAGTGTTGTTTTTAATTTCCTCTAAGATATCTTTTGCTGACCAAACTTGACTTTCCCCCATCAATGAAAAAGTTGCTTTTTGAGGACGCACGGCTTCTTCTGGATGGGCGATTACCCAGTTTTCGAGGGCAGCAATCACACCATCTTTACGTTGCATTGCTTCTGCAACTGTTTGTAGGAGTGTATTTCTATCAATAGGTTTGGGTAAATAATCAAAGGCATGATGATGATGTGCTTCAACAGCAATATCGGGATTTTCATCCGCAAACGCGGTAATCATAATCACTTTGGTAGATTGATGCATCTTGTCAATGTTTTCTAAAAGTTGCATACCGCTCATCTTATCCATTTTCCAATCAACAATAACGACATCGTAATAATTGTGCTGGTATTTTTCCCAGCCTTCTTCACCACTATACGCTGTCTCAACGGTATACCCTTCGCTGGTTAATGCCTCTTTAAATTGGGCAACGACTCCTTGTTCATCGTCAACCAATAAGATTTTGCTTTGAATCATGTTGTTTCTTCCTCCCCTTTTGCAATGGGAAATGTTATTAAAAATATTGTACCTTTATTTGGCTGACTATCCGCAGTAATTTTACCGTCGTAAGTTTCAATAATTTCATTTACAATATAAAGTCCCATACCGGTACCAGTTTTTTCTTTGTCAGTCACCAAAGGCTCAAAGATGTAAGGTAATTTATCGGATGCAATTCCTTCCCCATTGTCTGCAAATTGAATTGAAGTATTGCCACTTTGGGTTTGGGTAGAAATTGTGATATGTCTATTGTCACATCCTTCTAAAGCATCTCTTGCATTACTGATTAAATTAATAAAAACCTGCTCAAGCTGTATTTTATCAGCTCGAATGGGTGGCAAATTATCCGCTAGTTTTTTTTCAATAGTAATACGACGAGATTTTAGCTGTTCACTAAATCCAGTAAGTGAATTTTCAATGACATTGTTAATGTCTACCAATTCTCGTTTTGGTTTATGCTTTTTGGAAATAATGTGTAACTTTTTGATAATTTTATCAATACGTTTAGTGGTATCGACAATTTCTTTTAAATTGTTAATAGTTTCCGCTTTACTAATTTTGTCGTGTTCTACTTTCCAAATACAATTATCAGCAGCCATAAGGATAATTTGCAATGGTTGCATAATTTCATGGGCTAGACTAGATGCCATTCTAGCAACAGTTACCATTTGACGAGAGCGTGATAATTCAGTTCTTTGTTTCTCAATCGTTTGTTGGAAATTGCTTCCTAGTTGGATAGTAACCAGTTTAATAATTCGTTGATCGAGGTTTAAAATGACTTCGCTAGTTAATTTTCCTTTTTCAGCGAGTTGGCTTATTATGTAGACTATTCGTCCGGCAATTATGGACAAAGCTGAAGTTTTAGGTTCATATTCTTCAAACAATTTCCATACTCCTTCAAATAGTTCTGCCGGTTCTTCTGTCAGCGAGTAACCACGCAACACATTTTCTACGTCTGGCTTAGGTAACAATGTCGCCAAATTTAAAGCAGCACGGCTTGCTAAATCATTATCTTCATGCCAGAGAAATGGTACAAGCGCGAGGGCAGCTTTGGGTGTACCAATTTCTCGTAAGTCATCAAGTTCGTACTGCATAGTTATTTTTCTAAAATGTCTGAATCCGGATTTTCAGGATTAAAGGATTTTCAGGATTATATCTTTCGTATGCTCAAACAAAGTCAATTTACGTCTAACTAAATAATCAAAGACTTAATGTTTTATTCGTGGAGGGAACCAAATTCGTTGTGCTTAATTCTGAAAAGGCTTTTGAACAAGATTACACGGATTAAAGGATAATCAGGATTTAATCCTTAAAGGCTTTTGAACAAGATTACAACACGGATTAAAGGATAATCAGGATTTAATCCTTAAAGGCTTTTGAACAGATTTAATCCTTAAAGGCTTTTGAACAAGATTACACGGATTAAAGGATAATCAGGGTTTAATCCTGATTATCTTGTCAATCCGTTAAATCTTGTTCAAACACAACCCTCCTTCCAAGCCAAGCGCAACGGTATTTCTTTGGCGATGTCTTCGTAGTGTTGGCAGATGGTTTCGGGGGGAAGTTTGAGTTTCTTTAAGGTATTTAGTTCACTGATAGGGATCATCTATAGGGATCATCTTTATTAAACTCTACTATCAAGTTTTTGACTATATTTAGCTTTGCAGCAATCAATTTTTGAGTATTCAGATATGTAACTTATGAGATTTTTAAGAAAAAGAGTCTTTGGGTACTAAAATAATATTTTCATTTAAAATAGTTTATGAACAACTTGATAGTCGAGTTAAATAATTCTAAACCATTCTAACCAAAAAGTTGTTTCATCTCTAACTTGCTTGTCACAATCATTAGTAGCCATATTTAGTAGTACAGAAAAAGCATCATAATCACCTTGGGAGTGGTAATTTATTAGACAATCTATAATGGACATACGAATGATGGGATCTTTATCATGAATAGCGATTTTCTGAAATGATGACGAAATATAACGAGGCAGGTTTGCAACTTGTTCAAGTTTTGCTATTTCTTCTAAACATTTTTCGGCAAAGAGTAAGTCATTTATTTGTTCGTATCCTTCTTGTCTCCTTGCAGATATAATTTCATTTATCAATTTCTCTGCAAAACGAGGCTCTATTATCCCACAAATCAACCGCAAAACTTCATGCCAAGTTTCATCTCGAAAATGCGCCAGAAAAATATCGGTTTTCAGTTCTTCAATAGAAAGCGTCTGTTGCTTCTCAAACTGATACACAATCTCCGCCGCACAAAAATACTCCAAAAACGTCCGATGCACAAACCCATACACTTGTGCCCCATACAAACACAAAATAAAATTACGCTCCCGCAACTGATCAACCATCCCATGACTAATCCGCCCAATTTCAACTGCCGGCAACTGCCAAATAGTTCGCAGATAACCGGCAATCTCATCATGCAAATCATCGCTCAAAATAAAATTACCCTTCAAACCCTTCTCACCAGCCTGCATCCGCCACGCAATCTTTCGCAATAACTCCAACTTATTATCTTCCCGCATAAAATCAGTTGGAGTATTTTCAATATGTTTACCAGTCACATCCCAATGATAACACAACACTTTCGTCGCATGTTCATACAATTTAGCCCGCTCCCTCGGCAACTCCTGATGCTTGGCAATAATCGCAATCATAGTCAACAATAAAGGATTACCGGCTAACTGCCGAATCGCCGGGGAATCCCGCAATGCCGTCTCAATCCGTTGATACCGAGAAGCCGCTTCCTCCGGTTTATCCCGAAACACCAAATCAAACCAGCCCCGCGCAAAAACCTTAATTTGTTCTTCTTCCAAATCCTGCAAAGTATATTCACGGAAATTCGCCGCCTGTAACGCCTTACCTTGATAACCGATAATCCGCGAAGTCACCAATACCCGTGCTTGAGGATATTCACCGGCAAAGCCAATAATTTCCTGCGTTACTTTATCTCGCAACCCCAGCTCAAAAATTTCATCCAAACCATCAAAAATAATCAGAGAGGGCCGTGTTTTAAGTTGCTCCTTGAGTTCTAAATGGTTGAGTGTATAACCTTGCGTTTTACCCAAGTAATGAAAATACTCCAAAAAACCGACACAATTGTTACTCGCAACTTCACCCATATAATTGCGTAACTCCACCAACAACGGCAAATGCCCGGCAAAAACCTCCGAGGTTTTGAAAACCTCGGAGGTTTCAGCCAACACCCCCAATAATAAATACCGCGCCAACGTCGATTTCCCCGAACCCGGATCACCCAACAAAATCAAACGTTTATTATCCGGTTTCGCCACCGCCGTCAACACCGACTCCGGTTGTGCCGGTGTCCAACTATCCTGCAACCGTTTAAAATCATCCGCCCGCAACTCCTCTGGGAGTTCATCCAATTCCCCCTTATCATGCAACCTCCCTAAAATTTCCTTGGGCAACTCACGCGGTGGACGACTTTCCCGCACCATTTGCGGCACAAAAACATCCTTCAATAAAATGCGCCCATCATCTACGTCATCGCGTGATGGTGGCGTAAGCGCAGATAAATCAAGCACTTGATAGCGAATTCTAACCCGCTTTGCATATTGATCCAAATCAAAATCCGGCCACACCCCGCGAATAGATTGCAGATAATTAGTCCGTTCTTGCGCCAATTGGGCTAAGAATAATTCCCGTAATTCTGAGGTGACAATCCCGGCGTTTTTAACCCGCTTCAAATAAGCCCGGCTGACACTGGCAGCATCAAATTCTTCCGGCAACTCCGGCAAATTTAAAGCAGCCCACCGCCGCACTAATAAATTACTATCAATTCGATATTTAGTGGTGGTAGCAAAAAACGGTTTCAGCAATTCCTCAACAACTTTAGGGTCATTAAGAAAAATTTCTATGGCTTTTTTGTAATCCTCGAAAAATTGGCGCAAGTCACTATCTTTATATTCCTGCGCTTGCAAATTTTTAAGTATGGCAACAACCCACTCTTCAAAAGCACTATTGATTGCCTCTTGAGCCGGCTTTTTCTGTTCTTTGCGTATCCCATTTAATTCATGGAAACGATTGCCAAGAAAAGCACCCGCCGCATTTTCTAAGATTGGCTCCAGTGCCGCCAGCAAAGTTGAGCCAAGTGTCGAGATAATTATGGCATTCATTGATTGTTCCTTATGTGGTTTGTGTGCTAAATAACAAGCAAAATACTTGATATTTTTGATAAAATCAACTATCGTTTGTGCGCTTATATACCATTTATATAAGGTGTATATCAATTAGCAACTGTTCAATTAATTATTTTTTTGGATATGAGAGGTGTCAATTGTTATAAGAATATGAAGGTGCCAAAAATTGACTACAATTTAGTACCATCGTCTTAAAATGACTGCACTCTACCCCAAATCCAAGACGGATTAAATGGTAAACGTTAAATTATTTAATTTTTTATCTAAATCAAGTAAATTGTATTCAACACTTCTTTAACACTCTGTTGATAGGTTTGTTGTTTTGCAAACATCGCCCACTGGATAATAAAAGATGGGAAAAAACGTTATGACAGATAAAATGCCAACCATTGTGGCTGTAGATGACAACGCAGATGCAATTTCTCTGTTTCACATCAGCCTTGAAGCACTTGCAGTCAATTTTGTCGGTTTTAAATCTTCCGCAGAAGCACTTCCATATTTGCAAGAACATCGACCAGATTTGCTATTTTTAGATATTCTTATGCCGGTTATGGATGGACTTAGCTTGTTAAGGTATTTACGTAGCCTTACTTATCAAAAAGATACACTAGTGATTATAGTAACATCTAAAGATTATGAACAAGATCGCCACATTGCTAAACAATTAGGGACAGTGGAATATCTCATTAAGCCTTTACGTTTTCAAGAAATTCGTGAACTCGTGTTTAAATATGTTGATGGCGTTAAATTCAAGCAATCGAACCAATTATAAATGCGACAGTGCTAAATCTAAGGAATGGACACGAAATAAGTCCCCATTTTGTTTCGGGAAATCCGCTCCGCTCCATTCCCGAAACAACTCAATTTCATGAGCATTCCTAATTGTCAAAGGCCAATGAGTTTCCATAGTTTTAATGTTGGCTCGCCTACATGTAAATGGTGAGCATCCAACAAAGAGTTATGTCAAGTTTAAAAACACGCTCTGAATAATTTTTACAATCAATTATTATCAATTGCCAATGCAGGTTATAAATTGTTCTTTATGTGTTTTTTAACTTGATGTTCCTTTTTAAATCCTCCTTTTTTATAAATGCTTAGTATCCGATAAGAAATAACTTCCCAAATTTATTTCCTGTAACTACTCAGCTCCTCGTTCCCAAGCGAAGCGAAGGAATACCGGTGACGACGCTTGCTCCGCATCGCGGTTTGCCTCGCGTCCCAGCGTTCCTTCGCCTCGCTCTCATCGTTATACACAAGTCAAAATGATAGAAATTGTGGGAATTGTAGGGCTCCTAAAGCGGAGCGTATCCACCGTTCGTGGGTAGTTTGGTGGATACGCTATCGCTTTAGGATCCCTACATAATACCTTTATATTTCAATTACTTAAATACTTATGTATAACGATGAGCGCCTCGCTTGGGAACGAGAGGGCTGAGTAGTTACCCTTTTTTTATGCTTTGATAAGAATTTGAACGGTTATTTGTATTATTTATGTGATGAAAGAAAAAGCCAATCTCTCAAATAAATCATACAAATCACATAAATCACAGTTCAAATATTTAGGAAATTTATTTGTTATCAGAGATTCATTAATACCAAGCCATTTTTCTCTTGAGAAACTAGGAAATTGTATTGATTTATTACTTTTTGCTTAACAACAGCTAACTACAAAGATTTGATATAAACAAAGATAAAGCCAAAAGGTTCTAATTTAAATGATCCTCACGAATCTAGAGTTATTTGGTTTTATCCTTACTTATATCAAATCCTTGTAGTTTTTGCGGTTTTTAAAACTGTCAACTACTTTTGAAAGGTGCCCGTTTTTCAGCCCGAAAAAGTTGAAGTGGCTTATCAAGCCATACGTACACTCGACAAACTCAAAGCACCGCATCAAGTTGCCCGCGATATTTTGCGCTATGTGATAAACCGGCAAAGGCTATTGTTGGATAAAGATAATCTGCTGGCACAACTCGGGGTGGCGAAAACCGGACAAGATGTTGATGCCATACTTGATATTTTGAAAACGGATCAAGTGCTATACACCGGTATTTTTAGTGAGGGTTGGACACGATGGTGGTTGCACCGTTTACAGGATTGGGGAGACGAATTATGTAGCGAGTCTTTGGGTAATATGACTGCATCAGCCCGTGTCTCGTGTTTGAATAACAAATTGGGACTTAAATTATCGGCGGCTAAATCACGTTGGCAAAATGATACTGATGCCTTTTTTGGTTTTGCTTGTGCGTCTTGTCTTCAGCCAACCGAACAGGAATTTTCCGTCCTAGCTTACGATCCTACCCCCTATAGTTTCGTGCAAAGAAAGTCCATTTGCTGGAAATGTGTTGAAACTGGGGAGTTTGAAAAACATGGTTTTGAGATTGATGATGGGGCAGAACTCATTGTTGAGAAAATCCGCAATGGTGAAATAAGGAGCCGAAGTTGAATAGAATACCTACCGCAAAAGAGATGAATTCAAATATTTTGACTTGTGAGATGATTATCGCTAATTTTTACCCGGAAAAGTGGAAAATAATTAAGGGACAACGAAGTTGGTTAGAAATGATTAAAGTTGCACAACAATTATGTTACCCTCAGTATTGTCAGCGAATACAAGATTGTTTATCTGGGAAACCGCAATCAGTGCTTGAAGCTTTGTGGGCAACGGAATTGGGATAAAGACATTCACCAAACTGTATAACATTTATGACATATATACATAAGAATTAGATTTTAAGTGAGTACTAGGACAACCTAGGCTCAGCGATTGCGTCACTCTATTTTATTATGATAATATTCGCCGTCAGGCTCAGTACCCTTAACTGAATCGATTCCAAGGATCGATAAGAAACGTGGGAAAGAATTTTGTGGTAATCCGTCACTCATATTACAAACTATAAATTTAATTTTTCATAAAGCAATAGATTAATACCTAATATAATTTATGACATAATACCTAATTAAATTGGGGTTATGAATGTTCACCTAAATTAAAAGTCTTATCAAACTATAATATTAAATAGCAGTCCTTGTGGCTGCTTTTTCATTTTGGGAACTATGCCAATGTTAACCACTTTGATGCCTAATTATACTCGTCAACCCGTTACTTTTGTTAGAGGCGAAGGAGCGTGGCTATGGGATGAACAAGGAATACGTTATTTGGATGCCTTAGCTGGTATTGCCGTTTGCGGCTTGGGACATGCCCACCCCACTGTTACTACCGCCATTTGTGAACAAGCAGCTCAGTTGCTGCATACCTCCAACCTTTATGGAATTGCCTATCAACAAGCTTTGGCGGAGGCACTGGTGCAAATCACCGGGTTGGATAGCGTATTTTTTGGTAATTCCGGGGCTGAGGCAAATGAAGCCGCTCTTAAAATTGCACGTTTATATGGGCATAATCTCGGCGTAGATTCGCCCACAGTTATTGTCACTGAAGGCTCATTTCATGGGCGAACTTTGGCAACTTTAACCGCTACCGGTAACCCTAAAGTACAAGCGGGATTTGCTCCATTATTAGAAGGGTTTATTCGTGTACCGTATAACGATATAGAAGCAATTGCTGAAGTTGCCGCACAGCATCGGGAAGTTGTGGCGGTGCTTGTCGAACCGATTCTCGGCGAAGGGGGTATCGTTATCCCAGCTGCCGATTATTTACCCAAACTGCGAACCTTATGTGATCGTCATAATTGGTTATTAATGCTTGATGAAATTCAAAGTGGGATGGGGCGTACCGGTAAATGGTTTGCATATCAACATACCGGTATTTTCCCCGATGTGTTAACAGTGGCTAAAAGTTTGGGTAATGGAGTACCGATAGGAGCTTGTGTGGCGGGTAGTAAAGTTGCCGAGATTTTGCAGCCCGGTACTCATGGCTCAACTTTTGGGGGTAATCCTTTGGTTTGTCGAGCAGCTTTGGCAGTTATTCAAACCATCGAACAGGATAATTTGCCCCAACGTGCCGAAAAATTAGGGCAACGTTTTTCGCAAGGGTTAAAAACGGCTTTGGCTAACGTTGTCGGAGTACGGGAAATTCGAGTAAAAGGCTTGATGATTGGTATTGAACTTGATAAACCTTGTGGTGAATTAGTTGCCAAGGCTCGCAAACAGCAATTATTAATTAATGTCACGGCTGAGCGCGTTGTCCGTTTATTACCGCCCTTGATTTTAAGTAAGAGCCAAGCTGATGACATCATTATTATAATTAGTCATTTGATTCGGCAATTTCTTAATGCAAATTAAAATAATGATTGATAATTAATAAATATCTATAACAATTATTTGTTAGGAAAATATTTTTTAAGAGGGCAACCATAAAGGATTGCCCCTACATCTTTATTTTTTAGAGGGCAACCAAATCGGCATCCCCCTACAAGATTCGATGATATGTAGGGGCAATCCACAGCGTGAGCCCTTGTCACGTTAATTTTACCTAAATCTAATTTTTGATTTTTTCATTTCTGATTAAAAAAGGAAACGTTTATGGTTCCCCGTCACTTTCTAACTTTGATGGATTTATCTAAAGATGAACTACAAACACTGATTGCGCGTGCTATTGAAATTAAAGCAATGCATTACGCCGGTACACGCCATGAAATCTTGAAAAACAAAGTGTTAGCAATGGTATTTGAAAAATCTTCTACTCGTACCCGGGTTTCCTTTGAAACTGCTATGATTCAGTGTGGTGGTAGTGCGATGTTTTTGTCGCCGCACGATACCCAGTTAGGACGTGGTGAGCCTATTGAAGATATGGCACGAGTATTATCAAGCATGGTAGATTGTATTATGGTTCGCACTTCTGCCCATGATCGAATTGAACTGTTTGCTAAATATTCTAAGGTACCGGTTATCAATGCCTTGACTGATTCGTGCCATCCTTGTCAATTGTTAGCTGATGTGCAAACTTATAATGAACAACGAGGTAGCATTCAAAATAAAAAAGTTGCTTGGATAGGGGATGGTAATAATATGTGTCATTCTTACATAAACGCTGCTCATCAGTTTGATTTTGAATTAGCAATTGCATCTCCAGTTGGCTATCAACCCAATACCGATTTAATTACCCGCTTTGCCCAACACATTAGCCTTTGCGAAGATCCTCAACAAGCCATCACCGGTGCCGATTTGGTATGTACTGATGTTTGGGCTAGTATGGGGCAAGAGGAGGAACAAGCTAAACGTGCGAAAGCTTTTGCACCCTATCAAGTGAACCGTCGATTGATGGCTTTAGCAAAACCGGATGCCTTGTTTATGCACTGTTTACCCGCTCATCGTGGTGAGGAAGTAAGTACACAAGTGATTGAGGGTGCCCAAAGCGTGGTATGGGCGCAAGCGGAAAACCGTCTCCACTCGCAAAAAGCACTCCTAGAAATCTTATTAGTTTGAGGTTACGCACTTTGATGGAATGAAACCATTCTTGAACTATGTATTTAAT
>Ga0233403_10000580_pt1 | contig 17309 bp, 9 predicted proteins | sample Na_oxic_1_MG_FD_179866 | JGI IMG/M metagenome (GOLD analysis project Ga0233403, IMG submission 179866) | Seawater microbial communities from Saanich Inlet, British Columbia, Canada - Na_oxic_1_MG | ecosystem: Environmental > Aquatic > Marine > Inlet | place: Canada: British Columbia | collected...
CACTTTATCATTAATCGTATCACGCGCTGTTAAAATCAGCACAGGAATTATATCACCACGCGCCCGCAAACTTTTAAGGATATTCAACCCATCTTTTTTAGGCAAAGTTAAATCTAAAATGAGGGCATCATAATTTTCTACTCTAAGCCCGTGTTCCCCCGCCTCACCATCCGTCACCCAATCAACAGCGTAATTAGCTTGTGTCAAACCAGCTTGAATACCATCACCTAATAATGTGTCATCTTCTATGAGTAGTAAACGCATTGGAGAGTACCTGATTTTTTTATGCGATTAATGAATCATTCGATTTTTTTGAATAGAAAAATTATAGAATTACTTTATATTTCAATAAGTTATATAAATATACGATAAATTATTAACAAAAATTATTTGACAGGCAGTTCTTTAAGATTATCTTAAGATTCAGTTGTTATTATACCCATCAAACTGGATTTTCAACTTAACTTAACAAGTCAACTATTTTTTTTCTTTGTATAGGGTATTAACTTAAATTGTCTGAATCAGGATTTACAGGATTTTCAGGATTAACAGGATGAATTAAACCGGTTTGAACCTGAAACTTCGTCTCGAAGCTGTGCGGGATAAAATCCTAAAAGAGATTATCATCTTAACCATAAAATTTACCATATGATGTTTCTGAGGGAACAAACCTCAAGTAAAATATTGTGAATCTTAATTCTGAATCCTGTTAATCCTAAAATATCCTGTTAATCCTAAAATCCTGTGAATCCTGATTCAAACAATTAAAATATTTAAAATCAATAAGTTATCAATTCATATCCTGTAAAAAGCGATTTTTTAGTAATCACAAGAGGTGCAAAATGACAATTAGGAAAATCATCATAACAGCGGGTGCTGTCGTATTATTGCCGCTCTCAAGTTATCAGTCTGTCTATGCGACGGAAGCTGTCGATAACTTGTTGAAGAAATACCAATCCGAAGGGGCTGAGACATTCAGTAAAGAAGCGGGCGAAGCTTTGTGGGTTCAAGAATTTACCCATAAGAAAAGTGGCGGTAAAATTCGTCAGTGTAGTGCCTGTCATACTGATAATTTACGCAATGGGGGCAAGCATGTTCGTACTGGCAAAAGTCTCAAACCATTAGCCCCTTCGGTTAATCCGAAAAGTCTGACAAACATGAAGAAGATTCGTAAGTGGTTGAAACGCAACTGCAAATGGACGATTGGGCGGGAATGCTCTGGGCAGGAAAAGGGAGATATTTTGACTTTTATCCAGAGCCAGTAAGATTGAGGCTGATTGTATTTTGCTGATTGTAACAGATTTTGTGGCAATAGGAAATAAGGGCGAACACATAGGTTCGCCCCTACAGTGATGTGCAAAATATCGTAGGGGCAAACCTGCGTGTTTGCCCTTGCCCCTAAATCCGTTACAATCAGAATATTTTTTATTGGGTACGTAAATCCCATTTTATTCAGGAAAATTAAATCATGAAAACACAACTGTTAACTTTCACAATGGCAGCCGCATTGTCAACTCATGCCGTGCAACTATTGGCAAATGGTAATTCAAAAACACCCGGCGTTGCTCCCGTCAATAATTTTTTGCCTTATGCGCAGGAATGCAGTGCTTGCCATTTTGCCTATCAACCCGGATTGATGCCCGCCCTTTCTTGGCAAAAAATGATGGAAAATCTGGAAGATCACTTTGGCGAAAACGCGGAATTGGAAGCGGCAGAGCAAGAAGTGTTGACAAACTATTTGGTTAGCAACGCCGCTGACTATTCCAAATACAAACGTTCCGTTAAGATCATGCGTTCCTTATCAAAGGAGCAAATCCCGCTCAGTATTACGGAAATACCTTATATTGTGCAGAAGCATGATAAATTGTTGCCTGAAATGGTGGTGGGCAATCCCTTGGTGAAATCCCTCAGCTATTGTGACAAATGTCATACCCGCGCTGATACGGGTTATTATTCGGAACGCTATATTGTGATACCGGGCTATGAGTCTTGGAAAGACGACGATCATTCCTCGAAAAAAGGAGATGATCATTCGTCTGATAAAGACGACGATCATTCGTCTGATAAAGACGACGATCATTCCTCTAAAAAAGGAGACAGTCATTCCTCCGAAAACGGGCTTTTGAATCGTCTTAAAAACGGTGTTAAGCACTTGTATGATGATATCGTGGGGCATGAGACAACTCAAAAAAATTAAGGTAGTGGTGCAATGTGGGTGATGGAATCCAAACTTTACTTTGGGAACGAGGAACAATAATACCCGAAACTAAACCTGTCAGGTTTGGCTGCTCACACGACTAGAGAAAAAAAATATGTCGAATACCACTAACACTTCAACGCATCAAGTCTGCATTTGGGATTTACCCACCCGTTTATTTCACTGGTTGCTTGTTATTGCCTTTATTCTTGCTTGGCTCAGTCAAGGGGATGATCGTTATTTGGATGTTCATGTTTTTTTGGGGTATTTATTCTTAGGGCTATTGCTATTCCGTCTTCTCTGGGGCTTTTTTGGGAGTCATTATGCCCGATTTTGTCATTTCACTTTCGGATGGCGAGCAGTTTGGCATTATCTAAAAACGCTGTTGACACCACAATGTCAACATTTTCTTGGACATAATCCGGCGGGCAGTTGGGCGGTGTTTTTGATTTTGGGTTTGGGCTTAATTGTTTCATTAACCGGTTTACTGACATTAGGCGGTGAAGAGCAGCACGGACTTTTTTCGGGTATGATAGACTTTGCACTTGGCAACGCTTTTCATTGGTGGCATAATGTGATTGCTTGGTTGATGTTGGGGTTTATTGGCATACATATATTAGGGGTATTTATAGAAAGCGGGTTGCACCGAGAAAATTTGGTGAAAGCCATGATAACTGGTTCTAAAACCACACCAACTCAATCCATTAATGTGAATGTGCCGCAAAATGGTTTGATCGCCATTGCGCTTATTTTGGCAGTTATCGCTGGCACATTGGGCTATTTTCAGGGCTATTTTCAGCCAGAACAAGATCAACCGTATTTACCGTTTGTGGGTCCCGATCTGCCTGATAATGCACTTTGGCGCGAAGCCTGTGAAGAATGCCATCTTGCCTACCACCCGACACTTTTACCCGCCCGTTCATGGCAACGAATGCTAATAGAACAACATGCGCATTTTGAAGAAGATTTGGATTTAGAAGAAGAGACTTTGACAGCACTTCGCACTTTTGCAGTAGAAAATGCGGCGGAAAGTATGCTAACTGAAGCCGCTTGGCACATCAACAATTCTACTCCGCCTGAGCAATCTCCCCAGCGCATAACAAAAACGCCTTATTGGATAGAACAACACCAAAACATAAATGATAAAATATGGCAACACCCCGAAATTAATTTTCAAGGAAATTGCGGTGCTTGTCATTTAGACGCAGAACAAGGTACGTTTGAAGATGCTGCTATGGAATTGCCCGATTTTGTAAAAGAGCGTGATTAGGACTGGAAAACGATCATCTTGAATTGCTAGCCAAAACAAATAGACATTAAAAAGCCCCTTGTCAAAAGACTTGGGGCTTTTTTTTTTTCGTTACTTCGTTTCCCAAACGGAGTTTGGGAACGAGGAATAATCATTAACCATTAACATACAAACTGACTATCATCGCTTTTTAGAAAATCTTCAATTAAACCCGTTATATACATTGAACATAAGCTATTTTCAAAATGGGTACTTTCATTAAATATTTTCTCATATAAACCATTTGGATGATCTTTATTTGAAACAAAATTTAAATTGGTTCCATTATGTGTGATACTGGCAATACGATTAATTGAATCCTGTAATTCATAAGCGACATAAGCTTTAGCAAATATTTCAGAAGATTGACTTATAGTCATCCCAATTTGGTAGAACAAATTAAGCCATTCATAAAGATTTATAAAAAAAACACATGAAATCAATTGATTAACCTTAATTATGCTTTGAGTCTGATATAATATTTATATGAAATTTTCCTGATATTGCCAAATCTAAATGCGAATTAAGGGTTCAAAAATATGTTTAAAATCAATTAGTTTTCTTCTGGAGTCCAAAGCTTCAGCTTTAGGGACTGATACCATGGTTATCTTCGCCAACGCTAATGACTCCAAAAAAACCCTAAAGCTAAAGCTTTGGACTCCAAGAAAACCCTAAAGCTAAAGCTTTGGACTCCAAAAAAACCCTAAAGCTAAAGCTTTGGACTCCAAAAAAACCCTAAAGCTAAAGTTTTGGATTCCAACATCAACTTGTTTAGGAAATTAAAAAATGCAATTACCGTTAGATGTTTGTCGTGAATTTGGACAATTTGCTTATCAAGATAAGCAAAAAGGGGTTGAAGCCATTGCTGCTATTCATGGTTTTATTGAGGAATATCAGGATGGTAGCGTTTCTGGTGATGAGTCACAACAGGCAAGAGCGGTGACAATTGAGCGTAATCAAGCGGGTATTATTACTGCAGCGAAAAGCGTCAAACTGTTGCCGAATGTGCAGATTAATTTGAAAACGTTAATCCAAGATACTTTGGGGCGTTTACAAGAAACGGTTAATTTCAGTACGATTGTGGTTGGTGGGCCTTTGACTACCGATTCATGGCTTTTTGACGTAGGGGCTGCTTTATACCTGATGAAGTTTGCGGTGGATTTGACGACAGTTGAATTGAAACAGGAGCAGGCTGGGGTTTTAGTTGCTTTGCATCATTTATGTCGTGGTGAGTTGCAGTTGGAAATTCCTTTGTCGGAATTGCAAGCCAAAATGCGAGACAACTATCATTTAAGTTTAAGTGTTGAGAAACTGGATGACGTTTTGGAAGATTTAGTGGATTTGCGCTGTGTTAGTCGTCAGCAAGATGTTATATACTTGACGGAGAAGGTTATTTTAAAAGATAGTTAATAATCTCATGAGTACAACGGATTAGCGGTATAAACGGATTTTTCAAAGTTGATTGAGAAATGAATATTTTGGAGTCCAAAGCTTTAGCTTTGGTAATATATTTCCAAAACTAAAATTTCAGTTATTTTTATTTATCAATCCGTTTATACCGCTAATCCGTTGTACTCAATAAGACAATAATAAAACATCAATTATGCAACAAGAACTCAATTTAAATTTCAAAAACTCCCACCAAGTCACCATTCACTTGGTTCAACATTCCCCAATAACGGTTGATTTTTCCATACCACTCACTGCCCAAGATAGGGAGGCGATTCGGCATTATTTAGAAGTCTATGCCGCGCAGTATGTGATGGATATTGATGATACCGAAGCTGAGCGAGTCTCAGTGCAATTATCGCAATGGGGGCAAACGTTATTTGATGCGGTATTTAATAATGCAGTGGCAAAACAATTATTTGCTCAGTTTATCAATACGCCCAGTGACAAATATTTGGTAACGATTACCGCCCAAAACTCAGAATTTTTATCGTTACCGTGGGAGTTATTGCATGATGCCGGGCAGTTTTTATTTGCGTTTGATCCCTCAATTACGATTTTACGGCGGATTCCACCCAAAACCACTTTTTCGGCTTATGCGAGTCAGTCGAGTTTGCGGATGTTATTTGTTATCAGTCGCCCACAAGGTGCTGGTTTTATTGATCCACGTACCGATGCTCAAGCGGTGTTGAAAGCGATTGCAAATTATCCGGCTATCACGGTGGAATTTCTACAGCCGGCGACATTGGAAAATTTATGGCAACGTTTGAAAAATTCTGAGTTACCGCGTGTTGATGTCATCCATTTTGATGGGCATGGTTATTTTGATAAAACCGGTGATTTAGCCCATACCACAATGACGCAATTAAGTAGTGTTCCACGAAATTTGCGTAAACAGTTGCGTGATTTAAAGACTGGCGCGAATACCGGTTATTTGTTATTTGAACAGGCTGGCAATTATGGCAACAGAGGTTTGTTTTATGTGCCAACCTCTTGGTTATCTTATTTATTGTCAGAATCTAAAATACGTTTGATGGTGTTATCGGCTTGTCAATCGGCAATGGTAGCGCATGACGATGAAGAAACTGAGGAAGAACCTATCGGGAGTATCGCTGTTGGTTTGGTGGCAAACAGTGTGCCGTCAGTATTAGCCATGAGTTATTCGGTGATGGTGCGGGCAACTGAATTGCTGTTTGGTGGGTTTTATCGGGAAATCGCAGCGGGTAAAAGTGTTGGGATGGCTTTGGATAAGGCGCGTAAGGCTTTATTGCAAGACACAAAACGTCGCGATTTGCAACGTGGGCAAGAGCGGGTTGTGATTGAAGTGAGTGATTGGTTTTTACCCACCTTGTATCAAGCTGGTGAAGATACTTCCCTTGTTTCGAGAATGACACAGGAATCCCCGAACCCTCATCCGCATAATTTATCGGCATTGCCAGACGCGGGTTTTTGGGGACGGCGCAGGGAATTGTGGCAAATTGAGAATTGGTTTGTCGATGGGGTGCGGCGTGTTGTGGTAAGTGGGTTTAGTGGGCAAGGCAAAACGTTTTTAGCTCAGGAGTTAGGGCGTTGGTTATTGCAAACTGCGCGTTTTGATGCGGTGGTGTTTGTGGATTATTCGGGTTATCAAGGGCTGGATGCGGTGCAATGGGCGGTGACAACGTTGGGTTCAGTGGTTGAGCAAAATTTAGTGGATGTGGCAGCGGCGAAGGCGGTATTGCAGAATCAGCGTATCTTATTGATTTTAGACAATTTAGAGGTTTACGTTGCCGAGAAAAAAGACACTTTGCAGGAATTATTAACGGTGGCTCATCACTGGTCATTATTGGGTGAAACGCGGGTTTTGATAACGACTCGTCCAGTGGAATTAGGGCATGAAGCTTATCAAAAGGATAGTGAAAATTTTCGGCAATTGAAGTTAGAAGGCTTGGCTGAAAAGGATGCTTTGGATTATTTTGAACGATTGTTGGCATTATCAGATAATCCGGTGCGTTTACAAACAGATGAGTTATTGCGTTGGTTTGCTAAAGTGCAGTTTCATCCGTTGTCGATTGGTTTATTGGCGCGTTCTTTAGAAACTGAGGATTTAGCGAATTTAGAAAGCCGTTTAAATCAGTTAATGCTTGAATTGCCTGATAATCCGGTTGAGGCTACTTTGCAGTTAGTGATTGAGGAGTTGGATGAGGAATCGCGGCAGTTTTTGCCGAGGTTGGGGGTGTTTCAGGGTGGAGCGATGGAAGAGGTGTTATTGGAAATCACTGAAATTTCAGCAGAAGAATGGGGTAAATTACGGTTGGCTTTAATTTCAACTGGTTTAATACAATCAGAAAATGTTTACGGACAAACTTATCTCCAATTCCACCCCAGCTTAACCACCGCTTTACAGTCAGACAATCAAGACGAGTTACGCCACCGCCATCAACGCTGTTATTATGAATTATCGGATGAATTGTATTTTGAAGATAGAAAAAATCCCGTTGAAATTCGTGCCATTGTGAAACGTGAATTACCCAATTTATTATTTGCCGTCAAAGGGGCGTTAGCCGAAGCAACTGATTATGCGGTGAACTTTGCGAATAACGTGAATTTGTTTTTAGATTTTTTTGGACTGCAACATAATTTGGAGCAACTCAATCAGCAAGCGACTAAATTGACAGGAGATGTGGGAAGTCGAAACTGGTATTCAAGCAAAAGTGGTGTCGGTGAACAATTGTTCAATGCAGGTGATTATATCGAAGCGGCCAACGTTTTTAACGAAATTTTAACCGGCCTAGAAACTACTGCCAGTTATGAGCGTTGTGTGACTTTAGGGCGTTTAGGACGTTGTTTTAGCGAACAAGGACGAACCAAACAAGCTACCGCTTACTATCAACAGGGATTAGAGACCGCTCAACAATTAGAACAAACTCAGAGCATACAACGCGAAACAAGTAATTTATACACCGATTTAGCCAATGCACTGACAGACATGGGATGTTATGCAGACGCACAAACGGCTTATGAGCAAGGTTTAGTGATTAAGAAAAAAAATGGTGATTCAAGAGGAGAAGCGGTGACACAAGGACAACTCGGCACCTTAGCCCTATTCCAAAGCAAGTTAACTGAAGCCGAACAATATTATCAAACAGCTTTAGCCATTTTTAAAAGTTTCCATGAACCCAGTAGTGAAGCGATTGTTTGGCATCAATTGGGAGTGGTGCATCAAGAAACCAAACAATGGGAAGCCGCTGAACATGCTTATCGGCAAGCTGCTAATATTAGAGAAGCCCAAGAGAATTTTTCCAGTGCCGCCCAAACTTGGAATAATTTAGCCATGATTACGGAAAATATGGGCAAATTGGTAGATGCGGAAGCATGGTATCGGAAGGCGATTGAGGTTCATAAACAGTTTGATAATCCTAAAGAGGTGGCAATGGGTTTAAGCAACCTCGCAGGTCTTATCCAAAACCAACCCGACCGTTTACCCGAAGCTCAACAACTTGCCAAGCAAGCCTTAGCGATTTTTAAAACCTTAAACCCGGCAACAGCAAAAATTTGGATAATTTACAATATATTAGCTGAAATTTCCGATAAACAAGGCAACACTCAAGAAGCTAAAAAGAATCGCCGTTTAGCCCGGGAAGTCAAAGCCAATTTTGCAGGTACGCGGTATGAGTTGAAACAGAAACGTAGCGAATTGATTTTAGCAGTGGCACGGGGCGAAAATGTAGAAGCGGTTTTGGAACGCTATAGTCATCAAGGTTGGGAAAATCTCAAAACCGCCATTCAACAGATTTTAGCCGGCGAAAGAGATGTGGATAAATTGTGTGAACCGTTGACTTTTGGCGATGCACCGATTATTACCGCTATCCTTGAAGGCATCGCACAGCCGGAGAGTTTGAAGTGGTTTGAGGAAGAATAACTACAGGGATTGTATTTTATAAGGGATTTAAAAAAACATAACTACAGGGATTGCATATAAGAAAGGATTAAAAACCTGACATAACATTTGAGCAGGAGCAGGTTTGCAATCTACTCCTCATGTTTTTATTACTAAACGTTACAAACGGGGTTGCAAACCCTGTTCAGCAAATAGTTCTTGTTTTTAATCCTTTCTTATATATAATACCTTCGCCAGTTCACGGATTAAAATTATGGTTATTAATCTAAAATACCGAAAATGGGTAAAATTGAACATTTTAGAATGAAGAACATTTTGGGACATGAAAAATGAAAGTATTTGATTTTTAAGGAATAAATATAAAAACCTGATTATATGTCCGTGAATTGGCGAAGGTATTAATATACAATCCTTGTAGTTATGTTTTTGAGAATCCTTGAAGGGATTGCAGAACCGGAGAGTTTGGGGTGGTTGCTTTAGTACAACGGATCAGGGGAATCAACGGATGGTGCGTGACGTGTTTTAGGCTATTCTTATGTATCGGTATTTTATACTTGATTCCATGAATATCTGGTAAATAGCTTCTCGCACCAATCCGTTGATTCCCCTGATCCGTTGTACTAAAGATTAAATGGCTTACAATGGAGTCCAAAGCTTTAGCTTTAGGGAAGACCCGTCTAAAGCTGAAGCTTTGGACTCCAACGTAAGTTATTGAAATATAACAATATTATGTAGAGTAGATAAAAAGGTACACCTATGTCGAAACTTATAATATCCATGAGCATCCTCTGTTGCTTGCTCGTTCCAGCACAAGCTGAAGATGCAAGTCCAGTGGTTCTGACAGAAGTCATACAAAAAAAACTGCAACGGGAAGTCAGGCTATCTGGAAGCTCAATACCTTGGCGGCGTGTCTGGCTCTCACCGAGGGTAGAGGGACTGGTTAGCAAAATCTTGGTGGATGATGGTACTTGGCTTAAAGCCGGGGATATCGTCTTAAAACTGGATACCCGCCTAGCGAAAATAGAGATTGAGATCGCCAAAGCGCGTATCGACAAGGCAAAAGCTATGTTGCTGGATGCGCGGCAGCGGCGCGATGATTTGTTGAAGTTGAAAAAAAATAGCCATGTCTCAGAGACGACAGTTGAATCTGTGCTCACCGAGGTGAAAGTGGCTGCAGCGGATAGAGCCCAAGCACAGGCGGAACTGGCGCGTGCGCGAGCATTGCATCAGTACCACACAGTGTTAGCCCCCTTTGGCGGGATGGTAGTCAGCAAACAGCTTGAAGTGGGGCAATGGGTCAAGCCGGGGGATAGCCTAGTTGAACTGCTGGCCATTGATACCTTGCGCCTGCGGGTGTTACTGCCGCAACGCTATTTTTCCTTGGTTAGCACGGGCAGCAAGGCGCGAATACGTTTTGATGCCCTCCCAGAGCGCGAGTTCACCGGTCTGGTGTTTGCGCGTATCGCCCTTGGCAATGAAAACTCACGTAGTTTTCCGTTATTGATCGATATTCCAAACCCTAAGCGGCACTTAGCACCGGGTATGTCCGCAAAGATTTGGATTGAACTCAATGAGCAAGATAGGGTGCTCATGTTACCACGCGATGCCATTATCACCAAAAGCAATGGCAGTCAATTGGTCTGGCAGGTGAAGGAGAAAGAGGGCATGTTGAAAGCCTTTCCCCTCACTATTGATACCGGCAGATATCAGGGCGGCTGGGTGGAGATTTTGAGCAGCAAGATACAGCCGGGTGAGCGCATAGTGCTCTTGGGTAATGAAAACTTGCGCCCCAACCAAGCGGTGAAGGCGCAGCAATAATAGACAGAGGTTCCCATGTTAAAATTTGCTATCGACCGTCCGGTCATAATCAGTGTCGCAATTCTGATTCTGATGTTGTTCGGAATCCTGTCAATTTTCAATGTCCCGGTGCAAATGATTCCCGATCTGGACGCACGGGTGATATCCATCCGCACGACTTGGCCGGGTGCTTCGCCTCAAGATGTGGAAAAAGAGATTATTGTCGAGCAGGAACGCTATCTACGCCGCATTCAGGGCTTGGAACGCATGATCTCAACCGCTAATACTGGCAAGGCCGAAATTGAGCTGGAGTTCCCTTTCTCCATTAGGGTTGAAGAGGCACTGCTTAACGTCAATAACGCCTTATCCCAAGTGCCTAACTATCCAGAAAATGTGGATCAGCCCACCATCAAATCGGAAGCCTTTTCATCGAACTCCTTTATGTACTTTAGGCTGATGCCTATTAGTGGTGACTTCACTGAAGAAGAGCTCCTCAAACTGCGTGACTGGGTTGAAGAGTATGTACAAACCCCGATGGAACGGGTCGCCGGTGTGTCTAGCGTCTCCTTGCACGGCGGTGCCAGTCGCCAGATCAATATCTATGTGGATCCGGCCAAATTAGCTGAACGCGGCATTCGGCTCATGGATTTACGCACTGCTATCCGTGCCCGAAACCGCGATGTCTCCGGGGGTGATCTGGACAGTGGCAAACGCCGCTATCTATTACGCACTATTGGCCGTTTCGAGAGTGTTGAGGCCTTGGAAAACATGGTCATCGCTGAACGCGACGGGGCATTCATCCGCTTGCGGGATTTGGGCTATGTCGAACTCGGCTTTGGGGAAGTCCGCAACTATGCCTACTCCGAAGGCAAACCCATACTTTCTCTTTCAGTCAGTCGCCAGATTGGCAGCAATGTCATTGAAATCAAACAAGAGATGCTGGCAACGGTGGAAAGGCTCAATCAGGGTATCTTGAAAAACAAAGGAATCGAGCTGGTACGCACCGCCGACGATGTCGTCTATGTGACCGATGCGGTGTACGTGGTGCAACGCAATCTGGCGATTGGTGCCTTGCTGTCACTGGCGGTGCTGTTCCTGTTTCTGCGCTCAATGCCGGCAACGCTCATCGGTGCTATCGGTATTCCCATTTGCACCCTAGCGGCTTTCTTGGGATTATTGCTCGGTGGACGGACGATCAATGTCATCTCTCTGGCGGGGGTCGCCTTCGCTATTGGTATGACCTTGGACAACAATATCGTGGTACTGGAAAACATCTATCGCCATCTAAATATGGGCAAACAACGTTTACAGGCGGCCTTGGATGGTGTGCGTGAGGTTTGGCCAGCGGTGCTGGCCGGCACCCTGACCACCGTCTGTGTTTTTCTGCCCATTATTTTTATTGAAGAAGAAGCCGGACAACTTTACTCCGATATTGCGATTGCCATCGCCGCGTCGATTCTGATGTCGATGATCGTTGCTATCACCTTGGTACCAGCCGCAGCCGGTCGCCTGTTACATAGCCATAACGGTCGCACATCCATGCTGTCTCGCTTGGGGGCCACACTGGGACGCGCTGTTATAGTGTCTGTACACTGGTTGGCACGCGGGATTATACGGCCACTGATGACCATTACGATCGTGCTTGCGGCGGCTTTCGCCATTATTTATTACCTGACCCCGGATGCCGAATATCTGCCGGAAGGCGAAGAATCTAAAATTTTTACTCTGATGTTTGCCCCACCGGGCTACAACATCAACATGATGCGCGATGCCTTCCGCAAAGTCGATAAAGACTTTGTCGATGCCGTAGGTCAAGACCCTGCCGTATTTGAGCGGGGAGATAGTGAGGTGCCGGCACTCAAGTTCACTATCGGTTTTGCCAACCAAAGCCGTGTTTTTGTGGTGCGTGAAGCGACGGATCGCCGTCAGACCGAGGCATTGATGCAAGTGGCGACGGAGAAAACCAGAGAACTGCCCGGACTGCGTAGCTTTTCTAGCCGAGGCTCAATCTTTTCCAGTAATTTTGGTGGTACCCGCAGTATTAATATTGAAGTCAGTGGCCCGGATCTGGATTCCCTGTTCCAAGCCGGCTTCAAAGTTTTCATGAAATCCAAACAGATTTTTGACAACCCCAGAGTACGCCCAACACCGTCTAACCTGAAAATGGGACAACCCATGGTGGAAATTCGCCCAGACTGGGAAAGGGCTGCTGAACTGGACATCAATCCTTACGATTTAGGCTATACCGTATGGGTATATTCTGACGGGGCTTATGTGGATGAGTTTTTCCTCGGTGATGATGAGATAGACATCTTTCTCTACTCAACCGAAGGCAATATTAAGCATCCCCAAGATATTGAACAAGTGATGCTCTACTCATCCCGTGGCGGAATGATTCCCCTTAGCGCGGTTGCCCGTCTTGAAGAAACGGTGAATACTGAGACTATCCGCCGGGTCGATGGTGATCGCACCATCACGCTCAGCATTATCCCGCCGCGAGAAGTGCCGTTAGAAGAAGGTGTGCGTATTGTGCGGCGTGAGATCATTGAGGGTATGAAGCATTCTGGCGAACTCTCCCAAGAGATCAAGCTTAGCATCAGCGGTGCCAGTGATCGACTCAATGCCACCCGCGAGGCACTCAGCAGTAATTTCGCCGTGGCACTGCTGATTGCATACTTGTTAATGGTGGCAGTATTTTCCCACTGGGGCTGGCCTTTGCTGATTATGAGCAGTGTGCCGATTGGTATCAGCGGGGGGATTGCTGGGCTTTATCTATTGAATCTTGGCGGTGCCCATTTGGACAAGCTCGGCTTATATCCCATCCAGCAGCCATTCGATATGATCACGATGCTGGGCTTTTTGGTATTGATCGGTACTGTGGTTAACAATCCCATTTTGATTGTTGAACGTGCGGTATCTAACCTTCGGGAACGCAGCATGGACGTATTGGAAGCAGTCACCGAAGCAGTACATATCCGACTACGCCCGATTATGATGTCGATGGTAACCACCGTCGCTGGTTTGTCGCCATTGGTTTTTAATCCCGGTGCCGGCACAGAACTTTATCGCGGTTTAGGTGCTATCGTCTTGTTTGGACTGTTGTTCTCAACCTTGGTGACTCTAACTTTTATGCCAGCTCTCTTGTCCTTGGTGTTACAGCTTGCGGTACGTTTTCGCAAGCCAACATAAGTAGGTACACAGTAAAAATTTATTTTTGGATTTTCGCTTGACATAAATTTAAACTGAGGTATAATGCCACACCCATTGGGACTTGCAGGGCCTCGTCAAATTCCGATATAAGTTATTGATTTAACCAAGATATACGGAAATTATTTTAAAAATTCTCTTAAAAAACAGTCCGTTGTGAATTTTGAGGTTGTACCACCCACAATTTCACATAAAAACATTATAAATCAAACAGTTAGTATCAACTTTGACGAGGCCCTGGGGACTTGGCAGTATGCTTGTTTTGGTAGATAATATCAAGTACACTTAACAAGGTAATTTTTTAACAGGGCAAACTTGCTTGAATTGTCGGTCTCAGGGTCTGAAATATGCGGGCAAAAAGTCAGGATATTCAATATACGGGAAAATTGGCCTGAATCGTCGATCAATATCTAGAAATATTAGGGCAAATTGGCCTTATAATAAGTAGTTATTCGGTTCAATACGAGATTGAATTTGCTCATAACTTTGCCTTGCAGCCAACGCAAAAATCCGTGCGGCTGAAGAGCGGTGTTAGGTCTAGTTTAACTTTAGAGGAGTAAATTATCATGCTTCATGCTCATCATCCAATGAATCATCTTCATAATTCATGGTTTTCCCGTACATTTATATGTGAAGAGTGTGGAGAAAGATATAGCAAAAGTATTGGTCGTGGAACCCATGTAACCATTGATTATGCAAAATTTCTAGAGGAAGAGCGCCTGAATCCAGAAAAAAGGGGATTTTGTTCAACCAAGTGCCTTGAAAAAAGACATGGTCCAATACCTTTGGGAGACAAAATTATTAACTTCTTTTTTTGTCCCTAATAAGGAATAAAGCCGGGTCGCCGGGTAGGGGGGGTAACACGGTTTATCGTTGCCCACCAAATAGTTGCACTTAATCAAGAATAATTGAAAACAGAGTAAAATCAATTTTTCTTGCCGGCCCCATCTTTTGAAAGGGGCCGGCGGTGGGCAAAAAAAAACTGGCCCACCCTACAAATACTATAAATATCTTGTCTTGAAGCCACCAAGGGCAACCACAAGGGATTGCCCCTACAACATCAATTGCCCCGTCCAAAATTAGAAAAACCATTTTAAATCAAATACTTAAATATTTATGTATCATAAGGAGAATAAATATGGCATCAGTGCCGGTGAAAAAATTTCGCAAAGATTACCAACAACCCGATTATTGGGTAAATGCTGTCACATTGCATTTTGAGTTGGAAGAAGAAGCCAGCTTAGTTTCTTCAGAATTATCTATTTCTCGAAATGTCTCTCAGGCTGATCAAGCTAAACCTTTAGTACTGGATGGTGAAACACTCGACTTATTGTCGTTGAAATTGGATGATCGTGAACTGAGTCCAAATGAATACAAGGTTGATAATGAGCAACTCACTATTTATAAAGTACCAGAACGTTTTAATTTACAAATCAAAACCGCGAACAACCCGACAGAAAATACGGCATTTACTGGACTGTATCTCACGAACGGGACTTATTGTACCCAATGTGAGCCAGAGGGTTTTCGCCGTATGACCTATTTTATAGATCGCCCGGACATCATGCCCGTATTTACAACGACGATACTGGCTGACAAAAAACGCTATCCAGTATTATTATCTAATGGCAATCTCCAAGCACAGGGCGAGCGAGATGATGGTCGTCATTGGGTCACTTGGCATGATCCTTTTAAAAAACCCTGCTATCTTTTTGCGCTAGTCGCGGGTGATTTATCCAAAATAGAAGACCATTATACGACCCGTTCTGGGCGCAATGTGACCTTAGAAATTTATGCTGAACACGAAAACCGTCACCAGTGTGATCACGCTTTGCGTTCTTTGAAAAAAGCCATGGCTTGGGACGAAGAAGTCTTTGGGTTGGAATATGATTTAGATGTTTATATGATTGTCGCTGTCAATGATTTTAATGGTGGTGCGATGGAGAATAAAGGTCTAAACGTTTTTCAGTCAAAATATATACTGGCTAAATCAGAGACGGCAACCGATAGCGATTTTGAAAATATCGAAAGTGTGATTGCGCATGAATATTTCCATAACTGGACGGGTAATCGAGTCACCTGTCGTGATTGGTTTCAGCTAAGTCTTAAAGAAGGGCTGACAGTATTTCGTGATCAAGAATTTTCTTCTGATATGGGATCGCAGGCGGTTATTCGTATTAATAATGTCAAAAAATTGCGTACTCGCCAGTTTCTGGAAGATTCAGGGCCTATCGCTCACCCAGTACGTCCCGATGCTTATATAGAAATGAATAATTTTTATACGGCGACGGTGTATGATAAAGGGGCGGAAGTGATTAGAATGATACACACCTTATTGGGGAGTGACAATTTCCGAAAAGGTATGGATTTATATTTTCAACGGTATGATGGTCAAGCAGTCACTTGTGATGATTTTGTCTGCGCTATGAGTGATGCCAGTGGCTTTGATCTCAATCAATTTGAGCTTTGGTATAGTCAAGCCGGTACGCCCGAATTGCGGGTACATAGTGAATATGACTCCGATCGCCGCCGTTTAAAACTGTTTATCGAACAATCTTGTCCACCGACACCAGAACAAGAAAGCAAACAGCCTTTTTTGATACCGCTTAAATTGGGATTGATTCAGCCAAATGGTTCAGAATTAACCATACAATTAGCAGGTGAAAATAAAGCCAGTGGTTCGTCTCGGGTATTAAGTATTAAGCAGTCACGAGAATGTTTTGAATTTATCAATGTACCGGAAAAAACCATACCTTCTTTACTACGCGGTTTTTCTGCCCCGGTTAAATTAGATTATTCCTACACAGATGACGAATTAGGCTTTTTAATGGCGCATGATGCCGATCCTTTTGCTCGGTGGGAATCCAATCAATGTTTAGCCATCAACGTCATCAAGCGTTTGGTGCAAGATGTTAAAGCGGAAAAAAGGCTGCAAATTGATGAGATGCTGATAACAGCTTACCGTCAATTGTTAAAACGGACAGAAATAGACGACAAAGCACTGTTAGCCCAACTCCTAGAATTACCTCATGAAGTTTACCTAGCAGAGTGCATCCAGCCTATTGAGGTGAATATTCTTCATCAAGTCAGAGAATTTCTGCAAACAGAATTAGCGGCCATTTTAGAAAATGAATTGTTGGCCAATTATAAAAAATTAGCCCCGGCTGGAAAAAAATATCGGCTGAATCGTGAAGACATTGCGACACGTTCACTGAAGAACACCCACCTAAGCTATTTGCTTAAGTTAGGTGACAGCTATCGCCATTTGGCGATTAAACAATATACATCAGCCGATAATATGACGGATCAACTATTTGCATTGGAAGTGCTAGTCAATAATGACTTAGAACAAACGATGCCCCAACTGGATCATTTTTATCAACAATGGCGACATGATCCCTTAGTGTTGGATAAGTGGTTTGAAATACAAGCGAAAGCACCTGACAAAGACATATTGTATCGGGTACAAACCTTAGTTAAACATAACGCAT
>Ga0233403_10000581_pt1 | contig 17305 bp, 14 predicted proteins | sample Na_oxic_1_MG_FD_179866 | JGI IMG/M metagenome (GOLD analysis project Ga0233403, IMG submission 179866) | Seawater microbial communities from Saanich Inlet, British Columbia, Canada - Na_oxic_1_MG | ecosystem: Environmental > Aquatic > Marine > Inlet | place: Canada: British Columbia | collected...
ATGGATGCTATCCATCTTTCTATTGCTCTTCATCACAAATGTGGACGTTTTATTTCAACAGATTCACATTTTAAACATCTCCGAGTCATACCGGTTACTTGGATCGATTTAAGCCAACACGTACCATTGAGTAATATATAAGCAAGCATAGGGTGCATCCGTTGCCCCTTTTTGTCTGATTCAGACAACAAAAAAAGCCCCAAGGCACATCATGCCAAGGGGCTTTTTTTATGGTTCATCAAATCTGCCAGGTTTTTAGAACCTGGCTAGCAAGCGTACGGTGCGGTCCCTTGCTTGCTTTACCTTAAAAAGTAGACAAAGTTAATACACTTCATCATGTGTTCCAATGTTAAGCAAAATAATAACTTCTTTTCCAGTTTTTTTCTCTGTCTCAATTGAAAATACGATTCGGCAATCATAGCCACATGAACAGGCATATAAATCTGATAATTCACCAGATAGTTTATGTGTATTAAGAGATATCACAAAAACATCAAGTTCCATTTGCCCAAGCGTATTTTCTATGCGTGCTTGTAAATAAACATTACGGCGAATAAATTTACGGTAAGCCTTTTCAAAATGAGGTGTTAGAACAAGTTCTCTCATGTTTCACCTTCTAACGATTGACGGAGTTTGCTGATAATCTCTCTTGAAGATTGTGGCTTTAATTTGCCAGTATGAAAATCCGCAATAGCTTCTTTCGCATCAATGGCCATTTCACGACGACGATAGTCGATGTTTCGATGTTGTACAATATCAGTAAGTACCTCTCGCTGTTCGAGCGAAAGTTGCATGACTGTATTTAGTGCTTGATCAAGAGTCATTATATTCATATTCCACTTTGATTCAGTTGTGTTGAGAGCATTTTTAAATGGTTATTATTAATTCCAGTAAAAAGGTGATCGCTTTTATTAGAAACTGCCCAAACTAAAATTTGGATTTCAAAATATTCAATCACAGCGTTGATCTTCTGGCAATAACAACAAAATCGGTTGTACTTTTTGGAGATATTCTTGCGTCTTTTTTTGGGTCCAATGCCAACCACGCCAATCATTTGACTGTGGAAAAACGTTGGTCTGATATTTTTGTATGTGTTGCAATAGTTGACAGCGATGCTGTTTTGAGAGAACCGGTAATTGTGCGATTAAAGCTGGGAACGCATCTGAACTTAAAGAAGTTACTGAGTTCATCTCAAATGATTTGCCGGCTTGCAAACGTCCTAAATTGGCTTCTGCCAATCGTTCATCAGGATTGATAAAGTGTAATAATCCAATAAAAATCAATGTAATGACTATCGTTCCATTTATAAAATATTCCTGTTTCTGTTTGACAAACAGAATGATAAACCAGATAAACAACACTAACCACCATCGCAAAATAATGAAGGCATAAAAACGCGCTTCTGTCCATCCATATTTCTCAGTATACGAATACAGACGATCCATGACAGTCCATTGAATAAGTAGCGTCATAAAAACCATCAAAAATATTAACAATTGGTAAGTTTTTTCTTCGGCTGGGGTCGCTGGTTTGTACAACCATTGTGTTAATAATAATAAAATGATCACCAACACAGCTACCGTTACCCACTGAAAAAAACTACATTGTAGCGACAAAGCTTCATCAGACAGACTATCTACCCAATCTTTATTGAACCATTGAAGAAAACTACATTGTGTCGATATGGTTTTAGCAGGTTCCTTTGATAAATCGACTAAGGAGTTAAGATTATTTGTTGCTGGCGTGAGTGTTGTTGTCCAATCTACCCAAGCATCACTACTCATAATAGCAACTAAAAGTAATAGGTTTACCGCGCCGAGTATCATAACAACTTCGATGCGACCGATTTGCCAAGCTGGGACAGTGGCGCGTGGTGGATTAACCACTTCTTGTTGACTGAGTATATTGCTACGCAGTAATGCTACGGCTATCCAACTGGATATAATGAACGTGATGCCATATTGCAGCCCGATTTCAAGTAACTTGAAATTTTCACTGCTGGTATGAAATAGGTGAAAATCTACTTCAATGAGCAAAAATGTCAATAGAAATAAAAAAGGTATAGTAATGATTAAGCCTTTGATAATGGCACGTCCATAAGACTTCCAATAGCCTTTAATCTCTGACCATTCTATATCCTGAGTCACTAACTGATAATAGCTACTGATAACGTACTTTATTAATGAAAATAAATCTTGGAATGATTCAGAAACATCAAGGGCAGACTGCTGTTTTCGTGTTTCAAGTGTATAAGCCAGGTAAATCGTCAAAAACAAACCGAAAAAACTTAAACCGTTGAGTATGAGTGATTTACGCCAAATTAACGTGATAGCAAAAAATAAGCTAGTTGCTATCAATAAATATTGAGAAGAGCTAAGTGGTTGCAGTACAAATTTTCTGAAAAATAACTGACTGATAACCAATAAAAAAATGAATAAGCTGAGATTGAATCCCCAAGAGTGATTTTGAAATAAAAAAACACTGACTATACCTAACAATAAGCTAGTACCTAATATCATGATCGGCAATTGAGGTTGTTCCAAGTCATCAGTCGTGTCAATTTGAACTTCAGGCTGATATTTGATGGAGTTTACCGATTCGGCATGATGTTGATATTCTGATCGGTCAGTGTCATGGATTTGCTGTTGATATTTAACCGGCTTTATTTGTTCAGTTTGAATTTGTGGTTCTGAACTTTTTTTGCTTTGTTGTGGATATTTTACTTTTAGCTGTTCTATTTGAATTTTTGGTTTTGACATTGATTGGATTGTCCTTGTTTATTATTTCCAAAGCTAAAGCTTTGGACTCCAAAATCCTTCGCTGCGTTTTGGCATATATTTTTATTTATTAGGCACTTCTGTTGGAGTCCAAAGCTTTAGCTTTGGAATATATTTATTATTTATTAGGCACTTCTGTTTCTAGAGCTAATGCTGGTTCTTTCTGTTCATCAGGTACGGGTTGTTTTGGTAAAAACTTTAATAAATATAACATAGTGCCGGCAATGATGAGCAATGCGATGCCAAGAAAGGGCCGATAATATAACCATGCCATAGCAATCGTTATCAAAGAAAGTGTTGCTGCTATAATGAAAGAAACGATGACACTAAAAAAGCCAACGATTTGGCCCAAAATAGGTAAGACAACTACCAGTATTCGCAATAGATTCAATATCATCATCAATCCAATAAACATCATCACCCCTCCCCCAAGACGTAGTAGCCAAGTTAATAAGATATTGTGTAACTGGGCGTGTTTGAACAACTCTTCTGCGGTTAAGTTCCCATATTCAAGGAGCTTAATACGACCACCGGCTTTAGTTATATAAGGTAGCAACTGAGAATCTTTCTGTTTAGCAATCACACTAATCATCGTAGAGCGGACCACTTCATAACTTATCTGTAAATCACCCATTTGAGGTGTCATGGGGTCTTGACCGATATAATACTTTCCATAATTTAACTGTATTTTTTCGCCACTCATTTGAGCATGGAGTGTATTAGGCAATCGGTCAAAGGTTTCGGGTGTCATTGGCAAAGTTTGATAATTGTTTAAGCGAGAGACAAAAGTGTGTGATAAAGTAAAATCACCTAATCTAATCGGTTTAGCAATCCAATTTTCCCCATTGATTCGCATATCATAAGGATTTTCATGACCTTCTGGTTGTTTAAAATGGTTTGATTCAATGAGATTGTCAGACCAAATTTTATAATAAGTATAAGTCGTTACTGTTCTGGTCCCGCCTCCCATGAGTTCTTCTGTTTCTGATTGTTCATTTTCTTCCCATTGGTACATTTCTACAATACGTTGCAGTTTAAGAACATTAGCGACGGTTAGACCAAAAACAGTATCTTTTAAGGTATCACTTGTGGTTGTTTTACCTGCTAAATGAACAAGTTGCTCATCATTCGCTGGCTCAATTTGATTGGCATCAATTGAGATAACGGCTTTTGCACCTTCTTCTAAAGTCTGTGTTCTTATAACAAAACGTCCTTCGTTATAAAATAACACTAAAAAAGCACCTAAAAACAATATCAATCCGATAAAGGCTATCAAAAGTGCTTTTTTAAGCCGTTCTCCCCAGGATTGATGAGTTACAAGAGTATATGAAGCAGCCACTTTTTTTCTCCCCTCAAATGCCTAAAGCTATAGAAATTCTTAAATTAATTGCGAATGGTGAATTGTGAATTAAAAAAAATAATCATAAGAAGTTTTAGTTGGATGTATGTATTTTGAAATTATTAATTGATTAGATTAATTGACTTTGATTAAGAATTCAATACAGAAATCTTTTAACATTTTGGAGAAGTGAAAAATGCGATTTCTTAAAGAAATCGTATTTTTAGAAAAGTTAAAATACTTTTGTTTACTTATATATATATTAAATTTAGAGTCCAAACTTTTGTATATATATTTTTTGAGACAAAAAATTTCCTTTTTTACTCTCACGCAAAAGCGCAAAAAAGCGCAATGCTTAGCTTTGCGCCTTTGCGTGAGGTTAATTTTTAAGAAAAATCTCCTTTGAAAATAATTATCTGAATATCTATAGCCATTCCCTATTGGATAAAATACCGCTAATATTATTTAAATACTTGATAATTAAATTATTAAACGCTATAACGCGACAACACATTAAACTCGAAAACGCTATATCATGCCTGAAAAACAAATAATTTTACCCATCACTGGGATGACTTGTGCTAATTGTTCAAATACGATTGAACGCAACCTCAAAAAACTTAAAGGCATGACACAAGTCAACGTCAACTATGCTAATGAACAAGCAACTTGTAGTTTTGATACGACTTTATTGAAAGAAAAGGATATTATCGACAAAATTGTGTCTATTGGTTACGGCGTACCCACCATTAAGATTGAATTAGCGATTACCGGGATGACTTGTGCTAACTGTGTTCGTACGGTTGAACGCACTTTACTGAAAAAAACGCCCGGCATTTTTTTTAGTCACGTCAATTTTGCCACAGAAACCGCCACGATTGAATATTTTCCCCATCAAATTACCCTGGCTGAGATTATAGCTACCATTAAGCGAATCGGTTATGGTGTTATCCAACCTGCAACTGCAGCCTATCCCCCAAAGGCGAAGGAGGGTTCCCTCTCCCTTTGGGAGAGGGTTAGGGAGAGGGCCTCTTTGAAACAAATTACCCGTGCTACAGAACTGAAAAATCAAACGCACAAATTTTGGATTGGCGTAGTTTTTACTTTGCCGCTGTTTGCGCTGAGCATGAGTCGAGATTTTGATTTGCTTGGTAACTGGGCTTATGCAATATGGGTTAATTGGCTAATGCTGTTTATGACATTGCCGGTACAATTCTATGTGGGTTGGGATTACTACGTCGGTTCATGGAAATCACTTAAAAATGGTTCAGCCAATATGGATGTGTTGGTGGCAATGGGCACCTCGGTGGCTTTTTTTTATAGTTTAGCCGTTTTGCTCAATCCGGCGTTGGGCGAACACGTTTATTTTGAAACGGCTGCCATCATTATTACTTTGATTAAACTCGGTAAACTCCTTGAAGTCCGCGCTAAAGGGCAAACCAGTTCTGCTATCAAAAAATTAATGGGACTGCAACCCAAAACCGCTAAAGTGATACGCAATGAAATAGAAACGGATATTCCGATTGAATCGGTCAAGATTGGTGATGTGATTTTGGTGCGTCCGGGCGAAAAAATGCCAGTCGATGGGAAAGTCATTGCCGGACACTCTCATGTTGATGAAAGTATGCTGACAGGTGAAAGTCTACCCATTCATAAGCAAACCGGAGATAACGTCATTGGTGCCACACTCAATAAACAAGGCTTGCTCAAAATCGAAGCCACCAAAATCGGTGCAGAAACGGCCCTTGCTCAAATTATTCGCTTGGTTCAAGAAGCCCAAGGAAGTAAAGCCCCAATTCAACGTTTAGCCGATCAAGTCGCTGGCATTTTTGTTCCCACCATTATTGGCATTGCGACTCTGACGATGTTAGTGTGGTGGCTAGGTATCGGCACCGATTTTACGACCGGTATGATGAGAATGGTTGCAGTGTTAGTCATCGCCTGTCCGTGTGCATTAGGATTAGCCACACCGACTGCCATTATGGTGGGGATGGGCAAAGGGGCAGAACAGGGTATTTTATTTAAAAATAGTGAGGCTTTGGAACAAGCGCATCAACTCAAAATCATCGTCTTAGATAAAACCGGCACTATTACCACTGGAGAGCCTACCGTTACCGATATTATCGTTGGACAAGAAACATTGAATGAAGATGACATTTTGCGCTATGCAGCTTCAGCGGAACGCGGTAGTGAACATCCGTTGGGCGAAGCGATTGTTCAAAGGGCCCTTGAAAAAGGCTTATCACTCGCAGAACCGCAACAATTTGAAGCGATAACCGGACAAGGTATTGTAGCGACTGTGGAAAATAAAAGCGTGGTGTTGGGCAATCAAATTTTGTATCAACGATTTTGCCCAGATATCTCCTCCTTGCAGGGGCTCCCCCTCCCAGCGGGAGAAATCCAGCCTCATCAAGATATCTTCCCCCCTCAATCTCCCACATTGGACTCCCCCTTCCAGTTACAAACCGAAAAAAATCGCTTACAAGCAGAAGCCAAAACCGTTTTATGGGTTGTCATTGACAATCAACCAGTTGGATTAATAGCTATTGCTGACACCGTAAAAGCAAGTTCCAAACAAGCTGTCGCAGAAATGCACCGTTTAGGCTTACAAGTTGTTATGCTGACTGGCGATAATCAAGCAACAGCAGAAGCCATCGCTAAAGCGGTTGGCATTGATAGCGTGTTATCTGACGTGCTACCCGATGAAAAAGCAAATGAAATCAAAAAATTGCAACAACAACAGCTTGGGCTAGTTGCAATGGTGGGAGACGGTATCAACGATGCGCCAGCGTTAGCACAAGCGGATGTTGGGATTGCTATTGGCACTGGTACCGATATTGCTATGGAAGCCGCTGATGTGACGCTGATTCGAGGTGATTTGCGCTCAGTTTCTCAAGCAATAGCGTTAAGCAAGGCGACGATGCGGACTATTAAACAAAATATCTTTTGGGCGTTTGGTTATAACGTGTTACTGGTACCAGTAGCAATGGGGGCACTTTATCCCTTTCAAAGCTTGCCCATGATAATACGCGCTTTGCATCCGGCACTGGCAGCAGCAGCTATGGCATTTAGTAGTGTGTCAGTGGTTATGAATAGTTTAAGATTGCGGAAGGTGCAGTTAACGACACAAAATGACACAAATAGTATTTCTTAAAGAAATACTATTTGTTGAGAAAACAGAACGACACAAATAGCATCAAATGGTGGCAACAAAAAGACGTTGCCCACCCTACTTATGCCTAAAATGGTGAGTGATGTGAGTATTATTGACATCGAAAATGGAGGTTTTTTTTTGCCTATATAATTTTGAGCAAAATTACACTATAATTAATTTTTTTCTACAAATTCTAAAAATTGAGTTAATCCGTTTAACCCATCAATCTGTTATCATACTGAAAACTCCGGAGAACTCTGTAAGTCTTTGATTTTTAATGGAGCTTATCCACATAAGTCTTTTAAAATACTATACGCAAAAAAGTTCTCTGGAGTTTTCAGTATCATAATAATTTTATTGGAGAAAAATATTGCCGGCTAAAACCGTAAAATCTCTAAAACCACGCCTTTACATGGAAACCACAATTCCAAGCTATTTAACCGCATGGCCAAGTCGAGATATTATCATTGCTGCTCACCAACAAATCACTCAACTTTGGTGGAAAGAACGTAAAAATGACTTTGACATTTACATTTCACAATTTGTCGTTGATGAAGCCAGTGCTGGAGATAGTGAAGCAGCTAGCAAAAGAATCGAAATTATCAAGACACTTCCAAAATTGGATATTTTGGATGAAGTGACAACACTTTCAACCCAAATATTATCTTCTGGATTGATTCCCCAAAAAGCTGCCACTGATGCAACTCATATAGCTATAGCAGCGATTCATCAAATGGATTTTCTTATGACTTGGAATTGCCGACACTTAGCCAATGCCGTAATCGCTATGGAAATCAATAAAATTTGCCAAGATTTAGAATTGACTTGTCCGGTTATTTGTACCCCGGAAGCACTAATGGGAGATTAGAAATATGATTATTGAAGACGCTATCGTAGATGAAATACAAGCTATCCGAGAAAAACAAGCTTCCGAATATGGCTTCGATATAGTTGCCATTCTCAAAGCTGCAAAACATCGTCAAAATACCTCTGAACATCAGGTTGTCTCTTTTGCCCCTCAACAAAAATTGGTCATTAATAATAACCAAATCCATACAGAACCTGCCAAATAACAAGCATAGATTGTGTTCTTTGCCCCTTTTGTCTGAGTCAGGATTTGCAAAATTTACAGAATAAAATCGAAGTTAAAACTATTTATTGTTGGTTTGGTTTTTATCTGGTAAATTCTGTAAATTTTGATTATCACTTGGGGTTCGGTGATTCCAAAATGGGTTTTTTGAATTGGAGTGAAAATTAAAAAAATTTAATAAAATCAAATACAACCATAACTTAAACCTCGTTGAGGAATGAGCCAAAGTTATAACAACCAATCTTTAATCCTAATTAACGTCATCAGGTTTCACCTGATTACAGTTCATCAAGTTAAAGGGGATTTTTTCATTAGCCCATATCTTGTGTGCTTGTTAGCCAATTTTTCGATTTTTCCAATTCTTGAATTCTTAGTTTGGAATCACCGAACCCCAAGTATCATTGATAAAATATCAAATAAGCTTCAATAAAGTTGTTTTTCCAGAACCATTCTTGCCGGTTAAGATGTTAATACCTTCATTGAAACTAAAGTCAAAGTTCCAATCTTTATTTTCTGATGTTACGCATCAAATTTCTCAAGGAATGACAAACACTTGTTTTTATATTACTAAAAGTGCTTGCACTCTTCTTTGAATAAATTCTTCTATAATTTTCAACCGATTGGCTGGTAAATTATAGCGTGAATGTTTTTTGAATTTGAAATGGATTAAATTTCGCAATTTTTGCTTCTGTTTTTTGGTGATAACTTCTTTTGCGAATGTCAGAAAATCCTGTGAAGTCGCCATCAATCTCGTTTTAGCGTAAGCATCGACATCCTTTAAATCCTCTTCCATGGCATAGTTAAAAAGCGATAAGCCGTTATCAAATATAGGTGCTGTATCTATAATTTGGTTGGTTTCGTTATCTACCATCAAACCGAAGTTGCTAAAATGTCTATCCCTATTGCAGATGACGGCATCAAAAATCAGCATATCGACAAGTGACTCATAATAGCTTTCACCAAGCTCCTGGTAATATTCTATAACGGCTCCCCATCCCGTCACAATTCTACCGGTTGGAATATACGAACGTTTTTTGTTGGTAAACAATTCGCAGGTTGAGCAAAGCCGTCCTTTCCATTTTTTTAAGTGGTATTCTACAGCGTTCAACCCCATTGTTTCAGCGATTTGAAAGGCATAAAACTCGGAATACGGCTCATTGCCAGTATTTGCCGCTCCCGTAGAACCCGCCTTGTAAAGGATTATCTTGCCACTGACTCTGCGCCAACATTTAGCCAGCATACCGTCTGTCGTTAGCTCTGGCGTAGAAGCAAAATCACTTCGGATGGTGTCACCATAGCCGGTGTAAGCTATCATCGACAAGATACGATTGAAACGATTATCATATAAATTGTATTTAGCAAAAGTCCCGTCAAAAGTTTCGTCTACAATCCAGTAGCAATCGTTAAGCGATAAGCCTTTACAAATATCAATGATGCCCTTGGTGTCATTAACACTCAGTCCAAGTTTTGCCAGAAAGCTCTCAACAAATGCTCGATTGTTGGGGATGACTCGTCTTTTGAGCCATTTCAGCAGCCCCTGGTTTGTCAGCGTTAAGTCAATGGGAAAGAGTGATTTATATGGGTTAGCGACCTCAATAATTTCTACCGATAAACCCTCTATAACATTTGAGGTAAGATTAAACTTTATGAGTGCAGTATCAAAATGCTTTAGAATGTAGTTCATTTGTCGTATGGGTCCGCTTCCTTTACCAATTCATTCAAAAAAACATCTCCCTTGGTTTTCCTCCCTTTGAGAATGAGAGAAATATCCTCTAACTGAGCGAATCAGGATCAATACCTTTTTCTCGAAGTAATTGAGCTAATCGCTCAGCACGTTGGTGTTCTTGTTCAGCCCGCTGGCGTTCTTGTTCAGCCCGCTGGCGTTCTTGTTCAGCTCGTTGGCGTTCTTTTTCGGCTGTTTCTTTGCCAGTTGAAATCAAATCCTCTTTTTTATCACACCAACGAAGCCAAACATCATACTTATCTTCATATAGCCCTTCCCAAAGTGTCAAACCTAATTGAATTTCAGATAACCAGGGATCGTTTTTTTCCACATAACGGTTATTCTGTAATTCATAGACCTGTAATTTACCACTTCTAAGTTGTTCTTCGGGATCAAAAACGATGTAATAACGTACACCGGCTTTGGCGTAATCTTTGAGTTTGGTGCCGGTTTCTTGCCCTTTTTTATTGGAGACAATTTCAATGACCACCTCCGGCGGTTTGCCATATTGTTTGATAAAATAAGAACGATTCTTTTTTTGCCAAACGTTATCAGGCATTTTGACATCTAAACTGACTAACACATCAGGAACCAGTGGTTGCTTTGTCGGCGCATAAAACAGTCCCACATTGGCGAGTGCTAAAAAAGAGCGGTTTTCTTCAGGACCGAGCCATGAATTATATAAACTCTCTGTCAACAGACGTTGTTGTTTTTCCGAAAAGATGTTATCCACCGGTTCATCATCCTCCGTGATTAACTGTTCATAATCAAAGTCTGGTTCCACCAAAGGTGATTTAACTCTTTCTCCGGGGGAAGTGCGTTTTGCGTCAGCATAAAAGGGGACTGTTTGTTCATAAGAGATAAAGGACATATCATTATTCCAAGATGAGTTGTGGTAGGTCGGATTACGCAAAGCTCAACCCGACCTACAGTTATTTTGATTATCCATGCCATTGATCAAAGACATCTACGCCCGTTTTAGCGATTAAATTTTCATAGTGACGGAGTTTATCTTGTTCATCTATCAGGAAATAGTCCAACATGAATAAATCATCAACCGGGGTGTTGATAGTGATTGAATGTGAATAGCTATCAGTTGCCAATTTGACACGGATTCTTTTGTCCATCAAATATTTGTGCAATTCATCAAAACGTTGGTGTTGTTCATCGGAAATAAGCTTTATCGCCAATTCGCGTTGTTGATGGGCAACTGCATCACATAATCCCAAATGCACAATCCCTCGTTTGTAAGAGGAATGTTGGAAATTAGGTTCGTTAGCCGGTGGTTTTGAGAGAAAAATGCAAGAGGGACCTAGCATACAAGCGGCGGTAAATTCTGCCAATAATTCAATGATAAGAGCAGCAGCAAAATTAAATACTAACCCTCCCACAAATCGAACCGGATGTAGAGTCAATAGCCATAGATGGCTTATACTCGCATGAGTTGGCGTTGCCAGTGGTGTTAATAACAAAGGACTGACTGCGGCATATTTCAGCATTTGCCGACGAGAAATTTCCTTTTGACGTGATTCGTTAAGTGTTTGTACAAAAGATGGTTCCAAAATGGTATTCATTTAAATAAAGACCTCTAAAATTCTTTGGAAATTGGAAATAGCTTTCTAGGAACGTAGCAGAAAATAACTTTTCGAGGAATATTTGTCATGCTATTTTTGTGTTCACGATCTCTCCCTCCCCCTAACCCCCTCCCGCTGGGAGGGGGGACCGCTCGGTGGAATTTTTCTTTCTGTTATCTAAAACAAATAATTATATATAATACAATTATTTATATTTTTTCTAACCAATAGGAAAATACCACTGAGCAGTCCCCCCTCCCAGCGGGAGGGGGTTAGGGGGAGGGAGAGATCGTGAACCTAAAAATAGCATGACAAATCCTGGTAAAAAAAAACTCATACTGCACAGCCCTTTCATACCGGTATATTTATTGATGGAAATCGTCTTATGTAGAAACTTCTATTTCAAAGGACGTATTTCACGTATGTTATTTACTACCGTGTCCCCGAATTGTCATTTCGAGCTTCGCTTAGAAACGGAGTAACTTCGCTTCGCTCGAAATGACACACTCTATTTATTATTCCTGATTCTCAATTCCCAATTAACAATTAACAATTAACAATTAACAATTAACAATTAATAAACCGGTTGTTTACAACGTACCAGTTTTTCTAGTAAACCTTTAGGCACGACAACTTTTTCATCAACTGTCATGGAACATAATTGTTGTAATTTAAAGGGATCACTAAATGCAGGATCAAAAGATACATTGTTATTATAATGTAAATCTAATTGACTAAGACGTGGTAAGGGTGCAAAGCTAATATGCCCTAGTTGATTATTGGATATCTGTAATTCCTGTAAATAACTCCAAACGTTACCAATTTGAGAAAAATCTAGCGATTCTAATTGATTATGACTCAGATTTAATTGACGTAGTGTTTTTAGTTCAGATAAATTCAGTGCTGTTAACGTTTCTAAGTGATTATGGCTTAGGTTTAAAATGTGTAGATTCGTTAAGGGCGATAAATTACCATAATTTTCTGTCGAGCCATTGGTGTTAGAAAGATTTAATTCTCGTAACTGGGTAAATTGTTGCCAAATAGAAAGTGGTGATGATTGTTGATGCCAAAATTTCCAATAAGGTACGCTTTCAAATAACGGATTGTGAGAAATATCTAAAACTTCTAAAACTGATAAAGCGGTTAATGGAGTTAATTTATCATAAGCTAATTGATTATAGGAAATATCCAATTTGCGTAAATTAGGAAATTGATTCAACCATGCCGGTAATTCCAGCAAATCTAAGTGACTCAAATCTAAAAATTCCGCTTGTTTTAGACAGGATGGACTCATATCGACTGGCACAACGGTAGCTTCTCGTTCACCTTCAAAAGCGACTTTGATGTTAAGGCGATACATGGTATAAATTTCTTGGCGACTGATATCTTTAGTTGGTGTAAACGTTGTCGGCTGCATCTCCGCTGGACAATTTATTTGGCGTGTTAAAGTCACATTTTGATTGATGCGATTGTTGAAAATATCTGTCGCTGTTATTTGAAAACGGGTTTTAAGTCTACCTTCAAGTTGTCCTTCCAAAGAAAAGTAGCCTTTTTTATCAATAGCAATCGGTTGACCGTTGATGGTCATGGAAGCTATATCAGAGTTCTCGTCAATGACTTGCCCATTAATTTTATATACGGTTGTATTTTCTAATATAATTTCATCTTTAACCTTATCTAGCACAATCGTCGGTGGCTGCGTATCGATTCCCTTCGATTGTAAAATGGCTTTAACAAAGCCGGGTTGATTGAATTGAGTACGATAGGGCTTAATCGTTTTGATTTGATGACCAATAGATACATTAATATATTTTTCTCCTTCAGAAGAAGCCACATAATAATCTTGTGGTGTGATAGTTACCCATTCTCCATCTTCAAACGCAACCAGTTTGGCAATTTGTTTACCGGTTTCAACATTCCATAAGTGGGTACTATTGAAACTCCCCGATAAAGCCGTTTTGCCATCCGGCGCAAATGCGACTGAAAATACTTTGCCAGTCGGATTGTTAAAGGTTTTCAATTCATGCCCGGTTTTTAAATCCCACAATTTAAGCGTTTTGTCTGCACTACCCGATAAAGCTGTTTTGCCATCGGGAGAAAAGGCAACCTGCCAAACCGTATCGCTATGTCCTTTAAATGTCCGAGGTTTATAATTATTAGAAATCTCCCATAATTTGAGCGTGTTATCTGCACTACCCGATAAAACCGTTTTGCCATCTGGAGAAAACGCAACGGTTAAGACAGAACCGGTATGTCCAACCAAAGTTCGCATCACTTGTCCACTGTCAAGATGCCAAAGCTTCATCGTTTTATCTTGACTGCCTGACAAAGCCATTTTGCCATCTGGAGAAAACGCAATGGCAAACACCGGTTCAGCGTGTCCGGTTAAAGTTTTAATGACCTTTCCAGTTTTTTTATCCCATAATTTCAATGTTTTATCTAAACTCGCCGATAACAGCGTTTTGTTATCCGGGGAAAAAGCTACCGCCCAAACTTGATCAGAATGTCCTTTGAAAGTCCTGATTGCCATACCACTGTCCACATCCCATAATTTCAAGCTGTTATCAAAACTCCCCGACAAAGCCGTTTTACCATCAGGAGAAAACGCAACCGCAAACACGGCACCGACATGACCTTGAAAATCCTTGATTAAGTACCCGGTTTCCATATCCCAAAGATGCAATGATTTATCCCAACTACCTGACAACGCACGTTTACCATCAGGAGAAAAGGCAACAGCGGGTCCTGAAAAAGCATCACCTTGAAAGGTTTTATGAAGATGTCCACTGTCTAAATCCCACAATTTCATGGTGTAATCCAAACTTGCTGACAAAGCGGTTTTGCCATCGGCAGAAAATGCCACTTGAGAGATTGCTTGAGAATGTCCGTAAAATGTCTTGATGGCTTGTTTGTTTGTTAGTGTCTCTTCAGATTTTTGATTTTCCGAATAAATATTGATCAAATCCCACCATTTTCGATGTTTCGGGAATGACGAAGGAATTCCAGAAACCCTTGCCTGATGAATATTGGTCAAATCCCATAATCTAACGGTTTTATCTCGACTACCCGATAAAACCGTTTTGTTATCGGGAGACAAAGCAATAGTTAATACCGAATCAGTATGCCCTTCAAAACTATGGATTAATTGCCCTGTATTCATATTCCATAATTTCAATGTGTTATCGGCACTGGCGGAAAGGGCCATTTGATCATCAGCGGAAATAGCCACCGCTAGCACCTCAGCCACATGGCCCTTAAAAGTCTGAATTTCGCGCCCGGTTTTAATATTCCATAATTTAAGCGTCTGATCTTGACTGCCAGATAAAGCGAACTGACCATTAGCTGAAAATGCAATAGCTGAAACGGCTAAAGTATGTCCATAAAAAGTCAGAATGCGTTGGCCCGTTTTAATATTCCATAATTTCAATTGCTTATCCAGACTACCCGATAAAACCATTTGACCATCAGGAGAAAAAGCTACTGCTAAAATAGCAGATGAATGTCCATCAAAACTCCGAATGAGATGACCGGTTTTTATATCCCATAATTTAAGTGTCTTATCCGCACTAGCGGATATAGCCATTTGTCCATTAGGAGAAAATGCAATGGCATAAATAGCATTAGAATGTCCATAAAAAGTACGAATGACAAAACCGGTTTGAATATCCCATAATTTAAGCGTGTTATCGGCACTGGCAGACAAGATAGTTTGTGCATTAGGAGAAAATGCGACAGCATATACCTTATCCGAATGTCCTAAATGGACCGAAATTTCTGGGCGAGAAGCATAAGTCATTGTACTCCATAATCCTATGAAAAATAAGGTAATACTGACTAAGTAACTACGCATAAATGCCGTTAAGATTTTTTGATAGGGAAAATAAATTTTTTTTGATGATTAAATTGACGATTGTTTATATTTTAACGCTATTATTGACTGAAGTATTCATATTTTTAAGGAAAAAAATTCAAGGGCAAACTGGACTGGTGAAAATGGTTAATGGTTAATGGTTAATGATTAATGGTTAATGAAAAAAACATCAATAATTTATTGTTTTCATCAGGTGGAATAAAAATGAGGGAAATAATCCTTGCTATATGAAGCCTTTTTATCAGCCTAGGATAGGGATGAGTGGTGAAAATCAGGTTTTTTATTGGATCAAAAATTGATCCCATTTTTGTTTCGTTTATCAAAAACAATCAGTTAGATTAGAAAAGTATTTTTCATTAACAATTAACAATTAACAATTAATCATTTTCACCTGGACTGTTCCTCCCACTTTTAATCACCCCGCTGATAACTGGTCACTGAAAAATAGGTCTATTTTTTGCTTATAAAATTCAATTTATTGTTTTTTTATTGTTTTTTTAGGAGTAAAAAAATGGCTTATTTTACAAGCTTTCTTATTTCATTTTCCATTACAGTCAACTTATTATTTATTTTACAACCTCTGGCAATAAGAATTGGCCTTGTCGATAGTCCCAATGATCGCAAACACCATCAAAATCCAGTCCCTTTGATTGGTGGTATTGCTATGTTTTGTGGTTTTTTGATAACAGCGTTGTTGATTGAGCAATCCTTGTCTGGGTTGCGTAGCCTTTTTGCCGGAGCAGCAATTTTAATCATTGTTGGTGTTTTAGATGATTTTCGTGAGCTTTCCCCAAAAGCACGCTTTATTGCGGAAATTATGGCGGCTTTACTGGTAAGTTTGGGCGGTGGCGCAATACTTTATGATCTGGGTCCTATTTTTATGGGCACTAGTGATGTTGAATTGGGTATGCTCGCATTACCCATCACTGTTTTTTCTATTGTTGGCGTTATTAACGCGCTAAATATGTCCGATGGTATTGATGGGTTAGCTGGTGGATTTGTGCTGATCGCACTTTTTAGTTTAGTGTTAATCAGTTCTCTAACCAGATTAGATCAATACCAATACTTTTGGTTATTATTGTTATTGATTGCCGTTGTTATTGCTTTTCTTGGCTTCAATAAGCCAAAGGCGGTTGTTTTTATGGGTGATGCTGGTAGCATGTTTTTAGGTTTCATGCTCGCATGGTTTTTAATTAACATGTCTCAAGGCGAACAACGCACTATCACCCCCATTACGGCTTTGTGGATTTTAGCTGTGCCATTGATTGATACGGTTAGTATCATGATCCGTCGAATGCTAAATGGAGGTTCTCCATTTAAAGCGGATCGAGAACATTTTCACCATTTTTGGTTAAACAAGGGCTTTACGGTTCCTCAAACGCTGTTAATTCTGTTGAGCATATCGGCTGGATTCGCTTTTATCGGTTTGATGGGTTTATATTTTCGATGCCCTGAAAACATCATGTTCTGGAGCTTTATGAGTCTATTTGCCCTCTATCTAATAACAATGATGATTGTTTGGCAGGATTTTCATAGACTATTACAGTTAAAACCCTTTTTTAGAAATGGACTGAATATGTTCAAAAAACATAAATATAAAATGGTACTACCTTAATAACTCATGTTACGCACAACGCTTCCAAAAAGCTTGATTCTTGATTTCAAGAAAAATCTTTCCTAACAGAGGCTATTTTTGTGTTCTCGATCTCTCCCTCCCCCTAACCCCCTCCCGCTGGGCTAATCTTTACCCACAAGTAGGATAACCCCCCATTCTATG
>Ga0233403_10000582_pt1 | contig 17300 bp, 9 predicted proteins | sample Na_oxic_1_MG_FD_179866 | JGI IMG/M metagenome (GOLD analysis project Ga0233403, IMG submission 179866) | Seawater microbial communities from Saanich Inlet, British Columbia, Canada - Na_oxic_1_MG | ecosystem: Environmental > Aquatic > Marine > Inlet | place: Canada: British Columbia | collected...
AACTAAAGTATATCGTCAAAAACAACAAGCATTTGTGGAGCTACTAAATAGCATCCGTAATAATCAGATGGGTATAAACGATATACAACGAATTAATCAGCGTTATCAACCACAGTTTGAATCGAATTTGAATGATTATTACATTACCTTAACCACAACGAATAAAATAGCCGCACAAATTAATGCGGCGCATTTAGAACGGTTATCGACGCGCCTACATCACTTTGAGGGGGAGATTCAGGGCAAATTTGATAAGGGCACATTTCCGACAGATTTGCGGTTATCTCTTAGAGAAGGTGCCCAAGTGATGTTTGTAAAAAATGATAGTGAGGGGCGTTGGGTTAATGGAACTTTGGGCAAAATTCAGAAAATCAAAAAGGACCAAATTCGAGTAGAAACGGCTGATAAAAACACTTACACGGTAAAACCAGTCAAGTGGGAAATAGCGAGCTATCAATTTGATGAAAAGACACATAAGTTAACGACCGATGTGATTGGTTCATTTAAACAATACCCGCTACGATTAGCTTGGGGTATGACGATCCATAAGAGCCAGGGTAAACAATTTGATAAAGTCATTATAGATTTAGGCTGGGGTACTTTTGCTCATGGACAATTGTATGTCGCGCTCAGTCGTTGTAGAACATTGGAAGGCTTGGTACTAAAAACCAAAGTGCGCCCCAAGGATGTCATTGTGGATCAGCGTGTGGTGGTATTTTTTTCCACCCCCGAGCCATTTCAAGTGCAAACGATGGAAAATTTGCCATTTTGAATCAATGATTCAGTTATCGTTTATCAGTTATCGACAAGAAACCAAGTTTTAAAAAAACTTGGCTTCTAAAAAGTTCAATTTATTTCCGTGCTGACTTTAACCATTAATCATTAAACTCTTTGCTGTAACAAACTTAACTTTTTTCAATGAGGTGGGCAAAAAAACACTTGCCCACCCTACATAAAGGTTTAAGTTATGCCAGTGTACACCATAATCACTAACCATTAACCATTAATTATGAATGATATTCAAAAACTTAAAAAAACTAAAAACTGTAAAGGATGTCTCTTAGCCGGAGCCGATTTAAGTGAATCCGATTTAAATGGGGCTGATTTGAATGAAGCCAATTTGATGGGGGCAGATTTGAGCCATGCTTATTTGTTTCAAGCCATTTTAATTCATGCTAATTTAAGTGTAGCCACATTGAATGGAGCGGATTTGAGTAATTCTGATATAAGAAATGCGGATATTAGAGAATCTGATTTGAAAGGGGCAGATTTGAGTGAAGCCGATCTCAGTGGTGCCGATTTAAGATGGGCTAATTTGAAAAAAGCCGATTTGAGGTGGGCAGATTTATATAGAGCTAAATTAAGTGGAGTTGATTTGAGTTATGCCAATTTAACAGGAGCAGATTTGAGTGAGGCTAATTTAAATGGAGCTAATTTGAGAAAGGCTAATTTAAGCAGGGCTGATTTAAGAGGTGCCAATTTAACAGATACGAATTTAGCAGGAACTAATTTGACTGATGCCATTTTGGATGATAATAATAAATCTTATGCTTCTATGAAGATTGATAATGTTAAATAGAATCACTCGCAACGACATTTTTTGCCATTAATTGTACGCTTTTTAAGCCTCGATATAGATTAACGTTTAAATGATAAGCCAACCTGACTTGGTTAACATCATCGGGCAGTTCAGTGTTAAATGCTATCACGTCAATCGGTATTCCTCCGCTTTGGGAGCGTACTCGCATTTTAAGGTGTTTATCTTTCAATAGCCGTCGTTCAAGCACTTCAAATTCCCCATCAAAAATCGGTTCTGGGAAATGATGCCCCCAGGGAGTCAGCATCCTTAACTGTTCTGCCAGTTCTAAATTAAAGTCATCATCTGATAATGCACCATCACTATAAATAACTCCATGTAAATCATCAGCAGACAAATGTTTACGGATTTCCTCATCAAATATTTGTTGAAAGGCTTCAAATTGTGTTCGAGGTATTGTCAAACCAGCAGCCATCGCATGACCCCCAAAAAAAGTAATCATACCAGGGTGTCTCGTTCCAATCATCTCAATAATATCGCGGAGATGAACACCTTGCACTGAGCGCCCTGAACCTCTAATCAGATTATCTTTGTCATGGGTGAAAATAATCACAGGGCGATGCAAACGATCCTTAATACGAGCCGCCAAAATACCAACGACACCTTGATGCCATTTTTCATTTAATAAGCAAAGCCCGATTGGCATATCGATATCGTCTAATTCATCAAGCATTTTCAAAGCACCCAGTTGCATATGTGCTTCTTCAAGGCGACGTTCTTTATTAAAATTCTCTAGGAACTGGGCATGTCTTTTGGCACTATAATCATTATCACTCAACAGGCAAGCGATACCATCAGACATATCACCCATGCGCCCCGCCGCATTGAGGCGCGGACCTAAATAAAAGGCTAAATCACTCGCCACTAAATTGCTTGGCTCACACCCAGATATTCTTACCAGGGCACGAATGCCTGGGCAACAATAATCAGCCCGGATTCGCCGCAATCCTTGCTCAATTAAAATACGATTATTGTAATCCAGAGTAACCACATCAGCCACAGTACCAAGCGCAACCAAATCCAATAAATTAGCCAAATTGGGTTGCTGAATACCTTGTACGGAAAACCAAGCATTATCACGTAAATGTGCTCGTAAAGCCATCATCACATAAAAAATAACCCCTGCACCACAAAGGTTTTTACTCGGAAACAAATCGCCCTCTTGCTTAGGATTAATAATCGCTTCAGCTGCCGGCAATTTTTTTCCAGGTAAATGATGATCCGTTATTAATACACGCATACCCTTTTCTTTAGCCGTTTCCACACCGCTAATACTAGAAATACCATTATCTACCGTGATTAACAAATCCGCGCCTTCGCCTGGGGGTGTATAAGCCAAAAAAGATTCTTTCAGGGCAAATTCAACAATTTCAGGCGTTAAACCATAACCATGTTTTTTTCGATTAGGCACTAAAAACCCAACTTTTTTTGCCCCCATTTGCTGTAACGCTTTCATTGCTACGGTGCAACTAGTCGCCCCATCAGCATCATAATCGGCGACAATAAGAATACGGGCTTGTTTAACAAGTGCCTCATATAGCAAAGTCACCGCATCATTTATCCCAAGTAGTGAAGTGTAAGAAAATAAATTTTGTAAACTATAATCCAATTCTTTAACCGTTTTAACATCACGGGCAGCCAACACCCGTTTAATAACCGGATGAAATGTATCAGGTAAATCAATCGTATCAGGAATAGGGCGACGTTTAATAACACTGTTCATGGTATCTATTATTACCTAAAAGTGGCAATTTGTTTATAAAATTATAAAAATATCAATGAGTTATAAAAAATTTATCTTCACTGGCTTAAAAATATTTTTTGTACAATTTTCAATAAATTACAATCTAATTGCCATTTTTAAGACTTACGCAGACCTGACAGGTTTTGAAAACCTATCAGGTCTTATCGCGCGTATATTATTTTCTGCCTAGTGCAGGAAGGCGGAAATTTCCAGACCATTTATAAGGGCAAAGAAATCCGATTTTTGGAAAAAATCGGATTTCTCAATGGCTTGAAGATTTCCGCCCGAAGGCACTAGTCCCTTAGTAGTATATTTTATCTATGGCGTATTCAAAATTCTAAATAGCTACCGGTGCCTTAATATGGGGATAAGCTTGATAATCAAGTATTTCAAAATCTTCAAATTGGTAATTAAAAATTGTATCGGGTTTACGTTTAATTCTTAATTGGGGTAAAGGGTAGGGTGTTCTCATTAGTTGTAATGCCGCTTGTTCCAAATGGTTCAGATAAAGATGAACATCACCGCCGGTCCAAACAAAATCCCCAAGGGCTAAATCACATTGTTGAGCAATCATACTGGTTAGTAAGGCATAACTGGCAATATTGAAGGGAACACCTAAAAATAAATCGCAAGATCTTTGATAGAGTTGACAAGATAATTTCCCATCAACAACATAAAATTGAAATAATAAGTGGCAAGGTTCAAGTTTCATTTTCGGTAAATCTGCCACATTCCAGGCAGAAACGATCAGTCTTCGTGAATCAGGATTACTTTTGATTTGGGCAATAACCTGGCTTATTTGATCAATAGGTTGATTATCTGATGTGGACCAAGATCGCCATTGGCTACCATAAATTGGACCTAAATTGCCCTTTTCGTCAGCCCAGTTATCCCAAATATGTACCCCATGATCATTGAGATATTGAATATGGGTATCGCCACGTAGAAACCATAATAGTTCATAAATAATGCTCCGAATATGTAATTTCTTAGTCGTGAGCAATGGAAAGCCCTCGGATAAGTCAAAGCGCACTTGTCGCCCAAAGGCAGAAAGTGTTCCGATACCGGTTCTATCGTTTTTCTTAACGCCATTATTTAAAACGTCGTGCATTAATTCTAAATATTGTATCATGTCAGTTATCAGTTCCCAATTACTTCGTTATTGCGTTTCACAATTATTTTGAATTAGCAATTAATTTATGAATCTGCCATAATAACTCTTCACGCTTATAACTTTCTTTATGAAAGATAGTTTTCACCTGATTACCCTGTAAATTTGCTTGTTCTTTGGCTCCCAGATGAGTGGACGTTAAAACCACCACAGGGATAGAACACCATTTTTCATTTTTGCGTAAATAAGTTAAAAATTCAAATCCATCCATAACTGGCATTTTTAAATCTAGCAAAATCAGGGCAGGTTTTTTATTATCAAGATGTTCTAAAGCCACTTTACCATTTTCTGCTTTGAAAACTTGCCACCCGGCATTTTTAATCAAATCGGCTACCACTTCGCGTATAATGGTATCATCTTCAACAAGCATGACTAAACCAGGGGAATTATCACCAATCTGGTATTTTTCTAAAACCACCTCTAATTGTTCATGATGTACCGGTTTAACCATATAATCAGTTGCTCCTAACGCATAACCTTGTTCATGACGTGCTTCAATCGACATCATAACTACTGGAATATCTGCCAAAAGAGGATTACTTTTTAACATCGAAAGGACTTTCCAGCCATTTATGGCAGGCATATTGACATCAAGAATAATTGCATCAGGGCGCAATTTTTTAGCCAATCTCAATCCCTCTTTTCCACTAGCCGCCACTGCGACAGCATAACCTAATTTGCTTAGGTAATTTTTGACTAATTCCCGTACTATAGCATCGTCATCAATAACTAAGACGATACCATTCCCTTCTGACAGCAATTCATCAACCGGTGGTGGCATGAAGAATTCAATGACGATGACGGGTAACAGGAGCATAAACATGCTACCATGTCCAAATTCACTGACGACATTGATACTTCCTCCCATCATTTCGGTAAATTCTTTAGTAATGACCAAACCTAAGCCAGTTCCTCCGTATTTACGGGTTGTCGATGAATCGGCTTGCACAAAAGGATGAAATAGTTTTTCTTGCTGTTCAGGTGTCATTCCAATGCCATCATCAGTTACACAAAAACGAATCCAATCTTCATCATCTTCTGTTTCACGAGATACTTCTATAGAAATAACACCTTGTTCAGTGAATTTAGAAGCATTACTGAGCAAATTTAATAAAATTTGGCGTAATTTTGCCTTATCGGCATACATTTCACCAAGTACGTCCTCGCTTATGACGGTGAAGGTGTTATCCCTTTTTTCAATCAACGGTTGAATTGTATTCACCACTTCCTTGAAAACAGTAGCCAGATCGAAGGTTTCAAGATGCAATTCCATTTTACCAGCTTCAATTTTAGATAAATCTAATACATCGTTAATCAAATCCAATAATTGTTTGCCGGCTGAACGTATTCGTTGCAAATCTGGAATGAAACCTTCTTGTCCAAGATCTTCAGACTCTTCCTCTAACATTTCACTATAACCGATGATGGCATTTAGGGGAGTCCGTAGTTCATGGCTCATATTGGCTAAAAACTGACTTTTAGCCAGATTAGCGGCTTCAGCAAGGGCGCGAGCATTTTCAGCCGCATTTTTAGCTTCTTCAAGGGCAGCTTCAGTTTGCTTACGTTCTGTAATGTCACGGAAAGTCGTTACTGCGCCGGTGACTTGATCATTTTCTAAAATAGGGGTGAACATATATTCCACTGCAAAAGAACTACCGTTCTTACGCCAAAAGACTTCATCATCCCTGTGACAAGTTTTACCATTCTGGATGGCAGTATAAATGGGACATTCGTGGGTTGGATAGGGGCTTCCATCTTTTTTCTTATGGTGAATAAGCGTATGTTGATGAGCACCAATCAATTCTTCAGCTTGATATCCAAGCATTTTAGCAGCAGCCGGGTTAACAAAAATAATTTTTCTCTGCAAATTTAAACCAAAGATACCTTCTCCGGCAGATTCTAAAATCAGTTGTGTTTGTCGATTAAGGCGTTCCAGGGCTGTTTCGACCAGTTTGCGTTCATTAATTTCCGTTTTTAATTGAAAGTTAGTGGCAGAAAGTTCGGCAGTCCGTTCTTGCACTCGCTGTTCCAATTGATCGCGTGTTTCTTGTAATTTCTGCTCAATTTGTTTTCTTTCGGTAATTTCTTGTTTCAGTTTTTGATTGGCTTTCAAAAGTTCAGCCGTGCGTTCAGTAACTTTACGTTCCAGCTCTTGGTTATGTTGACGCTCTTGTTCAATAAAACGTATATAGGATTTAATTCGGTTAATGAGTTGAGTCGTGTCAATCGGTTTAGTTAAATAATCGGCTGCCCCGGTTGCAAAACCTTTTTGTTGGAATTCTTCCGATTTATAAGCTGCGGTTAGAAATACAATCGGAATATGTTGAGTTCTTTTCCGCGAACGAATTAATTTAGCGGTTTCAAAACCGTCCATATTTGGCATTTGTACATCAAGGATAATCAAATCCACTTCTTCTTGCAGAAGGGTTTGTAAGGCAATAATTCCCGATTCCGCTTCCAAAATTTGTGCGTCGATATGTTCATTGATGAGCGTATGTAGGGTAAATAGATTATTTCTATTATCATCAACAATCAGAATATTAAGGGGTTTTGACATGTTATTAATCCTAACTAATTGGGAAACGAAGTAACCGTTAGGTTCATTGGGAATACACGATTAACTATACTAAGGAATGCGGATTTAATAAAAGCCGAAACTAAACCTGACAGGTTTTGAAAACCTGTCAGGTTTGACAGTTCAAGTTTTGGATTTATTAAATCCTGAATCCTAAGGAATGCGGATTTAATAAAAGCCGAAACTAAACCTGACAGGTTTTGAAAACCTGTCAGGTTTGACAGTTCAAGTTTTGGATTTATTAAATCCTGAATCCTAATGGGAATTGGAAATTGGGAAATGAAATAACCGCCAGGTTCATTGATTCACTGCGTAACGAAGTAAGTAGTTTATCAAGCATTTGAGGAGCTTTTAAGCCCTTCATATTAGATTGGAAATCGGGAAACTTTGCATCAACCTTTCTGAAGACATCCCTGCACTGACTTTTTACTATAGCTTTTCAGATAAATATTTTGGTCTAAAGACCTGACAGGTTTTTCCAACCTGTCAGGTCTGAGAACTTTTATTTTTCTGAAAAACTATATTGAGACATTCATCAAATTGGAAAATAGTCATTATTAGAATTGGAATTTTGGAGCCCAAAGCTAGGGGAGTGATTTTAAGCTTTTTTGATATTTTTCATGCTCATTTCATGCCTCTAAAATTATGAATTGTTTCACTGCGTAATTGTGAATTGTGAATGAGTCAAAAAGACACCCTAGCCAAAGCTAAAGCTTTGAACTCCAATAACGCTTTGATTTTATTTAAGTTCTTTAATTGACATAGTTATTCAGTTATCATTTATCAATTCCCAATTACTTCGGTAACGAAATTTCCCACCGATGCTGTCTGATAGAACGATTAACCAGCTGCAGCAAATAGGGACCAATTTGTTCTATAGGTAAAATGCTGTCCACTTTGGTTGCGGCAATAGCGGCTTTAGGCATAGCATCCGCTTCAGCCGTTGCGGGATCTTGCACTATAACATATCCACCTATCTGTTTAATTTTTTTCACACCTTGACTACCATCGTTATTTGCACCGGTTAGAATAATACCAATGAGCTTATCTTGATAAGCATAGACAGCAGTTTCAAATAGTACATCGACTGAAGGACGTGCATAAGTCACCGGTTTATCAATTGAAAGTGACAAACTGCGATCTTCTTCTATCAATAAATGATAATTAGGCGGTGCTAAATACACGACACCCTTATCTATTGTTTCTTTCTCATCGGCTTGTTTAACATTTAATTCACATTTGTTACCCAAAATATGTGCCAAATAACTATCCGAATGTGGATGGAGATGTTGTACGATAATAATGGGCAGCGGAAATTCACGGGGGAGTGCCGCAAGAACCATACTCACTGCTTTAATACCCCCAGCCGAAGAACCTATGACTACAGCTTCAAACGGATTCATGTTCAGTTATCAATTATCAGTTAGGAACGCGCTAGGCAACCAGTCAGTCTTGCCCCTACATCAATCGCTCATCCTTATACACAAGTTAAAATGTAAGGTGGGCAAGGTCTTTTTCGTGTAACGCCCGCCATCATCGGTTCAATACCATTTGCGTTAAGAATTTTATGTAGGGTGGGCAACGTCTTTTTGTTGCCCACCTGCCCAGAATTGGTGGGCAAGAAAAACATCTTGCCCACCCTACCAATATGGAATTATCCTTAATGCAAATGGCATTGCATCATCGGTTAGGTGGGCAAAAAAACACTTGCTCTACAAAAAATAACTTTAAAATCAAATGCTTGTGTATAATGATTATACATCAATCGTAGGAGTAATCCCTTGTGCTTACCCTAAAGTTATCTTATGCACATTCCTTATCAGTGTTTAATCGGCGATAAATTCTTTCTACTCTAACAACATCTTCAAAGGCATCAGAATACCCTGAAAAACGAATACTTTCTTTAGAACCCAGGCAAAGAAATCCGCCAGGGCTTATGCTATCAAGAAATAATTGTAAAACGCGACTTTGTAATTCACGATCAAAATAAATTAATACATTTCTACATAAAATCAAATTCATTTCTCCAAACACACCATCTGTAGCCAAATTATGATCTGAAAATAAAATATTCCCCTTAAGCGATTTATCCATAACCACATGATCATAATGTGCCATATAATAATCGGAAAAGGATTCCAAACCACCTGCTTTTTGATAATTTGCAGTATATTGTTTCAGCTTACTGATATTAAAAATACCATCTTTAGCTTGCTTTAATACCACTTCATTCATATCAGTCGCATAAATTTGGGTGCGATCATAGAGCCCTTCTTCTTTCAAAAGAATCGCCATCGAATATACTTCTTCCCCACTGGAACATCCAGCATGCCAAATTTTAAGAAATGAATGTTTTTTAAGCTTAGGCATCACAAACTTTCTTAATGCTAAATAAAAATTGGGATCACGAAACATTTCTGTCACATTAATAGATAAATCTAATAATAATCTTTCAAAAAAAGAAACATCATAAAGTAATTTATGCTGCATGGCAGAAATGCTTTCCAATCCTTCTTTATCCCGTCGATGAAAAACCCGCCGCTTAATTGATGCCTTGGCATAATTCCTAAAATCATAGCCATATTTTAAATAAATGGCTTTCAATAGTAATTGTAATTCAATATTTTGAGTTTCAAAATCATCCATTTTTTATTTCTTATTCAAAATTGCTCGCATTTGAGTACGTGATTCGGCTGTATGCATTGCTATCGCAATGCTTGTCATGATCTGACTAAGAAATTCTCTTTGAATTTCAGTAGGTTGCGTTAAAAACACTAATTCGATCACACCCATCAGCGTATTTTCATATAAAAATGGGATCGCTAACAAATTTTGCACCACAGCCTCATCCGCTTTAAACAAAAGGTTTATATAATCCTCAGGGGGTTGTGTTAGAACAATAGCCTGTCTTTCCAAGGCAACTTGCCCAGCCAAGCCATCGCCAAATTGATATACATTCGCAAGACGTTTACGTCGATTATAGCCATGACTCGCCAACAATTTAACACATTGCTTTTTTTCATCAGCAAGATAAAATAGTCCCACCGGTACTTTAAGATAACTAACCAGGCAAGTAATAATACTCCCAGCTAATTCAGCCGTCTCCTGTTCACCACTCATTCTTTCATTTAATTGGGTTTGCCCTGTTTTCAACCAATCCTGCATCACACTATTTTGTGTGGCATCACGCAAAGCCAATGTCATTTCAGAAAGTGCGTATCCCAGTTTATCATGTTTAGATATATCTTTTATAGTATAATAATAGTCCCCTAAAGCGATAGCATTAGCTTGGGCGATAGTATTTTCAATGCGTTCTTTTAATTGTTGGAATGACTGAACAATCTCTGTAATTTCATCACCCCCCTGGCGTTTTTCAATACCCATGTTATTCATTGAAAAGCTAACCATTTCCCTGGTGACACTTTTTATTCTATAAACCATCCAAAATGTTAGTATAAAAAACAAAGCGACTAATATCAATGCCAAAATAGCCCGTTGCTTACGTTCCTTTTTCAAAATATCATTAGCCAAGTGATGTGCTTTTTCAATCGGAACATAAGATACAAATTGAATTTTTAAATCTGAAGCTCCGTAATCGAAAAATGATTTGCCAATCATCACATATTTTTCTTCTAATGTTTTAGCCAAAGTACCTTTTGGCAACACATCGGGATTGCTACTGGCTATCACTCGGCGCGGTGAACCTCCCAAAAGGGAAACGATTTGTTCTGAACGAACAGTACCCATTGAAGCCATTAAAAAATCATCATCCAAAGGGGATGCTAACATAAGTGTCGCTATCACTTCTCCATCATCGTTTTTAATCGACTGCGCCGTCAACACATAAGGAAAATCATCAATGGTTGTCATATAAGATTGACTATGACTCAGTTTTTGTAATTGTGCATCTGGCTCAAGCAGTGACGGGGGGAGTTTTTCGGGAAAATAATAATACACTTCCTGCACCTGTCCATCACGATTAATTAAAATGGCATACCTCGCATTAAAAAAGGCTCGCATAACCGATGACCTTGGAAGCCAAGAAGGTGGACGATAATGATGTTTAATCGTTTGATGGGTTCGCCAATCGGCTCGAAAAATATAATCATGAAAACGTTGTTGTGACATGATTAACTTTGCAGCAATATGATGAGATTGCACCTGGCGATCAAAAAATAAGCGATTTTCTTTGGCTTCTTTTTCTAATTCTTTAGTCAGTTCGGTGACAAAAAGCTGCCATAAGGTTCGACTTTGTTTATAATCTAAAAGCGTCCATACAACGGCACTTATTAATAAACTCAGTACCAAAACTTTGACAGTGAGGGAAACACCTTTAAATAAACACCACTTTTTGCATTGCATGGTCAAAAAAATCGAAACATTGAAATTCCTAAATGAGGGCAGCCATCCAACAAATGAGTTTCCAAAATACTATTTTTTTGTTTTTATGGCTAAGTTTTTTTAAGGGCACAAAAGAAATACCATAACTGTGCGGTCAAAACCGTATTCGTCGAAACTGCGCACCTGTTCTACCAGGCTGATCAGGTGGTAATATGGTATTTCTTTTAACATTGTATATCCTACACCGATACATCAGCAATCAATTCATGAATATGCAAAGGTAATTCATCTTGAGTATAAGTTTCTTTTTGTAATATCGTTTTAACATAGCGATTTAAATGAACATGCTCCTCAACACTGAGATTTTTTGAAGTCAACACCACCACCGGGATAGAACACCATTTTTCATTATTTTTTAAATGGGTAAGAAATTCAAATCCACCCATCACAGGCATGTTTAAATCCAGCAAAATAAATTTGGGTTGTTGCTCATTAAGATGTTCTAAAGCGATTTGCCCATTTTCTGCTAAAAAAACACGCCAACTTTGCTCTTCAAGAACATAACGTAACGTTTCACCCCACACTTTATCATCCTCAACCACCATGATTAAATCGTTTGGATCATTATCAATATGATATTTTTCTAAAAACACAGCGATTTGAGTACGCACCGCCATTTTATTAAGGCATTCAGTCGCATCCATGAGATACCACTGATTATTATCCTCCATCATCACCATGAGAATCACTCGAATAGTCACTAAAAACGAATCATTTTTCAGAGTGGCTAATATCCGCCATCCTTCCATATCAGACATTTGAACATTGAGAACAATGATATCAGGATGAATTTTATAAGCTAATTTTAAGCCTTCATCTCCATTAGCCACGACAGCGACTCTATGCCCTAGTTTATTTAATTCATCTTTAAACAAACAAAGCCTCTGACTATTGTCATCAATAATGAGAATAATTTTTTGTGACAAATTTGTTTCTAACTTATGAAGCGTTTTAGATTTATCAGGGCAACTCACCGGTATTCCCTTAGTTTCTACAGGCAGGTAAAGGGTAAACGTGCTACCCACCCCATGTTCACTATTGACTTGAAGCATACCATCCATCATTTCAGTAAATTGTTTGGTAATAGTTAGCCCCAAACCTGTGCCCCCATAGCGACGAGTGGTAGAATTATCAGCTTGCGTAAAGGGTTGAAATAATTTATCTTGCTGGGCTTCCGTCATGCCAATGCCATCATCAGCCACGCAAAAAATGACCCATTCCTCATGTCTTCGAGTTTGATGCGTTATTTTAAAATGAATAGTTCCTTTTTCGGTAAATTTAGCAGCATTACTCAGCAAGTTTAACAATATTTGGCGCAATTTGCTGACATCTGTTTGTATCGTTCCCAAAACATCAGAACGTTCTACTTTAAATTGGTTATTTTTATTTTCCAGCAAAGGCTGAATCGTACCCATAACTTCGTCGATCATAATTTCAAGATCGACATTTTCAATAAATAATTCCATTTTACCGGCTTCAATTTTAGACAGATCAAGTACATCATTAATTAATCCCAATAAGTGTTTACCGGCAGCGCGAATTTTTTGCAAATCTGGAATGAAATCCCCTTGCCCTAAATCTTCAGCATCTTCCTTTAACATTTCACTATAACCAATAATGGCATTTAAAGGGGTGCGTAATTCATGGCTCATGTTAGCCAAAAATTGACTTTTCGCCACGTTAGCAGCTTCTGCTTCTTCCTTAGCTTTTTTAAGTGCTTGTTCTATTTGTTTACGCTCATTAATTTCTTGGTTAAGTAGCTCATTGGCTTGTGATAGTTTCGCGGTGCGTTCTTCAACTTTATTTTCTAATTCTTCTTTATGTTGATGATCTTGTTCAATAAAACGTAAATAAGATTTAATTCTAGCAATTAATTGGGGTTTATCAATCGGTTTCGTGAGATAATCGGCAGCACCTACGGCAAAGCCTTTTTGCTGAAATTCATCCGATTTATAAGCGGCTGTTAGAAAGACGATAGGAATATGTTGTGTTTTTTTCCGTGAACTGATAGTTTGTGCGGTTTCAAAACCGTCCATTTCTGGCATTTGTACATCAAGAAGAATCAAATCAACTTTTTTTACCAGGAGTATTCCTAAAGCTTCCATCCCGGATTGTGCTTCCAAGATGTGAACATCAAGATATTCTTCAATTAAAGTATGCAAGGTAAAAAGATTATTTTTATTATCATCTACGATGAGTATATCAATTGATTTAGTATTTGACATTTCAGTTATCAGTTAGAAGTTTAAGTTCTTATTTAGAAAGACTATTTTTTAAAAATAGTCTTTTTTAAATGATTAAACTCCGCACGGGCATAATTTTCACTTTTATGTAGGGTGGGCAACGTCCTTTTGTTGCCCACCGAAGCGATGATGCCGTTGCACAAAAACACGTTGCCGGCCCCCTACAAAAAAACTCATTTAAATGGTGGGCAAAAAAACACGTTGCCCACCCTACAAAAAAACTCATTTAAAAAGTTAAGTTTATGCCCGCGCTGAGTATAAATGACTTTAGAAATACCATTTTTTCAAAAAATGGTATTTCTTTAAATCGATTTAGAAATACTATTTTTAGCAAAAATCGTATTTCTTGAATGACTAAATGACTTTAGAAATTTTTTCAAAAAAATTCTGCCCTTTTAACTGATAACGGCTCAGTGATACAACCAAACCCGCATCAAAGAGAGCAATTTATGCGTATCCATCGGTTTAGACAAATAATCATTTGCCCCCGCTTCGATACATTTTGCTTTATCACCCTTCATCGCCTTCGCAGTCAGGGCAATAATCGGTAATTTACGATAACGGGGTTGTTGTCTAATTTTTCGCATTGCTTCATAACCATCCATGCCTGGCATCATAATATCCATTAAAACAATAGCAATTTCTTCATGTTTCCCTAATAATTCTAAGGCGTTTTTTCCATCCTTAGCGACCACCACTTCCATGTCTTTATCTTCCAAAACTGTTACCAGGGCAAACACATTTCGCACATCATCATCCACAATTAGTACTGTTTTACCCTGTAAAATCGCCTCTTTATCATGATGCAACTTATGTAGCATTTGGCGCTTATCATTAGATAATTTGGCTTCTAACTGATGTAGAAAAAGGGTTGTTTCATCTAATAAACGTTCAGGCGATTTGACCGTTTTGATAGTGAGACTATCAGCACATTTCTGTAATAGCGTTTCTTCTGAAAGAGATAGCTCCCGTTCAGCGTGAAGAATCACCGGTATCTGGGTTAAGCGATCTTCATCGTGAAGGACTTCAAGCAATTGCATGCCAGAAGCCTTTTCAACCTCCACATCCAAAATGATACAATCAACGGTGGTTGTTTTGAGATGTTCTAAAGCTTCCGTTTGGGTCCTAACTATCGTCGTTTGGATGTCTTCGCTCCCAACCATGTCTAAAATATTTTGTTGGTGCTGTTTGTCATCTACAAACACTAACAAATTTTTAGTCTTTTTATTGATAAACTGTTCTATCTTTTGGAAAGCCCCCCCAAGTTGTTCCATACTCACCGGTTTCAATAAATAACCAATTGCCCCCATTTTCTTGGCTTCCATACTTTGATCCGAGCCTGACATAAAATGAACTGGGATATGCCGTGTTTTTGCATTATCTTTGAGCTTTTCCATTACTGTCCAACCATCAACTTTAGGTAAACCCAAGTCAAGAATAATGGCATGAGGTTGATATTGTTCAGCCAATTCTAAGCCGGTTTTTCCATCTTCAGCAATAATACATTTAAAGCTCTTTTCTTGAGCTAATTCCATAACAAGATGTGAAAAATTACGATCATCTTCAACAATTAAAAGGGATTGGCTATCCGGCGTGATTAAATCCCTATCATCTGTTATAGGTTCTTCCACATTAGGCGGTGTTGCCATTTTAGACGGTGTTGGTTGGACCACGGTTTGCTGTTGCGGAACCGATTCAAGAGACGTAAATTCCTTATTCTCCTTTTCCCATTTCCTATTCCCTATTCCCATTTCCCGTACCGTTTGTACTTCGGTAGGAGCCGATAAGGGGGTTAATTGATCCTGAGCTGCCACTTTTGGCGTTTTTTGATCAAGATTTTCCGGCAGATATAAGGTAAATGTACTTCCTTTACCTTCTTCACTATGCAATTGCAATTCTCCACCCAGTAATCGAGCTAACTGGCGTGAAATAGATAAACCTAATCCAGTTCCACCAAAACGCCGACTGGTAGTTCCATCTGCTTGTTGGAAGGCTTCAAAAATCACTTGTAATTTATCTTTTGGGATACCGATACCGGAATCCATAACACTTATTGCGATGGTTTTAGCGCTATCCAGCCCCAGGCTAGAAAGATCATCACTAGGACGTCGCACATTCAATTTAACTTCTCCTTCGGAAGTAAATTTAAAGGCATTAGATAACAAATTATTAATAATTTGTTTCAACCGCTGTGCATCAGTACGCCAAACAGGCGGCAAATTATTGGCAATCGTGACAGGAAATGCCAATCCGTTATCATTAGCAACATGACGGAATTTCGATTCAATGGTTTCTAGCAAATCAGCCGCGTCTACATCATCAATATGCGCATCAATTTTACCCGCTTCAACTTTAGATAAATCAAGAATTTCATTAATCAGCGTCAGCAAATCTGAACCCGCACTATGAATAGTTTGTGCGTATTCCACTTGCTTTTCATTCAAATTGCCCCGTTTGTTTTCAGTTAACAGTTGGGCGAGTATCAGCATACTATTTAAAGGGGTCCGCAATTCATGAGACATATTAGCCAAAAATTCCGATTTATATTTGCTGGCTAACTCCAATTCTTGTGCTTTAGCTTCCACAACTATGCGAGTTTTTTCTAACGAGCTATTCTTTTCACGGATTTCTTGCTTTTGCCGTTCTAAATCTTGAGTACGTTCCTCAAGCTCTTCATTCGTTTGACGAAGTTCTTCTGTTTGAGTTTGTAATTCTTCAGCCTGAGCTTGTAACTCCTCCTGTTGGCTTTTTAATTCTTCATTGCTACTTTGCAACTCTTCCTGCTGGTTTTTTAATTCTTCAGTCTGAACCTGAGTTTGCTCTAAAAGGACTTCCATTTTGGCACGTGATTCAACGGCATTCACAGCCACCCCTATACTGGGCATAACTTGATGGAAAAAATCCTGCTGAATTTTGGTCAATGCCTTTGTAGAAGCCAATAAAATAACACCTTTTAAGGTATTTTCGTGAAGAAACGGCACAACAATAATATGGCGCGGAACGGCTTCTCCCAATTCGGAATTGATAGTAATAATAATACTTTTCAATTCCCTCGCAGCGCGATCCACCAGCCCTCTACTAAATTCAAATTCATCGCCGATATTTTTGCGCCGCGTATGGGCATAACTGGCGGTCATTTTTAAATGACTTTCTTGGTTATTAGTGCCCTCATCAATCAAATAACATACGCCTACCTGAGCTTCTAAATAAAGGGTAAGAAAGGAAACGATATTATGAGTCAACTCAACGGTATTTTGTTCACCACTCATTTGATCATTTAATTGATTTTGCCCTGATTTAAGCCAATCTTGGGTAGCATTTTGTTTGGTTGTCGTAGCCAACTTGACACCTGCACTTTCTAGGGCATTCTTAATCTTAAGAAAATCGCCACGATATTCGGCATGTGCTATGATGTCTTCTTTGCCTTCCGCTAATCCTTGAGCAAATTGGACAATATCTTCAATCACCTGACGCAAATCAGTCAATGTCATTCCCAAAGCATCCTTGATTCTAAGAAAATCTCCCTGGTAATCAGCTTGAGGTTTAACCTCCAAATTACCGTTCGCTAA
>Ga0233403_10000583_pt1 | contig 17283 bp, 10 predicted proteins | sample Na_oxic_1_MG_FD_179866 | JGI IMG/M metagenome (GOLD analysis project Ga0233403, IMG submission 179866) | Seawater microbial communities from Saanich Inlet, British Columbia, Canada - Na_oxic_1_MG | ecosystem: Environmental > Aquatic > Marine > Inlet | place: Canada: British Columbia | collected...
GAAAATCATTAATAGAGAAGCCGTGTGAGGTGAAAGTCTCACGCACGGTTTTGAAGACCAGTCCCTTATGGCGACATAAGGGGTTGAGTTTAACTTACCTGATTTGCAGGATTTACAGGATGAAAACCCACTGAAATGTTTTAATTTAATCCTGAAACGGAGTAACGAAGCGAAGCGAGATCAAATCCTTCAATCCTGGAAATCTTGATTCAGACAAATTAAAAAAGCCCCTTGGCGTATATGTATGCCTTGGGGCTTTTTTTTACAACGATTCTTCTATTAAGCGGCTTGCTCAACTTTTATTGTTCACCAAGAGAAGTTAATACCGTTTCAATTAAAACTTTATCAATATATAAGCCCGATATCATCAGTTTTTCAAAAGCCGGTTTTACCGTTTTTAGCAAACCTTCTTTTTTCGCTTTGACAATTAAACCAAGGGAACCGATTAAAGATAAATTTAAAACGGTGGCACATTTACGTGCTTGTAAATCATCTAGGACAACACCATATCCAGCGTTTTTTATTGCCAAAGTGATCACTTCACTTTCGCCATCATCAAGATTCCAACGAATGATCTGTGGTTTAATCACCGGTACTTTCTTACATTTCACTTCAGCATATTGAGATAATTGGGCTAACAAAGGTTCAACCGCTGATTTCTGTGAGATTTCTTGTATCACGCCGTTTGGAATCAACCAACTGGTTGCTAAGGCACTGATGGTTTCTAAAAGTTCGGCTTTTCCTAAGATAATCAGTGGAGAAGCATCAATGACCCAATTTTGTTTCATAACCCGCCTCCCTCAAAATATCCACAGCTGAATATTGAAACGGAGAAACACTAAATTGTCCTAATGCCTTAATAAAATCTTCTCGGCAAAGTCCAGCAATTTGGGCCGCTTTTCCTTGTGAAACGATACCGTTTTCGTACCATTTGACGGCAGCTGCCATTCGCAAACTTTGTGCAAATTCCTCCGGGGTTTGTTTTAAAACAGAAAATACGTCGATTGGTATTTCTAATTTTACAATAGCGTTAGTTTGAATTTCCATGTTATTTCAATTAATCAGTTATCAATTATTGGCACTGGGGTCCTTCAATGGGATTGCTTCTAGAAGACTGGGGACAGGAGACAGGGACCGATATCTTATGAAGCGGTTTTAATGCAAAATCTCTTCCCCAAAGGACCATCCTCCTGCCCCCTTCCCCCCTGTCCCCTAGAAGCAATCCCATTAAAAGACCCCAGTGCCCGGCTTGAAATCTAAGGCAATTTCTCCAGACGTTTAATCTTAATCTCTCTTTGTTTGAACCGATTTTTTCTTTCAGAATTGAGATAAATAGCTTCTAATCTACTTGTGCTTCTTTGGAATAGTTGATACCGAAAGTTTCTAGTAATAACCCCATACTTTCCAATACGTTAAATATACTTAAGATTTCTCCATATTGTGCGGTTACCAAGGATGCGCGGGCATTAAACAGTTCATTTTCGGAATCTAGCACATCCAATAAGCTACGTTGCCCTAGTTTAAATTGTTCTTTGTAAGAATCAAGAACTTCCTCAGTGGATTTGACATGGGTTTTGAGATAGCCTACGCGAGCGCGAATGGTTGTCATACTATTCCAAGATAACAATACATTTTCTTCAATCAAGCGTTGGACACTCCGTATGGTTTCTTTTCCCGTGCCTACTCGCTCAGCCGTTTCTTGACGACGTGCTTGATCTGCTCCGCCCCGATAGAGGTTATAGCGCATTTTCAACATGGCGCTGATATCATCATTTGTGCCTTCTACCCCATCTAAGTTTTTATTATCAGTTATGCCGATTTCAAAAGATAAACGCGGCATAAAAGCGGAATTGGTTTGTTCGCGGGCGGCTTGAGCCGCTTCTAATTGGGTTTGTGCCATCCGCAAAGCCGGGTGATTATTCAAAGCCATGTCTAGTGCAACTTCACTATTTGCCGGTAAAACGGCTTCTAATGGTACGCGTGGTGGTATTGTTAAAGCACCTGGTAATTCACCGGTCACACGCCGATAATTAATTTCAGCATTGCGGAGATTACCTTGTGCGCTCACCAAACTAGATTTTGCTAAGGCTAAGCGGCTGTTACTTTGTTGTAAATCTGCTCTTCGTCCAACCCCACCTTCTACTAGCATACGGATTTGCTCTAGTATTTTTTGATGAATGACCACATTGTCTTTACTCAGTTCTACCAATTCTTGACGACGAATCACTTCTAGGTAAGTTTCTGCTGTCAAGAGTATTATATTTTCACTGGTATCTTGTACGCGGTAAGCAGAAGAATTGACTAATGCGCTTTGTCGGGCAATTTCGTGTGTTACGAAAAAACCATCAAAAAGTATTTGAGAAAGCGTCAAGCCCATTTCTTGGCGCATCAGAGTAGCATCTTCGCCGGTGGTAGCACGTGTGGTGGTATTATCACTTATTTCGCGTCCGTAACCAGCGGTCAATTCTATTGTGGGCCAATAACCGGCTTGGGCTTGTTTTAATTGTTGTTCAGCGGCAAGACGGTTGTTAATAGTGATTAAGATATCAGGGTTAGTTTCTAGGGTGTGTTGAATAACTTCTATGAGTGTTTCGGCAGACACATAAAAAGGTAAATAAGTGAAGAAGAAAATAATAATAAATTTTTTCATGAAATATCCTAAAATATCCTAATAAATAGCGAATGGGCAATGGCGAATGGGTAATGGCTAATGGGTAGGTGAATGGCGAACCCAACAAATAGTATTTCTTAAAGAAATACTATTGGTGTAATTTTTAAAAATTTTTAATTAACAATAAGTTATAATTTTTAGTGGGTAAGTCCTCACTTCTCAATTTTAAAAATCAAGTATTTTCATTCAATTGACTATAATTACTGAAAACTTAGGAAAAATCGGTAAATCTTTGATTTTTAGTTGAACTTATCCACGTAAGTCTTTGAAAATACTATACGCAAAAAAGTTCTCCGGAGTTTTCAGTATAATTAAAAATTCAGGAAAAGTCTGTTAGTCATTGATTTCTAATTTGGAGCTTAATAACATAAGTCATTGATAATATTATACACAAAAAGTTCTCTGGAGTTTTCAGGACTATAGCATTCACCATTCATCATTACCCATTACCCATTACCCATTACCCATTCGCTTCGCCGAAGGCAAATTAAGAAATAAATTGGTTTGTTATATCAGCACTGACTAATAATTCCGCATCGCCACTGGTATAACGATTATATAAGCCACTCGAATCAATACCATCACTATTCCAACCTTCTCCGGTAGAAATAACGCGATTGCTCTCGTTACCTTCAATGAGTAAACTATTGTTGTCGTCTGTGATGTCTAATACATCTTGGAGACTTAAACGGAGTTCATTATTGCTGCCAGCACTTAAATCAATTTTTTCGAGTCCTTGCAAGTCAAATTGTTGTTCAGGAGACAAGTTACGATTTTGCAAGAGGTCAAGTCTTTGATTGTCAGCACCATTGAGGCGAAGTGTGTCCAGTCCGGTGTCGCCAGAGATATATATACCATTCGCGGTGCTAGGATCAAATAAAAATAAGTCATCATTTTCGCCACCCGATAGAATATCAGGACCAAGACTCGGTTGAAAAGTGTCATTGCCTTCTTGCCCCATAAAAATATCTATGCCATCAGTCCCGGTAAATAAGTCATCATTGGGGGTACCTTCTTTAACATTCTCGGCTGCCAGTGTTACAGTCGCGGTGTCTTGACGGCCCTCATCATCTGTGACTGTATAATCAAACTTCGCTTCGTCAAAATTGTTGTTGACAAGGGCATCAATAAACAATTGTATATCATCCCCAACGATTTTTGCCTCTATTCCCGGACTTAAATTGCTCAATTCTCCAATACGGAGAATATCATCAGGATTTGCCGGTTTGTCATTATCTAACAACAGGGGTATTGAGAGACTGACTGGTTGATTAAACGGTATTTCTATTTGATCATTCTCTGCTTTAATCTCTAGTGGCACCGGTTCAGGTGGCGTTACTTCAATATATCGACTGGCAATATTGCTGGTGCCACCATCACCATCAGTGAGGGTAAATTCTACGGTGCGTGTTTCTGTTAATGGGATTTCGGCGGTATTTTTATAGCTAATGGCTTCCAAAAGCGCGGTTGTGGTTTCTGGAGTGGCTGCAATATTGAAGCTAACTAATAATGCCCCGGTTGCAAAATGGGTGGTAAAATTGCCAATTGGTGTCCCATTATAGGAAATCACGCCGCCATTGCTACTAGAAACGGTGATGGGCCCTTGATTTTGGATTTCGAGTACGTCGTAGCGAGAATAATTTTGTGTGATAGCAATTTCTAACGTACCGCCGTCAAAATTACGTGAATCTTGATCAAAAACGTTAGCACTGCTATCTATCAATAGCGGTTTATTTGGGATATTGTAATCCAACGGGGTGTTGCTATTGGGTAATGTGATGATGGGAGCAATCGTTTCCACCGTGATAGTTACTGTGTTCGTCTTTGTGTCATCGCTCCGATCTGCTATCGTATAATCAAAATGGGTGGTACCGACAAAATCGGCGTTGGGCGTAAAGAAAATCTGATTGTCCACAATTTCCACTGTACCATCAGTCGGTTGTTGCTGAATGGGTTGGATGGTCAAGGTTTCTTGTGGATCGTTATCATTGTCATTCTCTAACACTGAAATCGGATTTTGAATGCTATTTTGAATCACGGTAGCTGTATCCGGTTCTGCAACCGGCGGTGTATTTTCTACTTGGATGGTCACATTGGCTTGTGTTGTTCTGCCAAGCGCGTCTTGAAGTGTGTATCCAAAAACGGCTTCACCGACATAATTGTCGATGGCTGTCAATGTGAATTGGCCATTCACATATTCAACAGTCCCTACCACGGTGTTATCATCAGTCCTAGTTGTCACATCAGTTTTATCAAGCGCAACGTTATCGGTTTGGATAACAGTTTGTCCTTGGACATCTTGATCGTTAAGCCATAATTCAGTGTCTTGAAAAGTCAGTGGGTTATTTTTATTCGTGACAAAATGGTCATCATTGATGAGGCCACTGACTGTGATTGTGATCGTGGCTAAATTTGGTGAGACTTTGCTATCACTGTCTTGAATGGTGTAGGCAAAACGGTCTTCTTGAATGCTGCTGGCTGGTTGAAACAGCAGATTGCCATTTTCTAACTGCGTTACTTTACTGCCATTGGTTGTGCTTCCTAATCTGGCAATGAACAAATCCGATTGATCACCATCTGGGTCAATGTCATTGGCCAATAGGTCTTCAGCCAGGATGGTCAACGGTTTATTGACAAACGTGCTGAACTTATCATCTATTGGGATTGGGGTTTCATCATTATCTGGTTGAATCACCACATGGGCCGTTGAAACGTGGTTCTCTCCATCACTGATTTGATAGTCAAATTCAGTTAAGCCATCCAATAGGCCATTTGGGATAACATTTTGCTCAAGCGAGATAATTTGCCCCTTAATTTCGAGGGTTGGTGTTACCCATTCTGGTATGTTGTCATTAGCGAGTAATGAGTCAATGGAAATAGGATTATTGGCAGCAACCACATCATCTTCGGCTTTAATCAAACCCAAATTCACGGTTGCAGTGACAACATTTCCATGAGAGTCACTGAGTTGATAATCGAATTGGTTAATACCACTATTGATAAAATCATCAGATGGGATAATGACAAAATTGTTCGTTTCCATCAATACCCAATCGCTATTATAGCGAAAGCGAAATTCTATCTGTTCACTTTGTGGATAAGTGTCATTATTAAGTAATTCAGCAACCGAAAGTAAAACTGAAGTGGGATCGCTAGTGACTAGCTGATCCTCATGGGCCATAAAGGGTGTCAGGGTGGCTGTTGTTTCTGCTGTATTACCCTGTTCATCTCTGATTTCATAAGAAAATGTTATTCCTTGACTTTCTTTATCAAAAAAGTCAGCAGGGGGGGTGAAGAGGATTTCTCCGGTATCAGGGCTTAACAAAATGCTATCCACTGCCGGCGTTATATTGATAATCTGTAAGGGAGCATTATCTGGAGTAATATCATTGTTAAGTAATAGAGAATCAATTTGGATCGGTGTCGATTCAGTAATAATAATGTTATCAGGGGTAGCTATTAATGGTTTAATGCCAGTTACTGTGACACGAGCGGTATCAAAACCACCTTTGCCATCGCTAATCTGATAGTCAAATTCTCCATTGCTATCAAAATTGGGTCCTCGGGTAAACACGATATTACCATTGGCCTCTCGTTGAACTTGACCATTGATGCTATTGTTGACCTCAATGATTGTTAATGGATCGCCATCGGGATCAAAATCATTTCCCAGTAATTGGTTGGTAATGAGAGTAATACTGTCGTTGTTACCCATATCAAAAGGACCATCATCTTGTGCATCGGGTGAACGATTTTCTCCAATTACAGTGACGTGGGCAGTGGCAGTATTGCCTTGACCGTCGCTAATTTGATAATCAAATTCACCTTGGCCCTCAAAATTTGGCCCTCGGGTAAAGAGGATATTGCCATTGGCCTCTAGTTGAACTTGACCATTGATACTTTGGATAATACGAAATTGAGGCGATTCGCTCTCTGAAAATTGATCATTGCCCAATAATGTGGCTTTTTCAATGACCAAGCTGTTGTGATTGCCCATGTTAAAAGGGCCATCATCATTAGCGATGAGCGGTTGAAAAGTGCGAGTTATGTTGACTTGCCCAATATCGGTTTTCGAGCCATCACTGACCACATATTCAAATCCACCCGCACTCAATCCATTATTAGGAATAAAAACCATATTATCCTCAGTGAAGCTGACTATGCCACCGATAGGCGCACGTACTTCAATAATGGAGAGCGAATCATGTTCAACATCTTGATCATTTGCGATTAATGAGGCGGCGGAAATCGTTAGCCCGGTATTATTGTTAATAGAGAACGTATCGTCAACCGCAATCGGTGCATCATTGACCGGCACAATGGTGAGTTTAACAATGATCGTTTCACTATTATTTAATAGATAAGTCAATGTATCTTCACCATTCAGATGCGGTTTTGGCGTATAGGTCAAAGTACCGTTGCCATTGTCAATGACTGTACCAAGCCCCGGTTGGTTCAGTAGTTGTATGTTAGTCTCCGTTTCCGCCGACGATAAAACTTGAATGAGTTGAGAACTATCTTCATTGAGTGTTAATTCCACTATTGAAGGTGGTTGCGGTGTATCATCTTGTGAAATCGGCGGTTCGATGGGTTCAGGTTCGACCGGTTCAGGCACGCTCGGCTCTGGTTCGACCGGCTCTGGCTCGACCGGTTCAGGCTCGACGGGTTCCGGTTCGACCGGTTCTGGTTCGACCGGCTCTGGCTCGACCGGTTCTGGTTCGACCGGCTCCGGTTCGACCGGCTCCGGCTCGACAGGTTCTGGTTCGACCGGCTCTGGCTCGACCGGTTCTGGTTCGATCAGTTCAGGCTCTATCGGCTCAGGTTCGATCGGCTCAGGTATTACTGGCGATGTTGGTTCATCTTGAGGAACATCAACCGGTTTTGATGGCAATAACTCAACTTTTGGGGGTAGTTCCAATGATAATGGTTCTTGGAAAGGATTGATAATATCTTCGTGTTCTTGCTCCGATTGTGAGGTGTTTACTTTGTCCCTTTGGTTAAAATCATCAAACACCGGATGGGGTTTATTTTCATTCTGATTGAGTTTATCCTCTTCTTCAGAAATAGAAGAAGTTTTATCAAGAGGAGAGGCTCTATTAATCGTCTCAGATAAGCGGGCCGGTTTTTCTATCAATCCTTCTTTATCTTTGTCATTTTCACTGATAATATCATCAACCGATTCATCGGAATTTGGATCAATCTGGTTGAGGGAAAATGGATGACGGGGCCCATTCGATTGAGGAGAAGAAGGAGGGTCTTTGTCTTCTTGAGAATCAGAATCCATTGAATTAGCGATAGACATTGTGTTTTTATCGCCAGTTGTCTCAGATGTCTTATCTTCTAAAGATTGTGAACTGTTAAAAATTTGCCATTCTTGATTTCTTTGTTGAATTTTATCTTCTGTCAATTGGTTGACAGTGTAAGAGACATTTTCATTGGGAATATAAATAGAGGTACCCCGTTCATAAACGAGGACTTCTTTGGCATGATAGCGTGAATTAATCGTTATCAAACCGGATAAATGCAAAACAGTCGTTGAACCATCTTCACTAATAACGGCATCAATCTCACTACCTCGAATGCCGATATTGGCAGAAGGGGTTTTAATCAGTGTATGTTGCCCTTGGTTATTGCCGCTAATTTTACCACTGATGTAGCGAAAAGCGCCTGAAAAAACAAAGGCTTCAAATTCACCGGTTAAATCCACAGCCGGATCGAAGGCGTATTTATCTAAACTGGCACGGGAATGAGGACCCAGTTGAAATAGGGTGTCATCCATCAACGTGATTTTGACATAGCTATGGGCTGGAGTCACAATCAAGTCATGCAAATAGACTGGATCGCCTTCGTGCAGTACACGAATAGCACCATCCTGGTCTTGTGCTGTGATTGGACCTTCGGCAGTAGCACTAACAATACCAATTTTTGCGGGTGGCGCAGAAGAGATTAAATCTGCGGGTTGCTCAGAAGTCATTAAATCGGTTGTGTCATTGGCTGCCAGCAACATCGGTTCAGCCGGATAATTGAGAGTGGTAGACATTTTTTTAACCCTCTTGGATTCAGTTATCAGTTATCAGTTATCAGTGAGCAGTTATCAGTGAGCAGTTATCAGTTATCAGTTATTAGTTAAATTTTATACCAATTTAAGCAGAAAATCTTCATCAAGGGGTTTGCCAATTATTTTGAATTCTAAATCAAGGGTTTTGATACCTTAAAAAGTGTTATTCATGCGTCAATTATTTTTTGCGACATCCCATATACTCGAAGTTATGAAAAATATTTTATTAACGATTCTTTCTATTATCTTAATCATGTTTTTAATCAGTTTTATGTTACCGATGCCTCATGGTGGAAGTGTTGGAGAGGCAATTATAGTGATTTTATTTCATTAATAAAATCTTATTGCTTTTAGAAGGTAGCCTTATGAAGGATAGGCTTGGTAGAGTTGGGGAGTGAAAATTGTGAATGAAAAAAGGCATTGGGGTCGTTCAATGGGATTGCTTCTATGAGCAATGGGAAATGGGAATTTAATAATGGGTAATTTTGACCAAAAAACTAATAAATACCACACATTTTATTGAATTATTCCTATTGTAACCCCCCCTTTCCTTAATATCCTAGAACCAATCCCATTGAACGATCCCAGTGCCTGGATAAAGATTAGAAATGAGGATTAAATAAAATCCGAAATTAAACCTGCCAGGTTTTAAAAACCTGGCAGGTTTGGCTCAAAAGTTTTGGAAATTTGTTGGTGAGCTTGTCGAACCATTAAATCCTTATTCCTTAGTGTGTAAAAAGGGGATGTAGGGGCGAACTTGCGTGTTCGCCTGGGCTTAACTCATTGGTTCATTTCAATCCCTTAGTCCGCACCCGCTTATAAAAATCCTCCATCACTTCAATAAAAGAAGTATTACTTTTCCAAAAAGCTGGAAAATCCCCGGCTTTCTTGATCAAAATTGCTGGAATAGCGGCTGGTGAAGCCTCTGTGATATTTGAAGGTTGACCACAATTCCAAAAAGTTTTTAAATCGACAGACTTAGGTAGAGATACCGCTTTCGGTTTGTTGTAATAAGAACTCGCCGCGACTATCTCCGCCTCTGTGTTATCATCTATTGCCGAAGACAATACCTTCCCTAATGAAGATTTAGCCAATTCTCTTTGTAATTGGTCTCGAGACAAGCCCCGCAATTCAAATAATAACAATGGATCCTCGTCTAATTGGGACGCGACCAAATAATACACGCCAGCAATATGTTTGCAAGGATTAGCATAATCTGGGCAAGAGCAAGTGGTCTTAAAGTCTTTGCTGCTATGAGGTAATAGCTGCAAATTTGAACTGGCAAAACAATCCTCAATATTATCAGGTACTTCATTGAGTAATAATTTTGAAACTACACTCGCTTTGGAGCCCATATATTTAATAGTTTTTGACCAATGTTGGGCTGAAATCTGCTTAATTTCAATACTGACCTTATAACGAGGTTCTTTATAAACACCAAAGTAAGGATTAATAGAACCCCTAACCTTAGCCGTAATTTTGCCATCATTAACCTCATAGTTAAGGATTTTACCATTGCGGGCATAAGAACGCCCCCGCCCTAATCTATTCGTATCGGTGAAGGCTTCTAGGGCTTCGATAAACCGTTGGCCCCACCAAGTTCTACTGAATTTTGCCATATATAATATTTCCGAGTTTATTGCGTTTATTGCGTTTATTGTGTTTATTGCGTTACTGCGTTTATGCGTTTCTTGCGTTTATTGTGTTTATTTCGTTACTGCGTTATAGCGTTAAATATTTCATTATCAATGATGTGAGTCATATTAATGTATTTTATCCAATCGGGAATTGCTATAGCAATCCTAAATGAGTTATAAGGAGTGACGCGGAGCGTCACGGATGGATTCCAACGCTGGAGCGTTGGAACCAGATACAAACGCAATAAACGCAATAAACACAATAAACACAAGAAACACAAGAAACACAAGAAACGCTTTACTCCATCACCGCTTCTCGATTCAAAGCTATCAATTTCTTAAAACTGTCATTATCCAATTCCGTCAACCAAGATTCGTCACTTCCCACAATGCTACGGGCGATTTTCTTCTTGTCTTCAATCATCTCATCAATACGCTCTTCCAACGTTCCCAAAGAAACAAATTTATGCACAAACACATTTTTGTGTTGCCCAATCCGAAACGCTCGATCTGTGGCTTGATCCTCTACCGCCGGATTCCACCACCGATCAAAATGAAACACATGATTTGCCTTGGTTAATGTGATACCAACCCCACCGGCTTTGAGAGATAACACAAATACTGACGGTGGTGTATCAGACTCTTGAAATTCGGTAATCATTTGTTCGCGTTTATTACGGGTGGTACCACCGTGCAAGTAATAGCTGTTATAATTCAAATTGTGTTTGAGGTATTTGTTTAAATTTTCACCAATTTCAGTAAATTGGGTAAAAATTAACGCACTCTCTTGTTCAGCAATCACTTCTTCGAGCATTTCGGTTAGCCGTTCTAATTTATGAGAACGCTCTTTGGAAAAGATGCTGCTGTCTTGTAAAAATTGCCGAGGATGATTACAAATTTGCTTGAGCTTCATCAAAGTAGATAACATTAAGCCCTTACGTTGTATGCCTTCTGCTTCTTCTAGTTGGGCTGCAACCTCTTTTACCACTGCTTCATACAAAGAGGCTTGCTCTTTAGTGAGATTGCAGTACTGTTTGTGTTCGACTTTATCGGGCAAATCTTTGATAATATCCTTGTCAGTTTTAACCCGACGCAGAATAAACGGTTCCACCAATTTCTTTAAAATAGTGGATTGCACTCGATCATTGTCTCTTTGAATGGGTATTTCAAAAGACTTGTTGAATTGGGCTTGTTTGCCCAAATAGCCGGGATTCAAAAAGTTAAAAATTGACCAAAGGTCTAATAAGCGATTTTCAACCGGTGTACCGGTTAAAGCATGGCGGTACTCACTATTCAAATTTAAAATCGCTTTGGTTTGGGCGGCTTTCGGATTTTTGATATTTTGAGCCTCATCTAGCACCAAACGTTGCCATTTTAAACTATTGAAAAGTTTAGCATCTTTTCTTGCTAAGGTAAATGAGGTGATGACAATATCATGCTTTGCTATAGCCGCCTTAAAAGTCTTTTCCTCACTATGACGCTGACTGCCATGATGCACCAATACGCGAAGTTTAGGGGCAAACTTTTCGATCTCTTTTTGCCAATTGCTTAACACTGAGGTGGGGGCAATTAACAAAGTTTGATGAGTAGACTTGGCATCGAGCAATAATAAGGCAATAACTTGTATGGTTTTTCCCAGCCCCATATCGTCAGCGAGGCAACCATTTAAACCAAGTTGTTCCAAATATTGCAACCAAGCAACCCCACGTTTTTGATAGGCTCTAAGCTTACCTTTTAAGGAACGTGGATTGGCAATCGGCTTAAGTTCAGTGTGATTATACAATTTTGCTAACATGGCCGCTAAAGCAGCATCATGTTCAACTTCAAGCTCATCTTCCTGTTCGACGGCTTGTTTCATTAAGTCGGTTAGGGCTATTTCTGATGTGTCGCTACCATGTTTGTGCCAAAATTCCAACATCTGTTGCATTTTCTGTTGATCTAACTCAATCCATTGCCCACGAAATTGTACGAGGGGTGTTTTGGCATTGACCAATTGCTGCCATTCGGATTCGCTCACCGGTTGCCCAGCAACAGATAATTCGTAGCGATATTCAATCAGTTTGTTGATATCGAAATAGCTATTAGCCTTTTTACTGGTCGTTTTACGACCACTGGTCGTTTTAAGACGAATTTTAGCGCGTTTACGCCCTTCTGGAGTCCACCAAGCCGGCACGATAATTTTATAATTCGCGTCTTCCAACACCCAAGCACTTTCTTTAAGAAAAGCAAAAGCTTCTTCTAAATTCAAACTTAACCCAGTCGGTTTATCCGTTTCGAGTCCAGCCCAAATTTTGGGATACATACGGGCTGCATAACCGAGACTTGATAACAGAATTTGTTCAAAATTTTTACCAAAATGTCCTTGCGTGGATTTTTTATCCTTCTGAGTTTGAGACCAGTAATCATTCAGCATTAATTTCAGAGAGGGGTCTTGCTTGGAAACGGCCATAAAATCAAGTCGCCAAAAATCAACTTTATTCGCCTTAGCTTCTTGCAATTGAAAACCGAGATGAAAAGTCGCGTTAGCATGAGCGCTGAGCAATTTTTGTTGCCAACTGTGCCAAAGCTTATATTCAGCGATGGCGGAATGACCGGTTTTGGGTTTAGTCGCTTGATCACTAACGCAATCATAGACTAACGAATTAGAAATCTTCTGTTTAAAAGCAGCGGGGACCTGAGTCTGACTAACAATATCCGTCACTAAAACTTCGGAAAAATGCCGTAATAAACTTTCTTTGTCATAACAATTTTTAGTTGGCTTTTCACTGCCAACAACACAGGCAAGCGGCATAGTATCAATCGCTTGATGGAGATGAGTTTCATACTGCTCAGAAATGATTTGCCAACCGCTATAGATTTCAATGGTAGCCGGTTTGCGTTTCGCTTTAGGAGCGGTGATTTCTCGATATTTTAAAGCCGGGATATATTGATCTTTAAGGATCACCGCTTTGAGAGATTGGGCATAGTGATACCAAAATAATAAATCGGTACCCAATTGAATATCGTTGCTATTATAAGAAACCAGAAAATGAATATCGCTTAAAGTGTTAATGACTTTAGATATTGCATAACAATTAATGCCCCAAGGTTGCAAAGTAATGGTTTTGGGTATCTCCACTTCCATATAGCGGTTTAATTCTGGTGAAGGTAGCGGCTTATTCTTGGTTGTTGGTAACAGAAAATGCCGAATTGCAATGTCACTGCTAATATCACGAGTGCGATTGGAGAGTCCCAATAGACTTCCCATAAAACTCAGTAAATCCTTTTGATTCAAGTGATTTGGATGAATAGCTTTTGAAGTTTTTGGGTTTTTTGATGGGGACGAGGTTTCTACCCAAAGGTAAAACTCCCCATTTTGAATAAAATCATCATCTGCTTTAGGAATCCAAGTGCCATGGAGAATATTCATTGATATGTTTTCTGTTGATAAGGTAATTCACCAAAATTATTTTGTTATTATACTCAATGCGGGAACAAACTTAACTTTTCTAATGAGGTTGGTGGCAAAAAAAAGACTTTGCCTGCCCCCTACATAAAAGTTTAAATTGTGCCCATAAAAGCCCAAAGCTCACGTTTTGGACTCCAAGCTCTGGGTTTTGGAGTCCAAAGCTTTAGCTTTGGAAATGTCACCAATTGATGTTGAAAATTCAGTTATCAGTTATCAGTTATCAGTTATCAAAAAAAAATGAGATTAACTTGTGATAATTTTGTGAAAAAATTCGAGTTTGAATCGCTCTCGGATTTTTAAATTGATAAATCATTTTTCGCTGTAAATAATCAGGTGAAAACCCAAAGTTCCGCTACGCTAAACTTTGGACTCTTTTATACCATCACAGAAAAATTTACGGTAAGATATTTTTTGCTTTTCACCTTAAAAACAAATTATCTGATTACTGATTACTGATTACTGATTACTAATTACTGATTACTGATTACTGATTACTGATTACTGATTACTGATTACTGATTACTGATTACTGAAATTAATTATAGCAGTGATTTTCAAAAGGGCGAACACGAAAGTGAGCCCCTACGGCGCAATGTAGGGGCGAACCGGCGTGTTCGTCCTAAAATTAATTTTAAAGAAAGAGCCATTAGAAAATTCTCTAAAACGGCAATGTTAACGAATGATCTATCGCTAAAAATTGTTGCCGAAATTGTTCTTGTATTCTTTCTAATGCGGCTTGATTATCCGCTTCAAAACGAATCACTAAACAAGGCGTGGTATTTGAAGCGCGTACTAATCCCCAACCGTCGGTAAAGTCGGCTCGGATACCATCAATGGTCGTCATATCGGCCCCTTCAAACTGAAACGAATCACGAATTTTGTCCATCAATTCATAATGTTCGCCAAATTGTGCCAATTCTAGCTTTAATTCCGGCGTGTTCACCGCATCAGGCAAAGCGGCAAAAACTTCTTCGGGAGAACGGCTGTCTTTGGACAGAATTTCTAATAAACGAGCGGCTGTGTATAGTGCATCGTCAAAACCATACCAGCGTTCTTTAAAGAAAATATGCCCGCTCATTTCGCCACCCAATAGGGCCCCGGTTTCTTTCATCTTGGATTTTATGAAAGAATGTCCGGTTTTCCACATTAATGGATCACCACCGTGTTGTTGAATGGCATTGATAAGATGGCGACTGCATTTCACATCATAAATAATTTGGGCCCCCGGATGACGGGTTAATAAGTCAGTCGCATATAAAATCATTTGTCGATCAGGCCAAATGATTCGCCCTTTGGCATCAACCACCCCTAGACGATCCCCATCCCCGTCGAAAGCTAAACCTAAATCGGCCCCTTCTGCCAGCACTGCTTTTTTCAAATCTTCCAGATTTTCAGGCATACTCGGATCGGGATGATGATTCGGAAAATGACCATCAACCTCGCAAAATAATTTCACCACTTCACAACCTAAAGCATGTAACAGATGAGGCGCAATCACGCCAGCAACACCATTTCCACAATCCATAACCACTTTAAACGGACGGGCTAATTTGACATCTTTGTGGATATGCGAAATGTAAGCGTGGTGAAGATCGCTTGTGTGTCGTGAGCCGCTACCAGTGATTAAATCACGGGTGTCTATGCGTTCCTTTAATCTCTGAATCGCATCACCTGATAAGGTGTTTTCGCCAATCATGATTTTTAAGCCGTTATAGTTAGGCGGATTATGGCTACCGGTCAACATGACCCCGCTACCGGTTTTTAAATAATAAGTCGCAAAATACAACACTGGCGTTGGTACCATGCCAATATTAATCACTTCACGGCCAGCCATTTCTAAACCCGTCATTAAAGCTTCTATTAACTCGGGGCCCGATAAACGCCCGTCACGGGCAACAACGACTTTTTTTTGATTTTGCGCGGCAGCTTCGCTGCCTATTGCTTGCCCAATTTGGGTAACAATTTCTGGCGTGAGCGATTCACCCACAATGCCACGAATATCGTAAGCTTTGAAAATAGACATAATTTTGTTTCCTTATAACCAAAGCTAAAGCTTTGGACTCCAAATAGCCAAAGCTAAAGCTTTGGACTCCAAATAGCCAAAGCTAAAGCTTTGGACTCCAAAAACCTGGCTGGAGTTCAAAGCTAAAGCTTTGGATATTTTAAAAAACATCAGTTAAAAATAGATACGAGAATCAATGACGGTTTCGGGAATTCGTATCTCATTCCCAAAACAAAACATTTTTAACCATTAACAATTTTTATTCTTTATTGCTGTAATAGTAGTTGTTCCAATATTTCACGGGCATCTGAATCATTTGGGGCGAGCGTAACCCATAAACGAGCAGCTTTTATCGCCATCTGATATTGTTTAGCATACCAAGCTGCTTGTGTCGCACGTTCAGCCAATCGCCCATCACGTACTTTACTTGCAACTTCAAAAAAATATTCGGCGGCAAGGGTATTATTATCCCGATAACTCGCTATGTCAGCCACTAAAATTTTATACATATATTCTTGTTGTTGTGAAATAAAACCTCTCTTAGAGATAATGTTTTGGAATTCCAAATCTCTTTCGGATTGTTTTTTGTCCGATGATGAGAATTCATCACTATGTTCTATTTGGCTAACACACCCTATTAGAAAGGCGGTAAAAATAATAAACACAACTTTTTTAGATAAAAATTTAATTTTCACAACACTTAAAGACTCCAATAAAAATAAACATATTATTACCTAAAAATGGCAACCCCATATTATAAATTTATAATTATAACAATGAGTTATTATATTTTCGTTCACCACATAAAATTTTTTATATTTTATTTTCAATATTTTACCAGCGGGCTGCCGTTTTTAGGTATTAATGAAAAGGTGCTATTTTCAAAATAAATTTTGAATTCCTAATAAATTTTGAATTCCTAATAAATTTTGAATTCCTAAAAATTCCTAATTTTACGTCCAAAATTGATGAAAGGATGATTGGAAAATTACCTGAATCACTTTTAGCAAGTGAATGGTGAATAACTTCCATATCATCAAACATTTTTTAATGACACCCAATTTTCAATCCAAAAATTCGTACTATTTTAAAATTAATTATAGATGTTTAGCAAAATTTTGGTTTAGCAACATAAACATGGTTTTGTTGTCCAAAATAATTAGGAATCCCAAACTGCTCAAAATAACATATAGATATCCTTCTTTATAAAGAAAATTCCCTATACCCTCCGGTAAAAAATGGGGAATGAGAAAAATTTACCATGAATGAAGGATGCTTATGAATTCTGAAATAAATCGGCAAGGACAAAACTTATGTTGAGAACTATAATAAATAGTATATAACTCACATTGAGCGGGTATCAAAACATTGATTTATAAGTGATTTAAAATATTCAAACCGTGTATTGAAAACTGATCTCTCAGGATTCATTTCAAATAATATCTTGATTTCAAATAACTATTTTAT
>Ga0233403_10000584_pt1 | contig 17254 bp, 13 predicted proteins | sample Na_oxic_1_MG_FD_179866 | JGI IMG/M metagenome (GOLD analysis project Ga0233403, IMG submission 179866) | Seawater microbial communities from Saanich Inlet, British Columbia, Canada - Na_oxic_1_MG | ecosystem: Environmental > Aquatic > Marine > Inlet | place: Canada: British Columbia | collected...
TACGAACTCAACCATGAAGTCAACTTCTTTGAAGGACGGGTTCGTGAATATCAAACCGGTAGCCAATTAACCTGGGATTGATATCGTTATACTTGATGTCCAAGTTTTAGGTTTCGCAAGACCTGCCAGGTTTTAAAAACCTGGCAGATATGTATGCCTCCACCAACCTATCAATAATTCTCTGCAATTCTCCAATTGGGCTTTTTTATAGCAAACCATTGAATTCTTCGCCAAATAAACTGATTTTTAAACGAATGAAATTTCCCCTCGACGTTATTAATCTTAATTCCAAACTCACTTTGACTGAAAATTTTTTTAGGTGAACAAAAAATTACAATTATTATGATTTACAATCAAGAGGTCAGAGTAGTTGATTCTGTAAACTAATTATAAATCAAAATTAATTACTCTGACCCCTTGATTGTCATCATAAGCATAGCTCAAACTATAACGTTGACCCTTATAATTCATGGGCCCTGTTAAGTGCAAGCCTTTAATGTAATAACTGTCATTCAAGAAGGGGTGCGTAACGGAACGATATAATTTATCACCTTGACTCGCATCCCGATGTTCTTCCACCACCATGCGATAACCATGATTATGGTTTCAACAATCGAATAAAACCAGCTTGTTCAAAATGATGATCTGTCGTTAAGGCTTCCATTATATGACGTTGATGCATAAGAACAAAACTGGAACAATCAACCAAACTCCAATTTTTATCTTCACGCTGAGAGAGTAATTGCCAGGTTTGGTTATCAAGGGTTACATCTATGTGAACAATTTCAACACGAGGTGAATTTTTCAAACTATTAATTAATTCAATGACTTGATTTCTTGGAATGCGAAGAGGACTGGTTAGCAATGCAACTAGTTCGCTAATAACGTAGTTCGAGGTGATCAATTGACTATGTTGTTGTCGGGCTTGATGATAAATTTTAGCGGCGAGTGCATGATGCGTTAGACTTGGATCAATTAATTCCGCCCATCCAGAAGTATCAACAAAAATATCAGACATTTAATGTTCCTCATGTTTGTTAAGGAGCGACTGTCCAAGATATTTGTCATGTTCATCTGCCCAATCGGGAATATTGCTGTTAAAAGCACCAATGAATTTTTCTAGTGGATCAATTTCTTGCTGTTGAGTTATCTTTTTCAACCATTGGACTGCTAATGCTTCAGGTGATTGCTCAGTTTGGGTTGCTGTTTTTTTGAGCGATTGATAAACATTTTCGGGTAATTCTAATGTGAGTGAGTATCCCATTTTTAATCTCCTCTGTTTGATGATAGTTCTTCACTAAATACACGCCCACTTTGTTCTAATTTTTTTCTAAATTGACGAGTGGCTTGCCAAGGATCGGGTTGAGAAATTGGAGCAATTTTGTCTTCTAAAAACAAAACAATGACTTCCGCTTTGGGATAGGAAAGGTTAGGCGGAATTTTAATGGTTAACGTATCTGAAGTGACCTCATAGATTTCACGTAATGCCTGTATAATAATTTCCTTATTCAAAGGCTTTGAAAAAGATGAAATGGATGAAAAAGGATGGCAGGATTGATAAGAAAACATGAGAACGGTAATGCAAATCAAGAGGTCAGAGTAGTTGATTCAAATCAAGGGGTCAGAGTAGTTGATTCTGTAAACTAATTTATAAGTCAAAATCAATTACTCTGACCCCTTGATTTAAAAATAAGTTGATTTTTGTGTGTGACCCTATGGCCAATTTTTTCCAATAGCATTATAATGTAAAGGCAAAATCAACTACTCTGACCCCTTGATTTTGGTCGCATTTACGCTCATCAATTATTATTGATGATCCGATAAAGCGGAACTTTTATATAGAAATCGCCCAGCTTGAAAATTGGAGTGTTCGCCAACTTCAAGAACGTATAAAGTCGATGTTGTTCGAGCGTACTGCCATCTCTAAAAAACCGGAGAAGACTATACAACATGATCTGAAGTCGCTACAACAAAAGGGGCAGATTTCACCCGATTTGGCCTTTCGTGATCCCTATTTATTAGATTTTTTAGGTTTATCCGTTTTTATACCAAGATAGAAGCTATGGTGGGGCTTCGGCGCGAACCAAAACCAAGAGGTAGACGTCCAAAAAGCAAAAAGATGACAAATCTGAAGATAACTTCAATCAAGGAGAATTGCCATTCTGATGTTTGGGGCTAGCGAAATAATTCGAGCCTGGCCCCTTTTTTAATAAACCGCAAATTCGGCAAAATTGGTGATAATGCTCAAAGATAATTTGGCATTCCACCCATAACGGCGCAATTGGTAGGCGGATTCAACGTTTTTTTGGAGATTTACGGAAGGTTTTTTAGCTTCGACAAAAAATTTACGTACTCCGCCAACCCGAAAACTATAATCCGGGCGTTTATAGGGTGCTTTATCAATTTTTAGGAGGCCTTCATGGACAACCGGACGATAGGCTTCGGCTACGCCTTTTTCATTATTAACATCCCAGCCCAGAATGATAAAATCGGAGCGAGTTTGGGCTTCATTATATGCCGAGTTTTTATAGATATTTATTTGATTATTAAAACGTTTTATGAGAGTTTTTATTGGATGAGACATAAATATTCAATCACCTTTTTCTACAATTTCAATTTCTGTCGCTGTCAAGTCATACAAAGTATAGACTAATTGATCAATCTGTTTATCAGTGGCTTTGATACGACGTTCTAAAACGGTTTGGGTTTGGGGATCGTTGTCCGCTACTCGTTTTTTGTTGAGCACTAGCATTTGTTCAACCAAATTTACTATTTTATCATGGTTGGTTTTGTCGGTTGGATCGTCAAAGTTGATAATGCGAATGGGAAGTTTGCCAACATATTGTTTGGTACAGGTTATCCATCCGCCACGAAACCAATTGCTAATTGATTTTAAATACCAAAACAGCAATTTTGAATTTAAAAGTCCCAAAAGATATTGGGGTAAAAACAAACTTTGATTGGCTATTGTAATGCTAAATCCCCCACTTGCCATCAGACAGTAGCTATTTCGATCCTCTGGTAATAATGCAAACAACCCCTTATTGGCAAGTAATGGGATAATTAATTGCGCGGCATCATGAGCAGCTAGGTTTCTAGGCGCACTAAAACTATACCAATTTTTGTATTGGGAACGATGTTCCAATATTTCTTTATGGGAATAAAGATATTGGAATGTTTTAGGAAAATTTTTGAGTTCATTTTCTGAGATGAGTTCAAAACGGTTATTTTTAACCATGTATGGAAAAATTATCAATTTTGCCTTTTTGGGCATAAATTGATAACGCGTAAAATCTGTCGCAAAAAGTGGATAACGCAAAATTTTTGGTTCAATTTCGATTTCTTCTCCGGTTTCTGTTATGTATCTATTTGGTATTGTTGTCGATTTCAAAATAAATAGATTGTCATTTCCGCTACTTGAACCACGATTTATCGTTGTTGGTAATTCAAGCAGTGGTTTAGCGTTCTGCATAAGTTTAGCAAATAAATCAGCTTCTTTGTTCGCCATCATTAACCAAGGTTTTTCACTTAAAGAACTAGAAGAATAAGTGATAAATTCCATAGAGGCTTTTGAAAGTTTTGGAGATGGCTCAGATTTAATATATTCAAAAGAGGGTGAATGAGCACTTGATAAAAATAAGAGACAAGTATAAGTAGTGGCTTGTTCAAATACTTGTTCATGTCCAAAGTCAACTAGGCGAACTAATGCTTCTTGTTCTGAAATAAGTTGACGAAGTTTTTCACCATAATCAGTAAGTAAAAATTTATTAGGTAAAATAAAACCTAAATAGCCACGCTCATTAAGTAGACTTAAGCCTTTTTCCACAAAAAGGACATAAAGATCATAATTGCCTTTGCTGGCGGCAATATATTGATGTTTATAAAATTCGACTTCCAGTGGTGTCCATTTTTTAAGGGTTTGAATGCGAACATAAGGTGGATTTCCAATCACTGCATCAAAGCCCCCCGCTTGCATCACCTCGGCAAATTCATTTTTCCAATCGAAAGCATTGACCCGATATTGAGTTTCGGCATCGCTTAATTCCAGTTGTTTTTCTTGATAAAACTCATCTCCAATCAATGAATTGCCACATCTTATATTGTTATTGATGTCTGGCAGTACTCGTTCCTTAAATAAGGATAATTGTGAAATGACACTTTGTTCGTCTTCTAATACCTTCAAAAGTAAAGAGAGTTTAGTGACTTCGACCGCTTGTAAATCAATATCGACTCCGTAAATGTGGCTTAACAAAATCCGTTTGCGTTCGGAAACGGTTAATTTCCATAAGCCTCCGCTGGCTTGATAAAGACGCGGTTTTTTGCCTTTCACCCATTTTGCGGGTTCTTGTAAATATTGTTCCAAATACCAATCCAAGAAAAATTGATAGGCACCTAATAAAAATGAACCAGAACCACAAGCCGGATCTAAAATTTTCAAGCGACTGGCTGAGAGTTTTCCATCGCCAAGTAGTTTGGTACTCTCTTTGGCTTTGAACTTTTTGGTTTCCAATAAGGGCCCAATCGTTTGCTTAACAATATAATCAACAATATAGCTGGGCGTATAATAAACCCCGCCGGCCTTTTTCACTTCGGGCTTTTCTTCAATAATGGCTTCATGTTCGGGAGTCAGGCGAATGATTTTGCCTAAAAACCGTTCATAAACTTGCCCTAAAATGTCCGCCGGTAAAACCGAAAATTCATAAGGGCTCATCGGATAATAAAGACTCACAATAATCTCCCGCAAGACCTCATCGCCTATTTTTAAAAGAGGTGTTAATCTATCGGGTTGCTCGCGCCCTTTTTCCTTCTTAAAATGAAACAAGCCAGAGTTATAACGGTCATCGGCATCAATAAAGAATTGAAATAAGCGTTTATAAATGTGATGACCATTAGTTAAACTCAACAAACGTCCATAATCTTCAATGCCCCGATCTTCACAAATTCTTAAAAAAACAATACGGTCAATGGTTTGCTGAACGACAAAATTCAGTTGACGTTGGGTTAAGGTTGGATTGTTTGAGAAGAGATGGTGGGCTAATTTGTCGCGCCAACGTTCCATTTCATTTAAAAAGGCGGTATCCACTTCAATAACGCCTTTAGTGATGGCTTGATCGGCGGCATATTGGTCAAATTTACCCTGCCAAACAGCTTCAAAGGAAAACCATTGAACTAATTCGTCCCAATGTTCAAGGTAATCAGTATATTGCAGATATAAAACGCGCCCAATGCTTGGATCGTCATCTTTCTCGGGTTTAAGACGACAATCATAAACCGCAAACTCGGCAAAATTGGTGACAATGCTCAAAGATAATTTGGCATTCCACCCATAGCGGCGCAATTGGTAGGTGGATTCAGAATTTTTTTGGAGATTGACGGAAGGTTTTTTGGCTTCCACAAAAAATTTACGTACTCCGCCAACCCGAAAACTATAATCCGGGCGTTTATAGGGTGCTTTATCAATTTTGAGGATATCTTCATAGATAACCGGTCGATAAGGTTCTGCTAATCCTTGCTTATTTTCAATATCCCAACCCAATGCCAGAAAAAAAGGATTGACAAAATCAATGCGAGTTTGGGCTTCATTATACGCCGGATTTTTATAGGTATTTATTTGATTATTAAAACGTTCTATGAGGTTTTTTATTGGATGAGACATAAATATTCAATTACATTTTTAATATAGTTTGTCAGAACATCTATACCTTCGCCAATTTATAGCATTTCCTAATTGAAAGAACTACAAAAAAATCCCCCCCTAGCTCCCCTTTATGAAAGTGGGAAATTTAAAATTAAGAGAGTTCCCCACTTTCGTAAAGGGGGGCTAGGGAGTTTTTATGTTTCTGGAATGAGGATCGAATTCCCGAAACATCGAAAAAGGCGTAGAAATTGGTGAAGGTATTATTATGATATGTTTCGGGAAATCGCTTCGCTTATTCCCGAAACTCTTGGGAGAAAATAGGGGACAGACCACATTTTATTTTTGAAACAACTTTCACCATCAAAATGGGAGTGTTTTTTGTCCTTCTTCCAAATGGGCTTTTTGTGGTCTTCCCGGTACACCGCGCCAAGTTCTGCGTCCAATAGCCAAAGCTACCTCCCGTTGGAACTTACAGCGAACAAGTACGTAGCCTCCATTAGCCGCCTGACTAATTTCATTTAATAAACTGGATTCTAACTCCGAACAGAATAATTTTTTATAGGCTATTTGACGGGCTGTTGCATCATTTCCAAGTGTTTGGGTTTTGCGAATGGGGTGATAATAACACTCGGTCAAATTCGCCTTGTGCAGGAGCGAAGTAGCTTGACCACTGATATTCTGCTGGATGAGAGACCATATTTGCTCGTACTGGATTAAGTTCTATGTAACGATGACATGCCAAAAAATAATTTTCTTCTCCAACTAAGCTGGAACGAAAACGACCTTCCCATAAGCTTCCCGTCCGTCGATAGGTACGATTTATATATTGCACGTAACGTTGTCCTAATCGTTTCATTACCCGTGATGGGCCATTTCCATCTGTTGGTGTAACCAATAAATGAACGTGGTTGGTCATCAAAACATAAGCATGTACTTTCACCTTTTCGTCATGGCAATATCCATCAAGAGATTCAAGATAAAATTGGTAATCTTCATCCGCGTAGAAACAAGCATTTCGATTATTACCACGTTGAATGATATGTATTGGAATTCCATCAAGTTTTAAACGAGAACGACGAGACATTAGTATAAGAATAAAGAGTTATAACCAATTGCAAATTATATCAAATAAAATGTGGTCTGTCCCCTATTTTTTTGGGCAATTCTCATTTTTATACAAAGATAGAAGCTATGGTGGGGCTTCGGCGTGAACCGAAACCAAGAGGTAGACGTCCAAAAAGCAAAAAGATGACAAATCTGAAGATAACTTCAATCAAGGAGAATTGCCATTCTAAGGAGAATTGCCATTCTGACGTTCGGGGCTGGCAAAATAATTCGAGCCTGGCCCCTTTTTTTAAGGATTAACAAGTCCGCACTACAACACATAAACAACACGAAACCCAACAGCTCTGCCAGGGATGTTGAGCCTCTCACGGTTAGCGGCATGAGAGAAAATAGGCATGAGGAACCACGAACCACCACGCAGCACTCTGTATTTACTATATCCTTTCCAAATACTACCATCAGTTGGAGCATTTTCATAACTATTATGCCAACTATCAGAACACCATTCCCAAACATTACCAACTGTATCATATAGCCCAAATTGGTTAGCAGCGAAAGAACCAACTGGTGCAGTCAATTTATAATCCCATGTACTGCCACAACCATCACAATTAGCATTATTCTCACCAATTTTATTTCCCCACCAATATTTGGTTTCAGTTCCGGCCTTAGCTGCATATTCCCATTCTGCTTCCGAAGGCAAACGATATTCATTACCGGTTTGCTCACTTAACCATTTGGTATAAGCAACTGCTTCACTCCAAGAAACGTTAATTACTGGTCGATTACCACGTCCCCAACCTTCATCATCTGGTTTTTTTCTACTTATAGTTTCAGCAAATTTATCATACTCAGCAAAAGTTACTTCATATTTACCCATTGCAAATTGATAGTTAATGTTTACTTGATGTACTGGTAATCCATTACTATATTCGCCTTGAATATTACCCATCCAAAAAGAACCAGCAGGAATCACCACCATTTCTGGCCCTAAACTACCATCTTTTAAGGTATCTTGAAAAACTTCACCAGTGGAGGTTGGGATAGTAATTGGTTGAGTTTCTGCTGGAATTTCCAATAGTTCAACATGAGATAAATAACTAACGCCAGCACAATTATAAGCTTGCACTGCCACATAATACTTATCACCATTTTTCAAATCCGCTTCTATAGCTATTTGATTACCAATATCAAGGAAATCAATATTATCAAGCATTCCTTCATCAAAAGAATTATTGGAATAATAAAGTTTATAACCTTCTGCCATTGGTGCAGGAATCCAAGAAACAGCAGCATGATTACCTTGTACCACAGACTCCTCCATCATTGGTGTGACAGGTAATTCACAAGCTGGTTTCGGTTTAACAACCGTATATCCAATCGAATGACCACCATCACCATTATAAACAATATCACCATTAGCCTTTCTATAAGCCACAAATATTGAAAATTGCCCTTCAGTATTATGTTTCATACCATTAAACACATTTACTGTCTCAGAATTACGCAAATCTTTTCTTATGTAAGGAGTTAAATCTAGTAAATTCCAAGTAGTCCATTGTTGCCAGTCTTTATTAGCAGAACCAACTTTCATCTCAGGAATTCCATTATCTTGTACCCGAATAACGTAAATAGCACTCCTTTTATAAGCATCTTGCTCGTCAATCTTAATTTCAACCGATAAATCAACAATATCATCAGTAGTAAATTCCCTTGTGGTTGTTATATTTCCATTGACTTTAAACTGAGTAGTTAAACCTGCACCTGTTTTTTCATAAGGAATAAGTTCTGGATATGGGGACTCAGTTGCTCCATTAGGTGTTGGACGAGGCTCAGTCGGTCCATCAGGTGGTGGGGACTCAGTTGCTCCATCAGGTGCTGGACGAGGTTCAGTTGAGCCATCAGGTACTGGAGGCTCAGTCGGTCCATCAGGTGCTGGAGACTCAGTCGGTCGCTCAGTCGGTCCATTAGATGCTGGTGGCGGTGCAATATCTGCAAGAATATTACTTGCACTCCCTATTCCAACAGAGAAGATAGTAGCTTGAATTGCGACTATTAGCTGTTTCTTTTTCATTGAATATTCCTCGAAACTAAGTTGATATTAAAACTTTTATATTCGGTTTTTATATTTTATAACATTTCTATCTTGGATAAAAGTAGTTTATATAATAGTTTTTTTATTTTAGGGACTTATGTTACGCAGACAGCTTTGTAAATCTTTGGTTTCATAAAGCCTTAAAATATTTTAATATTTTTATTTGGTGGTAGAGCGAAGCGAAATCCCTACGCTCCACTGCCATTAACTTAAGTGAGGGCGAACACGCAAGTTCGCCCTTACAGCCCCTTTTTATGCGAGGTTTTGTAGGGGCATACCTGCGTGTCTGCCCTTAAGTTAATGGCAGTGACCCTACGCTCGCGCTTTGGAATTTTTTAAGCACTGAACAAGCCTGAAAATCCCATAAAGGCCATCGTAAAATAGGGGACAAATAATTGGGGTCAGAGTAAAATTAATCATCAATTTGTCAGCGCACATAACCCTCAAGATTATGAACCTGCTTCATAGCCTTATCCATTTTAGGACAAGGAAAATAGAGCCCGGTGGTTTCATAAGCTTGTCGTAACGTCCACAATGTCTGGTTGTAGAGATTTTTAACATGATGAGTCAATTCCCTAAGTTGTTTGAATTGGGACTTGTCCAAGCCTCTCATTTTCGTTTTTAGTGCTTTTTTCATAAACCTCCTTTACGATAATTTTTTAATTGTATCATTTATATAATCTCATAACAATATGGACATTATTCCTAAATCCACCACCTCCTTTTTGTCGTGAAGTGATGAAAAAACAAATTGGAATGAATTTTTGACTTGAAGTGCTGTCAGGCCCCAAATTGGCGTTCCGATTGAATTGAATTTGTGATTTTAATTGCAAAATGTGAAAACAAACCCAGATTTGAGAAATTTGAGGCGCAATTCTCCCGTCCGGCTCGAAACCGGCAAAAAAAAAGAGGATTGATAGAAGTTTATCCGGAAGGAACTGGCGCTAATTGAAGAATCCGATGTCGCACATCAAATAAAAGTTCTGTAGACGGATGGTTACCAGATAAACGCACAATCACTCTCCTCGAACGTTCAATCACACGCCCCGCCAGATGAATCAACCCAAAACGAATGGCTTTCAATCGTTTGCCAGCCCAAGTCTTGGGAAGTACTAACTGACTCATTAGAGCACTGAGATTAAAGGCCAGAAGCATAATCATCCACCAAGCCGCATTCTCACCAAAATCACCAGAAGGCAAACGTCCCCCGGCTAAATCATCCTTCATAATGGCATGTGCTTTTTCACTGTTTCCACAGCGTTGTCGATGCCAATGAATCAGTTCCTCACCTGACAAAGTACGGTTGGTAACCATACCAAAGAGCTTGTAACGTCCAGATGACTTCAGTTCCAGAGTTGGAAAAGGTAATTGTTCAAGATCAGTCTCAAATAATTCTTTCTGCTCTAATGGTTCCCGAATGGCAATGAAACGGTAATCTGGCCCGTTTTTTTTCAACGCTAACCCATTTGGAACAAAACCAACTTCGGCCCATTCTTGCTCGGTTTTGATTTGATAATCTGGTCCGATTTGTTGGTGCAACGGCTGCCATGCCGTTTCGTCCAGGGTCGCGACAGCTTCCTTAAAAGCGGGAGTGATATCAGCTCCGATAGCAAACTCTATCACACCAAAACGTTCATTTTTGCCCTCAGCACAATATTGAAGCAAATCATGTTGATAACCGGCAGTATCAGAACGTAAAAAGACTTTTTCCACCCCTAAAGGTAAGGAATTCAAGCCTTGTTGAAAAACGCGAAGTTGCTCGTACCCAGCCGGGACATTTCCGTCTCGAAATTCTGAATGAACAAGGGTCTTTTGCTCAAACCAATAAGTATTCAAAGGCTGATAAGCTTTATAACTTTTATAACTGAACAATGCTTGCCGTTTTTGAGTTTCTATTAATGTCGCATCCATGTCTAAGGTGGCCGTTTTCTTGGGATTCTTTTTTTGAACAAACGAGAGCATATCCGTATTCACCTGTTGTAAGCTTTGCAAATGTCTATTCAAAGCGGGTATAAAAGCTTTTCCAGGTTGACGGTTCGATTCCTCTTCAGGGTTGTGAAAAGCTGATAAATACCGAAAAACTGGTGAAGGTACTGCACGACGACGTTGTTTTCGCCATCGTCTTTCCAAAGCACGCCGTTGTGTACGTCTAAGACCGTGGTTTTCCACTCGTCTCATGACCTTGGCAAAACCTTCATCACCTTCCAAAATCTTTAAGTCGTCAACGCTTTCCCCTCCAACTAGGTTCAAGAGTACCAAAGACATGACGATTTGTTCATCGGTCCAACCTTGTTGTTTGTTTGAATTGATGGTTAGGTGTCGTCTGATTGAGTCGGTTAGCCCACAAACAGCGGCTAAATCTAAATACGCTGGTAGGCCAGCTAAAGCGGTTTGCCCACAATTCATTGGGTCAACTTCGTATTCAAAAGGTAAGAGGCTTTTTGCCATGGGGGTCTCCAAGTAATTTTTTAATTTTTAATTATAACTTTTTTATATTTTAAAAACAAGCCCATGTTAGCTTTTTTTTTTCACTAAATGGATGATCAAATTCTTCACCACAACATATCATAACAGTATGATGTTAAAGTAAAAAGCAGGTTTAAATTTTTTTTGATGGTGGATTAGGGTATTCTATATTGTTATCAAATATTGATATTTTTATCGACTATACTAATTCAGGTTTGAAATTATCAATAATTTCTAATTCATCACCCTCAAATCATTTAAAGCTAATCAAAATATCCGTTAATAACTCTAATTGATTGAAGGAAAATGAGTATAACTATTGAATTCTAATTATTAGTTTGTGTCAATGTACAGCTGCAATTCAAGAAATTCTACTTTTACTCGAAAAAATAATCTACTTAAAATAAATTTTGAACGAAAGCCCCGTTTTTTTGGAGTCAAAAATTTATTTTTGACTCCAAAAAAACGTACTTTTAATTGCACCCAAAAATAAATTGTCCGGCAAAAAATACTATTTCTGTTCGGGCTAGTATTTTTGAGAAAACCAAAATTTCTCTGAATATAGCAATTCCCGATTAAATAAAGTACAATTAATATAGTTTAAGCCATTAATAATTAAATAAAAAAATCTATAACGCTGTAACGCGTTAAACGCAAAAACGCTATAACTATTCGTACTAACTTGGTTTCAAAAATAGAGTGTTTAATGGCCCTCTCCCCAATCCTCTCCCATGTTTCGACAAGCTCAACAACCGAGGCGAGGGTTAGGGAGAGGGCATCTTTGAATAGGAAAACAAACCATGACAAATACACAAACACCATTCGATTTTGATAATCGCCTCAGTTTTTTCTCTCTGCGGAACAAACTGATTTTATTATTCTTAGCCGTTTCCCTGGTTCCGCTGATTAGTATGGGATTATTGTCCTATACGCAAGCTCAACAGGCATTAAAAACAGAAGTTGTCAATAAATTGCTTGCCGTGCGTGACATCAAAGCCAAGCAAATCATGAAGTATTTTAAGGAACGTTTGGGCGATATCAAAGTGCTGTCCCAAAGCCCTTCTACGATTACAGCCCTCCAAGCTTTTGAAGACGTGATTCATCCAGAATCAAGTATTGATGAATCCAACGCGATGGCACATCCCCGTTCACTCTATTTGGATAAGCCCGATTTAGCCAATGCTCATGATGACAGTGCCTATAGTGCTGCACATGCCCAGCATCATCCCCTCTTTCAAAATTACCGAGCGGCTTATGGTTATTCTGATATATTTCTCGTCGAACTCCATACCGGTACTATTATTTATAGTGTCATGAAAGAAAAGGATTTTGGTACCTCGCTCATCAATGGCCCTTATTCGGATACCAATATCGGTCAAGTGTTCCAGAAAACGATGGAAGCTACCCATCGTGATTTCACGAAATTAGAAGATTTTGCCTACTACGAACCTTCTCAAGAAGCCGCATTATTTATCGCCTCACCGATTTTTGACGATGCCAAACTCGTAGGGATATTAATCTTTCAACTGTCAACTACCCAGATTGATGCCATTATGCAAGAACATACTGGACTCGGTGAAACTGGCGAAACACTGTTAGTCAGTTCAGAAGATTTTTTATTGCGTTCTAACTCACGTTTTTCTGAGGAAAGTACGCTCTTCAAACACAAAATAGACAACGAAGCCACTCGTGCGGCTGCTAATGGTGAAACGGGTGTTGCAGAAATTATAGATGTTTTAGGTCAAATAATTCTATTGGCCTATACACCTCTCAATATCTCCGATGTTAATTGGTCATTGAATGCCCAGATTGACAAAGTCGAAGCCTTTGCTGGTGCCAGAAAAATGCTACACGGAATCTTGACCGTTATGGTTATTGGAATTGGCCTCGTCGTGATTATCGCTATTTTTTTTAGCAACTCTATTACGAAACCAATAAGTGGCATGACCAACATTGCGCGTCAATTAGCCGAGGGCCATCTTAATTTAACGGTTAAAGTGAAAAGCCGAGACGAAATTGGGTTAATGGGAACTGCCCTACAAAAAATGATCACCAATTTACGGCAAGTCATTGAGGACGTTGTCAGACTATCGCAAGAATTAGCAGCCGGCAACTTAAATGTCATGCCAAACGCCGAATATCGTGGTGATTTTATCCAAATCAAAAATGCGCTAGAAATAGCCCTCCCCAATCAGCGTCAAGTCATCCAAGACATTATCCAAGTTTCGCAAGGATTAGCCAAAGGCAATCTACGGGTTTTGCCACAAGTGCCATATCAAGGAGACTTCATCTTTGTCAAAGAAGCCTTAGAAAATGCCTTATCTGATTTACGGCAAGTCATTGACGATATTGTGCAAGTCTCTCAAGGATTAGCCACTGGTCAACAAATGACCGCAGAAGCCGAATATCAAGGTGATTTTGTTCAAATCAAAGAAGCCTTAGAACAAGCATCCGTTAATCTGTCCCAAGCCATGACCAAAACGCGCACCCAAGATTGGCTCAAAACCGGACAAACCCAATTAAATGAACAAATGAGCGGTGAGCAAGAATTGGCACAACTCGCCAAAAATATCATCACATTTCTCGCCAAATATTTAGGCTTACCGGTAGGCTTAATCTATCTTTGTGAAGGCGAACGGGAGAAAGGAGACAGTGGAAAGGAGAAAGGTAAAAACCAAAATACCTGTGATAATGCTCGCTTAAAACTGATGGCTAGTTATGCTTATACCCATCGTCAAGGCATTCGCCATGAATTTAAAATGGGTGAAGGCTTAGTTGGACAAGCCGCATTAGAAAAGAAAACCATTCAAATGACGACAGTGCCAGCAGATTATTATCTTCAAATTAGTTCTGGTTTAGGAAAAGTAGTACCGCAGATGGTTATTGTTCAACCCTTTTTGTATGAAAATGTGATCAAAGGGGTAATTGAACTCGCTTCTTTTAAAACCCTGACTGACATTCAATTAGCATTTTTGCATCAAATCATGCCAAGCATTGGTATTGCCATTAATACTGCGCAATCACGTACTCAAATGCAACATGTGTTACAAACCAGTCAAATACAAACCGAGGAATTGCAAACGCAATCAGAAGAATTACAAAATCAACAAGCCAAACTGGAAGTCGTCAATAGCGAATTAGAAGAACAACGCGAAGCCTTGCAAAATAAACAAGCTGAACTTCAGCAAAGCAATGAAGAACTGCAAAGTCAATCCGAGGAACTCCAAACTCAGCAGGAAGAATTGCGCCAAGCGAATGACGAACTCGAAGAACGCACCAAAGCCTTACAACAACAACAAACCGAAGTACAAAACAAAAATGCGGCCCTTGAAAAAGCCCAAGTAGCGATTGAAACCAAAGCAGAAGAATTGGAATTGGCGAGTAAATACAAATCAGAATTTCTCGCTAACATGTCCCATGAATTGCGTACACCATTGAATAGTCTATTAATTCTTGCCAACTTATTAGCTGACAATAAAGACAGCAATTTAAACGCGAAACAAGTGGAATATGCGCGGACTATTCATAATGCTGGTGCTGAATTGCTCAATCTCATTAACGAAATTTTGGATTTGTCCAAAGTCGAAGCCGGCAAAATGGAAGTGCATATTGAAGAATTACCACTCACTTATTTGGTTGATACACTCAAACGTAAATTCAGTCATATCGCTGAAGAGAAAAAACTAGACTTTCCTATCACCATGGCTGACGATTTGCCTGCTATGCTACATACTGATGGGCAACGGCTTGAACAAATTCTCAACAACTTGTTCTCTAATGCCTTTAAATTTACTCAGCAAGGACACGTCCAATTAGAACTCAAATGTTCCCCTTTTCCTCTAGGGGAGGGCCAAGGCTTGCTCGCTCGCCCTTTGGGAGAGGGCCGGGGTGAGGGCCAAGGTTTGCTCCCTCGCCCTTTGGGAGAGGGCCGGGGTGAGGGCCATCAAAAAATCATTGCCTTCAGTGTCACCGATACCGGTATTGGCATTCCTGAAGCGAAACAAAAAGTAATATTTGAAGCGTTTCAACAAGTTGATGGTACAACCAGCCGTCGCTTTGGCGGTACTGGACTCGGTTTATCCATTTCACGCCAATTAGCGAAACTGCTTGGTGGTGAACTGCGATTGCACAGTGAAGAAGGTAAAGGCAGCACCTTCACTTTATATTTGCCAGAAAAATTCTTTGAACCGAATCAAGCCTCAACTTCGCAGTCAGAAAAGCTCTCCACAACCGACAGTAAAGACAAAGAAAAAACCGCAAAACCGGCTGGTGATTTTGAAGCGCAATCCCTTTCAAAAGAGATTGTCGATGACCGGGAAGAACTACAAGCCGATGACAAATCCATTTTGATGATTGAAGATGATCGCAAATTTTCCCAAATTCTCCTCGAATTAGCCCGAGAAAAAAGTTTCAAAGGCATTATCGCTGAAGATGGACAAACCGGCTTGCAATTTGCACAAACTTATCAACCCAACGCAATTATTTTAGATGTTGGCTTACCGCAAATAGACGGGTGGACCGTGATGGAACGGCTCAAAGACAATCCTCAAACACGACATATCCCGGTACATTTTATTTCAGCTACTGAATCCAGTGGAAACGCTAAAAAGATGGGGGCCATTGGTTATTTGCATAAGCCGGTTAATCTCACCGAGTTAGGCGAAGCCTTTCAAAAAATTGAACAATTTATCAGCCGCAACGTCAAAAAAGTATTATTGGTTGTAGATATTGAATCCCGTCAACAAAAAATAACGGAATTAGTCGGGCATGAAAATATCCAAATCACCGTCGCTACAACCAAAGAAGCCGCCTTAAAGTCCTTAGCAGAAACTGCCTTTGATTGTATGATCCTTGATGCCGAAGTCGAACAACAATCTGGCATCAAACTCGTTGAACAACTGCTCCAAAAACAAGAATTATGTCAAACGCCATTGATTGTTTACGCAGAGCGCGAATTAACGCCAACCGAAGAAGGACTTTTACTCCAATGTGAAGATTCTCTCACAGTAAAATCGGTCAAATCACCAGAGCGTTTATTAGATGAAACCATGCTATTTGTTCATCAAATCGAAGCCAAGTTACCGCGAAAAAAGCGCGATATGCTTCAAATGGTCCATGACAAAGCGGCTATTTTAAAACATAAAAAAGTATTAATTGTCGATGACGATGCGCGTAATACTTTTGCGTTAGCCACCGTTTTAGAAGATCATGACATGGAGATTGTCTGTGCCAAAGATGGTAAACATGCATTACAAAGATTAGAGGAAAAGGAACATAAGAATATCGCGCTTGTATTGATGGATATTATGATGCCAGAAATGGATGGTTATGAAGCCATGCAAGCCATCCGAAAACAACCCAATTTCCATAAATTACCCATTATCGCGTTGACAGCAAAAGCCATGAAAGGCGACAAAGCTAAATGTATTGAAGCCGGGGCCAATGACTATCTTGCTAAACCGGTGGATACAGAAAAACTTATTTCATTGATGCGTGTATGGCTATATAGGTAAAAAGAAAAGCGAATGTATTTTAAATTTTGATTTTTATATTATAATTTAGTAATGTATAAACTATACTTTTTGTGTCATTTCAAACGAAGGGCGATATATAGCGTTTCCCGATTTAGCGAAGGACAACCACCCCTAGCTCTAGGCAGTTTGAGCTTTTTTGGAGGTGTATTTTTCATGCTGTTTTGATGTTCACGATCTCTCCCTCCCCCTAACCCCCTCCCGCTGGGAGGGGGGACCGATCGGTGGAATTTTCCTATTTTTTGGTAACAACAAAAAATTACTCTATTATTTTTATTTATTATTTTAGCTAACCCATATAAAAATTCCACCGATCTGTCCCCCCTCCCAGCGGGCTAACCTTTACCCACAAGTAGGATAGCCTCCCATTCTATGGGGGCAACGTTAAATTTCAAAAGCGAATCGATTGTCATTATTTATTATGAAAAAGGGGGGACAAATAACTCAAGTATGATAGAA
>Ga0233403_10000585_pt1 | contig 17244 bp, 11 predicted proteins | sample Na_oxic_1_MG_FD_179866 | JGI IMG/M metagenome (GOLD analysis project Ga0233403, IMG submission 179866) | Seawater microbial communities from Saanich Inlet, British Columbia, Canada - Na_oxic_1_MG | ecosystem: Environmental > Aquatic > Marine > Inlet | place: Canada: British Columbia | collected...
GTTACACATCATACAAGGGAATGGCAACAAAAATCCGTTACCGGCCCCCTACAAGTATGGATTTATTTTTAACGAAGCTGGCATTGAGTTTGATTTTATTGATAAAGGCAATCTCTCAAGAGTAAAGAATCAACAATGACTAAAACAAAACAAATACCGATTAGTGGTTTTCCTGAGTTTTTACCCTCTGAGCAAATTGTGTTTGCTCAGGTGATGGATATTATTCGTGATGGTTTTGAACGTTACGGATTTTCGCCTATTGAAACGCCGGCCGTAGAGCGAAAGGATGTCTTGATTTCAAAAGGGGGCAATGAGAAAGAAATTTATACCCTTTCTCGTTTAGCTGCCGAAAAGGGTGAAGATCCCAATACGGATTTAGCCCTTCATTTTGATTTAACCGTGCCATTGGCGCGTTATGTGGCGCAGCATAAAAATCTGCTGACTTTCCCTTTTCGTCGTTACCAGATTCAAAAAGTGTGGCGTGGTGAGCGAGCACAAGCTGGGCGTTCTCGTGAATTTTATCAATGTGATATTGATGTCATTGGACGCAATTCTCTGAGTCTGTTAACGGATGCCGAGATTCCGAGTATTATTTATCAAATTTTTCGTGAGATGAAAATTGGCCCGTTTGTGATTAGAATCAATAATCGTAAGATTCTTCAGGGTTATTTTCAATCCTTAGATATCCCGATGACGCAGATGACTGAGGTGATGCGCGTCATTGATAAACTGGAAAAAATCGGGACTGACAAAGTCGTTCACGAATTGATGGGTATGGGTTTGGAAGAAGCGACGGCCCAAAAGATGATGGTTTTTTTGGGTTCTTTGGGAACTGAACTCAATACGGATGAGATGCTTTCTCAATTAACGAGCATGACTGAAATCAACGCGCAATTTTCTGAAGGAGTTAAAGAATTAAGCGTTGTTATTGACGGTATTCGCGCTTTGGGTTTGCCTGAAGCGTTTTTTCAAATCGATCTCAGGATTGCCCGTGGACTGGATTATTATACGGGTACAGTTTATGAAACCATTCTGGCCGATCATCCTAATTTGGGGAGTATTTGTTCAGGTGGCCGATATGATGATCTCGCCAGTTTGTTTACGGATGATAAGCTACCTGGAGTGGGTATTTCTATTGGCGTAACCCGATTAGTGCAGCAATTAATGGCAGATGGCTTACTCAAGGTGGGGGCAGCAACGGTGGCACCGGTATTGGTGACGGCAATGGATGAGAATCGTAGTCGCGATTACTTGCGTTTAGGCACTGAACTGCGTAATGCGGGTATTGCGACTGAGGTTTATCTTGAAAAAGCCCGTCTTGGTAATCAGCTGAAGTATGCGAATAAGAAAGGTTTTAAACTCGCTATTATTGCGGGTGAAGATGAATTTGTCCAAAATGTCATACAAATCAAGGATTTGGTAATAGGCGAACAAATTGAATGTGCTATCACTGATTTGGTTCAGGAAGTTCAGAAGCGGCTGAAATTTTCCCACTAGGGCTGCGTGTCGTCATGCAATGTCAGTAAGATAGAACGCAGATATGTCACGCAAAAGTTTTTGCGCGCAAAAACTTTTGCGTGACATACTGATTGTCATGATTCACGCTGATCAAAGATTAGATCAGTGGATATCAGTTTCATCATGATAATCAGCGTTCTATCTACTACCCGTGTCTGAATATTTATATCCATTCCCCATTCCCCATTTTAAGCAAAAAACAGATTATGGCATCTCAAAATTTTGAAGTCATTTGTGCTATTCCGAGGACAGGTAGAACATTTGAAAATTTTCTCAATAAGTTGAAAACCTTTGGTGTGAGTGCAAACCAAATCGATCAAATTATAGCGGTTTCTAAAAAAAGTAAATCGGCCAGCCAGGTTGATTTCGTCGAAGCGGCTCAATTTCTCCAATATGCTATGGAGCAAGTGCCTTGCTTTGGCTTGTTTGTGGATCGTAAACGCAAAAATAGGCCTTATCGTGTCGGTTTTTTAGGATACGATTGGATAATAGATGATGTGTGTACGCGAATAGAAGGCGAGGAACCGCATAATGGTTCGTCTCTTATTAGCCTCAATGAAGTGGATTGTGCGATAGTGGGCTTGGATGAACTGTTGACAACGACGCAGTATTATTTGCAGGATCCAACCAAAGTCACTAAGTGGGGAATGTATAATTATCAGATTGATCCAAACAAGCCGACACCAATACGCATCGCTGGTTCAGCTCAATTAACGCGCTATAATTCTGTTTTAAAACAAGAAGTCCAAGATATGGTTGGTTTTTTCTTGATTTCTAAACCGAAAGCCGTTAAATCCAATTCCAATGCTTCTGAGCAAAGCTTCAATTATCCGCGTGATTTTTTAGCGCATTTATCGGAACATGGCCGACGAGTTTTTGTGAAAGGGCGATATGCTGGTATGGTTAAGACGGCTTATCCAAATCTGAAGGTTGTCTCAGCAGAAGAAAATGTAGAAGATGCTGTTTTGGAGGCTGAACCGGGTAGTGTTGGACTGGAGATTGTTCAAACGGGCAATACGCTCAGAAAAAAAGGGTTAGTGTTACACGGTACACCGCTGTTTTTGTCTGAAAGCCTTTATGTGGTTGATTATTATCGGTATTTAAAAAGTAAACCCCTTCAAAAATTCCTCGAACGTGTGAATCCCATTGGGTATTTTGATGAGGAACGCATCAAGCAATTTGCGCTTTGGTATCTTGCCCTTGAGAGCAATTTAGGTGATTCATGGATTCATAAGCCTGCGATTACTGATCTGTTTTGTGAGGCACAGGAACCGGAAAATGGCTTACGCCCTTATCGCATACAAACGCGCTATTGGAAACCCGATGATGTGTATAAGCAAGAAGAAGCGATGACTTGGCTTGAAGAGTCGAAAAAGAAGTTGCAGGATTATTATGACTTTTTTGGTAATGGCGCGTAGAGTGAGATCGCTGTCTCGACGGAAACCAATATTTTTATCGTGATAAATCAGCGATAATCAGTTTGATCATGACAATCAGCGTTCGATTTGATTAGTTTTTAGGATAGAAGACTGATTAAACTGATTAAACTGATATCCGCTTGAATCAGCGAAAATCAGTCTGATCATGAAAATCAGCGTTCGATTTGCTTGCCCCTACTCATATTTCACGCAAAAGGAAAATGCTATACCGCTGGCACCTACTCTATGCATAGAAGTTTTTAAGTTTCGCGCCAAAAGTTTTGCGCGCAAAACTTTTTTTGCTGTTTGATTTTTAAATGATTTTAAATTCCTCATTCTCTGCGGCTCTGCGTGAGCCGACCGTTTGTTACAAATGATTTGTGTGCTTAGAGTAGGCTGCAAGGGGGGCTTGAGCGGGTTGCAATAAAGTGCCGATGTTTTTGCCGGCAGCAATCTGTAATAATGCTTCATTAGGAGTGCAAAATTTATTTTGCTTCGGTGCCATAAATCCCTTTCGATTTATAATGACTTTTTAATCTCAGGCTTAGCGTCTTAGCGGCTTTGCGTGAGAAAATAATAATTTAAATAAATTAGGCATGACGCATCATGACTTCACAAGATCGTACAACCTGGCTTAACACAATCGTTGGTTTGATTGGCATTATAATTGGTTTGATTGGTATTATGCCAGCATATTTTTCTTTTCCTAGAGTGCAATGGGAAATATTTTTTATTTCGATGGCTATTTTCTTGTTTGCCATTTCAATAAAATACTTTATTAAACGACGTTCCCTAGTCATTATTGTTGAAGAACCAAAAACACCCATTACCAATTTCACTGCCCAACTTGGCACTCATCAAAACACAGGCCTATTATCAAAAGAACAACGCCTAGCCCAAATTCAAGCTGGACAAAATCCTTATGTTGGCGGTGCGGCATTGTCGGGTAATTCGGCGATGTTTTATGGAAGAGAACGTGAATTACAAGGGACGTTATCAGTGCTACGTAATCCAGAAAAACCCGGCGATGTCAGTATATTAGGTGAGCGGCGCATTGGTAAATCTTCTTTGCTCAATAAAATTTATCAAGCGTTGTCAGCCGAGCCAAATATCGTAACGATTCAAACCACAATGCAAGATTGGAGCATTGAGAGTCAGGCCAGTTTTTTTACGCAATTACATCAGGCGATATGCAATGCTTTGAAAATACACTCTAACGCTGTTGACAATTATGCCGATTTTCGGGATTTTATCCGTGATTATGCCGAAAAAGGATACCGTTTTGTGTTGATGATTGATGAATTTGAAAAGATGACAGGCAATGAATATTTTGATGTTCAATTTTTCAGCAACATGCGAACATTGAGTAATAATGGAGATTATAAATTGGGTTATGTACTCGCCAGTCGTCAACCTTTAAAAGATATTTGTAAACAGAGTAAGATTGAAGAGTCTAGTTTTTATAATATTTTTGGAACAAGCTATCTTTTAGGATTATTGGCCCAAAAAGAAGCGGTGCAATTAATACAAGAACCAATGCAACGTAGTCTTGGTTATCATTTTGAGCAAACTCAAGAGATTTTTTTGTATGCCGGTTATCATCCCGCCTTTATTCAAATTGTCGCGTCGGAGTATTGGATTGCCCGTCATCATGGTTTTGCGGTTAATCGGGCCGCTTTTGAACGAGTTCTACAAGGGCATTATCAGTACTTATGGGCACATCGAACTCAAACAGAACGTCAATTATTGCTCAAAATCGCTCAGCATAATATCCCTCAAGATAACGCAATATTGATGACTCTCCGGCAACGCGGATTATTAACACAAGAAAATCAATTATTTGCACCGTTTTTTGAACAATACCTCATTGAACAATGAATTTTGATTTTGGGTTGTTTTGGGAATGAGCGTTGCGATTTTCCGAAACGTCAAGGGGGAGGGCGAACACGCAGGTTCGCCCCTACGTCTTCGCCCTTTCTTACTGTCCAAAAAATTCGTTACAATCAGAAAAAAATCCTGCCTCATAACTTGAATGAAGTGATGCTTATGCTAACTTGTTGAGCTGTTAGGAACGTGCATAAAATAACTTAGACAACTTTTTATAAATACCGCAATAACAAGGGAATCGCTCATTTTTTATGGATATTTTATTTCATGCACATTCCTAACGGGTTTTTGTTGCCCACCATTCCCCCTTTCTTGTAGGGTGGGTAACGGGTTTTTGTTGCCCACCATTCCCCTACCCAGCGAATGGCATTAATTCATGTAACAGTTCAGGATGATTATTGAGTATAATCAATAAATTACGGCCTTGGTCATCGTTTCGTCACTTGAGAGGGCAGACACGCAGGTCTGCCCCTACAAAACCCCGCGCAGAAACTGTAGGGGCGAACCTGTGTGTTCGCCCTTGTTTGATTGACGAAACGATGACCAACGCCAAAATTACTAGTAGAACGTCGGGGGATTGCCTCGCCACATTCATAACGACTAAACCTATTTGGCTCATCACCACAAATTTCTGCTGCCTGTTTTAGAGACAATTTCAGTTTTTGACGCACTTTTATGATTTCACTTGATGTCAATAATCCATCTATCTTGGCTTGAAAAGCCAATATCTGTTTTTCGGTAGCCTTGATATCTGCACCATTGAGTATACCTTCACCACAAAAGTGACAAAATTCTCCCGGTTGAACAATTTCAATGCTGTACCCTTTATAGGTGTATGTTTCTTTAATGGTTTTTCTTTCTAAGAAGCCTTTTTCACAAAAAGAACATGCCTTTTTCATAATGACCTCTCTAATGCTGTATTATATATAACGTTTCCCTTTTGTGTGAACCGAAGGTCAGCGAAGCTAAATACAAAAGCGAATCAATTAGTACAACGGATCATGGGATTGAGCGGATTGGTGCAAAGGCCTATTGTAAGTAAAATCAATAACCTACTTCTGTTTTTGCACGCAAAAGCAAAAAATGTATTTATAGCGTTTTTTGATTTTCTTTCATCTACACCCATACGACTAAATACTTATTTATTTCAATAACTTAAATAATTAAGTCTAAGGATGAGGGGGGGCAAGCTAGGGAGGCACATAACGCACAACTTACAATAGGCCCATGCAGCAATCCGCTCAATCCCATGATCCGTTGTACTCATTGATTTTGCCTTTGTACTTCATTCAATTGAGAAACGCTATAATTGTACTCAATCCACGTAATAAATTGTGCTCAATCAGCATACTTAGTCAATATTATAACCCAACTTAAAAAACGACAACCATGAAAAATAAATTTGTTTCCCACATCCTACGTCACGCTTGGTTTTGGCCTATCGAATTTTGGATGCGGCCTTTGACGGTGATAGATAGATTTGAAGACGCTGAATGGCCTGAGTTTTTTGCGGCTTTGGTGGGTGGTGGATTATGGGGTGCATTAATGGGTACTGTGCTTTGGTTAATTAATGGGGATATTCATAGTATTTGGGTAATTATGATCGTAATTGCTATTTCTTGTATGATTACAGTGTTGATGGGGCTCGATATGAAAACTCTGCCTTTATTTGCAAGTATATCTACAATTTTAGGTACTATGCTAACTATCATTTTGGATATAGGACAAGCAAGTGTATTGATATTTGTTGTTTCTAGTGCAGCTATAGGACAGATTACAATTTTACAGATTTATCGTGAAGGTGCTTCGAAAGCCATTTACATATCACTTATTTATCCTATGCTTTTTGGTATGTATTTCTCCCTTAGTAGTACGAATGGTATCGTGCCAATTATAGATTTAAGTAATATAGCTTATGTTTTAATTACTTTAGGAACAATAGTATTTGTTATAAAAATTTTTAATATTAGGAATAACTTACTAAGAAATGTATTTCGTTTTTTATCGAATGGTATATGGGAATTTGCTTTTCCAGTGTTGAGTTTTGTTTTTTTTCTATCACTTCCTTTTGAACAAACATCAATATGGGGAATAACCTTACTATTTTCTTTAGGTATTAGTATAATCAGCAATTTTTTTTGGTTCCTTTATTTTCATAGACATCAAGGCTTTTATCTTGAAATATTTTCAGAACCTAAGTTTAAGATATTTAAATATGAAAAACTTTTATCTAACAAGGATTATTTAAAAAAATTAAATAAATCTCTGGCTGATCATAAATTTAAAGACACTATTCAATCAACATTTATATGGACTTTTTATAATTTCTTTTTTTCATTAGCATTGTTTATGTGGGTTTTTTCATCGTTACCAGATTTAAAAAATCTATATATATTAAGTATTTTTTTAGTATTTACTCCTTTTATTTGGACAGGTTTATTTTTTTATCCATTTATGATATTAGTTGCATTATGGCAATATCGTAGCAAGCAAATTAAAAATTTTACAGTCGAAAATTTTCACTTAACCGCCCCATTTCGTTGGCAAAGTTTTGCATATCCTCTTCCTAGATTGCGCTATTATTTGTTTCAATTAGGTAAAAAAAATAGCACTAAAGTCGCTTTCAATGCTATCCAACAAGTACAACTATGGACATTACAAATGGCAGCCTCCTGTAGAGCTGCCCAAGATTTAGCTAATCACCCAGACACTGCTATCTCCTTCTGTCACGAAATAGCCATCCAAACTAATAACGCAACTCTACTGCCATTAAGCACAACTGGATATGTCGGGCGTGCTGTTGCAATTTTAGCAAAACCACAAGATAAGGAAGATGAACAACCCTTAAGACTTTGGGTAAATCGTTTTCAACTAAAAAAAGGTTTCCAAGAATATCGAGCCACCGCTTTATCGGCACGGCTTGATTATGCACAGCAACAATTAAAAAATTTTCAGTATTATCAATATATTGAAGAATATAAATCTTTATTAACCAGCCTCCAGCAATATGCAAAGATTGATAACATCGGTAAACTATTATCTATTGCAGAACAGCCTATTTCTACTCGAAAATGTCCAAAATGGCTACACGGTGGATGGATAATATTACAAAAATTTAACCAACAACTCACTGAATTGAAATATTATCGTCAATCAGGCTCCTCTGACGCACGGCGACAATATTTAACCCGCCTCCAAAAAAAGCTTGAGGCCTTAGAATGGGATGAGTTACCCGACTATTGGGCCAATATTGGCAAAGAATTAGTGGAAGATTGGAGTACCCTGCTTGAAAAGGCTAAAGAACAAGCCCGTAATTTCCTACGTTTAGAAATTGATTTACTCCAAAATAGCTTATTGCTCGGAAAACAAACCCTCAATCTCCGGGTTTCTAATCCTACGAGCGTCATCGCGAAAAAGTTATATATCCAAGTAAAAACAACACAAGGTATTTTTTGGAGTCATCGCACTGCGGAACATCAATTCTTAGAGAGCGAACATCACACCGACTTACACCTAGACTGCCAAATTGACACGCCGGGGCGCTACGTCATTCATGGCGAATTACAAGCCCAAGACTTAGACAGCAATCTTTTTAAACAACCGTTTGCTTTTCAAATCACCGTTGCAGAAAGTGGGCGTATTTATACTGAACCCGATTATCAACCTTATGTCACTGGTGCTGGTTTAGGCAATGATCGCACCTTTGTAGGGCGCACTGATTTATTAGCGTGGTTAGGCAGTTTGTGGCGACAACCTGATGGTAAGCCGACTGTCGTATTAATCGGGCAACGGCGTATCGGTAAAACCACTTTGCTGAATAAAATCAAACGCGATGGGTTAGAAAGAACCCGCCTCATTCCGGTTTATATTGACACCCAAGAAATCGGGGATACTGGCGAACTGAGTTTCTTAACGGCCGTGAGTGAAAGAATGGCAGAAGCAGTGGGTATGGCAGCCCCCAATCTCACTTCAGCGCCATATCTGGATTTCCAACATTTCTTAACGGAAACCAAAGCCATTTTAGATAACCGACGCTTTCTATTAATGATCGATGAATCTGAACCCATTTTTCAGGGCAAATTTGGTTCCGCATTACCGCCCTTTTTACGGAGCCTGATGCAGCACGCCGATTATCCAACGCTCTTATTATTTTGTGGCACCTATTTTCTCAAACAAGTCGCGTGGGATTACTCCTCCGTGTTTTTCAACACGGCCCAATTTAAAACCGTCAGTTATTTATCTGCCGCCGAATCTGCCGAATTGCTCCAAAAACCAGCGCGAGAGATGCTCGAATTTGATGAGTATGTTTTAGAACAAGCCCACAACCTCACCAAAGGGCAACCCTTATTACTGCAAAGTTTAGGGGCCAATTTAATTGAAGAATTTAATGCGATTGTCAGATCAGGCGAGGAACGCAGCAATTATGTCAACTTCAACGACTTAGAACACGCTACCCAAGTGTTAGTCCAACAACAAGATAATATGGCTTTCATCGATCATTGGAAAAACAGCGATACGGCCACACATCGGGTATTATCCGCCCTCGCTTGGGCAACTGATGAAACCAATCGCCCCCAATTAGATATAGACGGCATCCTAGCCGCTATGAAGGAAAATCGCCTTGATTTACCCCGAAAACCAGTCTTTGATATCATACAAGGGCTTGTGGATCAAGAGATTTTAGAAAGAGCGGGTGTGACATATCGTTTTGCAGTGCCTTTATATCGGCGATGGATAGCGTGGCGGTGGGAACCGATAACCGTTCGGGAGGAAGGTTTGAGTGATATATCGTGATCAATGGAATGTTAAACAAAAAATGAGGCTTTGGAGAAATCTATTTCACATTTAGCTTCGCTGGCCTTCGGCCAGCGAAGCTAAATACAGTTTTTGCGCGCAAAAACTTTTGCGTGAAAAACGTGATAGAACGCTGATGGTCGACTGATTGTCATGATTGACGCTGATTATACTTAGCATCGTCATAAGTTGCGCTTTTTTGACAGTCAACAGCTAAAGCAGTTGTCTAAAAGCTCAAGTCACCTAAAGGTGACTAAACCTATTTCTAGCGAAATTTCGAGCGCCAAAAGCGCAAATTGACTTATACTGTCCACTGTTATGCTTTTTTGACAGACAGCCAACAGCTAAAGCAGTTGTCTAAAAGCGAAAAAAATGGTAGTGGTGACTATACTGCCCACCGTTATAATTTGCGCTTTTGTTGTTAGTCACCTTTAGGTGACTTGAGCTTTTAGACAACTGCTTTAGCTGTTGGCTGTTAGAATCAAAAAGTGCAATTTATGACGGTGCTAAGTATAACCTGCTGCCCGTTTTTGCTAAAACGAGCAGCTTTAAATGGATTTCTACTTCCAAAAAAGCGCAAATTATAATTGTGAATAGTCTATTCACAATTTCGTTATAATAATGATGCTAATAAATACGATTGTGGGTATGTAGTCACCACCACCTGACTTAAGCTTTTAGACAACTGCTTTAGCTTCGCTGACCTTCGGTTCACGCCAAAATTTTTGCGCGCAAAAATTTTGGCGTGAAAAGCTGTTGGCTGGGTGGTCTGATCATTTCCGCTTTACTACACTAGCACTAAATTATCCCGATGAATTAATTCTGGTTCGTCAACATAACCCAGTATTTCTTCAATTTGTTCGCTGCTATGGCCTAATATGTGATTCGCGTCTTCGGCATTATAATTCACTAAACCTCGCGCTACTTCTTGTCCATCAGGGCCGATACAAACAACCATATCTCCTCGTGCATAATCACCTTCGCTATGGGTTACACCAATGGCTAAAAGACTTTTACCTCTCTCACGTAATGCTTTGACAGCCCCTTGATCTAAATACAAGCTACCAGACATTCTGAGGTGTGAAGCTAACCATTGTTTACGTGCTGCAAGGGGGGCTTGAGCGGGTTGCAATAAAGTGCCGATGTTTTCACCAGCCGTAATCTGTAATAATACGTCCGTCATTCGGCCAGAAGTGATCAAGGTTGCGGTGCCAGAGCGAGCGGCTAAAGTGGCAGAACGAAGTTTGGTCAACATACCCCCTCGCCCAAGATGGCCGCGAGTATCTCCGGCCATGACTTCTAAGCGTGGATCGTCGGCATAACCTTCTTCAATTAAACGGGCTGTTGGATCGATACGGGGATCGTGTTCATATAAACCTTGTTGATCCGTCAAGATGACGAGCAAATCTGCTTCTATTAAATTAGCCACCAAACCGGCCAAAGTATCATTATCTCCGCGAAGTTCGTCTGTTGTGACGGTATCGTTTTCATTGACAACGGGCACAACCTTTAAGTTCATAAGGGTGTGTAAAGTGCTACGGGCATTAAGATAGCGTTGTCGATTCACTAAATCATCATGGGTTAACAAAATTTGTGCGGTGTGTATAGCATGTTCTTGAAAAAACGATTCATAAGTTTGCACCATGCCCATTTGTCCGACGGCCGCAGCGGCTTGCAATTGATAGAGCGCAGTAGGGCGTTGTGTCCAGTTCAAACGGCTCATGCCTTCAACTATCGAACCTGATGACACTAAGACTAATTCAATATCGCGTTGATGCAGTTGAGCCATTTGCGCTACCCAGTTTTGAATAGCCTTTTTGTCTAAACCGCGCCCTTCATTAGTGAGCAAGGCGCTACCTATTTTGATCACCCAACGTTTAGATTTTCCCAGTTGTTGACGCAGCGTTTCGTTTTGAGTCATAAATTTTATAACATAATATATACTTTGCATCGTCACTTGTGAGCTTTTTTGAGAAGAAAGGGAATCAGGAATCGGTAGTTGGAAAACGACGTTTCCTAATTCCAAAAAGCGCAACTTATGGCGGTGTTATGTATAACGACAATGATTGCTTTATAAGAAAGGATGATTTATCAGGGTGATTATTTGATAGGATAGAACACTGATTTGAGTGATTAAGGGACTTGGAATTTATTAATTAAAACTGATTATAACGGATTTTGGGGAGGGCCTTTGAATTGTTAATTGTTAATTGTTAATTGTTAATTGTTAATTGTTAATTGTTAATTGTTAATTGTTAATTGTTAATTGTTAATTATAAATGCATACTAGTAACTGATTGTTTTTTAATGATAAACGCAATAAACCCTCTCTTTTTTAAAAACCATAATAAAATAATGTATTAACCCAAAATGACTCGTTAAAAAACACTAAAACCATATCTCATGCTTTGAAATAAGCGCCTCCCCAAAATTCGTTATAATCAGAATTAAAATATTAAAATACCGCTGCAACGCACCCACTGATAATATTACAATTAGCCCTATAACGGTACAATAGAAATTTCCAAATCCCTTAAACTGATATCCATCCATTGATTAATCTAATTAATCAGTGTTAATCATGACAATCAGTTATGATTTGCTGACAGAGATGTTGTATCACATTAGAAACCAGCATACCGTTATTTTGAGTAACAATGGCACTACCCGCTTTTATTAGGCCTATTTTCATATATTCCAACCTCTGCATCTAAAAGCCCTTAATCGCAATAGTCAAAGGCTTAATGTATTTTATATGTTTGTTGAGTTATATAGGATTTCACAACATTTCGTCAGAAAATTTTTTTTGTATGTTTTCTGGAAGACATTGAAGGCCAGCATGTAACAACTGTCTCCATTTTTTACCTTTTGAGACTAATTTTTGCCATTCAGAGTGAAAAATTTCTAAGTTCTCTGGTAATAGCGTAGAAATTAATATTTCCGCTTGTTTTAAATCTTTTAATGGTTTTACATTACTTATTTTGGTTCGACGTTGTGAAATAATGAGTTTGTGAAGAGCAAACTTTTCAGGTGTTGGAACCCTAACAAGAACATTACTACCCTTTTTTAAAGGGATTTCTTTAGCATCTTCAATCAAGTAATCTAAAAATCGTAAAGGATGTGCATGAATACCTAAATTTTCTATAAAAACAGGTTTATCTTGTTCACGACCTATCATTGGACATAAAAAATCTATTTTTACGTCTTGTTTCATTATTTTAAATGATGTTGATGGATATTTATGATTAAGCGATGGAATTTCTATGAACTCAATTTCTGGTAAAAAATATTCAAAGAATTTCTTGTGATTCGCTTTAGATACGCCTGTATTTAACGTATCTTGTGCTATATCAATGTCTTTCGCATCAAAGATTGATTCACTTTGAGTAAAAAAACCATATTCATTTGCATATAAAATAAAAGCGCATGTTCCAATTAAGACGCTATTTATTGAATATTGAAATAAACCTTGTTGTGAAATTTTTTGTAATACATCCCAATTTGTGTATATCATTAGATATATTTAGTACAACAGATGAAAGTTGATAGCTTATTAACACGCCAACCTTGTTGAATCTGAATAGACTTTCAGGTGCAAGCTGTGAAAAAGGTATAGATAGGATACGCGCCAACCCCAAGGGTTGAATGTGAATGGTAAGAGTCTTGATAGAATCTCTGAAAATTCATACCGTTTTCAACAGTTAGAATCAGGGACTTTTATACATACCCATTTGCGATTTATAGCAATACAAATGGGCATGAGTTGATTAGTACGCTCTCGCAAAAATAACTTGTTTATTGGTTTCTTTTCCAGAAAAGAGACACTTTCCTATCTTGCTTTCTCCGTCAAAAGGAAGACAACGTGTAGACACTTTTAGCCCTTCTAAGATAGCCAACATTTTTTCTTGAACATCCAATTCACTTGACCAATGACATAAGGCAACCCCTCCTGCTGTTCCGTTTTCTTCAGAAGTCTTCTGAAAAAACTCTTCAAATTCGTGAAGATCATTAATTTCTTTCGTGATTGATTGTTTAAACTGAAGGGCTTTGTTAAACAAACTATTATGCATATCATCAAGCATATTCGCCATTGCGCCTACCAACTCACTTCTAGGCATCATCTGTTTCTTTTTCGTGTTTTCGTCTCTTCTACTAACCGGGAGGATATCGGAGTCAATTTCACGGGCCCCGACTTCAATTCTCACGGGTGTCCCTTTTTTGACATGTTGCCAAAACTTATCGCCACCTCGTAAATCGCGTTCGTCAACCATTGCACGAATGTCACTCTGTTCATAATAGGGTTGCTCATTTAATTCAGAAGCCAGTTTGCGACAATAATCCAAAATGCGTTCTTTATCTTGATCATTACGATAAATAGGCAGTATCACAACATGATGTGGCGCTAATCTAGGCGGAATCACGAGTCCATCATCGTCGCTATGACTCATTATCATGCCACCAATGAGGCGCGTAGAAACGCCCCATGAAGTTGTCCAAGCATAAACCTCTTTTCCATCCCGATTGAGAAATTTGATGTTTGATGCCTTAGCAAAGTTTTGTCCAAGAAAATGCGAAGTACCTGCTTGGAGTGCTTTACCATCTTGCATAATCGCTTCAATGGTATAAGTATTAACGGCACCTGGAAACCTTTCATTAGGCGTTTTTTCTCCCTTAATAACAGGCATGGCCATATAACGATGAGCAAAGTCTTCGTAAACATCCAGCATTTTCAAGGTTTCTTGTATAGCCTCTTCAGCCGTTTCGTGAACGGTGTGTCCTTCTTGCCAAAGAAATTCAGATGTGCGAAGAAACATTCGTGGCCGCATTTCCCAACGCATAACATTGGCCCACTGATTAATCAAAATAGGGAGGTCTCTATAAGATTTTACCCATTTTGAATAACTATGACCAATGATAGTTTCACTGGTAGGCCGTACTATTAGCGGTTCTATTTCGCCCGCAGGTGCTAATTTACCATTGCTATCAACGGCCAGTTTATGATGGGTGACTACGGCACATTCTTTAGCAAAACCTTCAACATGTTCCGCTTCTTTTTCTAGGAAGCTAATGGGTATAAGAAGTGGAAAATAGGCATTTGAGTGTCCCGTCTTCTTAAACATATCATCAAGAGTACGTTGTATATTTTCCCATATAGCGAACCCTAATGGTTTAATAACCATACAACCGCGTACAGCTGCGTTTTCAGCTAAATCTGCCGCTTTAATGACTTGTTGGTACCATTCAGGATAATTTTCACTTCTAGTCGGTGATATAGCATTTTTCTTGTTCATATTTCATTTCATATTAATTTTAGTTAAATGGTGGCCAACAAACACACGTTACCCACCCTACATAGAAGTTCACAAAGCTTGAAGCCATTTTTTTAGCATATGGAAGGCTAAGCACTTTATCAAACGGATGCGGATAATACTTGACATTTTTATCAATGTCAATTTTTTTGCGAAGAGTTTTGGGCACCCTTCAAAGTAGTTGACCGTTTTTAATTTTAGGGGTTGCAGGAGTTCAGAAGTTCAGAAGTTCAGAAGTTCATAATTAAAAATAAAATGGCGAACAAGCAGATTTGCCCTCTCAAAAAGGCACCTTCAAAATAATAAGGAAGTAAAATAAAGTATGATAGAACAGCAATTCTAATTGTCTAACTGCCTTTATTATCAATGGGTTATATAATTTTCAATGGCATTTTTGCTTCTAAAACAGCATTTTTTATACTCGGCGCGGGAATAAATTTAACTTTTGGCAACCCCAGGTTGCCACCCTCATCGTTATACATAAGTCAAAATGGTATAATAATTCAGGTTATATCAGCAGATTATTTTTCACTGTTCAATGTTCAATTATTTATTATTAATTGGACATTGAATAGAAATCACGAAATTTACAAAGTAGCACTTTGTCTCAATATAAGATTTATAGACGAATAAACAATCAATACAGTACTATTACATCTTTCATGGCCCAAAATTGATAGATGGATCAGGTATGATGTTTTGAAAAACGAAAAAGGAGAATCATAATGACTCACTGGGCATCCGATGAAACCAAAACCGCAAACTTTGGAGATAAACGTTTAAATCAACGTATGGAAACATTACTAGAACAGTTGGGAGATAAACCGACTGAAAGTATCCCAACAGCTTGTGGTGGTTGGGCTGAAACCTTGGCAGCGTATCGTTTTTTTGATAATGAAAAAGTCACAGATAATCAAGTTCTTCAAAGTCACATCCATGCGTCTATCAAGAGAATTTCATGTTACCCTGTTATTCTACTCGCTCAAGATACAACCGATTTAATTCATACTATTACCAAAGGCCCTTTGGGTTTGGGGACATTAAAAGAAACAGAAAAACGTGAAATTTTTTTGCATCCAACTATTGCTATAACACCTCATAGACTTTGTTTAGGTGTTGTTGGAGCTGATATTTGGGAACGCCTTGAAAAAAGTCCAAAAAAAGAACGCCTTCACCTTCCCATTAATGAAAAAGAAAGTGTTCATTGGCTAGAAGGTTATCACAGAGCTTGTGAAATTTCCGGTATTCTTCCAGAAACGCTTATAGTAAATCTTGCTGATCGTGAAGGAGATATTTACGAATGGTTCTTAGAAACAGAAGAATATTCTCCTTCAACTCGCGCTCAATGGATAATTCGAGCAGCCCAAGATCGTCTTTTAGATAGCACAGATAAAGAAACTCGAAAAATCTGGAATAAACTTGAGAAAAGGCCCATTTTAGGAACCGTCAAGTTTACTTTACCAGCTTCAGGTAATCGCAAAACTCGTGATGTTGAACAAACAATTAGATCAGCCCGTGTTGTTATCAAAGCCCCTTATAGACCTGGTTACAAATTCAAAAATGTTGAGGTAAATGCTGTACTTGCTAGAGAAGAAAATCCACCTCTAGGTATTGAACCTATTGAATGGTTACTTTTAACTTCTCTTCCAATAGAAAGTTTTGAACAAGCTGCAACGGTCTTAGAGTGGTATACTTGCCGTTGGGAAGTTGAAATTTTCTTTAGAGTTCTTAAAAGTGGTTGTCAGGTTGAAAAACTCCAGTTGGAAAGTATCGACAGACTAGAACCTTGTTTAGCACTTTATCTGATAATTGCGTGGCGTACATTATTTGTAACAATGTTTGGAAGAATTTATCCCGATTTTGATTGTGAATTTATTTTCACAAAAGAAGAATGGCAAGCAGTCCACCTCGTTTTAAATCAAACCGCATTACCAACTTCACCACCAACGCTTGGCGAATTTATTAGGATGCTTGCTCGTTTAGGTGGTCATCTTGGTAGGAAGCATGATGGGCCACCTGGTCCTCAATCAATTTGGATTGGACTACAACGAATGCGAGATTTTGTTCTGGTTTTGGATGCTATAAAAAACGCCCAAAACACACCTTACATACCTTCTGAAAATTCCTCTATTTTTGTATAAGTATACGTTCTTTTAAAATCAATAAAATTAAATACTTATTGACTTATGTATAACGATGAGGGTTCCACCTGGGGCTATTCACATTCAACCCCTTCGGGGTTGTGCTTTTTAAGTTTTTATTTTTTAAGAATAAAAAAACCATGTACTTTTAATCGCACCCCAATTTCACACAAAAAC
>Ga0233403_10000586_pt1 | contig 17237 bp, 12 predicted proteins | sample Na_oxic_1_MG_FD_179866 | JGI IMG/M metagenome (GOLD analysis project Ga0233403, IMG submission 179866) | Seawater microbial communities from Saanich Inlet, British Columbia, Canada - Na_oxic_1_MG | ecosystem: Environmental > Aquatic > Marine > Inlet | place: Canada: British Columbia | collected...
TTAGTATAATGGTTTGAAGTTTTCGCACAGTAGGGTAATGGGCAATGGTTAATGGTTAATGGTACCGGAGTACAAGGCGTACCTTGTACGAAAATGAGAGAATAAATTATACTTATTAAATGCGAGGCTCTTGCAAAACCCCAGGTTTCACCTGGGGCTATTCACGTTCAACCCCTACGGGGTTGATATTGTTAAAAGAATAACCCCTCTCGCCTCTTGCTTTCACCCCAGGTGAAACCTGGGACAACCCCGATAGGGGTTGAATGTGAATAGCCCCAGGTGAAACCTGGGGAAACTTTCAAAAAGAGTTTTGCAAGAGGCTCATGCGTCATATTTTAATTTTTTTCAATTCCAAATACTTTTTAGGTTAAATTTTTTTGAAAAAAACTTTAGCTTAAAAAAGCCTAAAAAGTTGTTTTGCAACAATTCTAATAAAATTTGACAAAAAAAACATTATACAAAAATTCTGGTAGTGATTGATAAAAATTTTGATACACTGATTTTTTTTTGGTACGTTTTGTATTCTGGTACCATTAACCATTAACCCTATTCCTGTTATTTTTCATTTTTCATTAGTATAAACCTACCCGGTTTTCAAAATCCGATAGATTTTCCGAAGATCAAGTTTTTTGGAGAACAAATTGAGCGTCAAAAATGATTGAACTGAAATACTACGGTTCGCGGTTATAATAACACCCATTACCGACATTATTTAACTTAACTTTGGCTGTTTGATTCAAAAACCTTTCCAAAAAATGCCGCTTTGTCGATTTATTGATACGTGATAGTATTTCAGAAAAAAACTTTGGACACGATGTTTGGCAAACATCGACGGTTTTGAAAAATAAAGACTCGTTCAACATTTTTAACATTTATTTAAAGCTGGGTAGAAATGATTATCACCAAATTTTTTCAATTATAAATGTTAAAAACTTTTGCTGAGTAATTTATAATACATCAAATCCTTGACCAATAAGTGAGCGAAGCTAAATCTTGACTGTTTGAAGTATAAGTCAATAAAAAAAGTTTTTGAAAAAGTTTTCATAACATACTTTTCAATTCAAATTTGGTATAACAATCAACTCAAATAAAAATATCATGTCTACACCTTTGTTTGAATCTCAGCTCAGTAACCTTAAGCTTATTAATCGCGGCAAAGTCAGAGATATTTATGCGGTTGATGAGCAGCATTTATTGATAGTTGCAACGGATAGATTGTCCGCCTTTGATGTGGTATTACCAACTCCAATACCTGACAAAGGAGCGGTACTCACTCAGATGTCCAATTTCTGGTTTGAGTTTACTCAATCAATCATACCCAATCATCTTGCTGATGACATTGCTTTAGAAAAAACACTCACCGACAGTGCCGAATATCAGCAAGTTCACCGACAGGCGGTTATTGTCAAACAATTTCAGCCGTTGCCGATAGAAGCGATTGTGCGCGGTTATTTAGTCGGATCGGGGTGGAAAGATTATCAAAACAGCGGCTCAGTTTGTGGTATTGCTTTACCACAAGGCTTGCAACAAGCCGAAAAATTGCCGGCGCCGCTTTACACCCCCTCTAGCAAAGCGGAGGTGGGTCAACATGATGAAAACATTGATTTTGCGGCCACTTGTGCGTTAATTGGTGAGGAGTTAGCTGAGCAAGTGCGTGACATCAGTCTGGAAATTTACACTCGTGCCCGAAATTATGCCGCCGAACGTGGCATCATTATTGCCGACACCAAATTTGAATTTGGCCTCAATGCCAACAATGAGTTAGTCCTGATTGATGAGGTATTGACTCCTGATTCGTCACGTTTTTGGCCGGTTGACGAATATAAAATTGGAGTCAGCCCGAAGAGTTTTGATAAACAATTTGTGCGCGACTATTTGGAAACTTTAGATTGGGACAAAACTGCCCCTGGTCCGTCTTTACCATTAGATATTATCGACAAAACGGCAGCTAAATATCAGGAAGCTCTTAAGCGGTTGACATCTTAATGGTTCGATCTGGAGTGCAAGGCGAACCTTGAGTACAAGGCGAACCTTGCACACAAAAGGAGTAAACCCCGATGAAGAGAAAGCTTCATACATTATTGTTGTTATGTTTTGCCGCTGCCGTTGGCTGCTCCTCAGACCCCCCCTATTATAAACAAAGGGCGGTTCCTATTGATGAGGCGGCGGCAACGACCCATGATTTACAAGTTTTGGCCACTCAGGCGGCTTTGAAGTATGGTATTGATCGTCGGTTATTTCATGCCCTAATCAAACATGAATCTAACTGGAAACCAGACGCAATATCGCCCAAAGGCGCACGGGGATTAACTCAAATTATGCCACGCACCGGGAAAAATCAGTGTGGTTTGGAACGTGAAGTTTTATTTGATCCGGCATTGAACCTTGATTGCGGAGCCTTCTACTTTAGTAAGTTATTAAAACGTTTTAGGAGTGTGAAGTTAGCACTGGCAGCCTATAACAGTGGTGAAACTCGTGTTGCCAGGTTAGGGCGTGTTCCCCGCATCCGTGAAACACAACGATATGTTAAGCGAGTTATGAGCAGTTGGCGACGAAACCAATAAGGCAGCTCAGCTCACCCGGTAGGGGTCCAAAGCTGGAAGCTTTGGACTCAATTGAAGGAGTTTCTATAGTAATCCCAAAGATAATAAATCCCGAGGTTCTTGCAAAACCCCAGGTTTCACCTCTTGCTCTTAACATTCAACCCCTACGGGGTTGATATTGTTAAAAGAATAACCCAATGAGCCTCTTGCTTTCTCCCCTGGTGAAACCTGGGACAACCCCGATAGGGGGTGAATTTTAAGAGCAAGAGGTTACACTAAAGGAAACTTTCAAAAAGAGTTTTGCAAGAGGCTCATCCCGATAATTATTAATTAAAACTGTAGGCGGGTTTCGCGGCGCGAAACCCACCTACCCCCAATCCTTGAATGTCAAATGGTGGTACCCTACACTGAAATATTCTCCGGATCAATGCCCAATGAGCGGAGCTTTTCCGCTAATTGTTGTGCTTGTTTTTCGGCTTGTTGTGCCTGTTTTTCGGCTTGTTGACGGCCCTGTTTTTCGGCTTCGGTTTGTTTTTCTGCTTGAAGACGTGCCAATTTTTCTTGCCGATACTTTGGCAACACAAATCCTTGATAAATCGGATCATCAATCATCTCATCTGGCGAGGGTTTGGTGAACAAATCTTCAATCCAAAACTGAAAATCGGGTAATACCGTTGATTGAATGATTTTTCCTCTAACCGGTTTGATAGGAACATACACGCGATTGGCATTGAGCTGATAAAATTCCAGATAGCGATTATGCCCATCCAGAATATAATATTCTTTCACCCCAGCTTGGGCATATTCGGCTTTTTTATCCTCCGTATCTCGCTTGATGTCTCTGTCTTTGGAATCGGAAATCGCCTCAACACACAAATCAAAAGTACCTTGGTAGCTTTTATCTTCTGGCAACAGTGGCACCCGATTGGTATTCAGAACCACCCCTAAATCGGGCTGGCGAATGACTGTTTTTTGCGGTAAACGTAAGCGAAAACCCATTTCAAGCAAAACAGATTGGGCAATGGGATGAGTTTTCAAGTAATGTTCTAGTAATTCAAAAAACCATTTGTACATTGAAATCGTTAGTACATCAGACACGGGTTTTTCCTCCAAAGAGCCGTTATCCCATTCGTAACTGAAGTCAGAGTGGTAATATTGTTCCCAATATTCCGTTTCAGTCACTTGTTGTCGTTTGGGCTGGTAGCCGGTGTCTGGATAGGTTTTTAAATCTAAAGCGGGTAATGCACTCATGTTAAAAACCTCCAACAAAGTATTATGGGGCAGTAGTGGAGCGGAACTGACCGGTTCGTCCTTGACAAAGGCTGATATAGCGTTTACCGATTGAATAAACTACATCTCCCCAACCCCGATAGGGGTTGAATGTGAAGAGCAAGAGGTGAAACCTGGGGTATGTGGAAAAACTCCCCTCCCCAACCCCCGAAGGGGGAAGTTTTTTTTTCCTACCCCAGGTTTCACCTCACTGCCATATCGTGCCGGGCAACCATTCCAGATTGCCCCTACGTCATTCATTGATTTTGTAGGGGTAATCCCTTGTGGTTACCCCAATTAAAATCCTTAATTCAATGGCATTGAGGTTTCACCTCTTGCTCTTCACATTCAACCCCTTCAGGGTTGTGCGCTTTAATAATTGTAGTTTATTCAATCGGGAAACCCTATAGGCTGCCAGCAAGCGGGCGGAACGAAAAAATATCACCAACTCTAAAGTCTTGGAGCTTCCACTTTACTCAAGACTGCCCTTAACACGCTATCTATGTCATGCCCTTCTATTTCCAATTCGGGGGCGAGGGCGATGCGATGACGCAAGGTGGCCAGAGCAATGTCCTTGATATCATCTGGAATCACAAAATCGCGGCCGGCTAATAAGGCGGAGGCCCTGGCTGCACGAATGAGTGCAATACTACCACGCGGCCCGGCTCCCAGACTAATCCCGGGCCAAGTGCGCGTCATTCGCACGATTTTGACCACGTAGTCGTAGACGCGATCATCAATGGTTAAGCTGGCGGTGATGCGTTGTAGGGTGATCACATTTTCTGGTTTGATGACGGTGTTGACCGCACTGACATCCAAGCCTTCGCCCACCTTGGACGAAGTAATTTGTTTGACTAGGCTGACTTCTTCGGCTTCAGTAGGATAATCGATGCGTATTTTGAGTAAAAACCGATCCAATTGGGCTTCGGGCAATGGATAGGTCCCTTCTTGCTCAATCGGATTTTGCGTCGCCAGCGTCATAAACGGCGGGGATACCGTAAAAGCGCGACCCTCAATGGTGACTTGTTGTTCTTGCATGACTTCTAACAAGGCGGCTTGACTTTTCGCCGGTGCGCGATTGATTTCATCGGCTAACAACAAGTGGGTAAAAACCGGGCCTTTGCGAATCCGAAACTCTTCGCTTTTCATATCATAGATGGCATGTCCGGTGATATCGCTCGGCATTAAATCCGGGGTGAATTGGATGCGTGCAAAACGGCCCTCAAAGGTTTTCGCCAACGCTTGCACTAACAAGGTTTTGCCTAAACCTGGAACCCCTTCAATCAGCACATGTCCGGCCGCTAACAGTGCCACTAAGATTTGCTCAATGACTTCCTGTTGCCCGACAACCGCACGACTGACTTCGGAGCGGATATGTTGAACAATTTCTATGGCACGATTCACCTGTTCATTGGTATACAATTGATTCATAAGTTTTTTCCTTTATCGGGTTAATGGTTAATGCCGTGCAAGGTACGCCTTGCACTCCTGATGAGACCATTACCATTAACCACCCCTTCACAGAGCTTTTCTGATTTTGGTGAGAATTTGGAGGATTCGGGTGAACGCGATTTCAGTGTCCGGTTTGCTGCCATATAAAGCGGTTTGTATTTCTTCGTATGCCGGCAATTCAGCTAACTGAGCTAACCGTTGACTCAATTCGAGCTGAGATAATCGTGTCCAGTCAGGATGAACCGATTCTAAACGCTTTAGCACTGCTTGTCGGGCACCCTGCAATAAGGTGTGCGCTTGATCTTGTCGCCACAAAAAATGGCCGCTGGCTTCTATGTGTTCCAGTAAGCGGCGACGATTCCGTGGCAGCACGGGTAACACTGGCCCAAAGCGGCGAGTTGCAGCCCATATCCAAAAGAGCAGTAATATCGCGGCCGCGATGATCATAGTCCACAGATTTCTCCAGAGTAACGTTGATAATGGCGGTATTTTGTCTTGATCACCTCCCTCTGACTCGGCTTGCATACGCAGTAACCATACTTTTGTCACGGTATGCTCCAAATGGACTAATTGCCACAGAAATTGGGCATGATTATGGTCGCCAATTTGATCATTTTCGATGAACGCCAGATCGCTTAATACGCTAATGAGACCAGAGCCGTAGTAGTAATATAAAAAATGGGTGCCGTATTGGTCGCTAATTTCCCTGGCCGGTTCATAAGAGTCCGCTTCAAGAGAGTGTTCCGGATTGAAGGCGACTTGTAGGTGATATTGTGCCCACCAAAATTCGGTCGGAGGCACTTTGGCTCTGTCAGAGTCGTCCAAACCATTTTGATGTCGGGACACTTCCAGTTCGGAGAGTAACGGATCAGTCTCCGTTTCAGTGATTTGACCTAAAATATCAGCGGCACTCAGACTGCTCATAATTAAGTGTCCACCCCCATCAATCCAGCTAAACAGTTGTTCTGTTTGATCCTCATCGAGGAAATGACCATATTGTGCTAAGATTAAAATATCTTGGAAAGAGAAGTCCTCTTCAACATCGGGCAACGAGGGTACGGTTTCAGCGGTAGTGCCCATCCGTTCCAACAAGCGTTCAGCCGCTAACAATGGATTGTCACGCGCTTTGCCCTGAAAACCGACTTCGACTATTTCCGAGTAGCGTTCAAAATGAGTGTAAAGCCAATAACCAATATAAAAAAATATTCCGGCGACTAACACTCCAACTATTATGAGAATGTGTTGACTTTTCATTTGGTTTGGGTAATGAATGTAAGCGAGTGTTTCTGGAAGCAACGAAACCGAACCGAATGGGCAACCACAATGGGTTGCCCTACATATTCCGGTTTCTCGTTTCGGTCACCGTTCGCCTGGTTCCGATCCAAAGTATTGCGGCCATTCATGGCACAATCGTTGTGCGTCAGTCTCACTAGGCAGCCGGTTGGCGTAGGCTAGGTTTTGCCAGGCGCGTGTGAGGCCAGAAAAATAGCCAGTTAATTCAACCGGTTGTTTGTACTTAACCAGTCGAAGACATTCATTTTCGGTGGCACTGTCATTAATCGTCAAACCCTCTCGTGCGATCAGCACCGAGAGTGCGCCACGATAGAGTAGACTGATGGCAGCCACTGGCTGGCCGGATTGCCACAATGTCCAGGCTTGTTGAGAAATGTCTGTTGGCAAAATCTGGCCATTTATGATTTCTTGATTCAATAAACGTGGCGTGGCCACGTAATCCGACCGGTTGGCTTTTCGTGGGCGCCATTGCTCTAACCAACGTGAACCATAGATGACAAGCACTATGATTCCGGCACCTAGCAATACCCAGAGCAATAGTTCAAACAGTTGGGCAATGACTCCAATAAAGCTAAATGATACGGCGGTCGATTGCGGTTCCTGCTCCTCCTTGGGTGTACATTCTCCAAGATATCGCCATTGATATTCTTCGCGAGTTGTTTTGAAATCTGGCTCCGATAGAATTTCAGCGATATATTGTTTCGCCGCTTCTGGATCAACCGGTTGTGTTGATTCAACAGAAGTAGGTACCAAAAAGAGGGCTGTTAAACTAAAAATGAACCCAAATATCTGATAACATGAAGAATTATGGTGCATGGTTTAATACTCTATTGATCAAAAACTCTTGTGCTGAGTGGTCAAAGATATCGAGTATACTTACAGATGCTTCGCAATACGACGAAAGGCTAACTCAATATCCCACCCTTCAAGATGGGTGCGGCGGTTTAGGTATAGAGCAAAGCCGCCGGCCACATACAAAGGTTCTATGATACTTATCGCGAACAGGGTGGAAAACATCCGAAACATTTCAGCCCATAAGGCTTGTTCACGGAAAAAGGCTTCAAACAGATCAAAAGTATAGGCGGATGGTATCATCAAATACACTAGCCCAAATAACGAGAACGACAATAGCCACTCAAAATGCAGACACCCAATAGTGAGCCATACCGCCGTACTGCTAGTATTTCTTTGTAAGAGTCTCATACGCTGCTGAAAAGCGGCTTTGTCTCGTGAACCTTCTAGTTGCCAAACGGGCAAGTTAAATGAACGGGCAAAATCAAAACGCCACAACGTCAGTGTCAGTAATAGGCGCGATTTGAACAATAAACGAGGCAACGCGTTCCAAGTTTGCCAAATGCCCGGTTGTTCGCCAAACAAAGCATGACTGAAAAAATGTAAGAATATGCGATCATACAAAGGTTTTAACCACCAAATAATGATCACCGCAATCCATATTGAATCATGAAAAAGTAGGGACAGAATCAAGAACAGGGGCAGTATGAAAGTCAACCAGATTTGGTATAAGGGTTTCCACCACTGCCGCACCATACTAAAACCCAAATCAATAGATTCCCAATGGTTGCGCGGACGAACAATAGCTTGAATGCGATCAATTTGCACAACGGCTTCCTAATTATAAAAATAGATAACTACCCAACCTTATGTTTTCAGGTATTTTAATAATCGTTAACTCTTTAGTTTATGAGAGTTTATTAAAACATAAAATATCAGAAAATTTATGAACCGGTAGTTATAACGTGAAATAAAAAATATGCCCGTTTTATTTACAATCGACAAAATAACTACAAGGATTATATTTTAGAAAGGGATTAGATTGTTATGGTTTCAAGAAAAATATCCAAATCTTATTCAAACTAATCCTTTCTAAAATATAATCCTTGTAGTTAATCCTTGTAGTCTTGTTGGGTGGGATTGCTAAGCACGAGTCACTTAAAAAATGCGACAATGCCTAAGCCGCGCAAGCTACGGCTTGCACTCCAAGATCAATAAATCCGATAAGTATTATCGACGGTATCGTCCAACCAACATAAAATAACTGATAACGCCTAACCATAACAAGCCGCCCACTAAGTATTTTATATTAGGATCAATGGCCGCGTTGGAGGACCAAAAAGCTTCCATAAAGGCGGCTAATAATAACATACCAATGACACCATAGACGATATAAATACTCTGAGCGGCGGCGTGACGCAAAGCCGGTAAACGACGCAATCGCCCTGGCGCAATTAATGCCAATCCTAATTTGAGGCCCGCTGCTCCGGCCAGCACAATCGCTATTAATTCAAAACTACTATGTCCAACCACAAACGAATAAAAAGGAACAATATAGCCAATGTGGGTAAGATGGCTGGCAACGCAGCCAATGAATAATCCATTGAATACCAAAAAAAATACGGTTCCCAGCCCCCAGAAGATGCCGCTGGCAAACGTTTGAAAACCAATACCAATATTATTTTTGATATAAAAGCCAAACATCAAGAAATCACTCTCTGCTTCACGATTATGACCCCAACGTTCAACGGTTGGATCATACATTTTTTCTAGTTCCAGCACTTGTTCGACATCCATCATACTATAAATTATATCCGGATTCATCTGCACACTGGCAAACATGATGAGCAATGAACCAAAAAATAATAGCGCCGATAAGCCGACTAAGCGCGATTCTTGGCGTACTCGTTGCGGAAAATCGCGGCCAATAAAATTGATGAAATGCTCAAAAAGTCGGCTCGGAGTACGGTAAAGGTGCTGATGTCCGCGTAAGGCGAGGCGATTGAGTCGTTCAATCAAATGGGGTGTATAACGACGCTCGCGGGCTAATGCCAAATGTTGGCAGATTTGTCGATACAATTGTGGAAATTGGACGATATCTTGACCCTTAATCGACTTGCGTTTATCAAGGTTATCTAACCAACGTTCCAGTTCTTCCCACTGCGATTGGTGACATTTTTCAAATGTACGCTGTTTCATATTTCATTATCATATTATCAGGAATACAAGGCGAACCTGGTACGAAAAAATTTCTGGTTACCTCGCGTATGCAATTCATTAAATTATACCAATTTTGAGTGAATTTTTATCATCTTCTGCCTATTCCAAGTTTTTCTAAAAATTTCACGTTGGGCAAGCAGCGGGCAAAATAATCTTGGTAATAACTACCTGGTTTGTTGATAAAAAAGGATTGATTAGAGAGTATTACGGTGCTTTGGCTTGTTAAAAATATTTTGTATTCAATAGAAAAATACGATTTTTGAAAAGTTACATAAAAAATGATTAAATTAATTAATAGAGCATCTTACAAAACTCGTTTTCAGGCGAAACTTTAGCCTGAAAACTCTTACGATAAAACAATAACTTGCAAATAAATAATCGATCTAAGCAATCGTCGGGTCAATGCCATATTATATAACAACCTCACAATGAACTAACTCCCAGCCACTAAATATCAACATCACCGAAATTAAATTCGCCCCCTGACTGCCCTTAATCACTCGTGGATCGGTCGCATATTGCTGCAATTGATTTTTCGCCTCGACGATTTTTTTCTGTAACAATTCGGACGTGAACTGGCTGCGGGCAATATACTTGAGTTCAATCAGATAACCATATTTGACCTTATCATATTTGGCAACAAACGGTTCTAAGTACAAATCGACAAACCCCTTTCCCATTTCTTCCTCAGTACGAGTCAGATAATAATCCGTCACATTCAGATAAGCCAACAAAAAGGTTTGAATGACTTTTTCACCGCTCAGATAATCTCGAATGGACGTTTGCTTTTCCACCTCATCCGCCAAAAATTGAAAAACCGGTTGCCATTTTCCAACATAGCCCATCTCACGAACGAGGTTAGCAAAATGCCATAAATCAATACTGAAAACATCGACATCCTCATACCCATCACGCAGATAACTGTACATCAATTTTTGCACGGTCAAATTGGGGATAATAAGCTCTTCTTCATTTTGGTAGCTTAACAAACCAAAGTAGTACAATAACGAGATAAAGTTGCGGGGTTTAATTAAATCTTCGACCGGAAAACTTGGGGCGATCTCCGCATTAATTTTCCCGGTTTCGATAATGGTTCTTAAGCGACTGAAGTTACCATTCAGTTGCCTATCAAGAACCACTAAATGACGTAATTTGCCATAATCCACTTTCACATTAGGATCAATCATATATTTAGGGTATTTCCCGAATTTCAATAAGCTCTTAAGAAAGTATAGAACCATATCAGTATTGAAGAGACTATTTATCGCTTCATCTGAAAAACGGTAATGACCACACCACAAACTCATGAGGGTGAGTGTGTGGTCCAAATTAGATAACACCAAGCCGTTACCCTGATAATATTCCAACATGGATATGATATCCGGTCGGTTCAGCCCCAAAATGTCGTTAAAGGTGGGATCTAAGCTAATATTGATGCCAATGTTAAAACCGCTGGTCACATCATCCATAGTCACTGGCGAAACCCCAGTGATAAACATGCGACTGATGCCACTGTCCACTTCATCAACGGCCCCTTTCAACACTCGAAAGAAAAATCGAAAGAAACCATCACCATGGGTTAATTGGTGATAGTGCGCTTGCCCTGCTGTAGACAAAATCGTGTTGGTGAAATTATCGTACTCATCAATCATCACATAGAGCTTTAATCCTTTTATCCCAACATAACGTAACAGAAACTCCAATTTGCTATGTTGGGCCTTCTTCGTTTCCATCATTGAGAGATACTTGTCATCGAAAAAGTGATGGTATTTTTTACAAAAAAAGAAGATACAAGAGTCGATATATTCTTGGAACGACGTTTCAACTTGATCAATGTCAGCACTGACTTTAGAAAAGTTGAATTTCAGGATAAGATGGGCATTTTTTTCTGGGGTCGGATTAGCATGAATATAGGTATCGGCAAACAAGCTCTCAAATTCCTCAGCCCGCGCTATGTCATAATAGCATTCCAACATCGTTAACAACGATGATTTACCGAATCGGCGGGGACGAATCAGAAACAGAAATTTACCGGCTGATTCTAATTGTGGAATGTACGGGGTTTTATCCACATAGTAATTGTTCTCCTGCCGAATATCTTTATAGCTTGATATACCATAAGGTATTTGTTTCATGATGTATTTCACTCCTTTTAAGTACAACCGATTAACAAAATAAATCGTCATGGCTCAGTTTATTTAGCCACCCCAAAATATGAAAATCCGTTTAGGAAAGCGTATTCATTGTACCAGAGACTATGGGTATTTTCACCGTAAATGGATAAAACCGAAAATTATACCGAACCATTCGCTTATTTTAAAAATGACAAATGACAAATGAAGAAATTGAAAATCGGACTGATTTTTCATTACTCTATTGACGGTTGCTGACAAAGACTCCAAGATGATTCGCAATCAGTCGTTCATTACCCCTAATCCGCCCATTGATTGGGGAATTTAATTGAAAATGTGTTTTTGTTGGCCCTTCCATCACCAGCGTTGCAGACCCCCCGCCGTCCAGATTTAGGGCGGTATATCCACCGTAATGTTGAACGATTTCAGCCAATTCCATTAAAGTGACTCCGTCACTGTAATTTCGTTGTTTACCATCAACAACGAAAATCATCAACGTCGTCGCAGCTTTGTCCAACGCCACCGCACTCCTTGGATAAGGGATGGCCACAAAATTCCCCGAAAACGGCCCTTGCTTTTCGCCCTTCAAAACCAATAACGGTCTACCTGAAATCGCATTATAAACGTTCCCAATGGGAGTTTGAAATTGGGCCTGATTTTGAGCTGAAATGTAAAGAGTCTCAAAACGATCATTAGACGGCGAATAAACTTGCCCACGGGAACTGGCAAAGCCGACCACCTTAACCAAATCACCAGGCTTTTTCGGATAAGCATTCCAAAAATCTATCGAATATAATGGGTGAAACGGATAAAAAAAATTTCCGTTCACTGCCAGTTGCAGATTAAATTCGGCTAAAAATTGGCCAGTGGTGCGGGCACCGATTTCTCCCTCTTCAACCTTATCAGCCGGTGTGACCAAAAATTGGAGGTTTGGATTCGTTAAATCAATCAGAACCAAATGAATAATAATAGGCCGGGGGGTCTGGCGAACCTCTCTAATATAATGGATTCCGTCGAAAAGCGTTTGGCTCAGATTATTTGGTATCGGCGGATACAGATATTTAAAAAGCAAGTAACTGTCTATTATCGTTATCGCCAAAAGGGCTAATAACAAGACTCGTTTTAAAAATAAGAATTTAATCATATTTGTTATTGTACAGAACTTAACGAAAAATAGAGTACAACGAATCTGAAAAAATAAACTAAAAACCCAGTTTCTTTCATTCTAAATCTGATAAAATAAATAATTAAAAATCAGGAGTGCAACGCGTACCTGGCACTAGCTATTTTTTGAAAAAAACTTTAATATTAAAACTTTAATAGGTTCTTGCAAAACCCCAGGTTTCACCTGGGGCTATTCACATTCAACCCCTACGGGGTTGATATTGTTAAAAGAATAACCGAAGGAGCCTCTTGCTTTCTCCCCAGGTGAAACCTGGGACAACCCCGATAGGGGTTGAATTTTAAGAGCAACTGGTGAAACCTGGGGAAACTTTCAAAAAGAGTTTTGCAAGAGGCTCTTTAATATTAAAATATTAGCTGCCAATATAACACTTTTTGAAATTTTCCGATTAACCAGCAACTAGGACATTATTCTGAGTAAAAAACTTCTTAAATCGACCGCTCTGGTTAGCGGGATGACGATTATTTCCCGCATTTTAGGTTTTATCCGCGATGTGGTGATTGCTCATGCCTTTGGGGCTGGTACTCACACTGACGCTTTTTTTGTCGCCTTCAAAATCCCTAATTTTATGCGTCGATTATTTGCTGAAGGCGCATTTTCACAAGCCTTTACTCCGGTATTGAGTGAGTATAAAACGCAGCGTGACAAGGTTGAGGTGAAACAATTAGTGGATCAGGTTGCCGGCCATTTGGGCGGGATATTGCTATTGGTGACAGTGATAGCTATCGTAATCGCGCCGCTATTGGTACTGATTTTTGCACCAGGCTTTATTCAGTATCAGGATAAGTATGAGTTAACAGTGACCATGTTGCAGATTACTTTTCCCTACGCATTGTTTATCGCGTTAACCGCTTTCGCCGGTGCCATATTAAATACTTATGGACAATTTGGAGTGCCCGCCTTTACCCCAACCTTGCTCAATGTTTGTTTAATTGGGGCCGCCATCTGGTTTGCACCGTACTTTGAGCAACCGGTGATTGCATTGGCGTGGGGCGTGTTTATCGGCGGTGCCTTACAACTGATTTTCCAAATCCCTTTTTTATTTCGTTTACGTTTACTACCAAAGCCCCGTATTGGTCGACGTAATGAAGGTGTGCGAAAAATTTATCGTTTAATGATACCGGCCCTATTCGGGGTATCAGTGTCACAAATCAATCTGTTAGTAGATACCTTGATGGCTTCGTTTTTAGTGACCGGTAGTATATCATGGTTATATTATTCTGATCGCCTAATGGAATTTCCACTGGCAGTGTTTGGTCTCGCGCTGGCAACGGTGATGTTGCCCGATTTATCAAAATCGGTGGCACGAGGCGATATGCAAAAATATAATAATACTTTGGATTGGGCGTTACGTTGGGTCTTTTTAATTGGAGTCCCGTCCATGCTAGGCTTAATCGTCTTAGCAGGGCCGATGTTAACGACTTTATTTCATTACGGCCAATTTAGTGATCATGATGTCGCAATGGCCGCCCGCAGCTTGGTCGCATACGCTTTCGGCTTGTTGGGTTTTATCTTTATCAAAGTATTAGCCTCTGGGTTTTATTCTCGTCAAGACACACGCACTCCGGTTAAAATTGCGGTGATTGCGATGATAACCAATCTGGTACTCAATCTGGCTTTTATTTTGCCCCTCGCTCATGCCGGACTGGCATTAGCCACCTCATTAGCGGCGTTACTCAATGCGTTCCTATTGTATCGCGGCTTACGCAAACAAGAGTTTTTTAAACCGCAATCGGGCTGGAACCGTTTTTTGCTACGCATTTTTATCGCCGGTGGCTGCATGGCACTGCTGTTATGGTGGGGTAGCGGCTCCTTATCCGCTTGGTTGAACATGGCTATGTTAGATCGCGCCGGGCATTTATTTGGTTGGATCATTGTCGGAATGTTGGTTTATTTGATGATCTTAGTGCTTTTTGGTTTTCGCTTACACCATCTTAGCTTGAAGGAATAAGAGGAAAGCGGCAAGAGTACCGGAAAAATGTGAAATAAATCCGATTTTTTTAAATAGAGTTGTTGCAAAATAAAACGACTCTCATCCCAGCACTGACAGACGTTGAAAATACAATTTTTTGAAAATACGATTTTTATTTCGCAACAACTCTGAGGCTCTTGCAAAACCCCAGGTTTCACCTGGGGCTATTCAAATTCAACCCCTATCGGGGTTGTCCCAGGTTTCACCTGGGGTGAAAGCAAGAGGCTCCTTGGGTTATTCTTTTAACAATATCAACCCCGTAGGGGTTGAATGTGAATAGCCCCAGGTGAAACCTGGGGAAACTTTCAAAAAGAGTTTTGCAAGAGGCTCACTCTAATAATTACCACTTACTCATTTAATTATATATGGAATTTATCAGAAATCTATCGCAACTACGTCCCCTGCATATGGGGTGTGTCGCTACGATAGGTAATTTTGATGGCGTACATTTGGGCCATCAAATCGTTTTGCAACAATTGGCTGCCAAAGCGAGGGAGTTGCAATTGCCAACCGTAGTTATTATCTTTGAGCCGCAGCCACAAGAATTTTTTGCGCCCAATACGGCCCCCGCCCGTTTGACTCGTTTGCGTGAAAAACTTTTAGCCATGCGTCGTTATGGAGTTGATAGGGTTTTATGTTTGCGCTTTAATACCCAATTGGCCGCCTTATCGGCTCAAGCCTTTATTCAGCAAGTGTTGGTTAATGGACTGGGAGTGCGGCATTTAGTTGTTGGCGATGATTTTCGTTTTGGACAAAAACGCGCTGGCAATTTTGCCACCTTGCTTGAGGCCGGAAAACAGTCTGGTTTTTCGGTAGAAAGTCAAAAAACTTTTATTTTGGGCAATCAGCGCGTGAGCAGCACTCGAATCCGTAAAGCATTAATGCAGGGCGATATGCAAGGGGCGAACGCGTTATTGGGTCGTCCATATACCTTGTCAGGGCGCATTCGCTATGGACAACAGCGAGGGCGTAGTATCGGATTTCCCACCGCCAATATTTTTTTACATCGCCAAGTTTCACCCATTAGCGGCGTGTTTGCGGTCAAACTACATGGCATCACCGCCAAACCGTTGGCCGGCGTTGCCAATTTAGGGACGCGCCCTACTGTTGATGGTAGTCAGTTATTATTAGAAGTGCATCTGTTTGATTTCAACAAAACGATTTATGGGGACTATGCAGAAGTCGAATTTGTGGGTAAAATACGCAATGAGCAGCGCTTCTCCTCAATAGAGGTGTTAAAACAGCAGATTGAGAGTGATGTAGAGTCAGCGAAAGCGATTTTATTTTTCTAAACTGCTCTGGTATTTAGGACCTGGCCGGTTTTTAAAACCGGTCGAAATAATTGGGGTCAGAGTAAAATTAATGTGGAAAGAAACAGATAAATATTCTGGCCGGAGTCCAAACTTGAGTTTGGCCGTTTTCCAAAATAAATTTTGGACTCCAATTCTTAAATAAAATTGAAAACAAGACTTGGTTAAATAGGACGACAACCCGGCCACTTCATATAATCACAAATTGAAAATTAGGCTATAATCAATACCGGTGTTATACTCATTTCAAGAATAAATGTGGTCGGTCCCCTATTTTCCTATTTTCCGGTGAATTTTGAAACTCTATCAATCCTGATTCAAACAATTTGAGGTCTATCAACCAAAATGAATGATATTACTAACAAATACAAACACGTATTCATCTCCTACGGGCGGCGCGAAAGCTTAGGCTTTGTTGGGCGATTGCACCAACGATTAAAACTGGCCGGCTACGAGGCCTGGTTCGACAAAGTGAATATCCCTGACGGGGATGATTATGCCCAGCGCATCAACCACGGGATTGAATCCGCCGATAATTTTGTATATGTGATGGCACCGCGATGCCTAACTTCGCCGTATTGTTTGCTGGAACTGGAATATGCCCGAGTCCTGGGCAAACGAATCATTCCAATTAACCAAATGGCGAATAACATCTCTGAACTGGAATTATCGGAGGGTGATAAACAGCTCCTCGTCCGGTTCTATAAATACTACAATCTGCCTTCTCAAAATATTCGCACCACCCAAGATGTTGTCAATCGCTCTGGTGCTTTAATTGGTCAAACCGATTGGCTCGCCGGGCAAGAAATACTCGAAGATAAGGATTGCGACTGCTTAAAAGAATGGGCCGATCCCTACGAAAATAATTGGGCAAAACACGAAGATTTAGATTATCTAAAAATTTTTGAGTTTCCCATTTTTGGAAAAAACATTGATGCGCTCGGCGGCGTGGTGGAACGAATCACCGCGGTGCTGGAGCGGCAAAAACCGTATGTGCATCGCCACACCGAAATTTTAGCGGATGCGCTGCATTGGGAAAAAAACCAAAGAGCGACTCAGCATTTATTAGTG
>Ga0233403_10000587_pt1 | contig 17222 bp, 19 predicted proteins | sample Na_oxic_1_MG_FD_179866 | JGI IMG/M metagenome (GOLD analysis project Ga0233403, IMG submission 179866) | Seawater microbial communities from Saanich Inlet, British Columbia, Canada - Na_oxic_1_MG | ecosystem: Environmental > Aquatic > Marine > Inlet | place: Canada: British Columbia | collected...
CCCTTGTGTTATGTGGTACGAGATGAAAGTTGTATTGACTTAGAAAAAATTGAAGAGATAAAATGATGAATGAAAAAAAATTTGAAGAAGCCGTCAGAACCACACTGAAAGAACTTTGTTCAATGAGTCGTGAGGAATTTCACGCCGAAATGGCAAAACGTAAGAATAGCGATTTTGCTCGTATTTTTTCAGAGGCAAACGAATCGGATGATAATTATACAGCGATAGTTAATCAACGTGATATAAAAATGTATCGACTTGAAGAAAAGCTAGAAAAGCTATTCAGCGAAGTTGTTGAAAGACAACTTAAAAAGTTTTTACCCGTTGTTGTAGAAGAAGTTTTATCAAGAGTTGAACCGCGAGTGTATGGCAGATAGAAAAAACGTCTAAAGCTAAAGCTTTGGACTCCAAAAAAACGCCTTCCTTGTGTTGTGGTCGGTTAAAATAGGTTAATGGGAGAAATTTAATGAATGCTATTGCGATTACGCAAGCACGCAATGATTTATCTAATATAGTTAATCGTGCATTTTGTCTTAACGAAAGGACGATCATTGCAAAAAAAGGGAAAAACGTAGCGGCTGTTATAGGTATGGAGGACCTTGATTTTTTGGAAAATCTGGAAGAGGCAGAAGATAGGGTGTTGGCAGAAATGGCGGATGAAGCCATGAAAGAACCTGGCGAAAATATTTCGCTTCAAGAAATGAAAAAACTTTTTGGTCGTTGTTAATGGCATACAAAATAGAATTTAGACCAGGCGTTTTAAGGCAACTTAAAAAATTGTCATAAGAAATTGAGGATTGGGTTTATGTTATTGGAATTTAGTGTCAAAAATTTTCTATCTTTTAAAAATGAAGTCACGTTAAGTATGTATGCTTCGGCAGAGATCACCGAACATGAAAGATATAATGTTTTTTCAGTCGGTGGACAGCACTTGCTAAGAACCGTTGTGATTTATGGTGCCAATGCCAGTGGTAAAACCAATCTCATTAAAGCCATGCAGTTTATGAAAAATTTCGTGATTAATTCCCTAGAATTTCAAAAGGAGATTGACATTGAACCTTTTAAACTAAGTACCGACAGGGTAAATCTTCCAAGTGAATTTGAAGTCACTTTTGTCGTTTCTGACGTTTATTATCGTTATGGTTTTGTGATTGATGCCAAGCGTGTTCATCACGAATGGCTTTATTATGCCCTTTCTGAGCAAGAAATCAGATTATTTGAGAGAAAATTTGAGAATGAGACTGACACCATTGTGCTTGGCAAAAATTTTCCAGAAGGTGAGCCATTAGTCGATAACCAACAACCGAAACTGACGAGAGAAAGGGCACTTTTTATTTCCGTCGTTTCCCAATTTAATGGCACCATTTCCAGAAAAGTCATGGATTGGTTCACGAATGATTTTAAAGTATTGTTTGCCACTCAAGAGGAAACTTTTGAAGGTGTTTCGGTTAAAAAATTAGACGATGCGCTCTACAAAAAAGAGATTTTGAAGTTTCTACAAGCAGCAGATACCGCTATTGAAGACATTGATTTGGTTAAAGTTAAACCGCAAGACATATCTGGTCATGTACCCGATAAATTAAAGCAACTGGTTGTTTCTAAAGGAAAAATGCTAGTGACTAAGCACAATGTTTTTAATACATCGGGTGCTGTGACTGATTTTGTATTATGGCGCATGGAAGATGAGTCTGAAGGAACGCAAAAATTATTTGCCTTATCTGCCCCCCTAATAGAAACTTTGAAAAAAGGCGAAACTTTGGTAGTTGACGAGCTAGACTCCAAATTACACCCGATGATAATGCGTTTTATCATTAATTTGTTCCATTCAACAGAGAGTAATCCAAATCATGCACAATTGATTTTTGCAACGCATGATACTAACTTATTGAGCCAACGTTTTTTCCGTCGAGATCAAATTTGCTTTACTGAAAAAGATCAGTATGGTTCAACCGATTTATATTCATTAGCGGATTATCAATGGGATGAAGATGAACTGCCTTCTGAAAATCGTTATAAAAGCGATTATTTTAAGGGCAAATATGGTGCGATTCCCTTCATTGGAGAATTCAAACTGGTTTTTGGAGAAAACGATGGCGAGAGATAAGCTTTTACCAAAAAATAAAAAGCAGAAAAGGTTGGAGAAAGCCAAAAAACGCCCAGTCGTATTAGGAAAATACTTAATTGTTTGTGAAGGTGAAAAAACTGAACCGAACTACTTTAAATGGTATAAAGAAGAACTTAACAGGTTGAAAAATGCGTTAGCGCATAGCAAAACACCTCAATGTTTTGACGTGAAAGAATTAGGAGACGATTTTGTGATAGATGGAACTGGCAGAAATACCAAATCTTTGCTTGAATATACCATTGAACAAAGAAATAGAGCCACTGTCGATTACGATCAAGTATGGTGCGTTTTTGATCGAGATTCTTTTCCCGCACAAGATTTTAATGAGGCTATTTTTTCAGCAGCAAAACAAAATATCAAAGTGGCTCGCTCTAATGAAGCCTTTGAATTATGGTATTTATTGCACTATCACTACTATGATACAGGTATCAGTAGAAAGCAATATCAAAAGATGCTAACTGCTTTGTTAAATAAGCCCTATCAAAAAAACAGCGAAACCATGTATGAAGATTTACAAAAATCTGGTGGCAACCAAAAAGAGGCTATTAACCACGCCAAAACCTTGTTAAGCATTTATGGTAGTAGAACAGACTACGCCGATCATAATCCCTCTACAACGGTGCATGAATTGGTGATAACTTTGAATGACTATCTGAATGAATTTAAAAAACGGTTTGGTTTGTAGCACACGAGCAAGTAGCAAGTAGGTCGGGTTAGATTTTTTTGCGCAGCAAAAAAACGTAACCCGACACAGGACGATTTCAAATGTAAATGTCGGGTTACGTTATCATGCAACGCTTGATAAGCTAACCCGACCTACCATACTAAGTCATGTAGGGTGGGCAAAGTCCTTTTCTTGCCCACCTTCCTCATTAAAAAAGTGGTGGGCAACAAAAATACGTTGCCCACCCTACCTAACTGGCTCAAACCAAAGCCAAAGTCATCGTATTTTTGGATGCTTGTCATTCTGGCGTTGCCTCCCAAGAAACCGTCGTGCCAAATGATGAATATGTCGCGGCGTTAATGAAAACAGGCAAAGCGGCTATGGTAGTGATGGCAGCCTCAAAAGGGCGACAATTCAGTTTTGAAGATATTGACTTCGGCGATGGACACGGTGCCTTTAACTACGCGATAACACTAGCCCTAACCGAAAATCGCCAAACCACCGATACCAACCAAAACGGTATTATCGAACTGAGTGAACTCTACAGCAGCGTCAAATTCAATGTCCATAAACTCACCGACGGCAAGCAAACACCTTGGTTATCCAGAAATGAGATTATTGGGGAGATGCCGGTGTTGTAAAAACCTCCGAGGTTTTGGAAACCTCGGAGGTTTGACTCCAGTAAGGAACGTGCATGAAATAAGTTCGACAACTAAACCTGACAGGTTTTGGAAACCTGTCAGGTTTGATTCAACATACCGGGAAATTATTTCAGGCACATTCCTAACAGTATTTTGTATGATGGAAATAAATAAGGAGTTCCAAAAATGTCTAAACGAATTGAATTTCAATTTAACGCCAAAAAAGCCCTAGAAGTGATTTTGTGGCTGGCGACTAAAGGGCATAATAGCGGTTATCATGCTTTGCTCAAAACCTTGTTTTTTGCGGAGGAATACCATTTGAATCACTATGGACGACCCATTGTAGGTGATGTCTATCTAGCGATGGAGTATGGTCCCGTTGCCTCAACCACTTACGATATTCTGAAACAAGAAGCTTTGGCAGTCGAGCTCTTAGAGGACGATTTACCCTTTGAAAATGTTAATAAAAAGATAACGCCATTAAGAAAACCAAATTTAAGCAAGTTGTCGCCAAGTGATATTGAGGCTTTAGAATATGCGATTGAAAAATATGCTCATTATGACTTTAAGAGCTTAACCGATATTTCCCACCAACACCCGGCTTGGAAAAAAGCAAGAGAACATGACGAATATAATCCTCGTATGGATTATAAGGACTTTCTATCGGATAGTGATGACGAAATCATTCAAGATTTAATTGACCATTCAAAGTTTATGAGGTTATAAAAATGATTGAAGTCATGGAAATCGTCGCTATCCAAAATGAGGAAATTTATCCGCCCAAGGAGAAATATCATGTCTGTGTTTATCAAAACTGGTTTTTCTTGATTAATTCTTATGCTCGAAAAATTTACCGTCCTCATTTAAAAATACGCCAAACTGACTATCGTTTTTTGAGGCAAGACAGCTATATTTCTTGTAGCCGTATTTTTGAATACGCTACCATTGACAATGACAGAAAATTAGGCGTTTTATCCAAATCAACGGCGCAAGAAATCATAGCGATACTTGACTCAGCACGAACCTTAACCCCTGAACAAATCGACAGCATTAAAGAATCGTTAAAAAGTCAAATCAGACATTAAGGTAGGTGGGCAATATCTTTTGGTTGCCCACCCTACACCGCCCGTGCTAATCCAGCCCGACAATACGAAAATATTGTTATAAAACAATTACTTAACGAAAAAGCAATCCCAACAAATATCTACCAAACCTTAACCAACATTCTCCAGCAAGCCACCATTGACGACACCTTAATGCTCTATTTTGCAGGGCATGGTGAGAAAGGCAAAGACGGTCAATTCTATTTCTTGACTTCCCAGGCCTCATTTGGTGATTTTGAAACCACTGGATTAGCATGGGAAAAAGTCGCCGCCTTACTGGCTCAAACCAAAGCAAGCGTAGGGTGCGTCCTACGCACCTCTTTCAAATACGCATTGCTCGAAATTTACCCACCAAAAACGGTGCGTGGGACGCACCCTACGTTTACTATGATACAGGTATCAGTAGAAAGCAATATCAAAAGATGCTAACTGCTTTGTTAAATAAGCCCTATCAAAAAAACAGCGAAACCATGTATGAAGATTTACAAAAATCTGGTGGCAACCAAAAAGAGCCAGGTAGGTCGGGTTAGATTTTTTTGCGCAGCAAAAAAACGTAACCCGACATTTACCTGCCTCATTGAAAAAAGTTAAGTTTGTTCCCGCATTAAGTATAACACCCTCTCTTCTCCCGTTACACAAATCCGAAAATTTTACTGTGCAGAGTATAAATAGTAATTTGTTCTCTATTTTATGAGAAAACCGCCTGACATTAATTCCTTCGACAAATTTTATCTACTCGTTTTAACAAAGTGGGTACTCTAAATTCGCCATGCATTGATTTTACTAATTTTTTGGCTTGGGTTATATCAATCCCAACAGATGTTACATAAAGTGGTTTGTTGCTTTTTCCACGATATACCTCACATTCTTTTGGTATTTCATTATAAGGATTCTTAGCAACACCAATAATGTTTACTTCACCGTTAAGATAGTCAAATAATTTTTTCCCTAAGCCAGGTTTTGCTTTGCCATCTAAATAGACGAAACCATCCACAATGATACAGTTTGGTTTCACATTGTGTTCTTCTAACAATTGAACAATACAAGGTAGTTCACGCTTATAAAATTCACCGGAAATATATTCTTCTACCTTTACGATTTCACTCATTATTATATTTTCTGGTGTATCACTTAAAAAATCTGTCAATATTACTCCAGCAATAGTTGCATAAGTTTCGTGATAACACACATCTACTGCTAATATCATACGTTTATATATAGCTCTCAAGAAATTTTTTTCAAAATTGGATTTCTACTGATTCTCAAAATAGTCATGTAGTCATGTAGGGTGGGCAAAGTCCTTTTCGTGCAACGGCTTCCTCATTAAAAAAGTGCCGTTGCACCAAAAATAGCCCATTCTACCTAACTTCCTTTTTAAAATTCCCAACTAAAACCAATACTCAGTGAATGTATCGTGTCCGTCTCATCACCAAATATCATATCATTTCGATAAGTGATAAATGGTTTAAATGGTATATGATTGTTAGGCTCCCAGCCAAGATTCGTCGTCAATCACATTATCCGAGTTCACCCCGTAATCAAAATAGCCAATCGTTCCAATTGACATATTGAACCAGTTAAATAACCGTTGTTCTAAAACGATTCCAATTGACGAAAATGATTCATCATTATCGCCAACAAATTTGGTTAGTTCCAATCCATAGCTTCTATTATCGGTGACCGGGAGCAAAATACGCCCACCATAATGATAAACACTTTCATCGTCAAGCATACCATATCCAAAATGGGGTCTGACAATAACATCGGTTTTGGTTGCGGGATATTCTAATGTCTCATTCAGGTTAGCAAGGTTATAACCATGTTTGCCACGATATAACTCATTTTTCAGATCAAACATAACCGTTTTTGAATCTCTGTACGTGACATAAAAGATTTGCTTGTTCAAGTCATACACATTTGACCATAGGGTAATTTTTTGGGATACTGTTGCTAACAGGTTTTGCACATCTTTTACAGAGTAATGTGCTTTTAAACTGTTTCGTACAGTATTATAGCGCGCAAAAGAAGTTTCAGCGACGAAAACGAATAGTGGGATAGGTTCATAGATGTTCAGATAAATAACTTCACTTCGGGCAGTCGTGGTGGTTTGCCCCTATAATCAATGAAATATTTGAAATATTTGACGTAGGGGCGAACCTGTGTGTTCGCCCTTGTGAAATTATTTTTATGAACATCTATAACAAACGTTAACAAGTTTACGTTTAGATGGCTTTACTTCCAAGAACTTCATTAGCACAAAACCACCCACTCATGATTGCCCCGGTAAAACCACCGCCAGGATTGGTCCAGGCTGACGCAAAATAAAGTCCTTTTACTGGCGATTTTATCCGTGTTCTGAAAGGACCCGCTTGTTTTGGTATTTGGGCATAACCATAAACTGTACCATGAGGATTCAGCGTATACCTTTTAATTGTCTTCGGAGTCGCTACTTCACACCATCCAATTTCCTTATCTATGCCGGGTATGAGTTTCTCCAATTTCTCCCGATAAATTTGGGCAACTTGAGATTTTTTGGCTTTGTATTCCTCAGAACTCAAATTCTCCCAATCGGAAAGATAGTCAATCGTACAAATCACTCCAACACTTTTACCTGCCGGTGCCAGCTCAGATTCTATTTGACTATAATCAACAAAAACATAGCCTTTGTCTGCAAAATTACCATGGAAATTCGCTGGCATATCTTGCAATGTCTTGATACTGTCATCAAATACAAATGTGGAATAGTGTTTATTCCCTAACGCCTTCGGTTCCTTCTTAAAGCCAAAGTAAATGGTGATAAGTGAACAAGCTTCCTGCAAGTTCTTGACTTTATTCGTCTGCTTATTTTTCTCTGGAAGCATATCAACCACATTGGGAATAGCAGCATTGGCGATAATGACTTTTGCGTGAGCATTCATTATCTTTTTGGCACTTTTCCGATTCTCCTTATAATTCACACCGACAGCCTTATCATTTTCTACGATAATGCCAGTTACTAGATGGCGTAGGAGAATTTCACCCCCATTGTCTTTTATGACTTTCGCCAAATAGTCAGACAGCTTTTGGGAACCCCCTTTTATGTAAGTACCCCCTTTATAATAGCCACCTTGGGCAACCGAGAAGTAGATAAGTGACATGCTATAAGGATCATCGTGATAGTAGCCAACATTGGCAGCCAAAATGAGCTTTAAATCCTCGTTGTCTATAATCGAATCCAGATACTTTCCCAAAGTAGCATAACTATGAAAAACCAGATTTGGGAAGATAGCCGGAAATATCGGCATGAGCATGTCAAGCTTCCACCGACGACACCATAAAGGAACAGTTCTGTTCGCCTCTTTCCGTATTGCAAAGATTTTTCTAAAAAATTTCTTAATTCCTTTTGCCTCTTTTGGAAATTGGTTAGTCAACAATTCAATAGCTTGTTCAGCATCATCTGGAACAACAACGTCCACCCGATTGTTTTTAAAACGGTAAAACTCTGGCAGTTTTAAAAACGCCACATTCTCAAAAACGCCCAAATCCTTAAAAATTCTTTGCTTGGGATCGGTCTCATCATAAAGCCCATCCATTTCATGGAGCCCAACTTCCATAGTGAACTCATTTCTCTTAAAGGTGGTGGCGCAACCGCCGGGGATATTATGTTGTTCGAGAAGCAGAACTTGTTTACCTTCTTTCGCAAGTTTGGCTCCGGCAACAAGTCCACCTAAACCTCCACCGATGACAATTGCATCATAATTTTGCATATTTCATTCCTATTCAATAAGTGATGTGTTATTAGTATACTCACGTATGACTTCTACAACTTGCACATTATAAGACTCGTACCAGGCTGAACGCCCCCGTTTTTGTGCGACTAAATGTTCTGAGTTTTCTTTCCATGGTTTTATTTGTTCTTGGCTTTTCCAATAAGATATTGCAATTTCTTGAGTTCCCTCAGTTATTGAGATAAACTCGGTACAACCATACTTGTGAATTGCTAATTCTCTCATTCGCTTTGCCATTTCAGAATAGGCTTTATCTAATTTATTAATTTTTGCTTTGAATATGACAGCGTACATTTATTCTTCCTGCGTTTTGCTTCAATCCTTACCATTGCTACGTGAATTTTACAACGATAATCTACATTTCACTGGGTTTAATTGGTAGTCATTGCTATGTTTTATCTCGTCCCTAACGTATTTAAAACATTCTTTTGCTATTTTTTCTGGATTGATCAATCCTTGAGAAAGTGCCTTGGCTTTTTCCATAACCAAAGGGGTTTTCCAGTCTATGATTTCACTTGATGTTAGATATTTATCCATATTTTGGTTTTGTTTCCAATATTCATAGCCCGCTTTTTGAAAAAATTTGGTTTCTTAAATACCACTACCTGACAGGTTTTTGAAACCTGTCAGGTTTAATCAAAGAACCTCAGTCAATATCTATCAATACTTCTTGTTCATCAGTTTTCAAAGTGAACACGGCATCTACAAAATCTGGCGGTCCAAAAAAACCTTTTTTACCACTAAACCCATATTTTTCCTTTGGAATACCCAGGAAATTTTTGTCCAAAATTTCGTTTGAGTTAGCATCCTGAAATAATGCGATGGCATAATTGCCGTGTGGTAAATCGGTAAAATGCACTTTTAAACTGGGATGGCTAGTAGCCACAGTTTGTCCCATCTTAGGCTCTCCATGAGGAAATTCTGCCGGATTGTCAAATAGTCCAATTCGGATATTACCTTTATTAACCTCTACTCCATTAATGACTACTGTAATGGTACTCGCAATTGATATATCGAAAATACCTAAGAGGAATGCTAAAATTATGGCTTGTTTCATTGTCTTCGTTTCCTTGTCATAAGTTGGTTGGTAAGTGGAGGTGTTAAAAAAGATTTTCACAAATTTCTGTTCAGTCATTTTTTAAAAACTGTGTGCCAGTCTATCAAAATACCAAAAAAAGTGCAATCAAAAAGTGACGAAACGACAAAAAAAGGGGGTGAGTTGCAAATAGGATGGATATATAAAAAAATAGATTTTGATAAACTGGGTTATGCTATGATAATTCTATGCGAAAAAGATTTATAACTGAACTCATATTGACATTATTATTCAATTCCCTTATTGCGATATTTGTTAGTTTGCTAATACTCGATGTTCAAGTTTTTAAAGTTAAAAGACTTGCCCGAAATACGACTTTTGCCAAAAATAGTATTTCTAATAGCTAAAAAACTTGCACATTGAGTTGCTAACGACGAAACCCCATTACGCAATCATCTCAGAAAACAACTGGCTAATTTATGGCCCATTCTACAAATTTGTGGCGAGGCTATTAATGGTCTTCAAGCCCTTGAACTGATACAATCCAAACAGCCAGATATTGCATTTTTAGACATTCAAATGCCATGCATGACGGGGCTCTGGAAGTAGCAGCACAATGTAATGGTGCTTGTCGCGTGGTGTTTATAACAGCGTATGATCAATACGCAGTACAAGCCTTTGAAAATGCGGCAGTAGATTATTTGCTCAAACCCGTTATTCAAGAACGTTTACAAAAAACCGTGGCTCGCTTACAACAATTGGGTGAAAAACGGGTAGATTTTGACGCGCTATTGTTGCAATTGACAAAAAGCCAGCAACCCACGATTTCCTATTTGCAATGGTTAAAGGTGGGTTATTTGAATGAAATTCAGATGTTGCCAGTCAATGAAGTGAGTTATTTTCAGGATTATACTGCACGCGGGCATAACTTAAACCTTTATGTAGTGGGCAAAGTCTTTTTATTGCCCACCTGCCTCATTGAAAAAAGTTAAGTTTGTTACAGCAAAGAGTATAATTGAAAAAAGGTGGGTTGCGGTGAAACTCTTACCCACCAACGCTTCACTGCCATTGACTTAAGGGCAGACACGCAGGTCTGCCCCTACAAAATCCTGCATATTTAGGGGCTGTAGGGGCGAACCTGCGTGTTCGCCCTGGCTTAAGTCAATGGCAGTGACCCAACGCTTGCTAAGGAACGTGCATGAAATAAATTCGACAACTAAACCAGACCTGGCAGGAAGAAAACCTGCCAGGTCAAAATCAAGTTTGGACGCTGCTCTTGACCTGCCAGGTTTTGTTTTAACCTGGCAGGTCTGGTTTTAAAGTTGACTAAATTATTTGATGCACGTTCCTAATCATTAACATCACTAGTCTTATTGATACTATCGTTTAACATTTTGCCAGTTCCCCATGCCAGCGCATAATCATGAATATCTCGGACCCAACTCAAAAGCGGCTGTGGTCTCCAATCTAAAGGGTGCATGGGAATCGTCCCGGTGCGCCCTTCATAATCTTCCAAGTCACAATGAGGCATATGCAAAGGGGAAGCAGACCATGCCCTCAAAGGATTACGTACAACGGGAAGACCTGCAACGCTTGCCATAGCAATGGCTTCTATGGTGCTAAGATATTTTGACTTACCCAGACGAATTTCCTTATCAGCTGTTGTTGTCGGATCCAAGATAAAAGCATCTATACCACTTGGTCCAGGTGTCACGATTAAGTAATCAGGATGTGTTTCTGTCACTTCTTTACAAATAAATCCGCTTGGATGCACTTTACGTCGCGATAATCGAGGTTCTATCCAAATACTGAGTTCTACAGCAGCTTGATATAAACGTACTTCACCCCCTAAAAATAGAGCACCAGTTGGATCATCATAGTATACCCAACCTAACAATTCAAAGGCTGCAAGCAATTTCACTCCACACCAACGTTGATATAAATAAGGTGTATCAGCAATTTCCACTGTGCCATGTAAAAGATTATGTAGAAAAGTGGGCAAAAACTCTTTCGGTTGTATCAATTGTTGAGCGAAACGTCTTAAACGAAGCCAAGCTGAAGAACGCGGATAAGGGTGAGGTAAATTTGAAGAAGACACCAATCTCACGCCGACTGTCCGCATCATCGTTGTTCGAGCATGTTCCAATTTAGCCTGGACCTCATCTAAACGTGAACGCATGTTTAATAAAGTCGCCCGATCATTTTCGGCATAACTTGATTGACCTTGTTGTGTCAACAAAGAATCATCAATATATTTAATAGTACGTTTATGCACTTTTTCTAAAGCGGTTTGCTGCAAATCAAGCAAATGAACTAACCAACGTAACGGGCGAGTATCCAGTTCTGTCACGGGCAAAATACTCAACCAATGTGCAGGCAGAAGACGCTTCGTTGTATCTTGTTGATAATCGCTGGCACGACGAGAAAAAGTGGCTCGTTTAGGGCAGGAAGTGTAATGCACTATCACTTTATGGGTAGCACCTGTCGTCTGTAAATCCGCTATCAATTGGGGTATTAATCCCGTCAAAAAATCAATTGATTTTAACAAAGCCGTCGTACTGGCGACGGTCCCCATATTGGTAGACACTTGCTGAGTGGCATGTAAGCCTGGCAAAAGCAATTCTGAAGAAAATGTTTTGAGATCTTCGACTAATTTTTGAATAAAAGGGTTCATACAATTGTGAAACGAAGTAACGAAGTAATTGTGAAACGAAGTAACGAAGTAATTGTGAAACGAAGTAATTAGGAAGGGAAGACTAAAATCATTAACCATTAACCATTAGCTTCTACTTTCACAACTTCTGCTAGTTGATGGGCTGCGTTTTCAACTTCTCGCATGTCAATGCCTTCAACCATTACCCGAATAAGCGGCTCGGTGCCACTTTTACGTAGTAAAACACGTCCCTGATTTTTAAGTTGTTGTTCTACCTCAGTGACTGCTTTTTGTATTGAAGGTTGAGAGATAATATCTAATCCTGGTTTAATAGGTACATTTATCATCAACTGTGGACATTTTTGCATACCCGTTTTTAAGATATGTAAAGGTAAACCGGTTTGCACACTTGCCGCTAAGATTTGTAAGGCGGTGATAATACCATCGCCCGTCGTCGTGCGATCAAGGCAGATAATATGCCCAGATGATTCTCCACCTAAATTGCCACCATTTTGTTGTAACATTTCCAGGACATAACGATCTCCTACCGCCGCCCGTTTAAATGAAATCCCTTTTTTTTCAAGGGCTTGTTCTAATCCTAAATTGCTCATCACAGTGCCAACGACGCATCCTTGTAAGGTACCGGCTTTATGACGAGCTTGGGCAATAATAAATAACAATTCATCACCATCCACTATATCGCCTTTCGCATCAACCATGATAACCCTATCGCCATCACCATCTAAAGCAATGCCTAAGTCAGCATTTTGATATAAAACTGCTGTTTGTAAGGCTTGGGGTTGGGTAGCACCATAACCTGCATTGATATTTAAACCATTCGGTTGAGTACCGATGGTTTCAACCTGGGCACCTAATTCACGAAAAACACTGGGTGCCACATGGTAAGTCGCACCGTGAGCGCAATCAACCACGATTCTTAATCCTTTGAGGCTGACATCATAAGGAATCGTACTTTTGCAAAATTCAATATAGCGACCCGCTGCATCTTCAATACGCTCTGCTTTGCCTAATTGATCCGGGGCAACGGTTCGCATTTGCTTTTCCATTTCAGCCTCAATAGCTAATTCTACCTCATCAGGTAATTTTGTACCTTCACCAGAAAAAAATTTAATCCCATTATCCTGATATGAATTATGTGAGGCACTGATGACGATACCGGCGACAGCATGGAAAGTCCGTGTTAAGTAAGCAATAGCCGGTGTTGGCATGGGACCAAGCAAACGAATATCCATACCCGCAGCCGATAACCCAGCTTGTAAAGCAGATTCAAACATATAACCAGAAATACGGGTATCTTTACCTATTAATACTTTATTTCTATTATTATATCCATTTCTCAAAACACTGCCCAGGGCAAAACCCAATTTAAGTATAAAATCAGGTGTAATCGGTGGAATACCAACAGTACCCCGTATTCCATCGGTACCAAAATATTGACGTTTTTGTTTCATTTTTTTAATTGTAAATTAAAAATTATAGATTGTAAATAAGACTTTAATCTTATAACTTATTGTTTTTGAAGTAAATTATATAAAATGTGTCGGTTCAAACGGCATCCTTCATTTATATAGAGGCTCACGTCGCGCCTTTTGCAAATCAAGTGGCTTGACGTAATTGGCAATAACCACATAAAATTTACATTATATGGCAACGATATTGTAACAGTATTTCGCTATTTTTGTGCCAATATAATGATTTCAGTTGAAATGCCAACAGTTCTTAAATATTTTCCTGTATAATTCCTGATGAGCAAATTTTTCCAATTATAGTATACTCAGCGCGGGCATAAACTTAATATTTTAGTTTTTTTTGTAGGGTGGGCAAGTGTTTTGTTGCCCACCATCATCGGTGAGGTGAACAACAAAAGGACGTAAGGAGCCCTACATAAAAGTCAAAATGTAGGTGGGCAAGGTCTTTTTCTTGCCCACCTTACCGATGATGGTGGGCAACTTGCCCACCCTACGAAAATCCGAAAATTTGACAGATCGGAGTATAGTTGAACCTAACGGACTTTGAAGTTTCACAAGGAACATACAGGTTCGCCCCTACATGGGGCTATTTTACGTCTTGTAGGGGCAGATCACCGCGACTGCCCTTTGTGAAGTTATTTATCTGAAAAACTATAGACGTTCAGAAAAATAAATTCTTAGAAACCAAGTTAATAGAAAGAAATACTATTTTGAAAAATAGTATTTCTAACACGCTATAGATATAAAATGAAACATGAAATTTAAATTTTCCAAGCGAGTTAAAAAAACACGAATTAAAAAACGACGAAAAAACCCGGTTTCATGCGATATTTGCCTAATCGTGTATGGTACAACATTACTACATGCCAAACATGCCAACCTCGTCGCACAACCAGATGAATCTGTATTTAAATTGACACCGACAGAAATGGCGGCAGCGGCGCGACGTTTATTGCCTCGAACCACTAAACAATCACGGATTGCACTCACCTTACCCAGTTCAGAATTTGTTGCGACTCAATTAAAGCTACCGCCGGCGGCTATTACTGTACAAAACCTTAAAAATGTTGTCAATCTACAATTGCCAACATTATTGCCTGGCTTGACAGAACCATTACTACTTGCTGTACAAGCACCCGTCGATGGTGAACAAACTTATGCTTTATGGATGCCTAGCAAACGGGCTGAAGAATTATGGCAAGCTTTTGATAAAGAGGGGTTATTTTTAGCGTGTATTCTACCACGTCCTTTAGTGGTTTTATCACACACCCCAATCAGTGATTACCATGTGTATGATGAGGATGACAGCACCATCACTTGCCTTCAATGGTCCGGCAACGTTATCCAACGTTGGTTACATGTCTCTAAACTGGATTGTCATTCCCCTGAGTTTAGTCAACAGTTGGATGAGGTGCTATCAACCTTCACTGATGATGTAGAACAAGCGCATAAAACGAGTGTGAAGGATTGGGAAGAATTGCCTGCCCCCCCCCCGGCAGCGTATGATTATGCCTTTTTTCCACCCAGTGCGGTATTGCGTATGGCACAAGAAGCGCGGAAAAAAAAGCGGCTACGTTTAATAGCAGTTATGGTATTGTTTGTCGCTGCCATCATGGGGGGCATTTACTTTGCGATTGATTATGAAAAACGTCTCAAACAACGTTTGGTTGATTTAAAGCGTCGTACTTTCGATATCAATCAATTACGTGTCGAAGTCGGAGAAATAGAAGAAACCATTGGTCCCATTAAAGATTTCCCCCAACAACAAGTGGTAGGCGTTCTTGAAACTTTGAATAAACTGATTCCTAAAGACAGTTGGATTATCAGTTTTAAGATAGAAACGGGTTTTATCAAACTTGAAGGGTATAGTCCCGATCCGACTCAACTGATAGAAATATTAAGCGAGCAAACCACCCATATTTCTAGTGTTGGGCAGAGCCGTGATATCACTCAGGAAAAGGGCAAAAAAGAACGCCGATTTGGTATTAGTTTTAAATTGAAAAATTTTGATTTAGATGCTTATCAGTCAAAATATTTTCAGGATAAGTGATAATGAGAGGATAAACACACAGGTTTACCCTGGAATAATGAAAATTGTGAGATAAATTGTCCAAAATACTATTTTTCAATTGTTTTTAGAAGCTTAGGAGTCAGGATTTAATAAATCCAAAACTTGAATTGTCAAACCTGACAGGTTTTCAAAACCTGTCAGGTTTAGTTTCGGATTTTATTAAATCCGCATTCCTTATTAAAAAAAGAAATACCATTTTTTGAAAAAATGGTATTTCTGCCCTTTACGCCCTTTGAAAGCCTCTTTAGCGAAGGCACTTAGTTATCATCAGTAATAATATCCACACCGGCTGGGGGAGTAAATATAAACAATTCTTTTCCTAATGTTTGATTTCGTTTCACTTGGTTGAAAGTGATGAAGGTTGTTTGTCCCAGGTTATCTACCAGTTCAAGCCCCAACATCTTTTTTCCACTCAAGTTGATACGCATACTATCAAACTGCGCTTGTGCATCTTTAGGAATCAGATCAAAACGCATTACGCCATTCTGGGAAGATAGCAAATTAACAAAAAAATCTTCTTCCATACGACGGCTACTACTCAGTAAAAAAGCCGGCGTTTTACCCAATGCTTGATCTAAATTTTTCACCGTCACTTGCTCTAAATCGTTGTCATAAATCCACACTCTCTCCCCATCGGCAACAATTAATTGACGATAGGGTTGTTGATAATCCCAACGGAAGCGATTAGGACGCTGCACATACATTTTACCCTGCGAACTTTCCAATAAGCTCCCTTTTTCATTATAGAGCTTTTGCACAAATTGTGCTTGTAAGGTGTGCAGTTCTTGTAAAAACTTATTCAAAACCTCATGGGCATAAAGCCAGTTAGGCAAACATACTAAAACAAGAAATAACCAACGTAATTTCATAATAATGTCCTATTAACTTGCTACTCTATGCACATAACTCTCTTAGCCAAGTAGGTCGGGTTAGATTTTTTTGCGCCGCAAAAAAACGTAACCCGACAAAGGGCTATTTCGTCAGGTAAATGTCGGGTTCATCACGCTTGATAAGCTAACCCGACCTACTTTGCGAGTTGTGTGCATAGAGTAGATTAACTTGATGTTCTAGTTTGTGAAGTTGGTGAACATTACGGGATATAAAATACCATTATAAAAACTATTTTTGGCAAAAATAGTATTTCGGGCAAGCCTTTAATTTATAATGCTTTCCATTTAATATTACAACCCAAACTAGGTTTTTGCTCTGGATTCACAGGCTCTCCTGCCAATATCGCATCTAAAGCGGCACGTATGTCCTTACCTGTCACTGGAACATCACTTTGGGGTCGTGCATCATCTAATTGCCCCCGATAAACACACTTTAATGCCCCATCAAATAGATAAAAATCAGGCGTACAAGCTGCTTGATAAGCTTTAGCAACTTCCTGGGTTTCATCATACAAATAAGGAAAAGAATAGCCCAACTGTTGCGCGACCTCCCTCATTTTTTCCGGCGAGTCATCCGGATAGTTGACAACATCATTAGAACTGATCGCAATAAAAGAAATGCCCTTTGTCTGATAATCATTAGCCAATTTGACTAATTGTTCCTGCACAAGTTTAACATAAGGGCAATGATTGCAAATGAACATAATCACAGTGGCGGTATCAGATTTTAAGCGATTAAGTGTCACCGTTTCGTCAGTAACCGTATTGAGCAAAGTAAAATC
>Ga0233403_10000588_pt1 | contig 17218 bp, 15 predicted proteins | sample Na_oxic_1_MG_FD_179866 | JGI IMG/M metagenome (GOLD analysis project Ga0233403, IMG submission 179866) | Seawater microbial communities from Saanich Inlet, British Columbia, Canada - Na_oxic_1_MG | ecosystem: Environmental > Aquatic > Marine > Inlet | place: Canada: British Columbia | collected...
AAAGAATTAAAAAATTGCTTGGACGAAGTGGCGGAAGTCGATACAAATGAGAAAAAATTGACAGCAGGCCGCATCAGTGTTTTTCTTGGTTTTGGGTACAGCGTATTCTATCAGATAAAAACAAACCCACTGTATAAAGATTTTACAGTTCATCCTTTTGTAGTGAATCAGGATTGGGTTTATTTCGGTTTTTCAAAAAAGGCCGTTCCACCGAATCAACTTCAAAAATTTAAGGAAGCCTTCGACCGCTTGGAAGAAAAAGGTGTTTTTGAATCCATCAAGAAAAAATACGTCTTATATAATTAATTACACGGAGTTATCGGGAATTTTGAAAGTCTGTCAGACTTCTTCCGGCACGCCGTGAGAATATTGTTTAAATGGCTTAACCGGGGGGGTTCGGCGAACTGCTGGGTGATGCTGTGGAAGTGGTGACATGATTATGTTTATCATGCTGATATAACAAGAATAAAATATCTGAATATCACCATTCCCACAGCACCACCCAAAATACAAGTATGCCAAGGGCGGTGGAAAATCAAAGGGACAAAAACTTTTTGATCTGGAAACCGTAACTGACACGCAGATTCAAACAGGCGCATCAGTCGCTTTGGGGCGGCGGCGAGTTGAATCCTTCGAGTGCTTTTGACGAGCTCGACAAGCTGATTTTCTGCAAATTATGGGATGAGCGCAAACCCGGAAAGAAGGGAGAACCTTACTATTTTCAGATTTTCATGGAAAGCACCGAGGTAAAAAACCGCTCGCTGCCCCCGCTCAATTTTTGCACTCCTTTTTTCTGACAATCTTTTTCTTGAAAGCTCTGCAAATATGCCGCCCCTGCGGGGCTTTAAAATGCAAAAAACCGCTCGCTGCCCTCGCTCAATTTTTGCACTCCTTTTCCAAACCCGTTATAATCAGCAATTTGTCTCAGAACAATGCCAAGCCTCGAAACGATATCGAACCTTAGCCACCGGATTGCTCCCCTGCGGTTTTTCCAAAATTCACCGAGACAATCTTGGAAATGCCTTTTTTCTCCATTGTCACTCCGAAGAGCGTATCTGCAAATTCCATGCTCTTCTTCTTATGCGTGATCATAATGATCTGGGATTTTTCGCCGATGATTTTCAGCAGTTCGTTGAAACGGAACACATTCGCCTCATCCAGAGGCGCGTCAATTTCGTCCATAATGCAGAAAGAGGCCGGTTTGATCAGAAAAATGGAGAAGATAAAGGCAATTGCGGAAAGGGCTTTCTCTCCTCCGGAAAGCAGACTCAGCCGGGTCAGCTTTTTCCCCGGAGGATGCACCATGAACTCCACGCCGGTCTCAAGGGGTTTGCTTGGGTCAGTCAGCACCAGTTTGGCCGTGCCTCCGTCAAAGAGACGGGGAAAAACCTCGTTCAGTTTCTCGTTGACCTGTCTGAAGGTTTCGAGAAATCGTTCCTGCGTGATTCTGTTGATCTTCCGTATGACTTTGTGAAGATCATCAATGGCTTTGAGCAGGTCTTCCTGCTGGGCATTGAGGAAGTTGAATCGCTCTTTGTGCTGCTCATATTCTTCTATGGCCCCGAGATTGACATCTCCGATACCTGCAATTTTCTTCCTGAATCTGGCAAGATCCGCCTCCATTTCCTCCGGCGGTGTACTGGCATCCCCTTCATTCCGGGATTCGTCAGCCTCGGTCTGTATTTCGGAGAATGGCCTGTGATAGCGCTCCTCCAACTGATTTGCGATATTCTCCCGCCTGATCTGCTGCTGGGATTGTTCAAGTTCAATCACACGGATATTCTGCAAGGCTTCTTCCCGCCTGTTTTTAATATCAGATATGGAATTGTCATTCTGCTTCAGAATTTCGTCAATGGCCTGAAAATCAGCCTCATTCGTTTCAAGCGTATCTTCAAGTGTTTTGATCTCTTCGTACATCCGGGAAAGCTTTTCTTCGTGGCTCCCTATTTTTGTTTTGGAATCATCCCTTTTCCGTTCTTTCAGGAGAATATCCTTTGACAACTGCTCAAGCCGGATGATGCCGTCCTCCCTGAACTGCCTCAGCCGGCGTAAGGAATTTGTGCTGTTCTCCAACTGTGCGTTAAAAGATGTCTGTTGCAGCTTGAGATCAACAATCTGCTGATCGGCAATTCTCAGATCTGAGGACACGGCAGTGATTTTTTCCGAGGTTTCGGCAACCGAGGTTTGTGCGGCTCTGATCTCGCTTTCCACCTGGGCCAGCACTTTGGCATACTTGTCTATCTCATCATCAATACCGTTCTCCTCATCCATCAGCTGCTCCTGTTCTGAACGGACAACTTCAAGATGCCGCCGGGCATGTTTCAGTTCCTCTGTTATTTTATAAAGCAATTTTTCCGCGTCCATCTCATCCTGGGCGAGCTTGTTTTTCTGCTCAATGGCCTTTTGCAAATCGCTTTCAATGGTTCGCACCTCGGACTCAAGCGATTTCTGCTCCTTATGAGCTGCCTCCAGCTTTTCTTCCAGAGTTGAAACCTGCTCCTGCAATTCTTTCAATTCCTGCTTTTTTGAAAGAATGCCGGACAAATTATCCCTGCTGCCGCCCATCATAATTCCCTGAAAGGAAATGACATCGCCGTCTCCGGTAACAAAGGTCCGATATCCGCCGTTATTGTCATATAGATTCATGGCCGATTCCATACTTTCCGCAAACATCACATGCCCCAGAAGCACCTCGGCAATGTGTTCAAATCCTTCCTTCACCGAGACATGATCCAGCAGCCTGGCTGTATTTCGTATTTCAAATTCCGAATTTCCATTTTCCCCAAGAGGTTTGAGCGAGGACATGGGAATGAATCCGCCTCGTCCCGCGGCCTGTTCCTGAAGATAATGAATCGCGTCAATGCCTGCTTCCCGGTCTTTGACAAGAATGTATTGCAGAGAATCGCCCAGAACTGCTTCCACCGCTGTCTCGAAAGCGGGTTCCGGCTCAATGATATCCGCGGTCAGTCCCATGACGGACTGCCTGCTGAATCCGGACGGAGAGGCATCCGGGGAAGAATCGTCCTCCATTTTCATAATGGCTCTGACCCCGCCTTTGTACCACTCAAAATTATCCTCCATTTTTTTCAGGGCGGAATATTTTGATTTTGCCTTGCCGCGCTCAAGCTCCAAAGATTGCACCAGTTTCACCTGACTGGCAAGGGCAGTGGTTTTCTCAGTGAGTTGTTCCCTTATCCCTTCAATATCCTTTTCCAGTTCTCCGATTTCCTGCCGGCACAATTCCAGTTCCTCCTCTGCCTGACTTCCTCTGCCTTCGCATTCCTTCACCTTTCTCCCGGTGATGACTTCTTCCTCATCTATGCGCTTCAGCCGCCTTTTGAGACTGTCCCTGTTGTTCGCTGCATTCTCCCGGGTATTTCTGTATTTGGCCTCCTGTGCCACCAGTTCCATAAGACTGTTTTTGGCATCTTCAAGTTTCTGGTTCAGGGCGCTGAGTTCCGTTCTGATTTTTTCCGAATCCTGTCGTTCTCTGCTGATGTTTACGCTTGCTTCCTCAATCTTCCTTTTCAGGACAAGGTTCTGCTCTTCCGCCTCTGCGACCTCGGACACCATGTTCTCATTTTTTTCCTCCAGTTCCTTATACGCTGAACGGAGTTCAACTGCCTCGCCGGCAAGTCTCTCCACATCTTTGCGGAGATGTCCGAGGTCATTTTCCATGCGGTCAATATCGCGCCGCATATTGAATTTCCGGGATTTCTGTTCTGAGATTTCCTGATTTTTCTGCCATCTTCTCAGTTTGATGTCTTCCACCGCCGCATCCAGTTGTTTGATCTGGGAAATATGCTGAATATCGGCATCCCTGAGATTTTTTAACAGTGTGCCGCTTTCCTCAATCTGCCGGGTGTGCTCTTCGTAATAATGCAGTGAAAGGCGGATATCCAGTTTTCTGATACGCTCCCGGTAATTTTTATATCTTTCCGCCTTTCTCGCCTGACGTTTCAGGCTGTTCATCTGGCGTTCAACTTCGGCGATAATGTCTTTCACCCGCAGAAGATTCTGATTGGTAGCGTCAACTTTGCGAAGCGCCTCTGTTTTCCGCTGCCTGTATCTTGTGATGCCGGCGGCCTCCTCAATGAAAAAACGCCGCTCCTCCGGCCCCGCCTCGGTAATGGCCCCGATATTTCCCTGCTGGATCACCGCATAGGATTTCGCGCCCATGCCGCTTCCCATAAAGAGATTTGTTATGTCTTTCAGCCGGGAAGGCTGTTTGTTGATGAGATAGCCGCTTTCACCGGAACGGTAGAGCCTGCGGGTTATCATGATCTCGCTGAAGTCTTTGTATTCCTCGGGCGCGCTGCCGTTGTCGTTTTCAAGAAGCAGGGAAACTTCGGCCATATTCAGAGGCTGCCTGCCATCTGTGCCTGCAAAGATGACATCCTCCATTGCCTTTCCCCGCAACTGCTTGACGCTCTGCTCTCCCATTGCCCAGCGCAGCGCGTCCACAATGTTGCTCTTGCCGCAACCGTTAGGCCCCACGATTCCGGAAACCCCCAGGGGAAACTCAATGCTGACCTTGTCGCTGAATGACTTGAATCCGGTAATTTCCATTTTTTTCAGTTTCATACACAAACACTCCCTGCTCAGTTGGCAGTTTTCTGTCACCCGTCATCTGCTCCCTGCCATCTGGCATTTTCAAACCCCATATTCCAAATCAGGTGAAAAGTCAATGAAATAAAAGAAAATTTTCCAATCCGGCAAATCAGGGATGCAAACAGCTAATATCCCAAAATTATTCCAATTTTTTTTTCGCTTGACTAAATCGGAATGTATCTTTAATATGACTTTTTTCAGATGAAAATGGTGGGTTATGGCTCGCCGCCCTCACCTAACCCATCCTACGGGGCTATCAGCCTCGGAATTTATTCCGAGGGTTCATTCTTAATCCATACAGACAGGGATTGAAAGGAGGTTTTATGGAACGAATCGGTATTGATGAACTTCGGTCAGATATGGCAGAAATTTTCAGAAAAATCGAAACTGGTGAAATGTTTGCGATCATGTCGCAGAGACGGGAAGTGGCAAGGCTTGTTCCGCCGGATAATGAGATGGAAAAAGCAAGAAGAACACTTGGGGAACTTCGCAAGACGGCCGTGGTGGGTGATATCATCTCTCCTGCAACAGAGAAATGGGAGGCAATGGGATGATCGTTGCTCGGAATTGATTCCGGGGCAATCAATTAATATGAAAAATTTCAAAGAAATAAGCCATATTGTCTCCTCACTTTGCTCGGAACATCCGGCTGTGACATCAGCCTATGTTTTCGGTTCCGTGGCAAAAGGCTGCTCCGGAAATCCCAAAGATGTTGATGTGGCGGTGCTGTTAAATCCGAAAGAAGCTGAGTTATTTGACATCCTTCGCTTTATCACCGCACTTGAGGAATCCCTGGGATGCCGGGCAGATGTGGTGGTGCTGAACCGGGCGGGCGAGATAATCAAATACCAAGTCCGTCTGCATGGCAGGCTGGTCTTTGACCGCTCTCCCGAATTTCGCAAAAACTTTGAGATTCGGAGCCGGAAACTGTATGAGGATTTTCTGTATCTGCACAAAAAATATGTGAACGCAGTGCTTTACGGAGGAAACAAAAATGGTTGATCAAGTTTTGATGGAACGCATCCTTTCGGACATAAAGAGCAATACGGAGGACCTTAAAAACGCTTCCGACATCAATTGGGAAGTTTATCAGACAGACAAAAGATCACGCCGTTTTGTGGAGCGCACCCTGCACATCCTCACCGAAGCCTGCATTGACGCGGCCCAGCATATCATCTCCGATGAGAAACTGAGGGAGCCTTCCAGCTACAGGGATGCCTTCACTGTTCTGGCTGAAAACAATATTCTGAAAAGCAACGATCTGCCGACTTTCCACAACATGGCCTCTTTCCGTAATCTGCTGGTCCATTATTACGAGCGTGTGGATGATGAGATTGTCTATGGAATTTTCAAACGAAATATGCTCGCCTTTGATCTTTTTGTTGAAAGGATAACAGAATATCTGAGAGGGTGAAAAGTCAATGAAATGAAAGAAGATTTTTCAATTCGGCAACTCAGGGACGCAAACAGCTAATATCTCAAAATTCTTTTGACATTTTTTCGCTTGACTAAATCAGGATGTAGCTGTAATGTAGCTTTTATTTAGCTAAAATGTATAGGGTAAAAAGTCTGAAAAACACCTGATAACAGTGGACCTGGCCCGAATTTGTGTTAAAATCCCCTGTTCGGAAAATGCCCGGTGCCATGATGAGGAGAAAGTATGCTTTTGGAAGGTAAGAGTGCAATTGTCAGTGGCGGTTCGCAGGGAATTGGAGCGGCTGCTTCTGTGGAACTTGCCCGTGAGGGCGCGAATGTCTGTCTTCTTTACCGAAAACATGAGGGAGAGGCCAAAAAGCTTGAGGATGAAATCCGTGAAATGGGCAGAAAAGCCATTGCGGTTCAATGTGATATTTCCTCTTTTGCAGACGCTGATCGCGTGGTGAAAACCGCGCTGGAAGCATTCGGGGGACTTCATATTCTCGTGAACAACGCGGGCATGAACTGGGACGGCGTATCCTGGAAAATGAGCGAGGAGCAATGGGATCGCGTGCTTGAGGTGAATCTGAAGGGCTATTTCAACTTCACCCGTCATGCAGCGCCCGTGTTCAAAAATCAGAAATACGGAAAAATCATCAATGTCACCTCCATCAACGGCCTGCGCGGAAAATTCGGCCAGAGCAATTACTCTGCATCCAAAGCCGGCATTGTCGGCTACACCAAAGCCATTGCAAAGGAACTGGGCGCTTTTGGGGTGAATGTCAACGCGGTGGCCCCGGGACTGATTGAAACCGCCATGCTCAGGGAATCGGATGCACGGGATAAGATTGTTGATCTGGCCATGAATGAAATCGTGCTGAAACGGGTGGGACTGCCCGAAGACGTGGCAAATGTCATTGCATTCCTTGCTTCGGACAAGGCCCGGCACGTTACCGGCGAGGTCATAAAGGTGGACGGGGGACAGTATATATAATAAGGAAACTTGAAACTGCCAACTTGAAATTGGAAACTTGAAACTATGGGAAAAGCAGCAATCATCGGGGTGGGACAAAGTGTTTTCACCCGTCAGTATCCGGGGTCTATCCGGGAATTGGCCTTTGAGGGATTCAAAGAGGCCATGGGGGATGCCGGAATAAGTGCGAAAGACATTGGCGCGTCCGTGATCTGTTCCGCGCCGGAATATGACAAACAGCGTTCTCCGTCAGGCGTGTTTGCCGAATATTTCGGGCTGAATCCTCAGCCCACCTTTTATGTGGAAACCCTGTGCTCTTCCAGCAGCACAGGCGTGAGACTGGCTTATTCGCTGGTGGCATCCGGGCTTCATGACGTGGTGGCAGTGATCGGTTTTCAGAAAATGTCTGAAATCACTTCCGCTGAATCCCAGGAGCGCATGGGCCGCGGGGCTGATATCCAATGGGAAAGCCCCTTCGGAACCATGATGCCGGCCTATTATGCAATGTATGCCAATGCCTATCTGGACAAATATGACGCGACACCTGAGGACCTTGCCCTGATTCGCGTAAAAGCCGGCAACTACGGACAGTTGAACGAAAAGGCGGCATTCCGCAAGGCCATTCCTCTGGAAGTCTTCTCCGATCCGGAGAATCGCATGGCCGCGCCCGTTGCAAGCCCCCTGAGAACCGGGGACTGCTGTGCAAACGCGGACGGCAGTTCCTGCGTGATTGTGGCCAGCGAGGAGAAAGCCAAAGCCCTGTGCAAAAAGCCGGTGTGGATTCTGGGCACTGGTGCGGCGACAAACTCCGTGAATCTCGCAGGAAGAGATTTGTTCACCGGATTGGCCGCGGCAAAGGAAGCTGCGGATCAGGCATACAAAATGGCCGGTGTCGGCCCAAAAGACATTGATGTGGCCGAGGTTCACGACTGCTTCACCATCGCAGAAATGATGGCCTATGAAAATCTCGGATTTGCGGAACCCGGAGAGGGAAAAGAACTGATTCGGGCCAAGGAAACCTACAAAGAAGGCAGTATCCCTGTGAACGTGGACGGGGGGCTGCTCTCCAAAGGCCATCCCATCGGCGCGACAGGCGGTTCGCAGATCAGAACCATCGTGCTGCAACTCCGAGGAGAAGCCGGCGACATGCAGGTGAAAGATCCGGAAATCGGGCTGGTTCACAATATCGGCGGCGTGGGCATCTATGGAAACGTGACAATTCTGGGGAGGTAGACAAATGGGCAAGAAAAAAGAGATTGATGATCGCTTCAAAAAGTTCGGAACAATCAGTTTTACCTCCGTCACAAAAGTCAATGACTTTGTCGGGCATCTCGGAGAGGGAAAGGTCATGGCCAGCAAATGCAGAGACTGCGGCATGGTATTTTTTCCGCCCCGCTCGGATTGCCACCAGTGTCTCACAAGCAATATGGAATGGCTTGAAGTGTCCGGCACGGGAAAACTTGTAACCTACAGCAAACTGAAATACGCGCCCGTGGGATTTGAAGATGACCTGCCCTACTGCATAGCGGTATTGGATTATGGCGATTACAAGGTTTTCGGAAGAATTGCCGGAGATGTTTCTGATGAGGAGATTAAGATCGGCATGGACATGAAAACCGTGGCCAACACACTGCCCAACGAGCAGTTGAACTATGTGTTTCAGAAAGTCTGAGAGTGGCAGCCCTTGAAGCTTGAAATATCATTGATGCGATCAGAAGCCATCGGATAAGAATGACAGAGCATGCTGATGAGGAAGCCTAGGCTGACCGTCTTTCTTTTGACGAGATTTTTTTCAGTGTCTTTCAAGGAAAGATTTTGATAACAGTCTGTCGTCCTGATCCCAAACTATGGATTGATTGGCAAAAAAGGAGGACAATGGATGGTTCCATTTGACAGATGCCCGGTATGTAATGGCGAAATGCTTGAGAAAAAAGTTGAAAAATTGCTTCGCGGAGGCATTCATACTGCGGTTGTCAAAGTTCGGGCAGAGGTCTGTCTCCATTGCGGAGAACGGCTCTGTTCCCATGAAACCGTGAGATTTTTCGTGCCAAACTGAAGCATCCGGATATTTCGGATTTTAAACCTTTGGGTCAAAACCTTTGGGTCAGTCTTTTCAGGTTTAGAACAGTCTGTGAACGCTTGTCAGCATGGCCAATATGAAGGCTTGCAGAAACAAATTTCGAATTCATCCCCCTGCCCGGCTCGGATTGACCAATATTGACCAATCCGAGCCATAACCGCCTTGAAAATCGGCGGATGACAGGCGAGATAAACAAATCAGAGAGGAAAGAGAAATATGGCCGAACTCAAACATCTGAAATTGGAAAAAGCCGACGGGGTTGCCCGTCTCACCCTTGCCCGGCCCAAGCACAATGTGCTGAATATTGAAATGATGAACGAACTCAACGCCGAACTGGAACTGCTCATTGCGGACAATGATCTCAAATGCGTGGTCATTGGCGGCGAAGGCCCGAGCTGGTGTGCGGGCGTTGAGGTGGCTGACCATAAACCTGAGATGGTTGACGACATGATCACCACATTCAACGGCATTTTTGAGCGCACTGAAAAACTCGAAGTGCCGATCATCGCCGCGGTTCACGGCGCTTGTCTCGGAGGCGGCATGGAACTTGCGATTGCCTGCGATATCATTGTCGCATCAAAAAAGGCGGTTTTCGGTCAGCCGGAAATCAAGCTCGGATTCTTTCCGCCTTACGCGGCCATGCGCCTGCCCCAACTCGTAGGCCCGGCAAGGGCCATTGAAATCTGCACCACGGGCAAGCGATATTCTGCAAAACAAGTGAAAAAAATGGGCATGATCGGCTACAGGGTGGATGAAGATGAACTTGCCGAAACCGTGGACAAACTGGTGGCGGAAATTCAGTACAGCAGCCCCCTGATTATCCGCCTGAACAAGCGCGCGGTGAAAGCGCATGTGGCAATGGAATTTTCCAAAGCCATTGACGGGGTGAGCGATCTTTTCCTGAATACGCTGATGAAAACAGAGGATACGCTGGAAGGCATCAAAAGTTTTGAGGAGAAACGCAAACCCGAATGGAAAAATAAATAGGAATTTGCCCTCGCCTGGGATTGCCAGTCAGTTGGTTGGCGCTCGCTCGGGATTGGCAAATCCCAAGCATTTCCCGCAGACTCGGATTTGGCAATCCGAGCCGGGCAAGGGATGAATTCACAGGGTGGTTTACATATTTCAGAAAAAAAATAATTAAAGTATGCACAGGAGGCAGTATGTCGAAAATCAGTAAAATCGGTGTCATCGGCGCAGGAAATATGGGAAGCGGTATTGCACAGAAGATCATTCAGGAAGGCATTCCTGTTGTGATGGTTGATATTAAGGAAGAGTTTGTTGAACGCGGGCTGAACACCATCAGATCGCTCCTTGGCGAAGCTGTGGAACGTAAAATTTTCACTCCTCAGCAGGTTGACGAAATAGTTTCCCGCATTACCGGAACCACTGATTTCAATGCAGTGGCTGATGCGGATCTGGTCATCGAAGCAGTTTTTGAGGACAAAGATGTGAAAACCGAGCTTTTCCAGAAATTGGATAAAATCTGCTCGGAGAAAACCATCCTCGCCACGAACACATCCAGCTTTTATGTCAGAGATTTCGCTGAGAAAATTTCCCGTCCGGATCGTTTTGTCGGACTTCACTATTTTTTCCATCCTGCAAAGAACCGCCTTCTTGAAGTCATTCCCCATGAGGGAACAAGTCAGGAAACCATTGAAAAATCTCTGCTTGCGGCAAAACTCCATTCCAAAACCTCCATATTGGTGAAAGACGCGCCGGGCTTCGCGGTCAACCGTTTTTTTGTGCCTTTTCTGAACGAGGCAGCCCGACTGCTTGAAGAAGGTGTCGCGGATATTCCCACCATTGACGAAGCCGCCAAGCGAGGATTCAAAATCGGCATGGGCCCCTTTCTGCTGATGAATGTGACAGGCGTTCCCATCGCACTTCACGCCGCGACCACTCTCGGAGAGGAACTCGGGCCTTTCTACGCACCCGCGGAAATTCTCAAGGCACAGGTTGGGAAAAAGGAAAACTGGAATGTGGAGGGCGATGTTGACGAATCCAAAATACAGACCGTGATTGACCGCCTGTACGGTGTATGTCTCGGAGTGGCTGCCGCACTGGTGGATGAGGGTGTTGCCAGTATCGAAGACACGGATCGGGGGGCAAAGATCGGCCTCCGCTGGATCATGGGTCCCTTTGAGATGATGAACAGGATCGGGGTTGACAGAACCTATGAGCTTGTGGAGGCAGTCACCAGGCAATATCCGGACTTCAAAATGCCGGAAATTCTTGCAAAACAGAAAGAACTCGGCAAGCCTTTTGCGTTCAGATTCGTTGATCTCGAAGTCAGAGACGGGATCGCATGGATTACGCTGAACCGTCCCGAAGCCATGAACGCGCTGAATGAGGCCATATTTATACAGCTTGACGAGCAATTCTCAGCCGCGGAGAAAAATCCCGATGTCAGAGCCGTCGTTTTTCAGGGCGCTGGCAAGGCATTTGTCGCGGGCGCGGACATCCGTTATTTTGTCCAAAACATCAAAAACAACAAGATTCCTGAAACCGTTGAATTCACGCGCAGAGGCCATGAACTTCTTCTCAGAATTGAGAATTCTGACAAACTCACCATTGCACTGCTGGACGGTCTTTCTCTGGGCGGAGGCAGCGAACTGGCTCTTTCCTGTCAGGCCATTGTGGGCACGAATGCAGGTTCAATGGGCTTTCCCGAAACCGGCATCGGCATCTATCCCGGGCTGGGGGGAATGCTCCGTTTTGCCCGTCATGCAGGCCCGGAACTTGCCAAATACTACACTTTCACCGGCATGAGCATCAGCGCACAGGACGCGTATGATCTGGGCATTGTGACAAAACTTGTGGAAGCCGCTGAAATAGAGACAGCCATCCGGTCGCTTGTTGCGGAAGGAAAGCCGGATAAATATGGCGGGCGTGAAATTCCCGAAAGATTCAAATCGCTGGCACAGGTATGCAGCAAAGAGAATGCCGCGAAACTGCTGACCGGACAGGCTCCCGCAGATGTGCCGGAGAAACTTGCCGCCAAAACATTGAAGATTGTCGGCTTCAAGGCCCCCCTAGCCCTGAGAGTGGCGAATGATCTGATTGATCAGCAGCAGGATAAGTCCATTCCCGATGCAGTGGAAATCGAACTCGGAAGACTTGAGGAAATCTTCTCCTCAGCGGACGCACTTGAGGGACTTTCCTCTCTGGGCCGCAAACGCCCGGAATTCAAAGGAGCATAGTCATGTCCCGCCAGGAGGAACTTGCCCGGGAAAGCTGGGAGAAAAAAGGAAACTATGATGAACCGAGGCTTTCGGAGCTCGTTCAGATGTATGAGGAAATCGGTTTCGAAGTGCGTCTGGAACCGTTTCGGCCAGAAGATGAATCCGGATGCAATGAATGTATGAAGGCATCCCGGGACAAGTTCAGGACGGTTTTCGTAAAGCGTAAAGCGTGACACGGAGCATAACTTCAGGTTGTCACGCATTACGTCATTACGTTCCGCAAACCCTAAATTGCAAACTAAGGAAAGAAAGTAAAGATCATGCATAAACTACTCACTGAAAATCCCGGTGAAAAGATGATTCTGCTCGGCAATGAAGCCATTGCACGGGGAGCCATTGAAGCCGGCGTGGCTTTTGCCAGCACCTATCCCGGCACTCCATCTTCGGAAATCTCCTTAAACCTGTTTCAGATGTCTCAGGAAAGCGATCTTTATTTTGAATACAGTGTGAATGAGAAAGTCGCTATGGAAGTGGCAGCGGCAGCGGCTAATGCAGGCGTTCGCACCATGTGCATAATGAAGCATGTCGGACTGAATGTGGCAGCGGATCCCCTGATGACACTTGCCTATGTGGGTGTGAAAGGCGGTCTGGTGATTCTTGTCGCGGACGATCCCTTCATGTTCTCCAGTCAGAATGAGCAGGACAACCGTTACTATGGCAAGATTGCCGGACTTCCCATTCTCGAACCTTCCTCTGTTGAAGAGGCCGGGGAGATGGTTCCCTACGCGTTTGATCTTTCCGAGGAGCTGGGGGAACCGGTTATTCTGAGAACAACCACCCGCATCAATCATTCCACGGGAGTTGTGGCACTGGGCAAAATCAGAGAGCGTGTGGTCAAAGGTGATTTTGCAAAAGATCCCATGAACTATGTCACGGTGCCCGCTGTTTCCCGAAAGCTCCATGTGAAACTGCTTCAGAATATTGACAAAGCCTGCAATGTTGCCGAAAAATCCCCCTATAACTTCATCAGAGGAAAGGGAAAATGGGGTGTCATCTGTAACGGTGTGACTTATAACTATGTCGCTGACGGCCTGAAAGACCTGGGCATAGAAGACAGGACAAAAATTCTCCGTATGGGTTTTTCCAATCCCATGCCCCCTGTGCTGATCAAGGATTTCTTAAAAGATATTGAAAGAGTTCTGATCGTGGAAGAAGGCGAACCTTTCATGGAGGAGGCGATCAAGGCTTTTGCACAGGAAGACGGACTCATGCTTCCCATTAACGGCAAAAGCGAGGAACTTTTCTCCCGTCTGTATGAGTTTGATCCGGCAATGGTGAGAGAGTGCATTGCCACATATTTCGGGGTGCCGTATACACCGGCACCAAAGGCGGATACCTCGGATATTCCCGAAATTCCCCAGCGTCCCCCCAATCTCTGCGCCGGCTGCTCCCATCGGGCCACTTTTTACGCTGTTAAACGGGCGATCAGAGAAGAGGGTCTGGATGCCATACACCCCACGGATATCGGATGTTATACGCTCGGATTTCTTCCGCCACTGGCAATGGGGGATTTTCTTATCTGCATGGGGTCATCTGTCAGCACTTCATGCGGCTTCTCAGCGTCTACCAGCAAAAAGGTTGTCTCCTTTATCGGTGATTCCACCTTTTTCCATTCCGGACTTACCGGGCTTGCCAATGCAGTGTTTAACAATCATGATTTCACGCTGGTGATTCTCGACAACGGCATCACCGCCATGACCGGGCATCAGCCGAACCCGGGCGTGGATATGGCTGACTTCAATCTTTCCGGCTATGGCCGGATATCCATTGAGGAGGCAGTGAGGGGACTCGGGGTTCAGCATGTGACGGTCGTCAGGCCTTACAGAGTCAAAAAAAGCGTGGAAGCCATAAAAGAGGCTCTGAATTTCAAAGGCGTGTCGGTTGTTATCTCCCAGGAGATATGCACTCTTTATGCCAAAGGGCTGAAACAACTGAAGGCAAGACCTTTCTACATCAGCGACAAATGCAAAAACCATCGGGACTGCATCAATGAAATTGCATGTCCGGCCTTTTTTATTGTAGATGAGAAGGTGACAATTGATCCGGTGGCATGTGTGGGTTGTATGGTCTGCGCGCAGATATGTCCTGAAAACGCAATCTTGCCGGTGAGGAGTGAGGAGTGGGAAGTGGGAAGTGAGGAGTGAGAAGTGGGAAGTGGGAAGTGGGAAGTGGGAAATTGTCCCGGAGGAGCCAGATCAGACAGCCCGGGGTCGGTGAAACATCACCCCGGGAAAATTCCGGCAGGGAAAAACAGCCCCGCAGGGGCGCAATATTTGTGGGATATAAAAATGGATATAAAGAGATTAATTATTGTCGCGGTGGGAGGCCAGGGAAATCTGCTGGCTTCAAGAGTTCTGGCAGAGACAGCTCTGCTTTCCGATGTTCCTGTCCGAATGAGTGAGATTCACGGCATGGCCCAGAGAGGCGGAGTGGTGGAATCAGCGCTGGTGTTCGGAGATGCCAAAAGCACCATCATTTCGGATGGCGAGGCAGATCTGCTGGTGGGATTCGAGCCTTCCGAAACACTCAGGGCAATGAACAAATGCAATCCGGAAACCGTTGCCATCACCAGCCTTTCTCCGCTTCCGCCCTTTACGGTGGCCATCGGCAGAGGGGTTTATCCGGAGTTGGGCAAATTGCAGGACCTCATTCGGGCAAAAGTGTCAAAACTGATCGCATTTGACGCGGTTTCTCTTGCCAAAACAGCCGGGAATGTTCTGGCTGTGAATATGGTTCTCGTGGGTTCACTGATTCAGACCGGCATTCTTCCCCTGACAGCAGACAACATCAGGGAAACCATAAAGACCAAAACGAAGAAAGCTTTTGTTGATACCAATCTGAATGCCTTTGATCTCGGATTTTCCGCCGCTGCAAATGGCTGACAATCATGAGGAGCGGGCATCAGTTGCCCGCATGCTGCCACTCTCAAAAACTAAGGAGGTGCCACCATGCCTTGGAATAAAGAATTTGAAAGTATGTCGGAGGAGGAACTCAGGAAGTTTCAATTGGAGAAGCTCAGAGAAACTGTGGCTTGGTCCTATGAACGGATTCCTTTCTACAAAGGCAAAATGGACGAGTCGGGTATTAAGCCTGATGACATAAGAAATCTGGAAGATATTGCCAAACTTCCTTTCACAGTCAAGAATGACCTGAGAGACAACTATCCCTTTGGCCTCTGCGCGGTTCCCATGAAAGAGGTGGTGCGGGTTCATGCCTCATCAGGAACCACCGGCAAGCCAATTACCGGCCCCTACACCCGGGAAGACCTGGAACACTGGGGCGAATGTATGGCCCGGAACTTCTGGGCTGCCGGCGTGAGGGAAGATGATATTGCCCAGAATGCCTATGGCTACGGTCTGTTTACCGGCGGACTGGGATTCCATGAGGGGATTGCCCGTATCGGATGTGCGGAAGTGCCAACCAGTTCCGGCCTGACCCAGCGTCAGATCACGCTGATGCAGGATTTCGGTGTCACAGTTCTGTGCAGTACCCCCTCCTACGCGCTGACCATTGCGGAACGGGCAGAGGAAATGGGGTTGAATCTAAGAGAACTGCCGCTAAGGGTGGGAATTTTCGGTGCGGAACCCTGGACTACGGCCATGCGTCAGGAAATAGAGGAGCGCATGGGCATCAGAGCAATGGAGGCCTTCGGCCTCACAGAACTCGGTGGCCCCGGGGTTGCCTTTGACTGCGAGGCTCAGGACGGGCTGCATATCAACGAAGATCATTATATTGCAGAGGTTGTGGATCCGGAAACTTTTGAGCCGCTTCCTCTGGGAGAAAAGGGAGAACTTCTTTTCACCTCCATTCGGCGCAGGGCCATGCCCATGATCCGATATCGCACCAAAGACATCACTCTGCTTCGCCGGGAAAAATGTTCCTGTGGCAGAACACTTATCAAGATGGAAAAAGTGACCGGACGCACCGATGACATGCTGATCATCAGCGGTGTGAACATATTTCCGTCCCAGATTGAGTCTCTTCTGCTGGAGATTCCGGAAGTCGAACCTCAGTATGTGCTGGTGATTCGGAAGAAGGGTTATCTTGATCATCTCACGGTTCGGGTGGAGGCGAAAAAGGAAATCTATGACGCAGGCCCGGATAAGGAAGCCGAAATCGAAAAGAAAATTGAACAGCATATCCGAGGAATGCTGGGCATCGGCGTAAGGGTCAGACTGGTGGAACCCAAGCTCATTCAGCGCAGTGAGGGGAAGGCCAAACGAATTCTTGATGAGCGTCCCAAAACCTGAATCTGAATGACTGATTCAGTGGAAACGTCCCCCTTTCCGCTCCTGCCGGACCGATATGGATTGTCAGTCCGAACCGAGCGGGGGAGGGCCGCTTCCGGCGGACAAAAAATTTTTCTCGTTCCCACGCTTTTCTCTGCGGCCCTCTGCGGCTTCTCTGTGATTTTTAAGGGAATGCTTTCTGATTCAGCAGACATGATCTCGGAAGCCTTCTGACCTCGGCGGAACAGAAGTTCCGTCAAAAAAAATATGGCACAAATATCATTGGATTTCGGGGGATTATTTTTTTTGATCATAAAAAAAACGGTAGTCATGTAGCAGTGGTGATTTCCTTTTTAATTACACTGTTACAGTGATGAACAAAGAGCCATATCGCAGCTATATGATTCTCAAGTTTTTTTGAGAAGGGAAGTGTTTTTCGGACAAGTCGGGAGATTCTCTGACGCATAGTATTGTTGAACCGTTCGATATAACTTGTTTTTCCGGTATCTTTTCCGACAGGTATGTGACGTTCCGGGGGAAAGACCTCATTATATGATTTCCAAAAATCCGTATAAATAACAGCATGTTGCTGATAAACAGGCGGAAGTGAGTCCCACAGACCCTGTGCGCCGTTCCTGTCCCGGGCACCGATATACACACCGAC